>Ga0129299_1000918_pt1 | contig 19654 bp, 12 predicted proteins | sample ConPoolayeCmetaG_FD_94477 | JGI IMG/M metagenome (GOLD analysis project Ga0129299, IMG submission 94477) | Hot spring microbial mat communities from California, USA to study Microbial Dark Matter (Phase II) - Cone Pool mat layer C metaG ...
CCAGCACCATGCTGTGCTCCTGCAGGTTGTGGCCCTCGCCGGGGATGTAGGCGGTGACTTCGTAGCCGTTGGTCAGCCGCACGCGCGCGATCTTGCGCAAGGCCGAGTTCGGCTTCTTCGGCGTCATCGTCTTCACCAGCAGGCACACGCCGCGCCGCTGGGGGCAGCGGACGAGCGCCGGCGACTTGCCCTTCTTGCGGAGCGGACGGCGGCTCTTTCGAACCAACTGATTGATGGTCGGCATGCGATCGTATCTCCTGTCGGACGCAAAGCGCGCGATGATAGCGCACATCGCGCGCCGCGCGCAATCCGAATCGTCACTCCGCCGGCGGTTTCTCCTCCGCGAGCCGGTCGCCCAGCATCTCTTCGATCGGAATCGGCTCGCCGTGCGGAATCACCTTGAGGTTGCGGTACAGCGGGAACCCGGTGCCGGCCGGAATCAGGTGGCCGATGATGACGTTCTCCTTGAAGCCCCGCAGCAGGTCGCGGCGCCCCAGCGTCGCGGCGTCGGTCAGCACGCGCGTCGTGTCCTGGAACGAGGCGGCGGAGATGAAGCTCTCGGTCTCGAGCGCGGCCTTCGTGATGCCCAGCAGCACCGGCTGCGCCTCCGCGGGCCGCTTGCCTTCGGCGACCGCCTGGCGGTTGACTTCCTGGAAATAGTGCCGTTCGACCTGTTCGCCCCACAGAAACTCGGTGTCGCCCGGCTCGGTGATGCGGACCTTGCGGAGCATCTGGCGCACGATGATTTCGATGTGTTTGTCGTTGATCTCGACGCCCTGCAGCCGGTACACCTGCTGCACCTCGTTGAGCAGGTGCTCCTGCAGCTCCTTCGGGCCGCAGACTTCGAGAATCTCCTGCGGCACCACCGGGCCTTCCGTCAACTGCTGGCCCTTCTGCACGCGGTCTCCGCGATAGACAATGACGTGCTTGCCCATCGGGATCAGGTGCTCTTCCTCGTCGCCGGTGACCGGGTCGCGCACGATGAGCTTGCGGCGGCCCTTGACGGTGCCGCCGAACTCGACGATGCCGTCAATCTTCGCGATCTCCGCGGCGTCCTTGGGCCGGCGCGCCTCCACCAGCTCGGCCACGCGCGGCAGGCCGCCGGTGATATCCTTCGTGCGGACGACCTTGCGCGGAGTCTTCGCGAGCATCGCGCCGGCCTGGACCGTCGCGCCGGCGGCGACCGTGACGTGGGCGCCCGCCGGGATCGAGTAGAAGCCCAGCGGCTCCCTGGTCTTGGGGTCGCGGATGATAATCTGGGGGTGCAGGTCTTCCTTGTGCTCCATCACCACGCGCTCTTCGAGCCCCGTCGCCGGGTCCGCCTCGCGCCGCATCGTCACCCCCTCGATGAAGTCGCGCAGGTCTATGACGCCCTGGTATTCCGAGAGGATCGGGACGTTGTAGGGGTCCCACTTGATGAAGCTCTGCCCTTTCTTGACCCGTCCGCCGTCCTCGACCGCGATGACCGCGCCGATGACCGGCGTGTGATGCTCGAGTTCGCGGCCCGCGTCGTCGTAGATGCCGACCGTGCCGTTCTTGTTCAGCACGATATAGGTGCCGTCGGCCACCCGGACGACGCGGAGATCGGCATAGCGGATGATGCCGTCATGCTTGGCGATGATCTGCGGCTGCTTGAAGACCGAACTGGCCGTTCCGCCGATGTGGAAGGTCCGCATCGTCAATTGCGTGCCCGGCTCGCCGATGCTCTGCGCCGCGATGATGCCGACCGCCTCGCCCAGCGCGACGGCGCGCCCCGTGGCCAGATTTCGCCCGTAGCAGCGCGCGCACACGCCGCGCACGGACTCGCAGGTGAGGACGCTGCGGATGCGCACCCGCTCGATGCCCGCCGCGGTCAGCGCGGCCGCGGCGACCTCGTCAATCTCCTGCCCGGCGGCGACGAGGGTTTTGCCGCCCGGCGCGCGGATGTCGTCCAGCGCCGTGCGTCCGACGACGCGCTGCGCCAGCGGCACCAGCTCGTCGTCGCCCTCGCGGATCGCCTCGACCTCGATGCCGTTCAGCGTGCCGCAGTCTTCCTCGATGATGATGATGTCGTGGGCCACGTCCACCAGCCGGCGCGTCAGATAGCCGGCGTCCGCCGTCTTCAGCGCGGTGTCGGCCAGGCCCTTGCGCGCGCCGTGCGTGCTGATGAAGTACTCGAGCACGCTCAGGCCTTCGCGGAAGTTCGAGATGATCGGGCGCTCGATGATTTCCCCGGACGGCTTGGCCATCAGGCCGCGCATCCCCGACAACTGGCGGATCTGCTGGCGGCTGCCGCGCGCGCCGGAATCCACCATCATGAACACGGGATTCAGGTCGTCCCGCGGGGCGCCCGCCTTGAACTCGTTGTATTCCAGCTCGCGGTAGAGGGCGTTCGATATCTCCTCGGTCGCATGGGTCCAGATGTCCACGATCTTGTTGTACCGCTCGCCGTCGGTGATGACCCCCTTGCGGTACTGGTCCTCGACCCCCGCGATCTGGCGCCGGGCGCTCTCGACCATTTCGCTCTTCGCCTGCGGAATCACCATGTCCACCATGCCGATCGAGATGCCGCCGCGCGTCGCGTACTCGAAGCCCATCTCCTTGAGACGGTCGAGCACCTTGACCGTTTCCGCGTGGCCGGCGACCTGGTAGCACCGGAAGATCATCTCGGTCAGGTTCTTCTTCTTGACCACCTGGTTCCAGAAACCGAGCGCGTCGGGCCAGATCTCGTTGAAAAACACGCGCCCGACCGTCGTCGTGATGACCGCCCGCTCCCGGTCGCCGAACTCGGTGCCCCGCTGGTAATCGGGGTTGCGCAGCCGGATGCGGTCGTGGATGCCCACCGCGCCTTCGTCGTAGGCCGTGTGCACCTCGTCCGCGTCGGCGAACAGGGGCAGATGCTCGATCTCCTCGGTCGTCCGCTGGCGCATCCGGATGCGGTTGCGCTGCGAATCGGTCGTCATGTAATAGCACCCCAGCGCGATGTCCTGCGTCGGGGTCGTGATCGGCTTGCCGCTCGACGGCGAGAAGATGTTGTTCGGCGCCAGCATCAGCAGGCGCGACTCCATCTGCGCCTCGATCGAAAGCGGCACGTGGACGGCCATCTGGTCGCCGTCGAAGTCCGCGTTGTAGGCGGTGCAGACGAGCGGATGGATGCGGATGGCCTCGCCCTCGATCAGCACCGGCTCGAACGACTGGATGCTCAACCGGTGCAGCGTCGGCGCGCGGTTGAGCATCACGGTGTGCCCCCGCGTGACCTCGTCGAGCACGTCCCAGACCTCGTCGGACTCGCGCTCGATCATCTTCTTCGCGCTGCGCACCGTGTGCACCAGCCCCAGCTCTTTCAGGCGGCGGATGATGAAGGGCTCGAAGAGGACCAGCGCCATCTTCTTGGGAAGCCCGCACTGATTCATCTTGAGTTCGGGGCCGACCACGATCACCGAGCGGCCCGAGTAGTCCACGCGCTTGCCCAGCAGGTTCTGCCGGAACCGGCCCTGCTTGCCGCGGAGCATGTCGGACAGCGACTTCAGCGGGCGATTGCCGGCGCCGGTCACGGCGCGGCCGTGGCGCCCGTTGTCGAACAGCGCGTCCACCGCCTCCTGCAGCATGCGCTTCTCGTTGCGGATGATGACGTCGGGGGTCTTCAACTGCAGCAGGTTGCGCAAACGGTTGTTGCGGTTGATGACGCGCCGGTACAGGTCGTTGAGATCCGAGGTCGCGAACCGGCCGCCTTCGAGCGGGACGAGCGGGCGCAAGTCCGGCGGGATCACCGGCAACACATCCAGGATCATCCACTCGGGCCGGGTATGGCTGGTGCGGAAACCGTCCATCAGCTTGATCCGCTTGGTCAGCTTCTTGCGGTTGGCCTTGCTGCGGGTGCTTTCCATCTCCGCTTCGAGCCGCTCGATCTCCCGGTCGAGGTCAATGCCCTTCATCAGGTCGCGGATGGCCTCCGCGCCCATGCGGGCGGTGAACGCCTCGCCGTATTTCTCCTGGGCCTCGCGGAACTCCATCTCGTTCAGCAGTTGGCGCTCCTTCAACGGGGTGTCGCCCGGATCGATGACGACGTAATCCTCGTAATACAGGATGCGCTCCAGCGCCCGCATCGTCAGGTCCAGCACCAGCCCCATGCGGCTGGGCGTGCACTTGTAGAACCAGATGTGCGAGACCGGCACGGCCAGCTCGATGTGCCCCATCCGCTCGCGGCGCACGCGCGCCATCGTGACCTCGACGCCGCAGCGGTCGCAGATGACGTTCTTGTACTTGATGCGCTTGTATTTTCCGCAGCCGCACTCCCAGTCCTTCGTCGGACCGAAGATCCGCTCGCAGAACAAGCCGCCCTTTTCGGGCTTGAACGTCCGGTAGTTGATCGTTTCCGGATTCTTGACTTCGCCGTGGCTCCACGACCGGATCGTCTCCGGCGAGGCCAGCGTGATCCCGACGGAATCGAACCCCGCCTCGGTCGTTACGCCGAGAACCTGCGTGGCTGTGCTTGAATCGGCCATAGCTGCTCCTGGAAACCCGTGCGCGTTCCGTTTATTCGCCCGGCTTGTAGATCTTGATGTCCAGACCGAGCGACTGCATTTCCTTCATCAACACGTTGAACGACTCCGGCACGCCGGACTCGAGCGCGTTCTCGCCTTTGACGATGGTCTCGTAGATCCGCGTGCGTCCGGTCAGGTCGTCGCTCTTGACCGTCAGCAGCTCCTGGAGCGCGAAGGCCGCCCCGTACGCTTCCATCGCCCACACTTCCATTTCGCCGAACCGCTGCCCGCCGTACTGCGCCTTGCCGCCGAGCGGCTGCTGCGTGACCAGCGAATACGGGCCGACGGCGCGCGCGTGGATCTTGTCCGTGACCAGATGGTGCAGCTTCATCATGTAGATCACGCCGACGACCACGCGCTGATCGAACGGCTCGCCCGTGCGGCCGTCGTAGAGCGTGCACTTGCCGTCCTCCGGCTCGCCCGCCTCCTTCAGCATCTGGTGAATCCGCTGCTCCGAGATGCCGTCGAAGATCGGCGTGGTCGCGTAGAGCCCCAGCGCCCGGCACGCGATGCCCAGGTGCGTCTCCAGCACCTGGCCCACGTTCATGCGCGACGGCACGCCCAGCGGATTCAGGACGATGTCCACCGGCGTCCCGTCCGGGCGGAACGGCATGTCCTCCTCCGGCACGATCTTCGCGATCACGCCCTTGTTGCCGTGGCGCCCGGCCATCTTGTCGCCGACCGACAGCTTCTTCTTCGCCGCGATGTAGACCTTCACCTGCTTGATGATGCCCGGCTCGACCTCGTCGCCGCTCTCCAGCCGCTCCAGCGCTTCGTGCTGCTCGTTCGTCAGGTCCGAAAACCGGTGGTTGTACTCGGCCAGGATCGCCTGGATCTTGATCTGGATCGGACTGGCGTCGATCGCGACGTGCTCGCGGGACGCCGCCAGTTTCCGCAGCAGCGTCTTCGTGATCTTGCGGTTCGCCGGGATGATCTTCTCGCCGGTCTCGACGTTCACGACGTCGAGCGGAATCTTCTCGCCCAGCAGGATGTTGCTCAGCGCGTCGGTCAGGTCCTCGGTCAGCTGCTGCTGCTTCTCCTTGTACTCGTCCTGGATCTGCTTGAGCTGCTGCCGTTTTTCCTTGGCCGACACGCGCGCCCGCTTCGCGGTCGGCGCGTTGGCCCGGTTCGCCATCTTGACGTCCATGACGATGCCGTAGGTCCCGCTGGGGACCCGCAGGGAGGTGTCCCGGACTTCCGCGGCCTTCTCGCCGAAAATCGCCCGCAACAGCCGCTCTTCCGGCGCCAGCTCGGTCTCGGTCTTCGGGGTGATCTTGCCGACGAGGATGTCTCCGGGCTTGACCTCGGCGCCGATGCGGACCACGCCGCCGTGCGTGAGGTTCTTCAACGCCTCCTCGCCGACGTTCGGGATGTCGCGCGTGATCTCCTCCGGGCCGAGCTTCGTGTCGCGCGCGCCGCACTCGAACTCCTCGATGTGGATCGAGGTGAACGTATCCTCGGCGACCAGCCGCTCGTTGATCAGGATCGCATCCTCGAAATTGTAGCCGCACCAGGGCATGAACGCGACGAGCACGTTCTTGCCGAGCGCCAGCTCCCCGCCCATCGTCGCAGGGCCGTCCGCCAGCACATCGCCCTTCTTGACGCGCTGCCCCACGCGGACGATCGGCTTCTGGTTGAAGCACGTGCCGGCGTTGGACCGCATGAACTTGCGCAGCGAGTACACCTGGTACTCGTCCGCCGGCGTCTTCTTCGTCGGCGGTTCGCCGGTCTTGGAAACGACGATCTGCGCGGCGGACACGTAGGCGACCTTGCCGGCCTCGCGCGCCAGCACCAGCACCCGCGAATCGCGCGCCACGCGCTCCTCGTTCCCGGTCGCCACGTAGGGCGCCTCGCTGCGCAGCAGCGGCACCGCCTGGCGCTGCATGTTCGAGCCCATCAGCGCGCGGTTGGCGTCGTCGTGCTCCAGGAACGGTATGAGCGCCGCCGCGATGCTGACCACCTGCTTGGGCGACACGTCCATGAACTGCACGCGGTCGCGCGGGACCTCGCGGAACTCGCCGCGGGTGCGCACCATGACCGTCTCGTTCGCGAAGCGCCCGTGCGCGTCCAGCGGGGCGTTGGCCTGCGCGATAACGAAGGTCTCCTCCTGGTCGGCCGTCAGGTACTGCACCTCGTCGGTGACCCGGCCGTTGACGACCTTGCGGTAGGGGCTCTCGATGAAGCCGAAATCGTTGATGCGCGCGAACACGCTCAGCGAAGAGATCAGGCCGATGTTCGGGCCTTCCGGGGTCTCGATCGGGCAGATGCGGCCGTAGTGGCTCGAGTGCACGTCGCGCACCTCGAAGCCCGCGCGGTCCCGGCTCAGGCCGCCCGGTCCGAGCGCGCTCAAGCGGCGCTTGTGCGTGAGCTCGGACAGCGGGTTGGTCTGGTCCATGAACTGGCTCAGCTGCCCGCGCCCGAAGAAATCGCGAACCACGGTCGAGAGCGTCTTGGGGTTGACGAGCTTTTGAGGCGTCAGTTTTTCGACCGACGTGTCGAAGATCGTCATGCGCTCGCGCACCAGGCGCTCCGTGCGCGCCAGGCCGAGACGGCACTGCCCCTCGAGCAGTTCGCCGACCGTGCGGATGCGCCGGCTGCCCAGGTGGTCAATGTCGTCCAGCGTGCCCTCGCCGCGGCGGAGGTTGATCAGGTAGCGGATGCCCTCGACGACATCCTCCTTGACGAGGACGCGGGACTCGCCGCCGATATCGCCGCCCAGCTTCTGCTGGATCTTGTACCGGCCGACGCGGGTCAGGTCGTAGCGGCGCTCGTCGAAGAAGATCCGCTTGAGCAACTGCCGCGCGTTCGAGATCGTCGGCGGATCGCCGGGGCGCAGTTTCGCGTAGAGGTCCTTCAGCGCGTCGTCGCTCGACCGCGTGGGGTCCTTGCGCACGCTCTTCAGGAAGAGGCCCTCGTCCCAGGAGACGTTGACGACCTCGACGGCGGCATACCCCACGGCCTGCATCTGCCGGACGAGATCGCGGGTGACCGGCTCGTACGCGCGGGCCAGCACGGACTGCGAGTCGGCGTCAATGCAGTCGCCGGCCAGCACGCGGTGCTCGATGCGCTCGTCGGGCACGTCGCTCTTCAGCGACAACTTCTCCATCGTGTAGAAGAGCCCGAGCAGTTCGGCGTCGGTGCCGTAGCCCAGCGCGCGCAGGAACGTCGGCGCGAGGAATTTCCGGCGCCGTTTCTTGCGGTCCAGGTACACGTAGAGCAGGTCCGAGGCGTCGAACTGCACCTCGAGCCAGGAGCCGCGGTCCGGAATGATCCGGAACGAGTACAGATCGGTGCCGTTGGGATGGACGCTGGTCTCGAAGCAGATCCCCGGGGAGCGGTGCAGCTGGCTGACCACGACCCGCTCGGCGCCGTTGATGATGAAGGTCCCCTGCTCGGTCATCAGGGGGATTTCCCCCATGTACACCTCTTCCTCGCGGACTTCCTTGGGGTCCTTGAGGCGGAACGTCACATACAGGGCCGCCGTGAACGAACCGCCTTCCTGGAGGCTCTCGATCGGGCCCATCTTGGGCGCCTGGATCTCGTATTTCACGAAATCCAGCACGCTCTGCCCGTCGTAGCTTTCGATCGGGAACACCTCTTTGAACACCGCCTGCAAGCCCATGTGCTTGCGCCGGGGCGGCGGCACGTCCGCCTGCAGAAAATCCCGATAGGAATTGGTCTGGATCTCGATGAGATCCGGCGGCTCGATGACGTCCCGCAATCTGCCGTAATTCGTTCTTTCGACCATGTCCGACCTTCAGGTAAGAGTCCGGAAAACAGAACCCGCCGGCGCCGTCCGCGGGCGCCGGCCCATTGCTCCGCCCACGAACTGCTTACTTGATTTCGACTTTCGCGCCTGCGGCTTCCAGCTTGGCCTTGATTTCTTCGGCTTCCTTCTTCGCGACGCCTTCCTTGATCGTCTTCGGGGCGCCGTCCACGAGGTCCTTGGCCTCTTTCAGGCCCAGGTTCGTCAGCGCGCGCAGTTCCTTGATCACCTGAATCTTCTGCGCGCCGGCCGAGGCCAGCACCACGGTGAACTCCGTCTTCTCTTCGGCCGCGGCCGCCGCGCCGCCGGCCGCCGCCGGGGCCGCCGCCACCGCCACGGGCGCCGCCGCGGTCACGCCGAGGCGCTGCTCCAGCGCCTTGACCAGCTTGGAAAGCTCGAGGACGCTGATGCCCTCGACCCAGCTGACGAACTCGGCCATCTTCCCTTCCAACTGAACTGCTTCCGACATGTTCCTGCTCCTTCCATCATCCGGCAGGCACCGCCTGCCCCGGTTCTTACACTGCCCGATCGCGGGGTTCGATTACGCCGACGCGGCCGTCCGGGCCTTCTTCTCTTCGACGGCCTTCAGCACATACACCAAAGTGGCGACCTTCTGGTTGAGCGCCGCCGCCAGGTTGCGCATCGGCGCCGCGAGCGTTCCCACCAGCTGGGCCTGAAGCGTCTTCTTGCCCGGCATCGAGGCCAGCGCCCCCATGTCCGCGGCGCTCAACACCGCGCCCTCCAGCACGCCGCCCTTGGCGGCGGCCATCTGGGTCTCCTTGGCGAACGCGGCCAGGATCTTCGCCGTCTCGACCGGATCGCCGGCCCCCGTCACCATCGCCGTGCTGCCCCGCAGGGCCGGTTTCAGCTCCGCCGCCGACAGCCCCTTCACCGCCTGCAGAAACAGACGGTTGGGAACCACCTGGTAGCGCGCCTTCGCCGGCCGCAGCCGCCGGCGCAACTCCGCCGCACGGCTCACCGAAAGGCCCTTGAAGTCCGTCAGAAAGACGAAGGCCGATTCCGAAACGCCGCGGCGGATTTCCGCGACGATCGCCTCCTTCTCCGGGCGATAGGTTCTGGCTGGCTGGTTGCTCATAAACATGGACTCCGTCAGACGGCGATCACGTCCCGCACCGTCAGGTGCAGGCCCGGCCCCATCGTGGAACTCATCGTGCATCGCTTCAGGAAAATCCCCTTGGCCGTGGCCGGCCGCGCCGCGCGCACCGCGTCAATGACCGCCTGCGCGTTCTCGACGAGGGCCGCCGGCTCGAACGACCGCTTGCCGATCGGCACCATCAGGTTGCCGTTGCGGTCCATCCGGAACTCCACCCGCCCCGCCTTGAACGACTTGACGGCCGCGGCCGTGTCCGTGGCGACCGTCCCGGTCTTCGGATTCGGCATCAGGCCGCGCGGGCCGAGCACTTTGCCGAGTTTCCGCACTTCCTTCATTGCGTCGGGCGTCGCGATCGCGATGTCGAAGTCCGTCCAGCCGCCCTGGACCTTGGCCACCAGGTCGAGGAAGCCCACCTCGTCGGCGCCGGCAGCCCGCGCCGAATCCGCGGCCGGACCGTCGGCGAAGACGATGACGCGAACCTTCTTGCCGGTGCCGTGCGGCAGCGCGACGGTGCCGCGGACGCCCTGGTCGGATTTGCTGGGGTCCACGCCCAGCCGGAAGGCCAGCTCGACCGTCTCGTCGAACTTCGCCATCGGATGGGCCTTGACGAACTGAACGGCCTCTTCCAGCGTGTACTGCTTGGCGCGGTCCGTTTCCGCCGCCGCCTGGCGGTATTTCTTTCCGTGCTTGGCCATGTCAAACTACCTCGATCCCCATGCTGCGGGCGGTTCCCTCGATGATGCGCATCGCCTGCGGCAGGTCGGCGGCGTTCAAGTCCTTCTGCTTGGCCTTGGCGATTTCCTCGACCTGCGCGCGGGTGACTTTGCCGACCTTCTCCCGGTTGGGCGTCGGCGAGCCCTTCGCGATGCCGGCGGCCTTCTTGAGCAGCACGGCGGCCGGAGGGCTCTTGGTGATGAACGTGAAGGACTTGTCCTGATAAACGGTAATGACCACCGGGATGACCAGCCCGGCCTGGCTCTGCGTCGCGGCGTTGAACTCCTTGCAGAACGCCATGATGTTCACGCCCTGCTGGCCGAGGGCCGGGCCCACCGGCGGGGCCGGATTGGCCTGGCCCGCGGGAATCTGCAGCCGGATCACGCCTGTAACTTTTTTCGCCATGACGATTCACCCACGCGGGATCAACCCCGTTCCACCTGCGAATATTCCAGTTCCACCGGGGCGGTCCGGCCGAAGATCGTCACCGACACCTTCAGCTTGCCGTGCTCCGGATCCGCCTCTTCCACCACGCCGTTGAAATTCTGAAAAGGCCCCTCGATGATCGTGACCGTTTCCCCCGGCTCGAACGTCACCTTGGGCCGAACCTTGTCCTTCTTTTCCTCGACCTGCCGGAGGATCGTCTCCACCTCCTGCGGCCGCAGGGGCACGGGGCGCTCGCCGCCGATAAAACCGATGATGCCCTGCGTCTCCTGGATGAAGTACCAGACCCGCTCGTTGATCGTCTTCTGATCGGTGTAGAGCGCCAGGTTCACCAGCACGTAGCCCGGGAAAAACTTCTTGACGGTCGTCGTCCGGCGGCTGCTCTTCGTCTCGATCACCTTTTCGGTGGGGACCAGCACCTCGCCGACGAGATCGCCCATTTCCGCCAGGCGCGCGCGACGCTCGATGCTTTCCCGGACCTTGTTTTCCTGGCCGGAGAGCGTATGCAGCACGAACCACTGTTTTTCCATAACGATGCCCTGTCCCGGAAAACGGCGCTACCGCAGGACCATCCGCAGCAAGGCCAGCAGCACGCCGTCGCTCAGGCCGACGAACACCGCCAGCAGCACCACCGAAACGATGACGACCACCGTGGATTCCATCAGCTCCGAGCGGCTCGGCCACGCGCACTTCTTCAGTTCGAGGTTGACCTCGCCCAGAAACTCGCGCATCCGCGCCACGGCTGTCCTGATCTTGTTCATGTGCTGGTTCGCGCGCCCCCTCCGGCCCTGCGACTGGCAGGCCAGGAGGGACTTGAACCCCCAACAACCGGTTTTGGAGACCGGTGCTCTGCCAAATTGAGCTACTGGCCTGTCGCGTCTCCGGCCACTCGTCCCGTCACTTCACTTCCCGATGCGCCGTGTGCTTGCGATCGAAACGGCAGTACTTGCGGATCTCGAGGCGGTCCGTCTTCGTCTTCTCGTTCTTGGTGGTCGTGTAGTTGCGCCGTTTGCACTCCTGACACGCCAGCGTAATGATTTCCCGGGGCATGACTGCGCGGCTCCTTCGCGCGGATGCGCGCGCGGGCGGCGGCCGGCGTCCCCGCCGGCCCGCCCCGCGCGCCCCGCCGTCAGGCGATGATTTCCGTCACGCGGCCCGCGCCGACGGTGCGACCGCCCTCGCGGATGGCGAAACGGACGTACTTCTCCATGGCGATCGGCGTGATCAGCTCCACGTCCATCGCGATGTTGTCGCCCGGCATGACCATCTCGACGCCCTCGGGCAGCGTGATGTCGCCGGTGACGTCCGTCGTGCGGAAGTAGAACTGCGGCCGGTACCCCTTGAAGAACGGCGTATGGCGGCCGCCCTCTTCCTTGCTCAGCACGTACACCTCCGCCTTGAACTTCCGGTGCGGCGTGATCGTGCCGGGCTTCGCGAGCACCTGCCCGCGCTCGACGTCTTCCTTCTTGGTGCCGCGCAGCAGGCAGCCGACGTTGTCGCCGGCCTGCCCCTGGTCGAGCAGCTTGCGGAACATCTCGACGCCCGTGACGACCGTTTTCTGCGTGTCGCGCAGACCGACGATCTCCACCTCGTCGCCGACCTTGATGATGCCGCGCTCGATACGGCCCGTGACCACCGTGCCGCGGCCCTCGATCGAAAACACGTCTTCGATCGGCATCAGGAACGGCTGATCCAGCGGCCGCACCGGCTCTTTCACGAAGCTGTCCAGCGCGTCCATCAGCTCCTGGATGCACTTGGCGTCCGGATGATCCGGCGTCGGCGCCGCAATGGCTTTGAGGGCCGAGCCGCGGATGATCGGCGTCTTGTCGCCGGGGAACTCGTACTTGGACAGCAGCTCGCGGATCTCCAGCTCGACCAGATCGAGCAGCTCGGGGTCGTCCACCGTGTCCACCTTGTTCAGGAACACCACGATCGAGGGCACGCCGACCTGGCGGGCGAGCAGGATGTGCTCGCGCGTCTGCGGCATCGGGCCGTCGGAGGCGCTGACCACCAGGATCGCGCCGTCCATCTGCGCCGCGCCGGTGATCATGTTCTTGATGTAGTCCGCGTGTCCGGGGCAGTCCACGTGCGCGTAATGGCGCGCGTTGCTCTGGTACTCCACGTGCGAGGTCGCGATCGTCAGAATCTTCGTCGGATCGCGCCGGCCCTGCGACTCGGAGGCCTTCGCCACCTGGTCGTAGGAAATGTAGGTGGCGAGCCCCTTGGCGCCCTGCACTTTCGTGATGGCCGCCGTCAAGGTCGTCTTGCCGTGGTCCACGTGGCCGATCGTACCCACGTTCACGTGCGGTTTGGTCCGCTCGAATTTCTCCTTCGCCATGACTCTGTCTCCTCGCTGCGTTCTGGTGTCTGTCCGTTTCGATTCCGGTGTCGCCGTTTCACTGCCGCGGCGCCCCATTGCGTGGAGCCCACGAGCGGGATTGAACCGCTGACCTCATCCTTACCAAGGATGTGCTCTACCGACTGAGCTACGTGGGCCGATCCCGGTCCCGGCGGTCGGGCCGCCGGACCCCCGTCCGCCCCGCGTCACTCGCTCTGCTGTCGAATCCCGATGCAAGAGAATCCTCGCAAAACACAAATAAACGACAGACACAAAGACTCCCCTTCCGCCCTTCATCCGCTGTGCGGCTTCGAGGCAGCGAGAAGCCGAGTGTCCGTCCGCGCTATGTCAAAATGGCGATCGAATGCGCGATGCGCAATTCAATCGTGCGCCCAGTGTACCTTATCGCCGCGGCGCGTCAACAGTTTTTTTATCGGTTTTTTTCGCCGCGGCGGCGGACGTCCGCTTCACCAGGCGTAGGCGTTCGGCGCTTCGCCGCCCGGACCGGGGAAGATTTCGTCGAGCCGCTTCGCCGCCGCGTCGTCCAGCGGCCGCTCCAGCGCGCGCAGCGCGTCGTCCAACTGCGACGCCGTGCGCGGACCGATGATCGGCGCGGTCACCGCCGGGTTGCGCAGCAGCCACGCCAGCGCCACCTCCGCGGGCGGGCGGCCGAGTTCGGCGCAGAACGCCTCGTAGGCCTCGATGCGCGTATGAAATTTCTCCAGCGTCTTCATCATGCGCTCCGAGGCGCGGCGTCCCTCCTTCGCCTTCTGCAGCACGCCGCCGAGCAGGCCGCCGCCCAGCGGGCTCCACGGGATCAGCCCCAGCCCGTACGCGCGGCACGCGGGGATCACCTCCAGCTCGATCGTGCGCGCGTTCAGGTGGTAGAGGCTCTGCTCGGACACCAGCCCCAGGAACGAGCGCTTCGCCGCGGTCTCCTGCGCCTGCGCGATATTCCACGCCGCGAAGTTGCTGCTGCCGACATAGACGATCTTGCCCTGCCGGACCAGCACCTCCATCGCCTGCCAGATTTCGTCCCACGGCGCCTCCGGATCCACGTGGTGCATCTGATAGAGATCGAGGTAGTCCGTCTGCAGCCGCCGCAGGCTCGCCTCGCACGCCTGCCGGATGTGCCGCGCGGACAGCCCGCGGTCGTTCGGCCCCTCGCCCATCCGGCTGAACACCTTCGTCGCCAGCACGACCCGTTCGCGCCGCTGGCCGCCCTGCGCGAACCAGCGGCCCAGGATCTTCTCGGTGACGCCCTCGCCCACCTTCCAGCCGTACACGTTCGCCGTGTCGAAGAACTGGATGCCCAGCTCCAGCGCCCGGTCCATGATCGCGAACGCATCCGCCTCGCTCGTCTGCGGCCCGAAGTTCATGGTGCCCAGACACAGCCGGCTGACCTTCAGCGCCGTTCGTCCCAGTCTCGCATAGTGCATGTCGCATCGCTCCCCGTTTTCGTCCGTACACCCGCCGTGCCGCGCGCCGGACGGACGGCGCGCCTTCCAGGCCCTGGACGCCCCCGCCCGCCGGGTTTCCAACCCTTGGAAACCGCGGCGCCGCCGTCACGGCGCCGCCGGCCCGGCGGCCAGAAACTGGCGCAGCACGTACGGCAGTATGCCGCCGTGCCGGAAATAATCCGCCTCCACCTCGGTGTCAATCCGCGCCCGCGCCGCGAACGACGTCCGGCGCCCGTCGCGCCCGCGCGCCTCGACGCGGACCGCCGCGCCCGGCGTCAACGCCGCCAGGCCGGCCACGTCGAACGTCTCCGTCCCGTCCAGCCCCAGCGCCGCCGCATCCGCGCCGGCCGGGAACTCCAGCGGCAGCACGCCCATGCCCACCAGATTGCTGCGGTGGATGCGTTCGTAGCTCTGCGCGATCACGGCGCGGACGCCCAGCAGGGCCGGTCCCTTCGCGGCCCAGTCGCGCGAGGATCCCGCGCCGTACATCTGGCCCGCCAGCACGATCAGCGGCACGCCCTCGGCGCGGTAGGCCTCGGCCGCGTCGAAGATCGTCATCGGCGCGCCGTCGGGAAAATGCCGCGTCCAGCCGCCCTCGCGGTCGGCGAGCCGGTTGCGCAGCCGGAGGTTCGCGAACGTGCCGCGCAGCAGCACCTCGTGATTGCCCCGGCGCGCGCCGTAGCTGTTGAAGTCCGCCGGCGCGACGCCGCGCGCGATCAGGTAGCGGCCCGCCGGACTGTCCTTCGGAATCGCGCCGGCCGGCGAAATGTGGTCGGTCGTCACGAAATCCCCGAACACGGCGAGCGCGCGGGCGCCGCGCAGGTCGCGCACCGGCGCGGGGTCCGGCGCGAAGTCCGCGAGGAAGGGCGGCTCGCGGATGTAGGTGGACTCGTCCTTCCACGCATAGACGTCGCCGCCCTCGCCCGGCAGCGCGTCCCACGCGGGATTCGGCGCGTCCAGCCGGGCGTAGGCCGCGCGGTAGTCCTCGGGCCGGCCGGCCGCGGCCAGCGCCGACCGCAGCTCGTCCTCCGTCGGCCACACCTCGCGCAGGTACACCGGCCGCCCGTCCGCGCCGACGCCGAGCGGCTCGTGGGCGAGGTCGCCCCGCACGGTCCCGCGCAGCGCGTAGGCCACGACGAGCGGCGGCGAACACAGGTAATTCGCGCGCGCGAGGGGATGCACGCGGCCCTCGAAATTGCGGTTGCCGCTGAGCACGGCGGCGACGACCAGACCGTTTGCGCGGACGGCCGCCTCGACCGCCGGGTCGAGCGGACCGCTGTTGCCGATGCACGTCGCGCACCCGTAGGCCGCCACGTGGAAGCCCAGCGCCTCGAGATCGGCCAGCAGTCCGGCGCGCCGCAGGTAGGCCGTCACGGCGCGCGACCCCGGCGCGAAGCTCGTCCGCACGTGCGGCGGCGGCCGCAGCCCCCGCGCCCGCGCCCGCCGCGCCAGCAGCGCCGCGCCGATCATCAGCGACGGATTCGACGTGTTCGTGCAGCTCGTGATCGAGGCGATCGCCACCGCCCCGTGCCCGATCCGGCCGCGCGCGCCCGCGTCCGCCTCGGCGGCGGCCGCCGCGGCGGCGACCCCGAAGCCCTTCTGCTCCGCCGGCCGCGTCAGCGCCGCCTCGAACTCGCGGCCGACCGCCGCCAGCGGCCGGCGGTCCTGCGGACGGCGCGGGCCGGCGACCGACGGCTCCACCCGGTCGAGGTCGAGCTCGACGACGTCGCTGAACTCCGGCGCCGGCGCGTCGGCGTCGCGCCACAGCCCCTGCGCGCGGCAGTAGCGCTCGACCCGCGCGAGGTGCGATTCCGGTCGGCCCGTCTCGCGCAGGTACTCGAGCGTGGCGCGATCCATCGGAAAGAACCCGACCGTCGCGCCGTACTCCGGCGCCATGTTCGCGACCGGCGCGCGGTCGGCCACGCTCAGCGCGTCCAGCCCCGGCCCGAAGAACTCCACGAAACAGCCCACGACGCCCTTCGCGCGCAACCGTTCCGTGACGGTCAGCGCCAGGTCGGTCGGCGTCGCCGGCGCGCGCAGGCGGCCGGCCAGCCGCACGCCGACGACGCGCGGCGGCGGCATCGGGATCGGCTGGCCCAGCATCGCCGCCTCGGCCTCGATGCCCCCGACGCCCCAGCCGAGCACGCCGAGGCTGTTGATCATCACGGTGTGCGAATCGGTGCCGACGACCGTGTCCGACGCCGCGATCCGGCGGCCCGCCGCGTCCGCCTCGAACCGGACGCATTCGGCGAGGTATTCCATGTTGACCTGGTGGCAGATGCCGAGGCCCGGCGGCAGCACGCGCAGCTTCGCGAAGGCGTTGCGCCCCCAGCGGAGGAAGGCATAGCGCTCGGCGTTGCGCTCGAACTCGCGGCGGAGGTTGGCCTCGTAGGCGCCCGCGTGGCCGGCCTCGTCGAGCTGGACCGAGTGATCAATCACCAGGTCCACCGGAATCCGCGGCTCCACGCGCCGCGGGTCGCCGCCGGCGCGGGCCAGCGCGCCGCGCAGCGCCGCGAGGTCCACGACGCACGGCACGCCCGTGAAATCCTGGAGCAGCACGCGCGCCGGCAGGAACGGGATCTCGCCCGTGCCGGGATCGCCGGGCGACCACCGCGCGAGCCGCTCGACCGGCTCGGCCGTGAAACCGGGCCGCCCCTGGTGGCGCAGCAGCGACTCGAGCAGCACCCGCAGCGAATACGGCAGCCGCGCGACGCGGCCCCACCCGCGCTCCTCGACAACGGCCAGCCGGTGATAAAAGAAACGGTCGCCGGGCGCGCCGGCTTCGGTCAGCGAGTCCAGAACTTCGCGCATGCTCGATTCTCCGCCCCTCGTGAAAACGGCGGATGATGGTGCGGCGCGCGGCTTTCGTCAACCCGCGAACGGCCGGCCCCCGATCCCCGGTCTTGCGCAAAGACTTTCGACAACGAACCGCGCACCGCTCGCAGCCGGGCGAGCCGCCCGGCCCTGCCTCGACGCCATGGAACTCGGGCGGTAGGGCGCGGCCGTCCCTGCGGTTCATCCGGGCAGGATGCGGAAGGGCTTGGGCGGCTCGCCGGTCAGCGCGTGGTAGATCGCGCCCGCCGCCATCGGCAACAGCGCGGCGAGCACCTCGCCCGCCACCAGACCGATCGCCAACGGCTTCAGCCGCTGATAGACGCGCGACCCGCCGTACTTCGTCACGAGCCCTTTCGCCGCCCAGCCGACGAGGAAGGAAAACGCGAGCTGGCGGCTCTGATAGTTGGAGCCCATCAGGAACAGCAGCGGATGGAGCGGCCAGCGGGCGTAGCGATGGCGCAGCCGCGTGAAGAGCAGCGCCAGGCCGAAGGTGACGCCGAACGCGACGGTCGGCGCCCGCTGCGGCGTCCAGCCGGCGAACCGGTCCCGGGCGGAACGCCGCAGCGACTCGCCGAGCCGGCCCTGCGCCTCCAATTGGCGGACGGCCGCGACGTTGACGTCGTACACCATTTTCGGCACGCTGTTGATCGTCCAGCCGTCGCCCGTCTTCACGGCGCCCTCGCGGTACTGCCAGTAGAGCGAGACGGGAATCGCCACGGCCGCGGCGAGCGCGACGGCCGCGCCGCCGGCGAGCGCGGCGCGCCCCAGCCGCGCGCCGGTGTCGTCCGCCAGCTTGAGGCCGGAAACCGCGAAGGGCATCAGCGCCTCGCGCGGGTCAATCAGCACGAGCGAGGAAATCAATCCGAGCAGCAGCAGTTGTTCCGGCCCGATCGCGTACGTCCCCATGAAGCCCCACAGCAGGGCGCAGACATACCAATGCGGGTGATAGAAGAAGACGCCCGCCTCCGCCAGCAGGCGGCTCATCACCGTGAAGATCATGATCGCGCCCAGCGTGTAGAGCGCGCCGATCGGCCACTCGACGCCGACGGCGGCCAGTTGCGCGACGAACAGCGCGAAACCCGCCATCGCGGCGCGGGCCCCCCAGATTTCCGCCGGCGTCGCGGCGTCGCCGGACGTCCGTCCCAGCGCGCGGCCGAAGACGGTGGCGAGCCGGCGCCGCGCCGAATAGACGATCGTCAGGAAAACGGCCGCTGTCGCCCCGGCGTAGAGGGACGACTCGATGGTCGGCCGCAGGTGTCCGCCGCCGAACGCCAGGCCGTAATCCGCGGCGATGCCCGAGGCCAGCACGAACACATACGGCGCGATGCCCAGCGAAAGCCCCACATCCGAGGCCAGAAAGTACGCGAAACCGATCGCCGTGAAGCACAGCTTCGGTGTGAAGATCGTCGCGGCGCCGCCCCGCCGAAACACCGGCGCCAATTCCAGCAACGGGCGCAGATCGAGCGTGTGGTTGATCGGGATCACGTAATCCGGCCACCACTGGCTCGCGTAGTTCACCGCATGGATCGCAAAGACGACCGCCGCGGCCAGCCAGAACAGGCGGTCCCCGAAGATCGCGGGCCGGGCGCACCCCGGCGCCGGCAGCATCGCCCGCGCGAACTCGACGGTCGGGTACGGCAGCCGTTCGTACAGCGCCCATTGCCGATGCAACACCAGCGCCAGGCCGATGACCGTCAGCGCCATCGTGCCGAGCAGCGGCAGCCAGAAGAGCATCGCGCGTCCCCACGCGCTCCAGGGCACCCGCGAAACCGGGAATCGCCGGCCGGCCTCGCCCAGTCCGGTGGTGAAGCCATCCAGCGCAACCGCCGGCGCGCGCGACGGGTCGGCGAGCATCCGGGGCGGCACCCGCTCCAGGACGGCGGGCCGCCGGGGCGCGATGCAGTCCCCCGCCGCCCACTCCAGTACGCCGCGATGCAGCGCGAAAACCTCCGCGTCGGTAAGCCGTCCGGGACCGCGTTCGATCGCGTGGCGGAGGTGCGCCGGCAGGCGCGGCGCCAGCGCTTCCAGCCGCGGCGCGGGGAAACAGGCGCGGTCGGCGAGCGCCGCATTGAGCGCGTCGAGCAGCGCCGCGCGCCGTTCCGGCGTGTCGGGTCCGTCGAGCGCGGCCGGGGGCAGCCGTTCGGCAAGGATGCGCACGGGGTCGTCGGGAGGCCGCCCGGCCGCGCCGCGCAACGCCGCCCGCAGCGCGGGCCAGTCCCGGACCGCCGCGGGGCTCAACCGCGCCGGCTCGCCCTGCCAGGCGGGCGTCGTGCGGATGTGATGGTGCGGCATCATCAGAAACGTCGTGAAATAGTGGATGAATCCGCGGCCGGACGGATACGCCGCGAACAGCGCCAGGATCATCAGGGTCGCCAGCTCCCGCGCGGAAAAGGCCCACCCGCGGCGCAGACGCTCCAGCGCCGGATTGAGCAGCCCCGCCATGAGAATCAGCGGGCCGAA
>Ga0129299_1000920_pt1 | contig 19648 bp, 10 predicted proteins | sample ConPoolayeCmetaG_FD_94477 | JGI IMG/M metagenome (GOLD analysis project Ga0129299, IMG submission 94477) | Hot spring microbial mat communities from California, USA to study Microbial Dark Matter (Phase II) - Cone Pool mat layer C metaG ...
GGGGAAACATTATAACAAAAGATATACAGATTAATAATTTTGGTTTTGTGATTTATAGATAAATAATATTTTTGTTTTGATGGGAATGGCGTCTCCCGAAAACCGCCATATTGGCTGATGACTCCTGTAGAATTTTAATAAATAATTACAGGAGTTTTTTTATGGGCGAGATATTTTTTATTTCTTCAATCTGGCTTTTCCTTGCGATAATATCTACGATAGTAGCAAATAAATTGAAAATCTCAATTGCTCTGATAGAGATCATAATAGGCTCTATTTTTGGTTTTATTGCGATTAAGTTCAATTTTGCTGAAAGTATTCATGCTAATTCAGATTGGTTGAAATATGTTGCTTCATCTGGGGCTATACTACTCACCTTTCTGGCAGGAGCAGAACTGGAGCCAGAAGCTCTCAAGAAGAGATTCAATGAGGTTTCGATTGTAGGCATTATTGGATTTCTTGCTCCATTTATTGGTGCAGCATTTATTTCGTATTATTTTCTTAACTGGGATTTGAGAGCAAGTCTTTTAGTAGGTGTTGCTTTATCAACCACATCAATGGCGGTAGTATATTCTGTGATGCTTGAATATGGTTTTAACAAAACACTTTTTGGCAAAGGGGTTCTTGGGGCATGCTTTATTAATGACCTAGGAACAGTAATAGCCTTAGGTTTGATTTTCTCGCCATTCACATACAAATATGTGATATTTGTTGCGGTAATAATATTGCTGATATTTATATTGAATCCGATAACAGAATTTTTAACAAAGCATTTTGCTTATAAGACAGCCGCTATTAGGACAAAATGGATTTTGTTTGTATTATTTTCGACTGGTGCTCTTGCAGTCTGGTCAGGAAGTGAAGCTGTTCTTCCAGCATATATATTAGGGATGGTTTTAGCAAGCATCATCAACAAGGATAATTTCTTAATAAGAAGACTCAGGACATTGACAATAGGATTTTTAACGCCATTTTATTTTCTCAGAGCAGGATTTTTAATGTCAATCCCGGCAATAATCTCATACCCGATAATATTTGTAATTTTATTTTTTGCAAAAGTAATTTCAAAAATATTTGGGTTATACCCAGTCATAAGAAAGTTCAAAGAAGACAAAAACGAGAAATGGTACTACACATTATTAATGTCAACAGGTTTAACCTTTGGAACTATATCGGCTTTATATGGCTTGAGTAATGGAATAATTTCGAAAGACCAGTATTCAATAATTGTTGCAGTGGTTATTGCGAGTGCAGTAATACCAACATTGATAGCAAATAAGTTTTTCCTACCCTCGCACTTGTTAGAGAAGCCATTGCTTGACGATGAACTTTCTCAGGAAGAAAATTGATTTATTTGCTAATTAATTAATAAATTGATAATTACGTCAATGAAATTATCAATTATATAATTTTTATGCTTAAAATTACAATGGAAAGCAGTGTTAAAAATACTATATTGGAAAAAAGGGTAAAAGAGCTTGAATGCCTATATAAATGCAGGGAAATAGTCAGCAGTGATATAGGTTTCGAGAAAAAAATTGCAATGATATTACAAACCCTACCAAAGGCAATGAATTATCCAGAGCATTGCTTTGTTAAGATTAGAATAAATGACAAATCTTTTCCGGATATCAATCTTGAGAGTGCAGGATTATCGTATAAGTCAGAGATACAGTTTGATAATCAGTCATTAGGCGAAATCGAAGTATTTTACAATTCAAAGGTGATAAAAGATGAAGATAACTTTTTTCTAGAGGAAGAAAAGAATTTAATTGAAACAGTATCAGCACTGCTCGGGAATATGATTATATCAAACAAGATAAGCAGTCATTCGATTTCGGTTCTTGATTTAAAGACAAAGAAGGTAAGTTCATCAAAACCAGAGTGGAGTAGCATACTTGAACTACTGCGAAAAATTGACAAACATCTATATTCAATCATTTCGCATAAAATGCTTAACCATTTGTTTTGCAAGGGAGTAAAAGAAACAAAAGAAATATACGCAAAACTTGGAAAGATTGATGATAGCGAATCAACTCTGACAGAGATTAACCGCCCTTCCAAAAAGCAGGTTATGCAAAATACTTATAACCTTAGCGAAGAAATATTTGATATAGCTCTAAATTATCTTAATGAAAATGAAATATTGAATTTGATCCAGAAGTGGATTAACGAGGACAAACTTAATTACCTCTTTAAGATAGTATCCTCGCCAAACAGCACATTACCTGATATATCCGAAGCAATCAGAAGATATTATCACCTTACTCCTTTTAATTTCAATATTGATGCACCTGTCCAGAGAGGAATTGAAGTTGCATTAATCAGACGTTTTCTTAACGATCAGCTTGAATATATTAATGTTGCTAAGGACTATTGCAGAATAGATGATTTTCATAGTTTACTTGACAACCTGATTTATTCCTCAGATAGTCACGGCAAAATTGGAGGAAAGAGTGCTGGTATATATCTGGCAAAAAAAATAATTGAGGGTTCATCGCAAAATCATCCAATTCTTGCAGGGATAAAAACACCTAAAACATGGTATATAACTTCAGATGGGTTGATGAGCTTTGTATATTATAATAATCTTGAGGATGCCATAGAACAGAAATACAAGGATATGAACGATATACGTCAGGAATATCAATATCTTATTCAGGCATTCAAGAATTCAAATTTCCCTCCCGAAGTTGTTAATGGATTAACAAGGGCACTTGATGATTTCGGGAACAGTCCTATAATAGTTAGAAGCTCAAGTTTACTCGAAGACCGCCTTGGAACTGCCTTTGCGGGAAAATATAAGAGTTTGTTCCTTGCAAATCAGGGCTCACGCAAAAGCAGATTAATTGCCTTGATGGATGCAATTGCAGAGGTTTATGCATCGGTATTGGGACCAGACCCAATTGGATACCGAATTGAGCGAGGACTTCTGGATTTTAATGAAGAGATGGGTATAATGATTCAGGAAGTTGTTGGTAAAAAAGTAGGAAATTACTTTTTCCCTGCTTTTGCAGGAGTTTCTTTTACAAATAATGAATTTCGATGGTCTCCACGAATCAAAAGAGAGGACGGGCTAATTAGATTAGTTGCTGGACTTGGAACCCGTGCAGTTGACAGACTGGGAAACGACTATCCAATTCTCATAGCTCCCGGTCAGCCATCCTTCAAGCTCAATCAAACTTATGAAGATGCTATTACTTATTCACCAAAATATATTGATGTTATAAATCTTGAAACTAATTCATTCGAAACACTTTCAATTGATCATTTAATTTCTGAAGTTGGAAACAAATTTCCAATGCTTAATGAAATATTTTCGATAGTTGAGGACAATCATATTAAAAAACCTGTCGGGCTTGGGATTGATACAAAAAAACATCAGGTTGTTGTTACTTTTGACAATTTGGTAACAAATACCAAAATAATTGAACAGATTTATACAATGACTAATGTTTTAAGTCAAAAATTAAAATCACCGGTGGACATAGAATTTGCGTGCGACGGTAAAAATTTATATCTACTCCAGTGCAGACCCCAAAGCTCAACAAGCGATAGTGTTTCGGCTATAATACCGAGAGATATTTCAAAGGACAGAATTATTTTCAATGCCAAAAAATATGTTTCAAATGGAAAAGTTCCAGACATTTCACATATAGTCTATGTTGTTCCGGAAAAATATGCTTCGATAAAAAATCTCGAAGATTTTAAAAATGTTGGTAAAGTAATTGGGAGGTTGAACCAAATTCTTCCACACAAACAATTCATATTGATAGGACCGGGAAGATGGGGCAGCAAGGGCGACATTACTCTTGGAGTTCGTGTTACTTATGCTGATATAAATAATACAGCTATGCTTGTTGAAGTAGCCAAACAAAAAGGCAATTATTTACCCGATTTGTCTTTTGGAACTCATTTCTTTCAAGATCTTGTCGAATCAAATATACGATATTTGCCAATATATCCGGATGATGAAGGAATAATATTCAGGGAATCCTTCTTCCTTGAAAATCAGAATCTTCTTCCTGAATTATTGCCTGAATATGAGTATCTTCAAGATGTTGTAAAAGTGATAAATATTCCAGCATCAACGAGAGGTTTGATTCTTAAGGTATTCATGAATGCAGATGCTGAGGAGGCAATGGCAATAATTGCAGAGCCGTCATTAAAAATATTTTACAACACTTCTAATATTGCAGAAATTAACGAAAATTCGAGCGAACACTGGCAGATAAGGAAAAAAATGGCAGAAAAACTTGCTTCGGAACTCGATCCTGATTATTTTGGGGTTAAAGGTGTATATCTTTTTGGGACTACGTATAATAAGACAGCAACATTCAATTCTGATATTGATTTACTTATAGATTTTGCCGGGACTGAGGAGCAAAAAAAATTACTGGGGGTTTGGTTTGATGCATGGGATAGTGCCTTGAAGGATATTATATACGAGCTGACCGGAATTAAAATTCAAAAGCTACTTGATATTTACTACTTTTCCTCCGAACTCGAAGAAAAGGATAATTATTTTGCTCAAATCATTAATCCTGAAAAAAAGCTATCGAAGAAATTAAAATTAGCAGAGCCAAATTTAACTTTATAACCAGCTTTTTATCTTATTGAAATTACTTTAGAAATTAGATTGAAATCATTTTTATTAATCTTGTTTTTTTTATTGGTTAGCATCTCATACGGAAAGGATTCATTAAGAGATGACAGATACCGTCTTAATTCTATCGGTGCAACAGTAAACTATCTTGCTACCAAACATTTTGCTGATTTTTCTCAATTGCCGGGAGTTCCATCTTGCTGTCCAAAGTATTATGATGCGAGTGGAAACGGCTTGGAGTTTGGTCTGCTTTACAGGGAATATCTTTCGAAAACCATTTCTTTTTCTCCATCAGTTGGTATGGTTTTCAGCAATGGCTTGTTTAAAGCTAATGAAGAAAAGTCAATTATTATAGGTAATACCCCTGAAAAAGCTATAATCGAACATAGTCTATTGACAGAGTTTATGATTTTATATGTAGAAGTAAATTTTAATTACAATTTATTTAATGACTTTGAATTTTTTACTTCAGTTTCCTTAGATTATATAACAGAAGCTAAATTTAAACAAAAAGAAACATTAATTAAGCCTGAAAACATAGGATCGTTTGAGAACGGAAAAAGAACCAGAAACGAAATCAATGGTAAAATAAATGATATCAATAAGTTGAATTATTTCCTTCGAGTGGGTATTAATTATGAATTACCACTTAATAAGAGAAAAAGTATTTCAATACTGCCGGGAGCAGCAATATCAGCAGGCTTAAGAAATTTATTAAATGATGAAAGCTGGACTTTAATTCATTTTACTTTTGGCATAACAATATTATTTAATAATTACATTGATTATTCATCGCCGATTGATCCGAAGCATAGAAACTAAAGCATACCGAGTCTTTTTCTGATGAACCATTCGAGACTTAAAAGCAAGACAATTATAATCAATATCCAGAAGAGATTCCAGAGGGCTATTTCAGACTTATTAACAACGGATTTTTCGTTGAAATTTCTGACATTTTTCAAATCATCTTTGAAATTAGCTACATTTTCTGAAGTGTAGAATTTTCCGCCAGAACGGTCTGTTATTGTTCTGAGCAATTTGGCATTCATCGTAAAATTTTGATATTCAGGGCTCAAGTCGCCTATTGTGAAACGACCATCATCAGAACCTAACAACTTTCCATTCAAAGAAGCAGAACCTTTAAATGAATGATCTCCTTCCCTTAGACCTGAAACATCTGCAGTATATCTACCATTTCCCATTGATACAAGTATTAAATCTCTTTGCTCATTGTTACCTTGAATTTTTACGTTTACGGTAGCATTGTCAACAAAGTTATAGGCAGCATCATAAACCTGAGCTATAAATGAAATTTTTTCGCCGGAAACATAAAATTTCTTATTTGTTTTAATAACCACATTTTTTTTGTCCTGATTGACAGAAAGCCATTTTCTTGAATTCTGAATAAAGATGTTGAATAGATCAACGGCATCTTTTCGTCCCTTAGCAACTTCTGCGGCATAACCGAGCAGCTTCCAGCGATAAATTCCGTAGCCCAGAACAGCGATTGTTTTCTGACCCTGAAAGGAGCGGGAAACGATAAGCGGCTCTTTGAAAGGAACATTATTTACTTTAAAAGAAGAGATTATTTCGGACTCAGGTTTCACTCGGACAAAAGTCTCGGTTCTGAAGATTGGGGGGAGTTCGTTCCAAAGATTTTTATCTTGTTCGTTGCCATTTACCCTTATGATTGGATTTCCAGTAGCTTTTTCGCTTATGTCCGGAACAACCAGAAATTCATTTGGTCGGGTGCTTTGAACAGTAAAGGGCATAAAATCTTCCAGAATCTTAAGTTTATAGTAATCAAGATTCTGAGAAGCAATTAATAGTAAGGGTTTTCCGTTAGCCAGCTCATTTTTAATCAGGTCTAATGAACTGTTTGGAGTTGAAACAATTGGAAAGCCAACAAAGACAATTAGCTCGGCATCTTTAATTTCTGATTGAGTGGGAGCAACATCATAATATTCACTACCTTGTTTTTGAACGAAAGTTTTTATTTCAATATCCTTTTCCTGAGAGAAGCTGTTTCGAAGAAATGTTAGGTCAGGACTTGGTGACCCTGCAAATATCACAATTTTTCTTTTCCCTTTTAAAACCCTTATGAATTCGGATATTTGATTGTTTTTTAGAGTGATTTCGCCTTGAAGTTGACTCGCTCTTGCTGTTAACTTGTGGACACCCTCGGTTTTTGGTATGTATTCAAAAACAAGGGGATAATTTCTGGTTTCTGGATTAATTAAAATATTCTGTTCGGCAATCTGGTTGTTATTATCAAATAATTGAACTTTGAGTTCACCTTGCTCAAACCCATTGACAAGAAGATTAATATTAACAGGAACAGGAATATCAACATAAGTAATATCATTTGTGATAATTGATTCGAGGGCGATATCCTTAGCTTGATTAGAATCACCAACCCCGACTATAAAGACAGGTTTTCCAAATTGTTCTGCTGAATAGATAGGATTGATACCTGCATTGAAAGCACCATCAGTGAACATTAGGATTGCCTGAATATTTTGAGTTTCTATGTTTTTGGAAGCCCAGTTTATAGCTTTAGAAATATCAGTGGCTTGTCCGTTTAGTTTTAAAGAATCAGTATTGAAAGAAAAAATTGGGCTAACGTCAGAATCAAAGTTTGCAAAAATTATTTCATCATTCTTGAAGTCTTTGATTCCGGAATTTTTTAATGCAGCAATCAATTCCTCTTTACGACTGCCACGGCTATCGTTCATAGCAACTGACAGTGAATTATCTATTAGGACTGCTACTTTTGGCTTAACAATTCTGGCTGAAATTCTTGTAAGTATGGGTTCAAATATTACAAAAAGCAATAATGAGATAGCTAGTGTTCTCAAAACAATGAGGATTGTTCTGAAAAAATTTGTTATAGGTGGTATAGTAACTCTATATGTATAAAGGGTTAACCCAAAAGCAATAAGGACTAATAAAAAATAAATCCATACCGAACCTGAAAAACCAATGCTAATACTATTCATTTCGATTATCTCGTTATGAAGGAACTTCAATGAACAACAATTCTGAATTTTTATAAGCTTTTATGCTAAATTCCTGCAAGTCAGAGATGCCAATTGCATCTCTTTTCTTAAGAATTTCATTATCCACTTGAATTTCACCCTCGATAACCATAATATAAAGAAGATTATTGGAAATATTGAGTTTATAGTTGAGTGTGTTATTTTCATTCACATCAGAGAGATATAAAAAGGCATCCTGATTTATCCACAAAGTATCAGGATTTTTTTCAGGGCTTACGATTAATTGAAGTTTATTTATTCGATCTTCATGATTGAATTTTTTTTGATCGTAGCGAGGTTGAATATTCATTAATTTAGGCAATATCCAGATCTGGAACAATTGAAGTATTTCATCGTTCGAGGGATTCCTTTCTGAGTGATAAATTCCACTACCGGCAGACATAATCTGAACTTCACCTTTTGAAATCAGCCCTTTTGTTCCGGTGCTGTCAGTATGTTCGAGATAGCCCTGCAGAGGGATAGTAATGATTTCCATATTGTCGTGTGGATGAGTATCGAAACCTTTGTTTGGCAAAACTATGTCATCGTTGAGAACTCTTAATTTGCCAAAATTCATTCTCTCAGGATTAAAATATCTATTGAAACTAAAGGAATAATTGGTTTTTAGCCAACCATAGTCGAAACTACCTCTTGATTCAGCTTTATATATAATTTTGTTCATTTCTCTTTGAAAATAAGAATAAACGGATAAATACTACAAGCATTTTTATTTGAAGAAAAGTAAAATCTTGTAAATCATGAAAAAAAGTGGTATTTTTGAACTTTCGGGGTGTAGCTCAGCCCGGCTAGAGCACTACGTTCGGGACGTAGGGGCCGGAGGTTCAAATCCTCTCACCCCGACACATTTCTATTTATATATGATACTTTTGTTATTCACATCTAATTCATAGTTCGTTCATTTACAGTTAATTAATTAATCAGATTTTTGAATTTTTTATTATTCAAAAAGCTGAATGGATAAATTATTATTTACACCGGGTCCCTTAACTACAAGTAGAACGGTCAAAGAAAAAATGTTAAGGGATTTAGGATCCCGTGATACAGAATTTATGACAGTTACCGAGGAAGTCCGAAACGGAATCCTGAAAGTTGCTGGCAAAAACAAAAATGAAGGATGGGAATCTGTTCTTATACAGGGTTCGGGCACATTTGCAGTAGAATCCGTTTTATCTTCGGTAATTTCCGAAAGCGATAAATTATTGATAATATCAAATGGAGCTTATGGCAAAAGAATGGCAAAAATATCAAGGATTCATAAGATTAACCACTTTGAAATGTCATTTCCTGAAAATCAGATACCTGATATAGAAAAAATCATAAGTATTTTAGAATCTTCAAATGATTTTACTCATCTTGCTGTAGTTCATTGTGAAACCACGACCGGAATATTAAATCCTATTGCCGAAATCGGGAATTTAGCCAGATCGTATGGTTTAGTATATATTATTGATGCAATGAGTAGTTTTGGGGCAATACCAATTGATTTGAACGAGTGTTCGGTCAATTACCTTATTTCTTCATCTAATAAATGTATTGAGGGTGTACCCGGTTTTGCTTTTGTAATTGCAAAAAAGGAAAATTTATTGAACTCTCAAGGGAAGGCAAGAACATTAAGTTTGGATCTTTTCAATCAATGGGATGAAATTGAACGAAGCGGTCAATTTCGGTTCACGCCACCTGTTCAGATTATTTTAGCTTTCAGACAGGCATTGGATGAACTCGAAAAAGAAGGGGGAGTAGAAGCCAGAGCTGCAAGGTATAAATCCAACCACAAGATTTTGATCGAGGGAATGACAGATATGGGCTTTAAGCCATACATAGATCCAGATCATCAAAGCTACATAATAACATCTTTTTTATATCCCGAAAATAAAAATTTCAATTTCAATAAAATGTATAATTTTTTAAATGAAAGAAATTTTGTAATATACCCAGGGAAACTATCCGAGACAGATACCTTCAGAATAGGTTCAATAGGAAGACTAAATAATCAGAACATGTCAGATCTTATGATTGCAATAAAGGCTTATTTAGACTCCATCAGCGAATGAAAATCATATCAGAAAAAATACAAAATTGGCTTCAATTGTCACATCCTGCAATTTTTGCTATCTATACAATGACATCTGCTTTCACTGTATATTCCTGTATGTATGCATTAAGAAAACCCTTTGCAGTAGCAATATTCGATGGGATTTCATTTTTCGGGGTAGATTACAAAATATTATTAATAATGGCACAGGTAGTGGGTTATGCTTTATCTAAATTTCTGGGTATAAAGATTATTTCAGAAATCAGACCAAATGACAGAATAAAGTATTTCATAGTGCTGTTTCTTATATCAATTCTATCATTATTGTTTTTTCCAATGGTGGATGCTCCGTGGAATATTATATTTTTATTTACAAACGGATTGCCATTAGGATTAATATGGGGTTTAGTTTTTAGCTTTTTAGAGGGCAGAAGAAGCACAGAATTGCTTGCCGCCGGGCTGTCGGTCAGCTTTATATTTTCTTCGGGCTTGGTAAAAAGCGTTGGTGCTTTTCTGCTTTATAACTTAAACGTAAGCGAATTCTGGATGCCATTCCTAACCGGGATAATTTTCCTGCCTTTATTGATGTTATCAACATGGATGTTGTTTCAGATTCCCCCTCCGAGCAAGGAAGATATAGAAAAAAGGACGAAACGAGAACCAATGGATGCCAAAGCGAGAAAAGAACTATTCAAAAAATTTTCTTTCGGATTGGTAGTATTGATAATATTATATGTCCTACTAACAACATTCAGAGACCTTAGGGATAATTTTTCAGCAGAAATCTGGGATTCTTTGGGAATGAAAGGAAATTCAGAAATCTTTTTTTTGACTGAGATACCTATATCATTAATATTACTGCTAACAACGGGAATGATTATATTCATAAAGAGTAATTATCATGCGTTTATTGTCTCCAATCTGATTATAATAACGGGCATAGTTTTAATAGGTCTTGGGGGATTTTTATTTTCTCAAAGATTTATAAGCGGGAGTATGTGGATGATAATTCTTGGTACAGGCTTATATATGGGTTATGTTCCATTCAACAATATGCTTTTCGAAAGACTTATAGCAACGTTTAAATGCTTTGGAAATGTTGGATTTCTAATTTATCTGGCAGACTCTTTTGGCTATCTGGGAAGTGTGTTAATAATGCTCATAAAGAATTTTTTTAATCCAATGGGAAGCTGGTTGGTATTTGTTATAGATACATCATATATACTTACTGTTATTGGATTTATAATAATAATATTGTCAATTATATATTTTACAAATAAGTATAAGCAGGAGGGATTGAAAAATCAAGCTTAATACTCGTAAGTGCTTTCGATTAACTTGAAATTAATTTTTTTTTGACAAAAAAAATAAATCAAATTAACCTTTTATTTAATTTAACTTAATCAATAAATCATTCTATAATTCTATTTTAAACTTCTGATAATTTAACTTTTTGACTTCGATAAATGTAATTATTAATTAATATATCAACGGGGGGTTATAAATGAAAAAAAACAACTACGATAATACAAGATTCTTTCAAATATGTAAAATGGAGGTCAAATGAAAAAAATTATAATAATTATAGCAATTTTTTTGATATCGGCTAATTTTGTTTTGTCGCAAGTAAGGACAATATCAGGAAAGGTAACGAGTTCGGAAGATAATTCTCCACTCATAGGGGTATCAGTATCGGTCAAGGGTTTAAAAATAGGTACGACAACAAAATCCGATGGTACATTTACATTGGATGTTCCCGAAAATGCAAAGACCTTAGTATTCAGCTATGTTGGATACAAAATGCAGGAGGTAGAAATTGGAAATAAAACAGTTATTAATGTTCAGCTTGTTAGTTCTTCGATTTATTCTCAAGAAATAGTAGTAACGGCTTTAGGTTTGGAAAAAGAAGAAAGAGCAATAGGTTATTCAGTTGAAAAAGTTGAGCCTACACCCATCACTCAATCAAGGGAAACAAATTTTATTAATTCACTTGCCGGCAGAATACCGGGAGTTCAAATAGTTGGTAATCCATCTGGAATTGGAAGTTCTGCAAGGGTTACAATTAGAGGAGAAAGATCATTAAACATAAATAATAACCAGCCATTGTTTGTTGTGGATGGTGTTCCTATATTAAATCAGTTTATTGGCTCAAGCGGTAGAAACAATCTGGATGTTGATTATGGCAATGGAGCCGGATTAATTAATCCTGATGATATAGAAAGTATTACTGTTTTGAAAGGTGCAAACGCAACGGCTCTTTATGGCTCAAGAGCAAACAATGGCGCTATAATCATAACAACAAAATCAGGCAAAGGACAAAAAGGATTGGGGATTTCGTTCAATTCGACAACAACATTTGAGACACCGCTAAAACTTCCAGAATATCAAAATGTTTACGGACAGGGTTTGAATGGAGAATTTGCATTCAAGGATGGAAATGGAGGTGGTTTGAGGGATGGGACAGATGAAAGCTGGGGACCAAGATTTATGGGACAGGAAATTCCGCAGTATGACTCACCAAGGATTGACAATAATGGAAATATTCTCTACTACACAGATTCAAAAGGAAACAAGAAAATGTGGAGGGGTGGAGATCTTAATGCACCTCCGGGAAGTACAATTAAGCCAACACCATGGGTTGCTTTACCAGACAATATTGCAAATTTTTTTGAAGTTGGTAAGACTTTCACAAATAATATTGCTTTTTCAGGTTCAAATTCAGCCGGGGATTTCAGAATATCACTGACAAATATGGATCAGAAAGGATTTGTACCTTTTACTGATCTAGTCAGAAACACAATATCATTTAATGGAAGTTATAACCTTACCGATAGATTTAAAGCTTCAGCAACTGCCACATATATTAACTCTGCGAGTTCGAACAGACCTAACTTAAGTTATGGAACTGAGAATATAATGTATTTGTTTAACTGCTGGCTTGGAAGACAAGTTAATCTTGAGAACAGCAAAGACTATTGGCAAAGGGGATTGGAAGGAACCAATCAATTCGGTTATAATTATAATTATCATGATAATCCATATTTCAATTTAGCAGAGAATACAAACGGACAAAAAATTGACAGGATATATGGAAATGTAACATTAAAATATCAAATTCTTGATGAATTAAGTTTCCAGATAAGAGGCGGTACAGATTTCAACGGTGAAACAAGAGATAGGAAAAGAGCATTCAGCACTCAGAGATTTCCTTTCGGATTTTATAGAAATGAAAATATAAGTTTGCAAGAAAACAATTTTGATTTCCTATTTGAATATAGAACAAGTTTAAGCGAAGCTTTTGCTCTTTCGGCAACATTTGGTGGAAACAGAATGTATAGAAAGACAAATTTAGTAGAAGCAGTTGCTCCGCAGCTTTTAATTCCTGATATTTATAATTTAGGAAATTCTCGTGTTGAATTACAAACATCACAAGTATTAACTGAAAAGGTAATTAACAGTTTGTACGGAACAGCACAGCTGGTTTTCAATGACTATATCTATTTGGAATTATCAGCAAGAAATGACTGGTCTTCAACATTGCCCAAGGAAAATAACTCATATTTTTATCCATCAGTTTCTTTGAGTGGCGTAATCAGCGATATGGTTAAATTGCCTGAACTAATAAGTTTTGCCAAATTGAGAGTTGGTTTAGCTCAGGTAGGTAATGATACCGATCCTTATCAGCTTAGGAATGTTTACAACCCAGGATCAGCTTTTGGCTCGGACAGGACATTTGGCGAAGTCAGTCAATTGGCAAACTCGGACTTAAAACCAGAGATATCAACATCATTAGAAGCAGGATTCGATCTGAAATTTCTTAAAGACAGAATTGGTTTTGAGTTTACATACTACACAGTTAGCAGTAAAAACCAGATTCTACCAATTCCATTAACATTAACAAGCGGTTACAACACAAAAGTTCTTAATGCAGGAGAAATACAAAATAGCGGTTTTGAAATCTCATTAAAAGGGACACCAATTAAAGAAAATGATTTTCAAATGGATTTATTCCTGAATTTTTCGAAAAATGACTCAAAAGTTATCTCACTCTCCGAAGGAATCAAAAATTTTGTGTTAGCTCAAAGGTACATAACAGTTGAAGCCAGAGTCGGAGAAAGAATGGGTTCCATGTACGGTATTGGATTTGAAAGGGTTAAAGATCCAAACAGTCCTTATTTTGGACAAATCATTAATGATGTTAGAGAGATAAAAGATGAACTAGGTAATGTAAAATATGTTGCAAGACCAAGAGCAACATCGAGTGTGATACTTTTGGGAAATTATAATCCTGACTGGTTAATGGGAATTGGGTCAGAAATCAAACTGTTCGGTGTTTCTCTTGGATTTTTGTTTGATATAAGACAAGGAGGAGAGATATATTCCCATACTCAAACAGTTGGTCGTGAAGGTGGACAAATCATTGAAACACTCGAAGGAAGAAGGAATTATGGAACTGATGCTGATGATGGTTATGATTTGAGCTTGGAGGGTAACGGAGTTTATAGCCCGGGTGTGGTTGAAGTTAAAGATGAAAGTGGAAAAGTGATAGGTTACAAGCCAAATAATGCAGAAAATGGTATGTCCAAATTAACAGCAAGAGAATGGCATACTGCTATTACATTAGGTCGAAGGTTATTAGAGGGTATGATTTACGATGCTTCATTTGTGAAATTACGTGAGTTAAGAATAGGATACACATTGCCAAATGCTTGGACAGAGCCCTTCTTCCTTAGAAATGTTACTCTTTCATTTGTTGGAAGAAATCTATTACTTTGGTCGGATGTTCCCCATGTTGATCCAGAAGCCGCATCAACATCAGGGTCAACTATTATCCCGGGAGTAGAAAGCGTTACAATACCATCAACCAGAAGCTTCGGTTTCAACATTAATTTCAATATTTAATTAATTAATAGTTAGAAAGGAGTAAATATGAAAATGAAACTTAAAATGATTTTAGTAATATTTTTAGCAATAATAATCACCTCATGTACGGAAAATTTTGAATCAATCAATACAAATCCGAATGTTCCGAATGACGTTCCCCCCAATTTGTTGCTGCCCGGAGTTATTTATGGTCCACTTAATACTTTGGTTTATGAGTCATGGGAAATTGGAAATATAGTAATCCAGCATACCGCAAAAAATCAATTTGTTAATGAAGACCGTTATCTATGGGGTGAAAGAAATAGTATCTGGAACAGTTTCTATGCAAATTTAAGAAATGTTCAGAATATGCTTTTGAAAAGTGAAACAGAACAAAAGAAGAATTATCAGGCAATAGCCTTAATAATAAGATCATGGATGTATTCTGTTTTAACTGATTGTTATGGTGATATACCATACTCTCAAGCCATCAAGGCTAAAACTGATGGCATAAATTTCCCTGTTTATGATAAACAAGAAGATATTTACAAAGGAATGTTAGATGATTTGAAGTTAGCCTCAGATTTTTTGGGAACCTCCACAGAGAAAGTATCGGGTGATATTTTATACAAAGGTGATTTGACAAAGTGGAAAAAGTTGGCTAACTCATTAAGAATAAGAATGCTCATGAGAATTTCCGACAGAAAATCGGTCGCTGCAGATTTGCAAGCAATAGTAAATAATTCCAACTATCCAATAATGGAAAGTAATGATGATAATGGAGCTTTGACATACCTTTCAGCTTTTCCAAATCAGTTCCCGTTACATACCACAAGAGTTGGATCTTTCAATGAGTATAGAATCAGCAAAACTATCACTGATACTTTGAAAAGCTTGAATGACCCGAGATTACCAATATTTGCCAGACCAACACCTGCCACAGAAAACACTGCAAATCCTGTTATTATGGGTATTCCAAATGGGATGGATGATGTTAAAGCTCTAACATATAACGGTGGTCAACAGAACCAATCACCTGTTGGAAGGTTGTTTTTCGAAGATGCAATAACCGCAAAGGGTTTGAAAGTGGCAAAAGGTGTGATTATGAATTATGCTGAGTTACAATTTCTTTTGGCAGAAGCAGCTAACAAAGGTTTAATAAGCGGCGATGCAAAGACATACTATGAAAATGGAATCAAGGCTTCTTTCCAGTACTATGAATTGGAAATGCCAACCGGTTATCTGGCACTCCCACAGGTTGCTTATAAAGGTGGTACAGAAGGTTTGGAACAAATAGGATTTCAAAAATGGATTTCATTGTTCTTTCAGGGCTTAGAAGCATGGTTCGATTGGAGGAGGACAAATATACCCAGATTGATTCCCGGCGAATCAAATCTAAATGGAAATAAAATACCAGTAAGATTCATTTATCCAACAATAGAGCAAACTCTGAATTCGGAAAACCTAAGCAAGGCTATTGCCAGACAAGGGGCAGATAATATCAACACAAGGGTTTGGTGGGATGTTCAATAAGTGTTTGTTTGTTTTCGATACAAATTAACTCACATAACAAATAAAGCTATTCGAGATAGCATTTTCACATTGAAGATAATGAGTTTAATTAATGTGAAATAAAAGTACAATTTTGATTTTGTGCTATCATAAAATTGAATTAACAAATAATATTTATTATTACTTTAAGAAAAAAAATGAAAGAATTAAAATTCATAATATCATTCCTGATAATATTTAGTTTGTTTGTCTCCTGCAAAAAGGAAGCAACAAATGAAATGTGGATGATAACAGCCCCGGCTGATGAAAAAGAAACATTTGCAAATTTAATTGATCTGGGTGGGACTTCAATAACGCCTTTGGGACGATATTTAACTCCAAGAGGCAAACAGATAATGACTGCCCCTCATCCTTATGGGTTAGTTCTGAGCAATGATAACAATATTGCTATAACAGCAAATAGCGGCACATCTCCATTGTCAATAACAATAATCCGAAATCTTTTGAGCGATAATCCGGAGGTACAGCAAATACCTCCGGGGCATAATACCGATCAGGGTATTTTAGCTTCAGTTTTTATGGGGTTGGCAATCTCGCCGGACAATCAAAAGGTTTACGTGTCAGGCGGTCAGGAAAATAAAATATTTATATTCAATATTAGCGATGGAAGCAAAGATGGTTTTATTGACTGTTCAATTTCAGATGCTAATAATGATTATTCTCACGGCTACATTGGAGATATGGTTCTGACAAAAGACGGTAGCACCCTATATTGCGTTGATCAAATCAATTTTGTTGTGAATATTATTGATACAAAAGCAAGGAAATTAATTTCGAGAGTTAGTGTAGGGCGATATCCTTTTGGTATAACACTTTCCCCCGATGAGAAAAAATTTTATGTTGCTAATGTAGGAGTGTTTTCCTATAAAGTTTATCCCTCAGTCAATAAAGAACACTTGAGAGAAACAACAATGCCATTTCCAGCGTTCGGGTATAATACAAAGGAAGCAAGAGACGGATATAAAAATGACTCGGTCGAAGTTCCGGGTCTTGGCGATCCAAACGTGCCTGAGTCTTTTTCAGTTTGGGCTGTAGATGTGAGTAATAAACAAGCTCCAAATGTTATTGCAAAAGTAAAAACCGGGATAAAAGTTGGACAAAAGATTGAGGATTTTCCTGCAATTGGTGGCTCGAGCCCGAATTCTGTGGTTGCAACAAATGAATATGTTTTTGTCAGCAATGGCAATAATGATTGTATTAGTGTAATAGATGTTAAAACGAATAAAATAAAAAAAGAGATATTTCTGAACATTGATGACAGAATCAAGAAATATCGTGGAATAATCCCATTCGGACTGGCATTATCGCCAGATATGAAAAGATTATATGTTGCTGAATCAGGCTTGAACGCTGTAGGTGTGATTGACGTCGGATCATTGAATGTCATGGGACATATTCCTGTAGGCTGGTTTCCTGCGAAATTGCAGGTTACAAAGGATGGAAAGAAATTAATCATTTCGAATGCCAAAGGAGTCGGAAGTGGACCAAACGGAGGTATCAACTGGAAACCCGGACCCGAGGGTCATAATATTGGCAAACTTATGAAAGGAACTGTGTCTATTCTTGATATTCCAAATGATTCCGAGCTGAAAAAAGAGACGGAGCAGGTGCTAAAGAATAATTTTTCTTTTACAAAGATAACAGAGGAAATGATAAAAGAAAGAAAAAATAATCCAATTCCACTCTATCCCGGAGAAAAAAATTCACCTATCAAATACATTGTCTTTATCTCAAAGGAAAACAGAACTTATGATGAGGTTTTCGGACAGATAGAAAAGGGAAAAGGAGACAAAACACTCGCTCGATTTGGATATCAGGCTCCTGTCAGCAATAAGGCAAAAACAATTCAATTTCAAGCAGATGTAATGATTAATCATTTAAGATTAGCAAAAGATTTCGCAATAAGTGATAATTTTTATGTTAATGCAGACCATTCTGCAGACGGTCATAGATGGCTTGCAGCGACATATCCAAATGAATGGGTCGAAACTTCTGTATCAGCAAGTTATGGTGGCAACAGAATTTTAAAAATAGACTCAAAAGCACCGGGAGCTTTGTCAATGGTTGGCTCTGGGGGGGCAATTTACCCAGAAGACTATAATGAAGCGGGTTCATTATGGGATCATCTTGACAGACACAAGGTGGACTTTTTTAATTTCGGTTTCAGTACCGAACATACTCCTCACTATGCCGATACGACATTTAAATATACTGGTGTCAGGTATATGATAAATTATCCATTGCCGACCCCACTTTATGAAAAATCTTCCAAAATTTATGCTACATATAACATGGCAATTCCAGACCAATTCAGGTTGGATATGTTTATCAAAGAATTCAATGAAAGATGGATGGGTAAAGGTAAAACTATGCCTCCTGTTGTAACAATTATGTTGCCAAATGATCACGGAGCCGAGGAGAGACCTCATGCAGGTTATCCCTTTCTGGAAAGCTATATGGCAGATAATGATCTTGCAGTTGGCAGGATAATTGAATTTTTATCAAATACCCCTTATTGGAAAAATATGGCAATATTTATTACCGAAGATGATTCTCAGGGTGGTGTTGACCATATTGATGCTCATAGAAGTATTTTAATGGTAATTTCTCCTTATGCTAAGAAAGGTTATGTATCTCATAAGCATACAAGCTTCGGAAGTATCTTCAAAACGTTCTGGAACATTCTGGGAATACCTTATCTGAATCAATATGATGCTACTGCGACTGATTTATCAGATTTCTTTCAGGATAAACCGGATTACACGCCCTACAAAGCTGTAATGGTAGATCAAAGAATATTTGAGCCGCAAAAAGCGCTGGATCCATTCGACGAAAAATTTGATTATAAAGCCTTGAGTTCCAGCCCTATTCTTGATGACCCTAAATATATGATAAAGCAGAGCGAAGATTACAGGAAACATTATTCAGAAAAAACAACAAAGAAATAATTAATGTTAATAAGCAATATATGATAAAATTAAAAATTCTTATTATAATTTTAATTTTTGTCATCGGTTTTAATTGTGTGAGTTCACAAGATGAGACAGACACCACGAAATCTGCAGGCTACATAATCAAAGAACAGGTGGTAGTTTCTGCAACAAGGTATGAGAGGAAAACTCTCGAACTTCCCTATTCAGTATGTAAGATAAAGCTTGATGGAGGGGAAGAAAGCAATAATACTCCTGATTTATTAAAGACAATTAGCGGCAGTTTTGTGCAGAAAACGAATTTAGGAGGAGGCTCGGCTTTTATAAGGGGTGTTACAGGTAATCAATGTTTAATAATGATTGACGGTATAAGATTTAATAATTCAACCTTCAGATATGGTCCAAATCAATACCTAAATACTGTTTCACAAAGTAGTATTCAAAATATTGAATTATTGCGGGGTTCCGGTTCGGTGCAATATGGAAGTGATGCCATCGGTGGAGTAATTTATATACAGACAAAAAAACCAAATTATTCTGACAATGGATTTAAATCTGATGGTTTTGTTCAAGGTAGGTATATGAC
>Ga0129299_1000922_pt1 | contig 19639 bp, 16 predicted proteins | sample ConPoolayeCmetaG_FD_94477 | JGI IMG/M metagenome (GOLD analysis project Ga0129299, IMG submission 94477) | Hot spring microbial mat communities from California, USA to study Microbial Dark Matter (Phase II) - Cone Pool mat layer C metaG ...
CTCGCAAAGCCTCGAAGACCTCGTTCTCCGCAATGACCGCGCGGGCCTGCTGATGAGCCTGCTCATCGTATCCTAGGCCAGCCAATTGGGCGTCGAGTTCCCTCAGCGCAGCCCGCGCCTCAATCGCATACTCGCCAGCAGCCAATTGCGCTTCAAGTGCAGCAGTCTGTTCCTGAGCTAGCTCCAACTGTGAGAGAGCCTCCGCTACCCGTGTTATGCGTTCAGTCTGCCGGGTCACGTACTCGCGGAGGGGGGGCAGCCGGCGAAGCTCCTGATCGGCGGCCTGGATCGCTTTCACTAACCCCTTCTCTTCCGCATTGATAGCCTGGACACGATCACGGTTCGCACGGAACAAAGCTCCGCGCTGTTGGCCCTCCTCCGAGAGCCTGCGGATCAGGTCGGCCCGGTGGTCCGCACCAAGATGCTGTCCGCATAGAGGACAGACCGGTTCGGTCGCGCCTTCGATCTGCGCTAGCTGTCCTTTTAGCCGATCCATTTCGGACCTCAGGCTGCGGTTATGGCCCTCCAGATCAGCCCGCTCTTCTCGCAGCTCGTTCTGTCGGACCTGGAGCCGTTCCCGTTCCTCCTCACGCCGTTCCAGCTCGGCGATCTGCTGTTCGGCCTCGCGCAACACCTCGGAGCTATCTACCTCGTGGATGATGCGCTCCAGCTCCTCACTGCGCTGACGAAGCGCTCGCAGTTCCGCTTCCAGGCGTGCGCGCTCGGCAGCCAAAACCTGCTGAAGTTCGGAACGGCGTCGGGATAGACCGTGCTGCTCGAACAACTGATCGCTAAGACTGCGATCAATCCGGCGGGCCTCCATAAGAGAAGCATAGCCCATCTCAATCTCATCAGCGCGCGCGAGTGCAGACTGATAAGCTGCCAGCCGGTCAAGAAGCTGTTGGCGTTCGCCCTGGAGGCGGCTCAACTGAAGATCGACTTCCTGAAGGCGGGTCTGCCCATCACTATATGCCTGCTGGTGGGCATCGCGGTGGAGGCGGGCTGCCTCCAATTCTCGATAGCGGATGTCGGCTTCGTGCACATGCTGGTTAAGGGAGTCAAGTTCCTGTTGTGCCTGGATCAGATCGCGCTGGTAGTCCTTCTCACAAGCCAGTTCCGCATCAATTGCCTCGACTCTTGCATCCAATTGGTTGCACTGGTCGTCAATCAGCCGCAGACGACGCTTGGCCCGTTCTTCGTATTCGACCCATGCATCCAGGCCCAGAATCTCGGCGAGGATGGATTTTCGCTCGCCCGGAGTCTTGGTCGTGAACTCATCAGCACGCCCCTGCATGAGAAAGGCGGAATTGATGAAGGTGGCATAGTCAAGGCGCAGTAGCCGGCTGATCTTATCCTGGGTTGCGCGAATAGTGCCCTCACTGATAGAGCGCCAGTCCTTGCCGTCCAGGATTTCCAGTAGCAGATCACTAGCCCCACGCCCTTGACGCGAGCGGTAGCGCATCACGCGATAGAGATTCCCCTCCAGGGAAAACTCCAGTCGGACGCTCATTTCCAGCTCGCCACTGTGGATCAGCTCGTCATCCCGCTGGGCACGGGCCTTTCCCCACAGCGCCCAGGTGATCGCATCGAGCAAGGACGACTTACCGGCTCCGTTTGGGCCGGCCAGGCAGGCCAAGTGCAGCCCTGTCAGATCGAGTGGCTCCGGGCTGCGATAGGCCAGGAAGTTTTGCAGTTCCAGCTTGACGGGGATCATCGGACGTCTAGGCACTAGCTTAGAAACATCGGCATACCAGCCACGTGCCTGACCTTAGGACGGTACTGGTCAATGTCGTACAGCTCGCCTACATCTACTGTCTTACGCCCTTGCATGATCATGCTGATCGGAATGTCTGTATACACCCCACCGCGCAAGGCCACCATGCGACCGCTTTGGCCCTTGATGACCATATCCATGGCCATATGGGCATAGTTGAAGGCCACCATCAGATCGAGCGAATCGGGTGCGCCAGAGCGCATCAGATACGCGATCTGCTGGTAGATAATGTCCTCCCCGGTCAGCTTCTTGATGATCTCCCCCGTGATCAGGCCGATCCCACCCAGCTTCTGATGCCCATAGGCATCGGCCTCACCGCGCTGGACGATCTCGCCTTCTTCCATGCGCGCGCCTTCAGAGATGGTCATCATAGCATAGTTGCTGGGGTTATCCGCCTTATCGGCCTGAAGGAGGCGCGCCAGCTTCTCCGGGTTAAATGGAACCTCGGATATGATAGCCCGATCCACCCCGGCAAGATAGGCTGCAATCAGCGAGGTCTCACCTGAGTTGCGGCCAAACAATTCGATCACCGCGATGCGCTCGTGAGAACCGGTACTGGTGCGAAGATTGTTGATAAAGTCTACGCTGCGCGTCACTGCCGTACTGAAGCCGATGCAGTAATCTGTGCCAAATACGTCGTTATCCATCGTCTTGGGAATACCCATAATGGATACCCCCTCGCGGTGCAGGCGCTCGGCATAACTGAGCGTATCATCCCCCCCGATGGCGATAATGACGTTCAACCCGACTGCATCGATCACCTTCAACACATGAGGGGTAAAATCTCGCCCTTCCTGATCGGGCGACCAATCCGAGTCGCGCAGATGCTCTGGCACATCCCGTCCCTTCACGCTAGCCGGGTTGGTGCGTGAGGTATGCAAGAAAGTGCCACCGGTGCGAGCGATGCGCCGCACCGCGTTCTTATCCAACTCAATGATGCATTCGTCGTTGCCTTCACCGGTGGTCAGATCATAGTTAAGCAGGCCAGCCCAGCCTCGCCGGATTCCCAGCGCGGTATGACCTTCCTCCACGCAGCGATCCACAATCGCCTTGATGCACGGATTCAGGCCGGGAACATCGCCGCCGCCTGTCAGGACTCCGATCCTCATCGGTCACTCGCTCCTCCAGTACGCTCACCTGCAAAAACGCCCGTTTGAGGACGGGCAATAGGCTAAAGTATTGTACCTCAATTTAAGCAGCTACCTGGCAAGGATCTTGGCCAGCTCCATGTAATGGGGATTGACGGGGCGCTGCTTGCCGATCACCTCTTCCAGCGGCAACGTTACAATGTCCATTCCTTCTAGGGCGGTCATCACGCCGTGTGTGCCTTTCAGAAGAGTTTCGACCGCTTCCACGCCGAAGCGGGTGGCAAGCAATCTGTCGAAAGCCGTCGGACGTCCCCCCCGCTGGACGTGGCCCAGCATAGTCATTCGCACCTCGAAGCCAATATCGTGATCCTTGAGGTAGTCCGCAATCTGAGGCAGTTTCAGGTTGGCCCCTTCTGCCACGATCACGAGGCCATGGCTCTTGCCCTTCATGTACGCCTCTTCCAGTGCGCTGCCCAACTCCTCCAGCGTCGTCTCCTGTTCTGGAATCAGCACAACCTCCGCACCGGTAACCAGCCCAGCCACGATGGCAAGATGCCCACAACGGCGCCCCATCACTTCGACCAGGAAAACACGCTCATGGGAGGAGGCAGTATCCCGCAGGCGATCTATTGACTCCAGGATGGTATTGACAGCCGTATCGACGCCGATGGAGCTAGCTGTGCCCCAAATGTCGTTGTCAATGCTGGCCGGAATGCCTACGACCTTTACGCCATGCCTATGCAGGGCCAACGCACCCGCCAGGCTGCCATCGCCGCCAATGACCACCAGCCCATCGATGCCTTGTTCGTTCAGGCAGCGCACAGCCTTGCGTTGCAACGCCTCGTCCTGGAATTCAGGAAGACGCGCTGTTTGCAGAATCGTTCCGCCCTGCTGGATGATGCCGCCTACATCGCGGGCCGTCATGCGCTCAAAGTCGCTGTTAATCAGGCCAACGTAGGCCTTCCGAATCCCATAGATTTCCAGATTATGAAAGACTCCCGCGCGGACAACCGCACGGATTGCCGCATTCATGCCCGGCGAATCACCGCCGCTGGTCATTACAGCAATGCGTTTTATCTCGTCGCTCATGGTTGCCTTCTTACCAGGATTCGGGGCGGCTCGCGCTAAAGAGGCTCAAGCTGAACCGCATCCTCACCAAGAAGGTGAGCAAGCTGCTCCGCCAGAGCATCACAATAGCGGGTCGTATCATTCGGAAAGTCGATCTCAATCGCATCCTCACCGCCCAGAACCACAATTGAGAACCGATCTGGACCAGGAAAGCTGCTCAATACCCCATGAACTTTCTCGAGCCGGCGCCGGTCGCGTGCTGGATCGCCGGTTCGGCGGAAACGGACGCGCAGATGGAGCGCCAAGCGGGTAGAGCCGCCTGATCGATCCCCCGTTACAGAGGGCTGTTCCGAGGGCCGTACCAAGAGCGATTCTAGGGCAGGCTCTTGTGCACGGGGGGCTGTATCCGCCTCAACCACGCTCCCGGCCCCCTCTGATCGGGGGGGAGACTCACCCAACCCCATGTCTTCATCCGACGAGAAGCCATTGTCTGCGCCCCAACCTGGCTCTGGATCAGGCTCCGGTTCCGGCTGGCCCGGCATGAGGACCCGCACCCGCGAGGCCATGCTCACACCAGATGGCAGGTCGAGGGGCGGCTCATCATCATGGCCGGGCATTCTGGCTACCCAGTGGGGGCGGTCTTCATCGAGGGCTTTTACAGCCTCCCATGTTTCCAGGTTGGTGGTAGCCTCCTCGCACAGGAGCTTCGGCTCGCCGCGTGATGTATCCAGCTTGCCACGCAGCAGCAGAATGCGATCCGGCTCCCACAATTCCTGGGTCTCGTCCCACGTACTGGGCCAGATAACTACCTCGATCTGCCCATACAGGTCCTCCAGCCCAGCGAAGGCCATCGGTTTACCTGACTTGGTAATGTGCCGCCGTACGTAGGTCACTGTACCCGCCATGGTGACCTGGCGGCCATGATCGCTCTCCGTGATCTGGTTGGTATACATCGTCACTGTGCCGCTGAGCCGATCTGCCACCTGCTGGAGAGGGTGTTCCGAGATATAGACCCCAACCAGATCGCGCTCCCATTGGAGTATCTCCCGATGGGAGATGGGCGTCGCAACCTCGTTGACCAGCACCCCGCTAGACACCGTATCCAGCGCAACACCGGTGGTTGCACCAAACAGACTCATTTGGCCGACTTCCGCTGCGCGATGATGGCTGGCGGACAAACCCATCATGCGATCCACCGACGCGAGCAGCGCCTGGCGGGGGCCAAGCGAATCGAGCGCTCCCACTTTGATCAGACTCTCCAGAGCGCGTTTACCCACCTGCCGGAGATCAACGCGCTGGCACATATCCGCTATATCAACAAATGGCCGGTCACCACGTGCTTTCAGCAGGGCCTCGACAGAACCGTGCCCCACATTCTTCACTGCACTCAACCCATAGCGGATCGCTCCTAGCTCCCCAGCCCGGCGTTCAATAGTGAAATCGTGGTCGCTTGTATTGATGTCAGGGGGCAGCACCTGAATACCCATCCGGCGGCAATCGCTAATGTAGCTGCCCACCTTGTCAATATCCGCCCGCTCCACCGTGAGCAAGGCCGTCATGTACTCAATCGGGTAATGTGCCTTCAGAAAGGCGGTCTGGACCGTGAGGACGGCATAATCAGCGGCGTGCGATTTGTTGAAACCGTAACGCGCAAAAAAGGCAATGTCGTCGAATATCTGCCCAGCCACTTCCGCGGAGACCCCTCGCTCCGGCCCGCGCTTTTGGAAGATGGCTTTGTGCTTGAACAGGTCCTTTTCTTTCTTCTTCGAGACGGCCCGGCGCATCAGATCGGCGTCACCTAAGCTGTAGCCAAACAACTCCGATGCGATCTGCATGATCTGTTCCTGGTAGACGATGATCCCGTAGGTCTCTCCCAGAATCGCCTCAAGAAGTGGGTGATGGTAAGTGACATTCTCCTCACCGTGCATACGTCGGATGTAGGCCGGGATATACTCCATCGGGCCAGGGCGGAAAAGGGAAATAGCCGCGACAATGTGTTCGAAACGGGTGGGGCGCATCTCGGTCAGGACTCGAGTCATCCCCGATCCCTCCACCTGGAAGATGCCGCTCGTATCTCCCTGGGCCAACAACTCAAACGCTGCATCAAGCCGACGGTTGTACTCAGCATGGGCTGCATCGTCATCAGGCCAGTGTCGGTAGGGGATGCTGTTGAGGTCATAGTGAACACCGTGGTGCTGCTCGATCAGTTCACAGGCCCGACGCATGATGGTCAGAGTGCGCAGGCCCAGGAAATCCACCTTAAGCAGACCAATCGACTCAACCACCTCCATCGGCCACTGGGAGACGATCCCCAGTACCTCACCGTTTTGACCGCTCTCCCCGTTGTCGCTAGCCTTTTTGCCGCCGCTCCCACCTTCACCAACCTTCGTCGGGCGGTGAAGGGGTGTGTATTCAACCAGTGGTTTGTCCGCGATCAATACCCCAGCAGCATGAGTGCTAGCATGGCGCGCGACGCCCTCTAACTGCCTAGCCGTATCAAGCAGGCTTCGGATATAGGGGCGATCCCTATCTTCGTAAGCCGCCTTTAATTCTGGAATCTCCTGAATAGCCTCCTCAAGGGATATTGGCTTGCCGGGGATGTATGGAATGAGGCGGGCTAGCTGATCGACTTCGTTGAGCGGAATATCCAACGCCCGCCCAACGTCGCGCACCGCCGCCCGCGCGCCCAGAGTCCCAAACGTGATGATCTGAGCAACCTTGTCCTCGCCGTACTTCCTGACACAGTAATCTATCATCTCTGCCCGGCGGTCGTCGGGGTAGTCAATGTCAATATCAGGCATACTGATACGGCCCGGATTGAGGAAGCGCTCAAAGATCAGGCCATTCTGAAGCGGATCGATGTTGGTGATTCCAAGACAGTAGGCTACGATGGATCCGGCCCCGGATCCACGCACGTTGTACCAGATGTCCTGTTGCCGAGCGAACTCGCACAAGTCCCACACGATCAGGAAATAGGTATCAAACCCCATCCGGTGGATGACCTGCAGCTCGTACTCCAGCCGGTTACGCACCGGCTCGCTGCCCGCTGCTTCACCATAACGTTGCAGCAGGCCATCCTCGCACAGATGCCGCAGGTAGCTCTGGGCGTCGAAGTCTTCCGGCACAGGGAAGGCTGGGAGGTGATACTCCTTATCATCAAGATTGATTTCGCACATTTCGGCGATCCGCAAGGTATTGCTGATCGCCTCCGGCACCTCCGCAAAAAGGGCAGCCATCTCCTCTGGTGAACGCAGGTAGTAACTGTCATCGCTGAACTTGAGGCGGTTCCGGTCCGCTACCAAACTGCTGGTGCCGATACACAACAACACATCATGGGGACCTGCATCCTCGCGCCGGACGTAATGTACATCATTGGTGGCGACCAGCGGAACGCTTGCGTGAGGGGAAAGCTCGACCAGCGCCGCGTTGAGCCGACGCAATTCTGGGATGTTGTGTTCCTGAAGCTCGATGTAGAAGCGATCCGGGCCAAATACATCCGTGTACCAGCCAAGCAAACGGCGGGCCTCCTTATCGCGCCCCTCTACGATCATCTGCGGGATCTCCGCCGCCAGGCAACCCGTCGTACAGATCAACCCCTCCGCGTGCCTGGCCAGGAAGTCTTTATCCACGCGCGGCTTGTAATAGAACCCCTCGAGCTGCGAAGCGCTGGCGATCTTAAGGAGGTTCCGGTAACCGGTCTGATTTGCGGCCAGCAGTAGCAGATGATAGTACTGACTATCGAGCTTGGGGTCGCGGTCAGCCATCCCACGTGGCGCTAGGTAGGCCTCCATGCCAATAATCGGCTTCACGCCAGCCGCCTTGCAGGCGCGATAGAACTCGATCACGCCATACATGGCGCCATGATCTGTAATGGCAAGCGCGCTCATCCCCTGCTCGACGGTGTGCTGCACCAGATCCTTGATGCGGCTCATCCCGTCCAGCAACGAGTACTCGGTGTGGACGTGCAGATGGACAAACGACATACGGTGGGTTATCCTCGGAACGGAACCGCGTGGCAGCGAGCAACAGGTTGGGCTAGGTCGGACATTCCATCCCTGAGAGTAGTATATATCATCCATGTGTGAGACGCATCTGGCCATGCCGAGTCGAATGCGGGACAAGAACAATTGTCTCGCCAAAGGATCGGCCCCCAGCCCCTGTACATGGCCATCGGCCTGGCGCGACGTACCTGCGGGCTAGCTTTCCCAGCGAGCCATAGTGTCACAGGAATCCCATGCCTGAACTACCCGAAGTGGAAACCATCGTGCGGGGCTTGCACGGCGACCTGGTAGGGAGACTTTTCATCGGAGCTACCGTGCTGTGGGGCAGAGAGATTCACGGGCTAAGCCCTAGCGAGTTTGCCGACCGGCTGGTAGGCCAACGAGTTGTGGGGCTTCGCCGACGGGGAAAGTATATTGTGTCCGATCTCAGCCGGGATGTGCTGCTGATCCATCTCAAGATGTCGGGCCGTCTGTACGTGGCAGCAGCGGGGCAGAACACAGAGCATGACCGTTGGGTGCGGGTGGCTTTCCACCTTGACAATGGCCGAGAGCTGCGATTCTCAGATGCCCGCAAGTTTGGCCGCGTTTACCTCGTAGCTGATGAAGCGGAAGTGACAAGGAACTTAGGCCCGGAGCCGCTCGCCGACACCTTCACATTGGAAGCCTTCCGCGCTCTGCTAGCCGGGCGGCGGGGTATGGTCAAGTCCTTATTGCTCCACCAAGGCTTCATCGCTGGAGTGGGCAACATCTACGCTGACGAGGCCCTGTGGCACGCTCGGATTGACCCCCGGCGCAACGTGAATACACTAGAGGCAACCGAGATCGAGCGCCTGTATCATGCTATCCGACAAGTTCTGGAAACTGGAATTCAGTTGGGGGGAACAACAGTAAGCTGGTATCGCCAGCCAGACGGCACGCCTGGCGGGTATCAGAGTCGCTTCAGAGTCTATGACCGCGCAGGCGAGCCTTGCCCGAACTGCGGCGCGGCCATTCGCAAAATCTGGCTTGGTCAGCGAGGCACCCATTTTTGTGAGTCGTGTCAGCGCTGAGGTTGGTGCTCGGCGAAGCGCACACAGAAGTGAGGACATATGATGGAAGCTCTGCTGCCTCTAGGGGCGCTCTTGATCGCAGTGCTGGTCGTAGCCGCGCTATGGCTATGGTGGAGCCCCTCTCCCCAAGGGGGCGAAGATGAGCGTGTGCCTGCTGATGTGCCACAAAGCGCGGTCCCCCTGCCGAGAACCCGCCCCAGCCAGGAAGTCCTACGGGTGCTGCGCGAACAAGGCGGTATGTTGAGTATCGAAATCGGCGAGCGACGCTATCACAACCTGGCTGAGGTCACTGATCCGCTAACCCGCGAGAGGCTGCTTGAGACGCTGCGAATGCTGGCACAGTTTGCGGGAGAGGAGGTGGCATTGTCTGGCTCTCCCACAGCGCCCCCCCCACAACCAGAGTTAAAAAGCGAACCTGCGATCAGGGTCGTGCAGGTGCTGCCCACCCCCACCTCGATGGCCGACCAGATCGAAGCGATCCTCCAAGATAAGCTGGCCCAAATGCCAAGTATGGCTCACCGGGAGATTCACATCCGGCAGACACTCGAAGGAGGAGTACGCATCGACGTGGATGGCCAGGGGTTCAGCAGTGTGGAGGACGTTCCTGACCCAGAGGTCCGTTCATTGATCCAGAGCGCCATTCGGGAGTGGGAATGGCGCAGCGCCACTTAATCGCACGACTAAGCATTTCACAGACAGTCTTTCGGCCAAACACGGGGGAGACCTCATCTGTGCCCTACAGCGCTCCATTCGACCACCTCGTACGCATCGCTTTCCTGCGCGAGCAGGTGACCCGGAACTTCCTGAGGCGGAGAAATGTCCTCGCCTGCGGGGTTGGGTTTAAGATCAAGGGCGGGCAGGAGACCGGGATCCCCAGCGTTGTCGTATCAGTTGTGCGCAAACAACCCCCCAGTGTGCTGCCGCTGAGCGATCTGATCCCCCCCCTCGTGGATAATGTGCCAACCGATGTGGTAGAGACGGGGCCTATTGTTCCACTCGCCATTGATCGCCAGGGGGTGGTTCGCCCCGTGAGACCCGGTGTCTCCATTGGGCATCGCGACGGCACAGCAGGCACAGCAGGCTGTATTGTTCAACGGGGCAGTGAGCGCTTTCTGCTAAGCGCTAACCACGTGCTGGCGTTGCTCAATAGTGCCCAGATCGGCGACCCTATCCTTCAGCCCGGCCCCAGCGATGGCGGCACCCTGGAAAACGCCTTCGGGGAACTCGCCGGTTATGAGCGGGTGCGCTTTACCGACGAGCCATCCAGTGAGTACCCCGGTGAGCAGCCCCCAGCCACTCAGCAGCCCGCCGGCTGCGCAGCCCTGCTGGCGCGCCTGTTGCAACTGTGGGGAGGAGAGGGCACGAGCCAGCCCACCTTTCCCGCGCCGCCTCTGCCATCCGTGAGCAGTAGCCCATACGAAAACCGGGTGGACGCCGCCCTCGTCCGACCCTACAGCGGGGTCTCCCTCGACCCCAATATCCTGGACATAGATAGCCCGCCGTCGGGAATAGCTGACCCGAAGCTGGGACTCAGGGTCTATAAGAGTGGACGCTCAACAGCGCTGACCAGCGGATTGATCACCCAGGTGGATGTAACCGTGGATGTGCAGTACGGCTCGCGCACTGCACGCTATGCTAACCAAATCATGATCACCCCCTTCACCCAGCGGGGAGATTCCGGGGCGCTGGTGGTGGATGAACAACGCCAGGCAGTGGGGCTGATCTTCTCCGGCTCAGACCAGGTGTCGGTTGCTAACCCGATACGCTTCGTACTGGCTGCCCTTCGGGTCAGCCTGATCACCGCTTAAGAGAGGCAGAGGCTACCGCTGGCTCCTGCGCTTGGCCTGGCAGTCTGGGCAAGGGCAGATGCGATACAGGTACTCCCAGGCGTAGATGCCCGAATTGTGCCCGTCGTCCCACCAGAACTGGATAGCGTAGTTGCCGATCATCTGCACATCCTGCACTTGATAGGCGCGGGCAGGCTTCAGCTCAATTACATCTGGGTCATGCTCCTGGCCCATCCGCTCATGGCCACCCCGGCACACCACACAGGGACAAGCCTCACGCAGAACATCAAGCGGAAAGATGCTGATGTGCGCTCCCCCCCAATCAATGCGGAGTTCATGGGCCTGCCGATCAAGTGTAACACCCTTTGGACGGACGGATTCGCCATACATGGTCACTCTCTCCGCTGCATGGGCGCCGGGCGAGCTACGCCGACGCTCTCACGGTACAGCGCCTCGATCTGGGTGGCGATGAGCGGCCAGGCGTAGCGCTGCGCGGCTCTTACCGCGTTATCAGACATCTCACGGCGGAGAGCTTCATTAGACAGCAGCAGGCAGATCTGCTCGGCTAGCTCCTCTGGTTCTTGGTCGGGCACATGGAAGCCCGTGATGCCATCCTGGACCAAGTAGGCCAAGCCACCCACCTCAGAGGCAATGACGGGTGTGCCACAGGCCATCGCTTCCAGGGCTGCAAGGCCAAACGACTCATAGCGAGATGGTACCACAACCACCTCAGCCGCCGAATAGTAATACTGAAGCGTCTCCTGGCTCTTAGAGCCTAGGAACGCCACGAACTCAGTCAAACCCAGTTCCTCTCGAAGCTGTTGAAGCCTGTGCGCCTCAGCGTCCAAAGCCTCAGAATTGCCTATGTCCCCCCCGATCACCGCCAGACAGAGGCGATCAAACTGGGATGCCATATCACGACGAAGAATAGAAATCGCGCGTAATAGGGTGTCGACTCCTTTTAGCGGCTCGATGCGGCCCACGTACAGCAATAATTGATCGTTCTGCGGAAGGCCAATGAAGCGCTTCGCCTCCTCTTTGGGCACGGGACAGAACTGCATAACATCCACCCCGGGTGGAATAACCCGGATTTTGTTCATATCCGCGCCATACAGCCACATCAACTGAACCCGCTCGGCGGGAGTTGCAGCAACCAGACGGTCAGCACTTCGCATAATCTGGCGCTCTACCTCGATCCGCAGTTCGGATTCGAACTGACTTGGATCCCGGGCGACCCGGTTCTTCATCATGCCCAAGGTGTGAAACATCTGGATAAACGGCACATCCCAGACCTCACGCAGGCGCTCGGCAGCCCAACCAGACAGCCAGTAGTGGCTGTGGATCAGATCGTAGCACAGTCCCTCCTGCCCGGCGAAGGTTAGCACGTTCTCAACGAACTCCGGCAAGTGGGGGTAGATGTCAGTGGTTGGGAGAGGTGCCTCTGGTCCAGCAGGGATATGAATCACCCGCGCCCCATAGCCCAATCCCTTCTCGCTGATGTAAGGCACGCTGGGATCCTGAGAACGTGTATAGACATCCACCTCAATCCCTTTGTGGCCCAGCTCAATACTCAACTCACGCACGTAGACGTTCATCCCGCCCGTCTTCTTCCCTCCCAGAATCGCTAGAGGGCAGGTGTGCACGCTCAGCATCGCAATACGCATCCAGCTTCTCCAGAGTAGCTCCGCCTCACTTCCGGCGGAGAATCAGATTATGAACCATCGTTCTGGTTGCGCCCATACGATACTTGTATTCCTCATCCCCCTGTAAAAAGTCATACTTCTTGAACCCACGGCGAATGGCATCCTCGATGCTGTAGGTGAGCAATACGATCCCAGGGCTGAGAGCAGCGAACGCAGATGGATTCAGGCCGGAGTTATATAGCATCATCCGATCATGGTAAGCAAACTGCCAGCTTGCCGCCGCCCGCTGGCCTTCGACGGTCAGGAAGAGTATCTCCAGCAGACCCTCGTCAAACAGGACATGGCCTATCTCGCGGAAAAACGCTCGGTGTCCTGCTTCCTTAAGGAAGTTAGCCTTGCTGGTCGTGCTCATCGCCATCAGGGTCAGGAAGGCGTCGATCTCCTCATCCAGGTCCTGCTCCGGGCCAACAACATAGCAATTGATCCCATAATCCTCGGCACGCCGCCGCTTGCGGCGAAGCTCATGGCGCTGCTTCTTGTCAAGTTGATTCAGATATTGCTCGTATGTCTCCGGCAGATCGATAACCGGGCAAACATCCTCCCGTTCGATCTCCACCACCAGCCCACGCGATTGAGCCAAGCGTGGCAGAATGGTCAACACCACCGAGTCCTGCGGGATATTGCACAGGTGGAAGAAGTCCCAGGCTGGCGCATCGCTGGACAGCATAAACGACAGCAGCGCTAACAGGACCCCTTCCTCAAATCCGGGCTTCAAGATCACGCTCAGGTAATCTGAGACCTCCTTGCAGCCTACTGTGCGCACAACACGTTGCCCTTCCATCTCCTCGATAAACCAGGGGCCGATACCCAGGAGCCGGTTCGAATCATCACGGATCGTGACCAAGCAGAGCGCACCGCGCCCCAGGTGCTTCCACCAGGTGCGCTGCCAGGCCAGAGTCATGAAGAAGCTGGTTGTATCAAGAGGATTTAAGAGCGCATCCCATTCCCCGTCGAGGGCATCGAAGGCCGCAGTTGCCGTTGTATGGAGTTCTGCTTTCACAACGCCTCACTGAGCATCAGACAGGATGGGAAGTCTGATAAGATTGTATACCTTGGCGCAAGCCACCTGCAATTGGGACAGCCTCAGGGCGCCAGACCTTACGAGCGTGGGAGTTGGTTGAAGGGAGGAGATGTGTCAAAGAACAGCGACCACCACACCTGCCACACCGGCATGGGGGCTGCCTCCTGCACATCGACTGCCGTTGGTCCTCCTGCTGGAGGCGGCTCATCGTACAACGGGATCACCAGCCGCTCCCCTTCCCGAACCATCTTACCCTCACTGTGCGCCCAAGCCTCAATATAAGAGGGACTGCTATAGTACGCTTTGGCCGCCTCCAGAGCGCGCTGCTCCTCCTTCAGCGCACTGATCTCAGCTTCGAGGGCGCGTTGTTGTGCAACCTTCTGCTGACCCTCCACAATGCGTTGGCCAAAGTCAATGAGCAGGCGAAAACCCACGATCAGGAAGACAAGAGCGATAATCTGCCGATTAGACAATGGAAGAGGCCGCAGGCGCGGAACGCGGCCTGCAGTGACATCCGGGTCTGGGGAGGCAGGAGGCTCAGCAGAAGCAGCCATGACAATGAAGACAAAGGTCGAGCCTGTACCAAGCTCGACCGCGATACTGGAAACACCATGCCGAAGGTGGGATTCGAACCCACACGACCGTAAGGTCACTACGCCCTGAACGTAGCGCGTCTGCCAGTTCCGCCACTTCGGCTCTCTGGCCCCTTATTCTACCCAGCCCCCCCTGTTTGTCAAGGCTTGGCGTGCCTGGTTAGCATCTTATATAATGCATGCAAGACTCAAGAATAGGCTAACTCGTGACTTCACAGCCTGACCAACTAGCACCGACCGCATCACAGGATAAGGGAGTCCCAACCGAAGAACCCCAGGAGGCACACTCCAGGGTATGGGACATCGTCCGTGAAGTAATTGAAACGATCCTGTTAGCCGCCGTCATTTGGCTAGCGGTGAACTTTGCGACGGCGCGCTACGTCGTGGATGGGCAGAGCATGGAGCCTAATCTCCATACAGGGCAGTTTTTGATCGTCAGCCGATTGGCCTACCGATTCGGCGCACCCCAGCGCGGCGATATCGTCGTGTTTGACTTCCCCAACAACCCCGCCGACGACTATGTGAAACGGATCATCGGCCTACCAGGCGAAGAGGTGGTCATTGAAGATGGTTCCATCTATATCAATGGTCAGCCGCTGCGTGAGCCATATATCCCCGCAGAAGTGAGTGTTGGCTATGGGAGAGGTCGATGGGTCGTGCCTGAAGATAAGTATTTCGTCCTCGGAGACAACCGTGCCCATTCCAGCGACTCACGAAACTGGGGGATGCTGGATCGCCAGGCCATAATCGGAAAAGCGTGGATTTCCTACTGGCCTCCCCAATCCTGGGGTCTGATTCCGCACTACGATTATGGGAGCGCACCTTAAGCCCGAGGGAGAGGCAGTGAGAGCACCATCCATGCAGTGCACAGCATGTCATATTGGCACCCTTCACTCAACAAGGGCCACCTATACGAGATGGCTCAAGAAAAACCTCGTCATCGTGCCGAATGTGGACGCCCGGCTGTGTGACGTATGCGGCGAGTTTTACTACGAACCAGAAGCGATTGCCCGCATTGAGATTCTGCTTAGCGGCGATCAGCCCTCCCCCCATCCCATCCAGCAGACCAACCTCAACCGTGGCACGGTCCAACCCTCACAACCATCGCCCAACCGTGGAAGGGGGGCATAATAATGAACCTGTGGCACGAGCTCCCACCTGGCCCTCAGGCTCCCGATGTGGTGTACACCATTGTTGAGATTCCAAAAGGAAGTCGCAATAAGTACGAATACCACAAGCAGGCAGGGGTTATCAAGCTCGACCGAGTGCTTTACTCCTCACTCTACTATCCGGGCGACTATGGCTTGATTCCCCGCACCTATTATGAGGATGGCGACCCGCTGGACATCCTGGTGATGATCAACGAGCCAACGTTTCCGGGCTGCATCATCGAGGTGCGGCCTATTGGTTTGTTCCGTATGAGGGATCGGGACGCGCCGGACGATAAGGTTCTAGCCGTCCCCGATAAAGATCCGCTGTACGCGGATTATCACGACATCGGCGATATCCCCCAGCATTTCCTGGCCGAGGTAGCTCACTTCTTCTCAGTGTACAAAGACTTGGAAGGGGCGCGCGTCGAGCCTATTGGCTGGGAAGATGCCGGGACCGCTAAAGGGAGGATCGAGCACGCCATCCGTCTGTATATGTCTACCTTCCAGCCCCCAAAGTTGTAGCCTGGCGGCTGCAATCGGAGCGCCAGAGAGAGGCGGCGCCAAGCCGCGGTGTTGCCGGGATGCGATAGGGCCATGAGCATTCCAACGATCTCGCTGATCGCTATGACGTTCAGCGCAACCAGTGTGGTGGTTGCGCTGGCGATGCTGTTTTTGGTGTTATGGCAGGCCCCCCGCAACGCCGACAACCAGTTGATGGCCGCTTACATGATCGCCGTGATCTTCTGGGGGGTGAGTGCCTTTCTGACACGCCTAATGCCTCTAGGCGGCCTCGACCCCACACCGTATTTCTATGGGATCGTCATCGGGATCGGTTTCAACAGCCTCTTTCTCTACGCGCTGGTGTCTCATTACGCAGGGCTGTGGCATAGGCAGTGGATCAAGGGGAGCATTCTCGTTGGCCTGGCTTATTACCTTGCCATGATACCCCTTCTCGTCCAGGGACGACTCTACAACGCCATTCGCATCTCGCATGACGGGCGTCTGAACTACCATTTCGAGTTGTTGGGCTACGTCACTTTCGCAGCCTCCTATCTCTTTTATGTGGTCACGCTAGGCATTTTGTGGCGCTTCCGCAACGACCGTGCCGGGAATCTGTTGGTGGGTGGGATCGTGATCTCGCTGGGTGTGCTGACCTCCCTCTCCACTTCCCTGGCCCAATATTCAATTGCCATCAGTTCAGCGGCGGTCTCCAGCATCCTGTTTGCCCATGCCATCCTGCGAGAAAATCTGCTCTACCCGCTGGCACAGCTCAATGAGGAGTTGGCCGATGCGAATCAACGGCTTTTGCGGCTGACAGAAGAACTGCGCGTCGCCAATGTTCAACTGACCGAGGTCAGCCGCCTGAAGTCGCACTTCCTGGCTAATATGAGCCACGAACTACGCACCCCCTTGAATAGCATCATTGGCTATACAGAGATGCTTCTTGAGGGGATCTACGGCCCCCTTAACGAACGACAGATTGATCGGCTCGACCGGGTAAGACGCAATGGCCAACATTTGCTTCAGTTAATCAATGACATCCTTGACCTGTCGAAAATCGAAGCCAATCGCCTAGAACTGGATGTGGAGGCGGTTGATTTGGGAATGGTGATTGAGGAGTGCATCGCCGCTTTTGAGCCGCTGGCTGCGAAAAAGGGCATCGAGCTGATCAAGGAAACGGCCCATGACCTACCGCCTATCCTGGCCGACCGAGGCCGCATCGTGCAGGTGTTGATGAACCTCGTTAGCAATGCCATCAAATTCACCCCTTCAGGTAGGGTAACCCTGCGCACCGCGCCAGTCACAGCCAGCCAGGTGACAGGCTTTCCCATCGAGCGGCTGGACGAAGGTGGCCCCTGGGTGTTGGTGTCTGTCGCCGACACCGGGATCGGGATCGCGCCGCAGGATCAGGATGTGATCTTCGATGAGTTCCAGCAGGCGGATAGCTCCCCGTCGCGGGAATATGACGGGACGGGTCTGGGCTTGGCGATCACGCGCAGGCTAGTCAGGCTCATGCGTGGGCAGATATGGTTGGAGAGCGCCCTGGGCAAAGGAAGCACCTTCCATGTACTGCTACCGCTTGTCGCAGAAGCCAAAGATGATCTACCAATTGTGCCGATAGGCCACAGTATGAGGCAAGAATAAAGACATGGCTGGGAGCCGGGTCTCTATTCTAGTCGTTGAAGATAACGCTGATAACCGAACCCTGATCCGGGACATGTTGGACGCATTCGACTATGAAGTGATCGAGGCCCAGGACGGGATCGAAGGTGTCGAGATCGCGCTAGATAAGAAGCCGGCGTTGATTCTGATGGACCTCTCCCTGCCCCGCAAAGACGGCTGGCAGGCGACCCGCGAACTCAAGGCCAACGCTGAGACCGAATCGATTCCGATCATCGCCCTGACCGCGCACGCCATGGTGGGCGATCAAGAGAAAGCCCTGGAAGCGGGGTGTGACGATTACATCTCAAAGCCGATCAATATGCTGGAGTTGAGTCAGAAGATCAAAACTCTGCTCAAACCCGCCACAGGCGAACCGCCATCAGGCAGGATCGGAGCAGCATAAATGCCGAGGCAGGCAAGTGAAGATATTGGTGATTGAAGACAACCCCGATAGCCGCCTGTTGGTGAGGGATATTCTGAGCACGCAGGGGTATGCCACGATCCTGGCAGCGGATGGCATCGAGGGCCTCAATCTAGCTCGTCAGCAGCGGCCTGACCTGATCATCCTGGACGTAAATATCCCCGGAATGAGCGGTTTCGAGGTCTGCGAACGCCTCAAGGCTGACGCAGAGCTTTCGGTTATCCCCATTCTGATGTTGACCGCCCTATCCGATATCGACAATCGGGTGCAGGGACTTGGCCTGGGAGCCGAGGATTACCTGACCAAGCCATTCAACCCCCGCGAGCTGACCGCCCGCGTCGAGGCCCGCCTGCGCGCCAAACAGGCAACGGATGAACTGCGTGCTGCACGCGATCTCCTGCTCAGTACCTTCGAGCGCTATGTTGCCCCCGCTGTAGTAGACCAGATCCTGAGGGACCCTACAGGCGTAGCGCTGGGTGGGGACATCCACGAGGTGACCGTTTTGTTTGCTGACCTGGAAGGCTTCACCGCTCTGTCGGAATACACCGATCCCGGCAAGCTCATTTCAGTGCTCAATGGGTATCTATCGTTGGTCGCAGATGCGATCATCGAGAATTATGGGACGCTCGATAAGTTCATGGGCGACGGCCTGATGGCCATGTTCAACGTGCCGCTACCTCAGCCTGACCACGCCCTGCGGGCAGTCACGGCTGCGCTTGCTTCCCAGAAGGCAGTCTGGGAGTACCGGACAACCCTCCCCCCCGAACTACAACTGGACTTTCGGATCGGTATCCACAGCGGGGATGCCATAGTCGGCAACATTGGCACGGCCCGCCTCAAGAACTACACAGCGATCGGCGACACCATCAACACGGCTGCCCGGTTGGAGGAGAGCGCTCAGGGGGGGCAGATATTGATCAGCGAGGCTACCTATCGGATAGTTGCCGATCACGTAGTGGCTGAGCCTTTAGGCCCACGTTCCCTCAAAGGGCGCGAGCAGCCTATTCTGGTTTATGAAGTGACAGAGCTGAGGCGAAAATGAGCGAGATGCGGATTCTTCTCGTGGCCGACACCTCGGAAGGGGCTGCCAGCCTCCAGGCATTGCTCGAACCAGCAGGTTACGCTGTCATCCGAGCAGAGGACAACACCGCGCCGCCACCCTGTGATGTGATCCTGGCCGATGTGACGCGCTTCCGATTCAGCCCGTTTGCAGGTCTGCAGGCCCAGCGCCGAATGGGTTGCGACGCCCCTGCCATCTTGATCTCCACCCGGCTGACAGAGCAGATGGCCGTTGAGATGTTTGGCCTAGGTATTCGTGACTTTATCCTGCGCCCCCTCGATAATGAATCCCTGCTGGCCCGGCTGACTGCCTTCTTCACACGGATGCGCCAGGAAAAAGAGCACCTGGAGATCAGCCAACGCTTGGAGAAGACTGAAGCGGCGCTGGCACGCCGTTTGGAAGAGATGAACACCCTGTCCCGGATTGGGCGGGCCATTGCCTCTCTGTCCGACATCGACGTGATGCTCTCCCACATAGTGGACGCCGCAGTCTATCTGACACACGCTGACGAGGGCGCGATCTTCCTGACCGAGGAGCCTGGCGGATCGCTGGTGCTGCGAGCGCAGCGAGGGCTGGGTGCTAAGCAGGCCGAAGTGATCCGGCAGCCATCGACCGACTCGGATGCGATGGAGGTTCTGCGGACAGGGCAACCTATTCAGCGGACAGCCGACGCCGAGCACAAGGTCAAAACGGGCTTTCTGGTACGGGCCTTGATCAATGTTCCTGTCATCATAGGTCGCCAGGTCGTGGGGGTGCTGGC
>Ga0129299_1000924_pt1 | contig 19630 bp, 11 predicted proteins | sample ConPoolayeCmetaG_FD_94477 | JGI IMG/M metagenome (GOLD analysis project Ga0129299, IMG submission 94477) | Hot spring microbial mat communities from California, USA to study Microbial Dark Matter (Phase II) - Cone Pool mat layer C metaG ...
CCTCCCGCGACTCGCGGCAGAGTCAGAAGGTGAGAGATCAGGTTAGTCAACTGGGTCATCTGGAACGGCTTGGGCAGCACGTGCAGGCACGGGTGCGGAGTGGCTGTGGGCAATTCGCCACGATGGCTGCAAGTGACCACGAGCGGCACGGAACCCAGGGCGGGTTCGTCGGCCAGCGCCGCGTCGACCAAGGGGGCCGTCTGCAAATCGACATCCAGCACCACGACGCGTACCGTTTCGGCATGCGCCCGAAAAGCGTTCAGCAGGTCGGCAATATCCCCGACGGGCAGGACGTCACAACCCAGCGCGCGGATACACGAGGTCATAATGGACCGGACGTGATCATGGGGCACGCACAAAATCACTAGACCCTGTCCCGCCGGCGGGGTTTGGGGAGGGCCTGCTGCGGCCTGGTCCCGGCAAGGCGGATCGCAGCAGGGAAGCCGTATGGTGAACGTCGTTCCTTTGCGGGGGCGGGAACTGAACTCCAGCCGGCCGCCATGCTCCTGGATGATGCTCAAGCTGACGGGCAGCCCCAAGCCGGTGCCCAAGCCTCTGGGCTTGGTGGTGAAGAACGGTTCGAGGATGTGAGGCTGAATGGCTTGAGGTATTCCACAACCGGTATCGCTGAGGTGCAGGGTGGCCTGCCCTGGCCCTGGAGAGGTAGCCTTCGGGGGCGGCTCGAGCCGTACGGTCAGTCGGCCGCCAGCCGGCATGGCGTCCCGGGCATTAACGGAGAGATTTAGGATAACCTGCTGGATTTGCGTGGCATCAGCTTTGATCCAGATTCGTTGATCCACAGGCAGGTCGGCGATGACTTCAATCGAGCCGGGCAGCAGTCGCCGAACCAGCCGGAGGCTGTCTCGCACGACCGCGACCAGATCGGCCACGGTTTTCTCCGTGACGTGCCTTCGGCTGAAGCTCAGCAAAGCGTTGGTCACGCCGCGGGCCTGCCGGGCGCTCTGATCGACCATCTCCAAAGAATTCAAGGCCGGATGGTCGGCGGGCAGCACGCTGCGGGCAAGGTCGGTGTAGCCGAAAATCGCGGTCAGCAGGTTGTTGAAGTCGTGGGCGATGCCGCTGGCCAAGGTGCCGATCGCCTCCAGTTTCTGGGCTTGGCGGAGCCCTTCTTCAAAAGCGGCCTTCTCTCGCTCAGCCCGCTTGCGGTCAGTGATATCCACGGCCATGCCGGCCACGAAAGCCGGCCGGCCATGGTCATCCCTCACGAGGACGGCATCCATCTGCGTGGGGAAGGTGGAACCGTCCTTGCGGCGATGTCCGACCTCCTCCGCGGTGAAATGGCCGTCGCGCCGAAGCCGCTCCAGAAGCCGGTTGACCCGGTGCATTTGCCGGGGAGTGTGGAAGCTCGAAACCCGCAGGCCCCGCAGCTCTTCCGGCGTATAGCCGTGCATGGAGGCCCAGGCTGCGTTGGCGTATACGACGGTTTCGTCGAGGTCGATGATGCAGTACCCGTGGGGCGAGGCATCGGCAATGGCTTTGAACTTGCGTAGCTCCTGTTCCGCCCGCTTGCGGTCGGTGATATCGCGGGCCGCGGCGTAGATCAGGCGGCCCTGGGGGCGGGATCGCCACTCAATCCAGCGATAGGAACCGTCCTTGCACAGGTAGCGGTTTTCGAAGTTCAGCACCTGCTCCTGGGCGTTGAGCCTGGTCAAGGCCGCCAGGGTGCTCTCACGATCGTCTGGATGAACCAGATCGAGAAACGATCGGCCTTCGAGTTCGGAGACAGGGTAACCCAGCACACGCTCCCATTCGGGGTTCAGGCGGATGAAACGCCCGCCGCTGTCCGCGATGCACAGCAAGTCGAGGCTGGAGGAAAAGTACCGCTCCAGTTCCTCGGTGGTCTGGGCCAGCCTGAGAATCGCCTGCCGGTACGGTGTGACATTCCGGACGACAAACAGGTAAGCGTGAGGGCCGCCGTCCCGCCCGGCGATTCGGCTCGCGTTGGCTTCGAACCATTGGGTTTGGCCTTGGATGCTGAGGCTGTATTCATGAGTGTGCGACTCCGCGCCGGAATCCAACAGGGCCATGGCCTCCGCAGTCTCGGCGGCCAAATCGGGCGGCAGGCAATCTCGATAGTGTTTCCCGCGGAACTCGTCCGGAGGAAGATAGAAATCCCGGCTCGTCAGCGGATACTGCTCCTGGAAGTGACCTGATGCATCGATGACGAAGACGAGATCCTTGATGGAGCCGAGTAATTGGCGCAACCAGGCTTCGTTGTCGCGAAGCCGTCGTTCCGCGAGGTGCTGTTGGGTGACCTCCAGGAGGAAACCCTCCGCGCCCATTACTTCGCCGTCGACGACCACGGGGTTGGCGGTGAACTCGTAGTAGCCGGCGGTGCCGTCTTTGCGGCGGCGTCGGATCCGTCCGCTGCGAATCGGTTGGCCGCCGATGAGTTGCTCGAAGAGGACCTCTGTCGCCGGCACATCTTCCTCAAACAGCGTGTCGCGAAAATGGTGCCCCAAAAGTTCTTCGACGGCGGAGTAGCCCAGCATCTTGCAAAAGGCCGGGTTGACCCGACGCCAGTATCCATCCCGATCGACCAGAAAGTAGCCCGCGTAAGAATGCTCGAGCAGCGCTTGGTGCCGGACGGCGGCCTGCTCGGCCTCGGCGAGACGAATGTCCCGCTCGGCAAGCAGGTGCTTCAATTCCGCGACTCGCTCCCGCAATCGGTTTAACTCGCTCGTCGGGTCCGGCCCCCGGCGGTCCCGCCGTTTGCTTTCCATGGCGGCCGTCTCCCCAAAGGCGCGATCCGCTCCCAGGCGTCTCGATGCCCGCTCGAACGGGAACGGGATAGTTCGACTCGTTATTGTAAGACGTAGACGGGGGCCGTTCAAGAGTTCGGCCCGAACTGGGATAACGGATCCCCCCGAGCAGGAAGCGGACCAGCCTGCGGGGGAGCATGGATCGGCCTCGAACGCCCCCCGAGGGCTACTCGCCGCTCTTGGCGTCGCCGCGGGCGAAGATGCTGGCCACGTAGTTCAGCACGTCGGTGGCGCTGGTCTCGTTGTAGCCGAAGTACTTGATCAGCCGTTGCTTGACCACGTCGATCTTGGCTTGCGTCTCGTCGTCGATGACCCCGCTGACCACGTTCTTCAGCTTGATCGTGTCGCGCTGGTCCTCGAACAGCTTCAGTTCCAGCGCCTTCTGAAGCCGGGCGTTGGTGTTGTATTCGAACTTGCGGCCGTCGAGGGACAAGGCCCCGATGTAATTCATGATCTCCTGGCGGAAATCATCCTTGCGCGATTCGGGGATGTCGATTTTCTCCTCGATCGAACGCATCAGGCGCTCATCCGGCTCCTCGTCCTTGCCGGTGTACTTGTTCCGCACCTTCTCCCGCTGGGTGTAGGCCCGGACGTTCTCGATGTAGTTGGTGCAGAGCCGCTTGATGGCGTCCTCGTCGGCGCTGATCGCCCGCTGGACCTCGCTCTTGAGAATGTCTTCGTATTCCTCGCGGACCACGGTGAGCAGTTCCTTGTATTCCTTCTTCAGTTCTTCGTCGGCCAGCAGCGAGTGGTGCGAGAGTCCGTTCTCCAGCTCGTTGAGCACCATGAACGGGTTGATGCCCTTGTTCTGGATGGCCTGGTCGCTGACCAGGGTGTTGGAGATCTTGTCCTGGATGTAGCGGGGGCTGATGCCCTGCATGCCTTCCCGCTTGGCCTCCTCGATCAACTCCTTGACGGAGTCTTCGGTGAAGCCGGGGATGGACTTGCCGTTATAGAGCTTCAGCTTCTGCAAACGGGTGAGGCCGGCCTTTTTGGGCTCCTCCAGGCGAGTCAGCACCGCCCACATCGCCGCCGTCTCGATCGTGTGCGGGGCGATGTGCATGCCGCGGATCTTGTCCTTGTTGAAGTCTTTCTCGTAAATCTTGATCTCGTCGTCCAGCACCACGTTGTAGGGGATGTCGATTTTGATGGTGCGGTCGCGGAAAGCCTCCATCAGCTCGTTGTTCTGAAGCTTCTTGTATTCCGGCTCGTTGGTGTGTCCGATGATGACCTCGTCGATGTTGGTCTGCGCGAACTTCTTGGGCTTGATGACGTGCTCCTGCGAGGCGCCCAGCAGATCGTAGAGGAAGGCCACGTCCAGTTTCAGAACCTCGATGAACTCGATAATGCCGCGGTTGGCGATGTTCAGTTCGCCGTCGAAGTTGAACGCCCGCGGATCGCTGTCCGTGCCGAACTCCGCGATCTTGCGGTAGTTGATGTCGCCGGTCAGCTCGGTGGAGTCCTGGTTCTTCTCGTCCTTGGGTTGGAAGGTGCCGATGCCGCGGCGGTCCTTCTCGCTGACGATGAAGCGTTTGATGACCACCTGCTCCATCACCTTCTTCCAGTCGCCGTCGAACTGCCGCAGGAAGTCGGCATACGTCTTGCGGCAGAAGGGGTCCAGGTCGCCCTCCACGATGATCCGCTGCTCCGGAGGGAGCAACTCGTTCAGCATCGCCAGCACGTCCTTGCGGGCGTCGGAGGGGATGAGCTTGAGCGGCTCTTCGTGCATGGGGCAATCGACCAGGTCCACGCCTCCGGAGTCATTGGGAATCTTCCAGGCGAAGGTGTACATGGCGCCGTCGTCGAGCCGGGAGTAATACTCCAGCCCCTTCTTCAGGAGGCGGCAGATCGTGCTTTTGGCGGAACCGACCGGTCCGTGCAGGAGGAGGATGCGGCGCTCGGTGCCGTAACCCTGAGCCGCGGACTTGAAAAAGTCCACGAGCTGCATCAGCGATTTCTCCAGGCCGAAGACCGCGTCGTCGCCTCCGCCGATCGGGTCGGAGAAGAACTTGTAACGGACGATCTCACGCTTCAGCTTGGTATACCGCTCCACGCCGAAGTGCAGAATCATGTCGTAAATTCGCTGAAAGGCGTTGCGGGCGGCGCGGGGATTACGGGTCACAATGTCCAGATAGTCGTCGAAGGTGCCTTGCCAGTGTTCGTCCCGGAAGCTCTTGGGGTCCAGCTTCTTGCTGACGAGGTCCACGATGGTGTCTTTGCTGGGCATTCTGTTTGCCTCCCACTCGCGTCGTTCTAGGGCAGGGCCACTCCCTGGTCGCCGCCAGCCTGTTATTCGTCCTATCTTGATCGGCCCATCGGGCCGACCACCATAGTGTAATTCGGGGCGGGTCCGCAAACGGATGATATGGGACCTCCACAGCGGGTTCAATATTTATGAGTATATGAGTTTATGTATCGACTTAGCCCGCGGGCGAGTCGGCCAAGCCGCCTGTCCACACCTTGGACTGGTGCCACCACGATTGTGGAGCGGCGATCGAGGCGAACTGCGGCATCCCCGCTCGGCGTGTTGTCGTGACGCTCGCAGCTCTGACGCCTGCCGGGGAAAATTGACCCCGGGGATTTCTAGCTGGGGCGGATCACGCGTGCGGTTGGAGTCCCGCAGAGTCGCCTAGGTCGCCGTGGCCGCGAACGCGGAGTTCGGCCAGTGGCGGTTCATCAATCCGCGAGATTGAAGGATGATGGCCGAAGGACTAGGATGCGCTTCTCGGTTATGCGCATGGCCCCGCTCTTACTCGTGTTGGCAATCGCCTTGGTCAGCTTCGGCTGTCGACCATCCTGTGATTCAGGAAATGCCAAGTCTGTTATTGAGGATGGCATGAAGCTTCCCGACAAAGAGGCTCGCCTTCTGGCCGATGCCGGTTGGAACGAGCGTGTGGGGGAGGAGTTGGGCCTCTGGGTCTCGGTGGAGCGGCAAGCCCTGTTCGGCATCGAAAAGGACATCGTGAAGTTCGGGTACCCCGCCTCCACGGCGGCGCGGGGAACGGGGAATCGCGTCGACAGCAGGCAGACTCCGCTCGGATGGCACGAAATCGCGGAACTGATCGGGCACGGACTTCCAGAAGGGGCGATTTTCACCGAGCGTAAATACACCGGCAAGGTCTGGAAACCCGGCGAGGTCACCGAAAAAGACCTGATCCTCTCCCGTATTCTGTGGTTGAGAGGGTTGGAACCGGGGCATAACGCCGGTCCCGGCGTGGACTCCTACGCTCGGTATATCTACATCCATGGGACCCCGGCGGAGGACAAGCTCGGCACGCCGGCCTCCATGGGATGTGTTCGCCTGTCCAACAGAGACGTGATCCAGTTGTTCGAGCGGGTGAAGGTGGGAACCCGCGTGCTGATCACGGAATGGTAAGCATCCCCCGCCAGCGTTCGACGCATCAACCAAATAGGAGTGACTCATGCGGATCGCCATGACTTCCTCACTGGTCGCTTTGGGCCTTGCTCTCGCACCACACCCGGCGGCGGGATCGGATCTTCCCTGGACGCAGCTCAGCCTTTCAACCTGCCAAGTGGACGCCTTCCGGCAGGCGAATCCGAAGATCGACGGGCAGGGCATCGTCATCGCCGTTCTCGACACCGGGGTCGACATGGGCGTGCCCGGTCTGCAAAAGACGCCCAACGGCGAGATCAAGGTCATCGACGTGCAGGATTTCTCGACGCAGGGCGACGTGGAATTGAGCCGGGCCGTCTGGAGCGACGAGGGTGATCACCTGGTGCATCACGCCGGCGACGGCACGCCCCAGTGGTATGTGCCGCCCGCCGTCGAGCATCGGCCGTCCGGCAGCAGCGTCTGGTTCGGCCTGCTGAAGGAGGAAGCCTTCAAGAACTCGTCGGTGTCGGATGTGAACGACAACGGCCGCAAGGATGATGTGTTCGCGGTATGCATGGTGTCGTTGGACGACGGCCACGATGACGACGCCGTCTGTTTCGTGGACACCGATGGCGATCGGGACTTTTCGAATGAACGTCCGCTGAGAAGCTACCGGCTGAATCTCGATACCTTCACCTTCGCCCGCCAGAAGAAGGAAAAGGAGGCCACTCTGCTGACCTGTGCGGTGAACCTCTTTCCTCGTCAACGCAAGGCGGTTTTTCACTTTGATGACGGCGGGCACGGCACGCACGTTGCGGGCATCGCCGCCGGCTATCGCATCCTCAATCAGGACGGCTTCCACGGCGTCGCGCCGGGCGCGAAGGTCATCAGCCTGAAGATCGGCGAAAACTCGTTGGCCGGCGGCGCCAGCACGACCGGGGCGATGAAGAAGGCGTTCGAGTACGCGGCCCGATTCGCCCGCGAGAAGAACGTCACGGTAGTCTGCAACCTGTCGTACGGCGTGGGATCGGAGCTGGAAGGTCAATCCGACTTTGATCGCTACATCGAGAAGTTGCTGCGGGCCAATCCCGGCCTGATTGTCTGCACCAGCGCCGGCAATGAAGGTCCGGGGTTGTCCACGATCGGGACGCCGGCCGCGGCGAACTCGATCATCTCCGTCGGCGCGCTGCTGGCAGCAGACACCGCCCGCGACGTGCTCGGCCTGAAGCTGCCTCATGCGGTGGTGACGGGCTTCAGTTCTCGCGGTGGCGAGTTGGGCAAGCCGGACATGGTCACGCCGGGAATGATGAGTTCGACGGTGCCGATGTGGACGCGGGGCCGCGGCGATTTCTGGAGCGGCACCAGCATGGCCTCACCCTACGCGGCGGGCATGTGCGCGCTGTTGGCCCAGCAGGTGCGGGAGAAAGTCGGCGTTGCTCCGCGGGCGGATTGGGTCAAGCGGGCGTTGCAGGACAGCGGTGTAGCGATCCCGGGGTTCACGGCGCTGGACTATGGAGCAGGCCGACCGGACATGGTCAAGGCCGCCGCCCGCGTAGAGGCGATTGCCAAGGCCGGCGGCTCCGATCCCCTGTACGGCTTCGAGGTGACGACGGAAAGCCCGCTGGCGCCCGAGGGTAGCGGCCCGGCGGCCTTCTGGCGGAGCACGCACTTCCCCACGGATCGCCCGCAGGCGTTCACTGTGAAGCCGGTGTTCGTCCCACAGGCCGACGCGGATCGGATCATCGCCTTTTCAAAGCGGTTGACGCTGCATTGCGAAGCGGCATGGTGCGAGCTGCTTCAGGATCAGATCCACTTCCGCGGGGCGCAACCCGCCACCGTCCGTGTGCAATTCCTGCCGGACAAGCTGACTGAGCCCGGCCTGCATGTGGCTGTGGTGGAGGGGCGGGAGGGCGATGCCGTTCTGTTGCGTCTGTTCGCCTCGGTGATCGTCCCGCACCGGGTGACCGCGGAAAACGGCTACCGGGTGTTGCTCGACCAGCAGAATGTGGACGGCTGGAAGGTGCAGCGGCATTTCTTCGCCGTGCCCGCCGGGGCCAGCGCCATGCACGTCATGCTGCGGGCGGTAGGAGACCAACCCGGAAACGCCGGCATTCCGCGGATTTGTCGGCCGGACGGACACGAGGTGGGGCACTACTACGCGGTGCGGGTCGACACCCGCAACGACCGCCGGGAATCGAGTTTCACGGTTCGCGAAGAGCTGGTTCCGGGCGTCTGGGAATTGCCGGTCGTGAATGCCAAGGCGGACGAGGCCTCGTCTTATTCGTTGGAGGTGCGATTCGACGGGGTCAGCATGACGCCCGCGACGATCACCAAGCTGAGCGGCAAGGCCGGTTCCAAACCGTCAGGTTCAATCGAGATTCTCAACGTTTTCGACCGTCCCGTGACGGTGAACATGAGCGGGCAGATCGAGGGCTACCGCAAGACGTTCAGCAAGACGCTGAAGCCCGACGACGACACGGCCACGATTCCGCTCGACTTCACATCCGCGATCGGGTCCGTCCGAATTCGCCTCGAGGTCAGCGACAAGACCTATGCGAAGTTCACCGATTGCGCCGTGAGCGTGTTTGACGAATCCGGCAAGGCGGTCGCCAAAGACGGCCTGAACGAGCCTGTGTTGACGCTGACGGTGGACAACCCCTCGCCCAGCGCGGAATCGGCCTCCGGGAGGCTCGAGATACGCCCCGCGTTCATGCATCACGATCTCGACGATTCGGCCGAGTTTGATATTGAGGTGGATTACCTTTATGCCGAGCCGATCAACATCGCCGTGAAGCGGGGCGACGGTTCTTCCGTGACGCTATATCCCGGCATTCCCGTTGAGCTGTCTCTGGCGGCGGAGGCGGTGCTGCCGGCCACTCCCGAGGGAACTCGATCCATCGGCTATATCCGGGCCATCGAGCGAACGGCGAAGCAACCCATCGCGGAATCGAAGATCCATCTGGAGAAATGACGCGTCACACGCCGGGTCACGGCCGGCAGTCCGACATTCCTGACCAGGTGCCGTCCGGAGCCAGCAGCTCAAAGGGGCGGAAGTTCGCCTTGTAGTTCATCTTCGCACAGTCGCGGATGTAATATCCGGCGTACCAGTAAGGCAGCCCCTGGCGTCGGCATTCCTCGATCTCGCGAAGAGCACTGAAGGTGCCGAGGCTGCGGCGGCGTTCGGCGGGGTCGAAGAAGAAGTAGACGCTGGAAAGGGCGGTTGGCGTTCGGTCGACAATGCCCACGCCGACCAGACGCTCACCGAGCCAGTAGCACATCTCCAGAGTATCGGTCGGCGAGTCGTAGAGAAACCACCGCAGCTCGTCGGGAGTGCCGCTCATGGCGCCGTCGTGCATTTCCCGAAGATAACGATTGTATAGGTCGATTTTTCGCGGCTCGAACTTCGGAGGTCCGCTCACGACCCGCAGATCGGCATTCCGTCGCAGCGTTCGCCGTTGCGAGCGACTGGGCTGAAAAGCGGCCACCGGCACGCGAAGCGCGCGACACTCCCGGCAACTCGGGCAACACGGCCGATAGACCAACCGCCCGCTTCGCCGAAAACCATGATCCATAAGCCTCTGATAGGCCTCGGGGGCAAGGTGGCTGAAACGCAAGTAGTCCAGAAGGATGACCCGGCCCGGAAGATAGGGACAACTCCGCGGGTCGTCGTCGGGATCCACCAAAATCGGCGGGATCAGGTTGTCGTCGAACTCGGTCACTTCCGTTAGGATACCGGCAGTATCGAAAACCTTGCAGACCGCCTCCTCGACGGCGGCCCAGATTCGGTCGACACCGAGCGGCGAGCCGGCGAACGCGGTCGGGAGTCCATTGATGACCAGGAATTGTCTTCTCCCGCTGGCGGGCGTGCTGATCTTCGCCTCCGTGGTCGCGGCCGCGCCGCAGATCGGCGACAAAGCTCCGAAGATCAAGATTGCCGAATGGATGACGAGCAAGCCGCCTGCTCTGCCGGGTGAGCCGGGCGCTGAGAAGCACGTGTTTCTCGTGGAGTTCTGGGCGACGTGGTGCGGCCCCTGCCTCAAGAGCATTCCCCATCTGGGGGAGTTGCAGAAGAAGCACGAGAAGGATGGCCTGGTGGTGATCGGCGTCAGCAACGAGGAGCCGGAAACCATCGCCAAGTTCATCAAGGACAAGATGAAGATGGCCTACTTCGTGGGCAGCGACGACGAGATGGCCACCACCGAAGGATGGACCAAGGACATCTCGACCATCCCGCATGCGTTTCTGGTGAATCGCGAGGGCGTCGTCGTCTGGCAGGGCAACCCACTGGCCGATGTGGCCGTGCTCGACAAGGCTGTCGAGCAGGTATTGGCCGGCAAGTACGACCTGGAAGCGGCCAAACGGGAAGCTGAAAAAGAGAAGGCCTACCGCGGCCTGATGGATGAGGCTCGCACGGCGTTCGCCGCTCGGGATGCCGACAAGATGCTCAAGCTGTTTGACCAGATGATCGAGATGAAGCCCAAGGAGCTTCAACCGTATCTGATCAAGCGGCAGATTCTCCGGGAATTCGACAAGGCCGACCAGGTGCCGGAATGGGAAGGGCGCATCCTCGAGGTCTTCAAGGATTCCAGCGACGATCTCATTTCGATCGCGGAGTACGAGCTGGAAAACGAATTGGCCGCGCGAAGCCCGCGATTCCTCGTCAATGCGGCGCTCCGCGCCGGCAAGATCAGCAAAGAGGCCGACAGCCGAACGTTGGCGATACTTGCCCGCGTGCATCACGAGATGGGTTCGCTCGATCAGGCCATCGCGACGCAAGCCAAAGCGGTGGCCGCGGCCGCGGACGATGAAAAGCCGGAACACCAGCGGGTGCTGGATTACTACAAGACGATGAAGCAGTTGCAGCCCGAGCCGACCGCGGGGAGTCCTCCGGCGGAGAAGAAGTGAATCGGACCCGCGGTCAGCGAGCGCGGCGGCGGGCCGGTATGAGTGCTCCCCGCTTCCGTCCGCTGTTCAAGGCCAGGACCGCCGCGACTTGATTCGGCGAGGTTTCCGGCTCGGGGCGGGTCCACCGTCGAACCGCCTCCGCGACGGCATGGGCGATGCCCGCGGCGTCCAACCCGCATTCCGCCAGTTGCCCGGCGCGAGAGCCGTGCGCCACGAAGCGGTCGGCAGGCATCCCGAGTCGAACGATATGCTCGGAGGGCAGAGCGAGGCGGTTGGCCGTCTCGAGCACGGCCGAGCCGAAGCCGGATGAAATAGAATGCTCCTCGACCGTGACCACGGGCGGGTGGCGGTAAAGGCCGCCGCGACCATCGACCAGCCGGGAAGGCATGGAGAGAGCGGCCCGCACCATGTCCTCGTCAACCGGCTTGGCGAAGCGGGCATGTACCACCCGGACATCCAGGCCGTCGGTTTCAAGCAATTCGGCCGCATCCAGTGCGGGTTGGCAGACTGAACCGTACGCCAGGATCGCGGCGTCGCCTCCTTCGCGGAGCAAGACGGAGCGGCCCAGCTCGAAGGGAGGCAGCGGTGAGCCGCTGAACAAGGGAGGGGGAACGGAATCTCGCGGATAGCGGATTGCCGAGGGGCCGGACAGGTTCACGGCCAGGTCGAGGGCCAGCGACAACTCCGTGGCGTCGGCCGGGGCCATGAGCGCCATGCCGGGCATCACCCGCAGGTAAGCGATATCCATGAAACCATGGTGTACCGCGCCGTCCCCGCCGACCAATCCGGCGCGGTCCAAGCAGAAAACCACCGGCAGCCCTTGCAGCGTCACCTCCTGAAAGACCTGATCGAAGGCCCGCTGGAGGAAAGTGGAATAGATGGCCACGATGGGGCGAAGGCCCGCTTTGCACATGCCCGCGGCGATACCGACCGCCGCGCTCTCGGCAATGCCGACGTCGAAGCAACGCTCCGGAAAAACCTCGGCGAACTTGCTCAGGCCGGTGCCATCGGGCATGGCCGCCGTGAGAGCGACGACCCGCGGATCCCGACGGGCCAGGGCAATGAGCGCATCGGCAAAAGCGGCCGTCCACGAGCGGCCGCTGCTCTGCACCTCGATGCGGCACCCTTCGACCTTGAACGGCTTGGTGCTGTGGAACCGAGTCGGCTCAGCGGAGGCGAAATCCGCCCCGCGGCCCTTCTGGGTATGGACGTGCAACAAGACCGGATGGTCAACATCCTTCAGGGCGTTGAGCAGCTCGATCAAATGGTCGACATCGTGCCCGTCGGCGGGACCCGCGTAGAGGAAGCCCAGCTGTTCAAAGATCTGGTTCGGGGCCAGGGTGGCTTTCAGGGCTTCCTTCAGATGGTCCAGGGCGTCGAAAGCCGGCTTCCCGATCACCGGAATCTGCGGGAGGTACTTCTTCACCCGCTTCTTGGTTTCGTCGTACAGGGGGCTGGCGCGGAATCGGGCCAGGTAGCAAGCCATCCCGCCCTGCGTGGGAGCGATGCCCATCGAGTTGTCATTGAGCACGACCAGGAGCTGCCGCCGCAGAGTCCCCGCCTGGTTGAGCGCCTCGAAAGCCATGCCGTTGAAGATGCTGGCATCGCCCACCAGGGCGACGACGCGGCGCGGGTCGCCCTGCAAGGCAGCCGCCCGGGCCATGCCGAGAGCCGTGGCGATGGCCGTGCCGGCATGGCCGACATTGAACAGGTCGTATTCGCTCTCCTCGATATTGGGAAACCCGCTGATCCCACCGGCCTTCCGGAGCGTGTCGAAGCGGGCGTTGCGACCGGTGAGCAATTTATGCACATAAGCCTGGTGGCCGACGTCCCACAAGAGCCGGTCGCTGCGGAAATCGAAGACATAGTGCAGAGCGATGGTCAGTTCCACGATGCCGAGATTGCTGGCGAGATGGCCGCCATTTCGGGATACGACTTCGATGATGCGATGGCGGATCTCCACGGCCAACCTGCGGAGATCTGCCGAAGACAGCCCGCGGAGGTCTTCAGGCGACGTCAGGGAGGAAAGGATGCCGTCCATGTCCGAGGGAGTGCCCATATTCATCCCACAGTTGTCGTTTCGCTCCGGGCCGGGCAGCGGGGCGGTCACGACCGTCGCTCCAGCACGTATCTGGCCAGGGCGGCGAGCCTGGCGGCGTCATCTCCGAAATGACCCAGTTCGGATACGGCCTGCTCGATGGCCGCTTCGGCGATTCGCCGGGTCTCATCCAGACCTACGACCCGCGGGTAGGTTTGTTTGTGCGCGGCGGCGTCCTTGCCGATCCGCTTGCCAAGCTGGTGTGCCAGGCCCGTCTGGTCGAGTAAATCATCAATAGCCTGAAAAGCGATGCCGAGGTGATGGCCATATCGCCGCAGCGAGGTTTGTTTTCGGTCGTCGGCATTCGCCGTCATGGCCCCCAGGGCGCAGCAGGCTTCCAGGAGTCTCGCCGTCTTGGCGGAATGGATCGTCGTCACGAGGGCAAGGTCCGGGCGAAGTCTTTCGCCTTCGACGTCGGCCGCCTCGCCTCCGATCATGCCCTCCCAGCCGGCCGCCGCGGCCAGCTCGATGACCAGGTCGCCAACGACCTCACGGTTCGGGGTGTCCCTGGTCAAAATCTCAAAAGCGAGCGCCAGCAACCCATCGCCGGCGAGAACCGCCATCGCTTCGCCAAAGCGGACATGATTGGTGGGCAGGCCGCGGCGGAGGTCGTCATTATCAATGGCGGGTAGGTCGTCGTGAATCAGGCTGAAGGTATGAACGCACTCGACCGCCAAGGCTGCCGGCCACGCCGATCGGCGATCTCCTCCGCAGAGGTCACACGACCACAAGACCAAAATGGGCCGCAGCCGCTTCCCGCCCGCCGCGAGGCTGTAGCGCATGGCTTCGGCCAGCCGCGAACACGGACCCCGGTAATCTGACAAGCGCAGATCCAGTGCAGCCGTAACCTCCTCGGCGGTAGTCCGCAGTTCGCCGACGATGTCCGTGCTACAGGCCGAGTCGATTGCCATGGGCGAGATGTTCCTGGTCACGCCGGCTGTGCCCACTCCGTTTTCCGACGCCCCAACGCCGTGGCCAGATTCCCGGTCTGACGAGAGCGTGCTCGCGGGGCGACGGAAACCTCGCCGCGTTGGCTTTATTGTAGCGAAATCCCGGTTCGCAAAGGTGTTTTGACGGATTTTCCAAAAATTTTGAAAACAAGGCGCGGTTATGCCAGCGGATTGTCCGGCGGGGCGGCGGCGGCCGGCCCGGTGGCGGCGACCCCATCCTGACCGGAGGCTTGCAGGTGTTGGATCTTCAGCTCGGCCTCGGCCAGCACCGCGCGGCAGCCCCGGATCAGGGCCATTCCTTCTTCGAACTGCCTGATGGACTCCTCGAGACCGACCTGGCCCTCTTCGATGGAGCGGACGATCTGCTCCAGCCGCGCCATCGCCTTCTCGAAGGACAGACGCTCCTTGGTCATGGCGGGATCCTCAACCCGAAGGCCCGCGGGTCAGTCGAACAACTCACCCTGGCGAGCATCCAGCACTCGGCTCATTATCGTACCGTCCGCCAGTTCCGTGACCAGTCGATCGCCCGGCCCGGCGTCCCCGACGTGGCGAAGGAGGCGGCGACCATCGGCCCGCCGCGTGATGCTGAAGCCGCGCCGCAGGACGGCTTCGTGACTGCAAGCCGCCAGGCGCGACTCGAAGTCATCCAGCGTGCGATGGCCTTGCCGCATGTTCCGGGCGATGGCGTTGCTCAGTCGGGCGGTCCACTGTTGCAGGAGGATCCCGCCGCGGTCAACCTGGTGCTGCGGCGTGGCCGCCAGCAGGCGGGCCTCGAGGTCGCGTAGCCGCCTTTCGGCCCGGAGGTTTCGCTTGCCCTGAAGCCAGCGGAGGCGATGCTCGGCCTGTGCCAGAAGCTCCCGCCTTCGGGAGATCAAGGCGACCGGCCGCACGTCCAGAAGCCGCAATTCCAGGGTGTGCAATAACGCGGCGCGGCGACGGATGGCTTCGGCCAGGGCCAGCCGCAGGCGGGCCTCGGCATCATCCACGGTCTGCTGTCTTTTTCGCACCGCTTCCGCCGGCCGTCGGAAGCAATCGCTGTTCTCGACGGCCGAAAGACGGGCGGCCGCCGCTTGCACGAGCCCGCGGACGGAGAGGGCAAGCCGCCGCAGCAATTGAGCGACCTGGTCCAAAAGCTCCGACCGCACCGGGACGGCCAATTCCGCCGCGGCCGTCGGCGTTGCCGCCCGGACATCGGCCGCGAAATCAGCGATCGTGAAATCGACTTCGTGCCCTACGGCGCTGATGATCGGGATACGGCTCGCATGGATGGCGCGGGCGACCACCTCCTCGTTGAACGCCCACAGGTCCTCGATCGACCCGCCCCCGCGGCCGACGATCAGAACGTCGAGACCGCCGAGTTGATCGCTGCTGTGGTTGAGCCGGCGAATGGCGTCGGCGATTTCCTCCGCGGCGCCCTCCCCCTGCACCCGCACGCCGAACACAAACACCTGCACGCAGGGGAACCGCCGCTGTATGGTTTGCAGCATATCGTGCAAAGCGGCTCCTCCCAGACTGGTGACGATGGCCATGCGGCGGGGAATCCTCGGCAGCGGACGTTTGCGCGCGGGGTCAAAGAGGCCCTCCCTGGCCAACCGCTCGCGAAGTTGTTGGAAGGCCAATTCCAACGCTCCGATTCCCCGCGGCTCCAGCCGACGAACGTAGAGCTGATAATGCCCCCGTAATTCGAAGACGTCGACCGTGCCCGTCGCGATCAGCTCCATCCCGGCGCGGGGTTCAAAACGCAGCTTGACCGAGTCGGATTTCCACATGACGCACCGCACTTCGCTGCCGGCGTCCTTGAGGGTGAAGTAGCGATGACCGCTGCTGCCTTCCGCCAGATTGGAAATCTCCCCGAGGACTCGAACCTCCGAGGGGAAGGCCGTGTGGACGGCGGCGCGAATTCGCCGGGAAAGCTGGGTTACGGTGAGGAGGCTTGGTTCCCCGGATGGGGTGCTGAACAAACCGCTGACCGGCCCGTCGGCCCGCACCCGATGTGGGTCAAAGGGAGGTCTCCCGCGGCGTGGGCTTTTCCTGGGCGGCATCACAAGTCCTTCATGAAGCCGTATTCATGGCTCTGGTCGGGATCGTCGCAGATCCGCTCGTGGTCCCGAATGAAACCTGATTTCAGGTACAACCGGTGGGCCAGCGTCAGCTTGACGTCGCTCCACGCCCGCATTCTACGCCAGCCGCGGTGACGGGCGAAGGTGACGGCCGTGTCCAGCAGTCGCCGGCCCAGGCCGCGGCCGCGGTGGCTTTTTCGAAGATACATGCGATGCAGTTCGCAGTCGTCTTCCCGCGGCAGAACGCCCACGCACCCAATGACGCTTTCGCCTTCGAGCATGGCCCAGAACATGCCGCCCCGGCTGAGGTAATGGCCGGGGACATCATATAGGTCGCGGTGGTATCCTTCGGCCTCCCAGGTGAAACCGTACTCGCGATAGACTTCCTGCACCACGGCCAGAACGCCGTCACGGTGCCGATCGGCGTATTCCTCGATCCGAATGCCCTCCACGCCCGGTGCGGCGGCCTCGCCGTGCAGCCAGGCTCGCAGCCGCCGCAGTCCTTCTTCCATGGAGATCTTCGGCTGATAGCCGAGATCCCGGCGGGCGGCGGAGATGTCGAACCAATGAGCGGTGGTGAGTTGGTCGAAGACGAAACGGGTGAGGAGCGGCTCGCCCCGCAGACCCAGGACGCGATGACCGGTCTCCAACAGCGTCACGATGATGCGGCCGACGATCGGGTGGCAGCTCCGCTCCACCGGCGGCAGATCGGCAGCCGCCAGGTAAGCGTTGATGATCTTCCAGACCGGCCAAGGTTCCCCCTGGCTGATGAAATACGGCCGACCGGCCACGGCGGGATGATCGAGCAGGCGATCGGCGGCCAGCAGGTGGGCATCGGCCGCGTTGTCAATGTAGGTGCAATCCACCAGCTTGTTCGCCGAGCCGATCCGCCGCAGCCGCGAGGCCCGGGCGATGATGCGGGGAACGAGGTTGGTATCGCCCGGCCCCCATACGAGGTGTGGGCGAATCGCCACGGTTTTCAACTCGCGATCGTTGGCGGCAAGAACCTTCTGCTCGGCCAGGGCTTTGCTGCGGGAGTAGTCTGAAAGCCAGCGCTGCGGATAGGGAACGGATTCGTCGACGCCCGCCATGTCTTCGCCACGGCATACCACGCTCGGTGAACTCGTAAAGACCAGCCGTTTCACGCCGTGGAGGCGACAGCCGGCCAGCACGTTCTCGGTGCCACCGACATTGGCGGCGTGGTATTCGTGCCACGACCCGGACAGGCCCGCCCGGGCGGCGACGTGAAACACCAGCTTGCAGCCCGCGCAAGCGGCCTTCACCACCGCCGCGTCGGCCAGATCGCCCCGTCGGACTTCAACCCCGCGGGCCCGGAGATCCGGGTGATCCCGCCGCGTCAGGCTGACCACGGTTTCCCCTCTCGCCAGAAGCCGCTCGATGATGGCCCGCCCGATGAATCCCCCGCCGCCGGTCACCAGCACTTTTCCAGTCTGTCCGTCTCCGCTCATCGGAGCCGGCCCTCCGCCCAAACGGCCAGTTTTTCGCGAAAGATCTTGGCATTATGCCGGATATCGACAGGAAACGCGGGATGAAAGAGAACCGCAGTGATGTTTCGGGTGAGGTCGTGTCGATGGGCAAGGTCGAGAAGCTCGGTGGTCAAGGAACGGCGATCGGTCTTGCGGTGTTCCGGTTCGAGTTCGATGCAGATGACCGGCTGCTGATTCGGCGGGCGGCCCACACCGACCAGGGCCGATCTCCGCACAGCCGAGTGCTGATTGAAGATGGCCTCGCAGGGCACAGTGAAAAGCGTGCCGTCCGCAGTGACGACCCGATGAGCCTTGCGGCCGCAGAACCAGATCCGCCCGGCGGCATCCATCCAGCCGACGTCCCCCATGCGATGCCACAGAGCGTCGGTCGCCGTGTGGCGGCCGTCGCCCGCAGGATGCCTGATCTTGGCCAGCCGCGTGGCGCGGGAGTCGGTGCAATACTCCGGCGTGACCGTCGGCCCCCGCACGACAATCTCGCCGATCTGCCCCGGCGGCAGGACTAGGTCTTCCGACCAGCAGTCGATCGGTTCATCAGTCAAACGGATGATGCGGACTTCCATGCCCGGCAGGGGCCGCCCGACACAGGTGCCAGCGCCGCCAGCACTGCGAAATCTGGTTTCGCCGAGCACCTCGCGGCTGCCGATGCTGGCGACGGGCAGGGCCTCGGTGGCGCCGTACGGCGTGTGAATCTCGGCTTCGCCGGCCAACATCCGGCTGAATCGCTCCAATACGGCAGGCGGCGCCGGCGCTCCAGCCGAGAAGACCCGGCGCAAAGAAGGCAGCCTGATGCCGTGCGCGGCGCCGTACTTGCTCACGCGGTCCAGCAGCGCGGGGGAGCCGAACATGTTGGTGACCTGGTGATCATGCAAGGCTTCGATGATGCGTCGCGGGTCAACCCGGGCCGGTTGAGTGGGGTCCATCTCCGGAATGACCGCCGTCATGCCAAGAGCGGGATCGAACAACGAGAACAGCGGAAAAGTGGGGAGGTCGATCTCCCCTGGGGCGATGCCGAAGTGCTCCCGCAACATGCGAACCTGGGCATCGAAGATGCGATGCAGGTAAAGGACGCCCTTCGGTGGACCCGTGCTGCCGGTGGTGAAGATGATCGCGGCGGGGTCGTCGCCGTCGGTGGCGGCGGGGGGGAACGGCCGCCAGGGGCGGGCGCCAAACGCCTCCAGGGAATGTCCCCCCCAAAACCACCGCCGGCCCACCGTCACCGCGACCCGAACGGACCCGAAGGCGCCGGGATGAGTGATTCTGAGCAGGTGAGCCAGCGGAAGGCCAATAAAAGCCCCGGCCTGAACGGCCCGCAGGCAGTCGACCATCCGATCGCGACCCATGCCCGGATCGATCAGCACCGGCACCGCGCCGATCTTGAACAGGGCGAAAACCAACGCGAAGAGTTGCGGGCAGGGGCGAACCATCAGAATGGTCCGCAGGCCCCGCTCGACGCCCGCTTCAAGAAGCCCCCAGGCGTAGCGGTCGCTCTGCTGCTGGAGCTGCTCGAAGGTCCAATGTCGGTAGATGGCGCGGCCCCGCCGGTCACGGCCGGTTCGCCAGACGATGGCGGGCTGGTGGGGTTGGCATCGCGCCATTTCCTCCAGATGAACGGCCACATTGACGGTCCGTGAGCCTTCACGGACGGCGGCATTAGGCGTCATCACGGCCCTCCGCTGCCCGACACGAGCGGGGTCGGGGGATGGCCGGTCAAGAACCGCCGCACCACCTCCAGCACGGCACCGCCGACATCCTCCAACAGGTAGTGCCCCGCATCGGGGTAAATGGCGTACTCCGCGGAGGGAAGACGCCGTTGCCATTCCCGCAGGATCGGCTCGTCGAACACGAAATCGCGGCGGCCCCAGCAGATCAGCACCGGCAGTCCGACCAGACGATGCAGGTTCTCATCCACCCAGCGCGTCAAAGCGTAGCTCCGGTCACCGGGGCCGAGCGGAATATCCTGTACGAAACGCTGGATGGCGATTCGATTGGCGA
>Ga0129299_1000925_pt1 | contig 19625 bp, 19 predicted proteins | sample ConPoolayeCmetaG_FD_94477 | JGI IMG/M metagenome (GOLD analysis project Ga0129299, IMG submission 94477) | Hot spring microbial mat communities from California, USA to study Microbial Dark Matter (Phase II) - Cone Pool mat layer C metaG ...
GTTACGATGCATTTCGTACGGAATTGACCGACATTCTTCGAAAAATACACGGTTCCGCCGAACATCGGGGACATAGGGCCGCCGCCGCAACCGAGGCGATCCAACCGGTCAAGGAGGAACTTAGACTTCGCGACGAACTGAAAAAAGCGATTGAGGAAGAGGATTTCGAAGCCGCCGCAAAGTTGCGGGATAAAATAAGGGAATTATCGACCAAGCAGCGAGGGGAAAAGAGCAATGTTTGAGCAGATGGTTCAGAGTTCGGCCTCATGGTTAAGCGGCCAGGGTCCGCAATCGATGATAGTGTTGTCGTCGAGGATAAGGCTGGCCCGTAATATCGCCGAATTCAGATTTCCACCATCGGCCGACACCGATACCCGCGACAGGATTGTCGAGTACGTCCATTCGGCGTTCGAGCGCACAGGCCTGCTGAAAACGGGTGCTTTCTATCGTTCCGCCGATATCAACTCCATCGACCAAAATTTTCTGGTGGAACGCCACCTTATTTCACCTGATTTCATGAAAGACGGATCGGGGAGGGGATTATATATCAACAACGATGGACGGCTTTCCGTAATGGTCAATGAAGAGGATCACGTCAGGTTGCAGGTGCTTTCTCCGGGGCTGTCGATGACGGAATGTTGGGAACAAGCATTCCGAATCGATCGCAATCTATGTTCGGCGATGGAATTTGCGTTCGACAGCAGTTTCGGCTACCTGACCGCGTGCCCGACAAACGTAGGAACCGGCCTGCGCGCTTCGATTCTGATCCATCTGCCCGGTCTGGTGCTTACCCGTGAAATCGATAATGTCATTGCGAGAATTTCGAAGGTGGGGCTGGTGGTGAGAGGATTTTACGGAGAAGGGACGGACGTGATGGGGAATCTGTTCCAGATTTCGAATCAAACGACGCTCGGCCGTTCCGAGGAGGAAATAATCGATTCTCTCGCCAAAGTTACCCAACAGATTATCGAATACGAAACCAACTCGCAGGAAACCTTGATGAAAGACGCTCCGGATCAGATCGAGGATAAAGTCTGGCGTTCTTACGGCATTCTGCTCCATGCCCGGGTTTTGACATCGGGCGAAGTGATGAACCTGCTGTCGGCGCTGCGGCTGGGAATCAGCCTGAATCTTATCGACAAAGTCTCGATCGATAAAATAAACCACCTTCTGATAATCACTCAGCCTGCCCACCTGCAGAAGTTTTACAATCGGGAGATGGATTCGACGGAGCGCGACATGGTAAGGGCCGAGCTGGTAAGGGAAGCGCTAAGGAATTGATCGTTTGCTAATTAGGGAGAGGTTAATCTATGAATGAGATGTTCACCGAACGCGCCCGCAAAGCAATTGAATATGCGCGTGACGAGGCCGCCCGGTTGAAACATGATTATATCGGCACCGAGCATCTGCTGCTTGGCCTGGTGCGGCTCGGCGAAGGATTGGCGGTCGAAATTTTGCAGAATATCGGTGTCGAACTCGGCGATCTAAAGAAAAGCATCGAGGATATCGTCCAACCGTCGGGCGGCACGATGCAGATGGGGCAGTTGCCGCTCACCGCCCGGGCCAAAAAGACGCTTGAGGTTTCGGGCAACGAAGCCAGGGCGTTGCGTTCCAAAGATATCGACACCGAGCACATTCTGCTGGCGCTGCTAAAAGACGAAGAGGGCGTGGCGGCACAGGTCTTGTCGATGTACGACATCGACTATAAAGAGGTTTACGAGGAGCTGAAAAATATCCAATCCGGCAAACCGTCGTCTTTCGGCAAGAAAAGAAAAAAATCCAAAACCCCCGCCCTCGATCATTTCGGACGCGACCTGACCGAACTTGCCCGCCGTGGAAAGCTCGATCCGATAATCGGCCGTGACGATGAAATCGAACGGGTGAGCCAGATTCTATCGCGGCGCAAGAAGAACAATCCCGTACTGATCGGCGAACCCGGGGTCGGCAAAACCGCCATCGCCGAGGGTCTGGCCCAGCGTATAGTCGAAGGCAAAGTGCCGCAGACGCTCGAAAACAAACGAATCGTGACGCTCGATATGGCCTCGCTTGTGGCCGGCACCAAATATCGGGGGCAGTTCGAGGAACGCCTCAAAGCGGTGATGAATGAAATAGTGAATTCGCATGACGTTATTATCTTCATCGACGAGCTGCACACGATCGTGGGGGCCGGCGGCGCCGAAGGGAGCCTTGATGCCTCCAACATTTTCAAGCCGGCTTTATCGCGCGGCGAACTGCAATGTATTGGCGCAACGACGCTCAACGAATACCGCAAGTATATCGAAAAAGATGGAGCCCTCGATCGGCGGTTTCAGACCGTTATGGTCAATCCGCCTTCAAGTGAAGCCACCATCGCAATACTGAAGGGGCTTAGGCCGAAATACGAAGAGCACCACAAAGTAATTATCACCGATGAAGCGGTTCATTCGGCCGTGATGCTTTCGGATCGATATATATCAGGGAGGTTCCAACCGGATAAGGCGATCGACGTGATCGACGAGGCCGGCAGCAGGGCTCATCTCAACGCTTTTACCAAGCCCGAAACATTCAATCATCTTGAAGATGAAATTATCGAGCTGACCAAGCAGAAAGACGCCGCGGTGAAAAATCAGGAATTCGAGAAGGCGGCCCATCTGCGCGACAGCATTAAAATAAAAAAAGAACAACTCGAATCGCAAAAGAAAGAATGGGAAGAAAGAAGGGCCAACCAGCGGATCGAGATAAAATCCGAGGATATCGCCGCAGTCATTTCAAAAATGACCGGAATCCCGCTTTTCAAACTCGAGGAACGTGAATCGCAGAAGCTGCTCAGAATGGAAGAAGAACTCACCAAGCGGATCGTGGGCCAACGGGAGGCTATCGAGGCTATCTCCAAGGCGATTCGCCGAACCCGCGCCGGCCTGAAAGATCCGCGGAAACCGATCGGCTCGTTTATTTTCCTCGGGCCAACCGGTGTGGGCAAAACCGAGCTGGCAAAGGCGCTCGCCTCGTTTCTGTTTGAAGATGACGAAGCGCTGGTGCGGATCGATATGTCCGAATATATGGAAAAATTCTCGGTGTCACGGTTAATCGGGGCGCCTCCGGGTTATGTCGGATACGAGGAGGGCGGCCAGTTGACGGAAAAAGTGAGGCGGCGCCCCTATTCGGTGGTTCTGCTCGACGAAATAGAAAAGGCCCATCCCGATGTCTACAATATATTGTTGCAGATGCTTGACGACGGCCAACTCACCGATTCGTTCGGCCGCAAAGTCGATTTCCGCAACACGGTCGTGATCATGACCTCGAATATGGGGACGCGCGAGGCCAAGGTGGGAAAATCGCTCGGGTTTCAAAAAACCGACGCCAAAACGGATTACGACGGCATGCGCGGTCGCATTCTCGAAGAACTGAAACGAACGTTCAATCCGGAGCTGCTGAACAGAATAGACGAAACAATTATATTCCACCCGCTCACCAAGTCGGATATCCTCGAAATAATCGGAATTTTGCTGGCCGATGTCGAGAAGCGGCTCAAGGAAAAAGGGATAGTATTCACGCTGTCCGCAAACTCGAAAAATTTCCTGGCCGACAAGGGATTTGATCCGAATTTCGGCGCCCGACCGCTAAAGAGGGCGATCCAGCGCTATATAGAGGATCCTCTTGCCGAGGAACTGTTGAGAGCAGATCTTGCTTCCGGCAATTGCATCGTCGAGGTCGATCACCTCGGTGACGATGACAAGTTGACGTTTAAGCTTCAGCCTATAAAAGACAGCAAACAACCGGAACCGGAAAAGGCGATTTAGGATCGGCCTCCACTCTTGCGAAAATGCCGCGCAAATAATTGTTGCGCTGGAGATCGTAATTGGTATATTTATGCGCTAATTGAGTTTATGACTTGATCGAGAAGGGATAACCATGGCTCATAAAAAAGGTGTCGGTTCCTCGCGCAACGGCCGTGATTCAAACGGTCAAAGACTGGGCGTGAAGGTTTACGGGGGCCAGCGTGTCCATGCTGGCACGATTATTATCCGTCAGAAGGGCACAAGGATATACCCGGGCACCAATGTCGGAATCGGCAAGGATAATACGCTTTTTGCCCTTAAAGAAGGCCGAGTTACTTTTGCGCGAGTCGGCAGGGATAAGAAGAAAGTATCCATAACTCCTTAGTGCCCCCGATATTTTCCGATATTTGTCAGCCGTCGTTCAGTATTGAAAGGCGAATGATAATGCCGGATAAACTGGCCGCTTTGAAATCCGGCTATGGGTACATATGATAATAATTATCGCTATTTCGACATTTCAATATGTGAAATCCTTACGGCTGGATTTGCCTTTAACCTCGTCCATGCCGGTTTGACCGATGCCGGGCTTGCGCAGCAAAATTCCCAAGAGGATCGGCGTTATGGCCTCGGCCGAAACGCCGTGGGAGACGACCTTCATTTATTATCAGATAGATTTCCACAACCTTTTGCGATTGCCGATTGTCCAGTTTCCGGCCGCTGAGGATCCCCATAAATCGGAAGAGCGAAAGGCGACTCTGTCGAATTTCAGCCGGATGGAGGTGCAGGCCGCATCGGAGGTGAAAACTAGTTCTTTGCAGGCTCTGATAATCTGCGTCGGGCCCCGGGATTTTGATCTTTACTGCAATTTTCGATCCGCCGGCGTCGCTTTCGGCGTCGATCCGGGAATGCGTGAGTTTTTAAGGCGCGCGTTCAGAAGGGGTTTGCCGATCGGTGCCTTCGGCTATGCCGTTCCGATTCTGGTCAAATCGATTCAGGGACTCACCAGCGGCGGTGCGGTGGTGACGGTCGGAAACGACCCGCTTCTGCAATCCGGTATCGAGGCCTCCGGCGCGCAAGCGGTGGTTACGCGGCCGACTGAGGTCATTATCGATGAAATGAATCATCTGGTCACCTCGGGAGGACAGTATGCCTCTAATCGGCCGACCGAGGTTGCGGCGGATTGCGAAAATATGATGAAGGCGATTATCGAACTCATAAAAGGATGAACTATGCGTGAAGTGGATTCGGGTGAAATCACTGCGGCCGTAAAAGAGCTCTGTATGCAGGCGAATTATTATCTGGGGGAGGATGTGCTTGAAGCATTGAAAAAGTATCAGCTTCAGGAAGAGTCCCCGCTCGGTCGGGAGATAATCGGCCAGATAATTTTGAATGCGTCGATTGCGGCTGAAAAAAAGATGCCTCTCTGCCAGGATACTGGGTTGGCGGTCATCTTTGCCTCTATCGGTCAGGACGTCCATATAAATGGCGATTTCAATGAGGCCGTGCAGGAGGGAGTGAGGCAGGGTTATCAGGAGGGGTATCTGCGCAAGTCGATCGTGGCCGATCCGTTGCGCCGCAAAAACACCGGCGATAATACACCGGCCGTCGTATCGATATCGATAGTGCCAGGTGACAAAATAGAATTAACGATCCTGCCGAAAGGCGGCGGTTCCGAAAATATGAGCCGGATAAAAATGCTCAAACCGTCCGACGGTGAACAGGGAGTGATCGATTTCGTGGTCGAGACGATCCGCATAGCCGGAGGCAATCCCTGTCCACCGCTAATCGTCGGCGTGGGTATAGGCGGATCTTTTGATCATGTCGCCCGAATAGCCAAGCATGCCTTATTACGAAAGGTAGGCAGCCGACATCCCGATCCATACTACGCGGACATGGAATCAAAGCTTCTCGAAAAAATCAATAACACGGGCGTGGGGCCGCAGGGGCTTGGCGGCAGAATCACGGCGATCGCCGTGCATATAGAGGCGGCGCCTTGCCATATCGCCAGCCTTCCGGTGGCCGTCAATACTCAATGCCATTCAGCCCGTCACAAAACTATAGTTATTTGAGGTGCGGCATGGAACATAAGAAAATCGAAACTCCGTTGACCGATGAATCCGTCGCAGGCCTGAGGGCAGGCGACAGAGTGCTTATTTCTGGCTATCTCTATACAGCCCGGGACGCCGCGCACAAGAAAATGACCGAACTGATCGATAAAGGTGAAAAGCTGCCTTTCGATATAAAAGGGCAGATTATATATTTTGTGGGCCCCGCTCCGGCCAGACCCGGTCAGGTGATAAATTCCGCCGGGCCCACAACGTCGGGAAGAATGAACGCTTATTCTCCCAAGATGATCGCCGCCGGCCTCAAAGGAATGGTGGGCAAAGGAGAAATGGGCGCCGGCGTCGTCGAGGCCTTGAAAAAACATAAAGCGGTATATATGGTAGCCGTGGGCGGTGCGGGCGCCCTGATCGCCGAAAAAATCAAGGAAGTCGAGTTGATAGCCTATGAAGAGCTGGGGGCGGAGGCGGTCCGCAGGCTGAAGGTCGAAGATTTTCCGGCTATTGTCGCCCAGGATTGCTACGGCGATAATATCTATGTGGCCGGTGTTAAGAAATACAGTAGGGAATAGTGCGGATATACTGCAGGGGACCCGCCGAAACAACCTAAGCAAATTCAAAATGAAAACGCCGGGCGAAAGCTCGGCGTTTTCGTTGGCGCATCAGGAAACGCAGACAAAGGTTATCTTCGCATCGCCTTCAACACTTGATTCTTGTTGCTTGCCCGATCCGAGGTCCGCTTGTCTTTGAATTCAGGCCGGCGCTGATTCGGATCACCGGATTTGACAGCTGAGACTACCTTGACTCCCACGATCGCTATGCCCAACAAAAGGCCGACAATCAGAAGCGAGTTGCCGCCCCCCGAAGATTTGATAGAGACGACGACCGGATCCTCGGCGCTGCGATAAGTTGCCAATACTCTTGAGCCGGTGATGACCTCGATATAATATTCGATCTTTTTATCGGTCAAGGCGGCCGCCAATATCCTGAACTCATAATTATCCGGCGATTTCGGCTTGAGAACGTTGGTTATGTATTTTTTGCTGTTTCCGAATCTGTAATGAATTATGGGTGTTCCCATACCGATTTCCTTGACATTGGCCGTTATGATGAAATCCTTTCCCGAGGGGATTTCAGTCGCCGGGTAATGGATAATCACCGGCAAAACCTCTTCGGGCGGCGGCGGCGCCGGTTGGGTTTGTTCGTATGAATGGGTCGAATAGGCATGACCTCCGCCCACCTGAATTGCAGCACCCGTATTTATGAATATAACCGCCGCCAGCAAGAATACGGGGAATATCAGCTTGCAAAGCATCTCACCCTCCTGATTAACGCACCGATTTATCCGCCCAGCTAATAGTCGAGAAGCTCTTTATCAGGGGCAGATATATGTGTTGATCGTTGAGGTCGTGATAATTCGAGGTCAGTCTGTCGTCATGATTCAACGTGACATGTCCGCCGGTCAGGACGATCGCTTCGTTTCGAGCGATGACCGCGCCGTTGAAAACGCAGTAATCGGTGAACCAGCCGCAGATCGAATGGTTCGTATAAAATACGCCATCCATCCTTGAAGTGGAGAACGACGAAAAACCCGAATAATTGGTGATTGTTGACGGTAAATTGTAAAAATTCGTCGAATTGAACGGAGTATTGAAGTTTATATCCGTGGCGTAACTGTAAGCACCGGTGTACTTGCCGTCGCCGTCGAGATCCTCGCCCGTTCCGGGAACGATATGATAGCCGCCGGGCACTTGGGCTACGCCGCCGACTATCGGCAGATCCTCGAGCCTCTGGTAACCGTTGGCATCGGCAATGACCACCGTGAAATAACCGTCGTTTTCCTTGTATGAAGCCTGATAAGGATTCAGTCGATCGTCCAGGCGGCCGAATACGCCATCAACACCCACGTCTTCCTTGCCGTTATTGCGATAATCGACAAGCCAGCCGCCGGCGTTGGTGATATAGTTGCGCCACGACGATTGGGTGTGATTGCCGGCAACGATGTTGTTGACCGTCATGAAAGCCACCATATCGCGGGTGCGATTATCCTGTCTCCAGGTATCAAGGCGGGCCAGATATTGCTCAGGAGTTTCCGTTCCATAATTGAATATCGGTTTGGTGGTCGGCGGATTGGCATATTTCAGTTGGTCGCCGATATAGGTGTTCCGGCCGACATAGAAAGATCCTTGCCCTTTGATCGTGCCCTTGATAGCGAGATTCTGGGTGACAGCCACCGTGCCGACGATTATTATGGGTTTGGCGTCGGTCCCTATCAACGCAAGATTACCCAGTTCTCCGGCATCATCGCCATAGGTTCCCCTAACCAAAACCTCGGATTCGTCGAGAACGCCGTTGCTGTTATCGTCGATACCGACCTTACCCATATCCGCGCCGAAATTGCCATTGGCCAGCCCGATATAGTATGGATTCAGTTCGTCAACTATACCGTCGTTATCAAGGTCCGCCGGATCATTAAGATTGGGCATTTCGATTTGTGCCCTATCATCCTTGCTTTTATCGACGCCGCCGTAACTGTGTCTGTTGACGCTATCGGCCACCATCCCCTGATAGCCGGAACCGTTGGTGGGGTATACGTAACCTCCGGCATAGGCCCCGCCCAGATCAAGCACCTGACCGGTGACCGGATTGAAACGCGGATTTCCATTTCCCCTGAAATATCCCGATAGCAAATCGAAGTGGCCGTTTGCTCGAACGTTGCCGTTGGCCACCGCGCCGTTCGACGGAAATCCCGCCCACCAGCCGAAATGGTTTATGAAATAAGCATAGTCGAATACTCCGGACGGCAAAACTCCAAACCTCATGGTGGCTTCAAGCGTGACTTCTTCGGTGCCGCCGTTGGCTCTTCCGGTAGCCTCGATAGTAACGTCGCGGCAGTCGATATACGGCGACCTTGGCCCGGGATTGCTTACGCCGGTTACCCGGGCGCTGTAATAGCCGTCGTTGCCCAAGGCCACGTTGTTGTAAAACAATGAGTCATCGAGGTTTTCCAGCCAACCGAAAGGGTTGATCATCGGCGACACGTTCTCGTCGAAAAAGTTTCCCCAGACGTATTCATTAATTGCTCTCTCAAGACCGGCCTCGGCAACATAAAAGGCTTGTGAATTTCGCTTAACGCTGCCGGCGATATCGATATAAGTATTGGAGTTCATCACCGCCACTATACCAAGGAATGATATCAAAAGCAGGATTGGAATCACCACCGCCATCGCCATGCCCCGATTGTCCGTCTTTCCGTATCTCATCATATGCCTCCGGCTTAATTCCTCGATAGAAATGTCCAGTATTCGGTCGCCCGCGGAATGCCGTTCTGATCGCACCAACTGATGGTCACATGAACACGATAGACCCCGGTCGGCACCGTAATATCCGATTCGTAGGCATCAACGCGGGTGTACCGGCTGTATTTGTTGTTGATATTATTTTCGTGCTGGGTGAATGGCAGCGGGGCGAACGCGCCGATAGCTCTCAGGGATTCTATTTTATCGGCCGCCAAGGTATTGGCAGCGGTCAATTCCCTCGAAAAAGAGTTGGCACCGATTGTCACCACCATCAACGGGGCGATGCCGAGAATGCCGATGGCCAGCACCAGCATCGCCGCCATCACTTCCACCAAACTGACGCCCCGCTTATTTAATCTGATTTTTATCATAAATCGCCTCACCGAATATTCCTCAAATTGACTACCTGTGATTCCGTTCGCCCTAAGGCGTTGCCGCCGCCTATGTCGTAGTCCGCCTTTGCGGTTTTGGCGGAGATTGTAATCCGGATTGACTTGGGCGGTATCCAGCTCGCCTGAAACTGCGAGATATCGGTGGCATAGATCGAGGGCACGTTGTTGACCTCTTTTATTAGACTCGGATGCAGGCTATCGGTAACCGTATCCAGATAGAATTTTATGGCGAAGGTGTCGCGGAACACCGTCAAAGTATCCGAAGCTCCGGCCACGGAGTCGATTACGATCGGGGGAACCGTATCGGCCAATCCGAATCCGGCCATGCGAAGCTGTTTGACGACTTCCTGAATGCTGGCCCTGATCGATTGCTGCATTTCGGAAATCTCCTCCTGCGAAAGATATTGTTGGTTGCTGTGAGCAAGAAAAGTCAGCGCTGCTGAAGAGATGACGATTGTCAACATTGCCGCGATCAGCAGCTCAAGCAGCGTGAATCCGAAGTTGTTTTTCAGTCTTGCCATTATCCCTATCCATTTTCATTCCGATTCCGATTTCCATCCTGATCTCAGCAAATCGAAAGCCGAAATCGATAGGATCTTATATCTCAATGATAATCATTGAGTTATAACACACCGGAGAGTGGCGGACCCAAAACGCGATTTTGCTCGAAAACTAAACAATCGGAATTCGCAACGGCCGCGTTGGCGACTTAAGTCTTCATTATGCCTTAAGATATAATGAGACCAATTATAATATTTTATTAAACGTTAAGTATGGGACAAAACCCATATTCAAATGCCCGCTTTCCTATCCATAAACAACAGGCAATCATTAATCTATCGCAACTCAGGAGAATGAATTGTGAGTCCACGATTGAAACGATGTGTATAGACAGGGTAAAGATTTTTCAGGCTATGTTGGCGACCTTAAAAATCATTTGACTATTGTGAAAATTATCATAATTGTAGTCAGCGTGTCCAAAGTCGTTGCGGATGCGATGTTGATTTATTTGACTTGTCGAAACTGCCCTTGCTTGGGGCGCCGATTTTCTCCGAGGCGACGATGACTGTCGGGATTAACGTATTACTGCGCCGACTGCGCAGGGAGGAATAGTATGAATGCTGCAATTTCCTCTCGCAGTGCCATATTCTGGTTCCTGCAGAGGATAACCGGCTTGCTTCTGGCCGCTTTTTTGTTCACGCATATCAAGGTGCTTCACCTTGATTTCAACTTTGCCGAACAGGGTTTGATCGATTTTTCTTTTGTCGTCAAGCGATTACAGGCGAGTATCGGCTGGGGGATATTTTACTTTTTGTTTATCCTGTCGGCGCTGTTTCATGGTTTGAACGGTTTCTGGGGAATAGTGATGGATTTTCGTCCCGGGGCCAAAGGACGCATGATCTGGCTGGCCGCCATCTGGTTGTTCGGAATTATCGTGGCCGTCTGGTCGCTGTCGACCTTATTGGTGTTTTATGGGGGACGCTCATGAAAATACTGAAAATATTCAAGGCGACTCCGGAAGATGTGAAATTGAATCAGTACACCGGATCTTGGGCTTGGCTGCTGCACAGGTTGACCGGTCTCGGATTGTTATTCTACCTGATTTTGCATATGTGGGTGCTCGGCTCGGCGAATTCGGGCTCCGAGGCGTTCGACAGACGTCTTGCCGCCGTCCAGACGCCGCTTTTTCATCTTCTTGAGATCGGCCTGATAGGAATGATTTTCTATCATATGTTCAATGGTCTGGCCATAAGTATTGTCGACCTGTTTGGATTGACCCGCAAGCACAGGAGTTTCATAGTAGCCGGGGTTTGCTTGTTTGCGGTATTTACGCTGTTTGCCGCGGCTCTGATAATACCGAGGCTCGGCTCGCATAATTGATGGAGGCTGAATGTTGTTTCATGATATCGTAATAATCGGAGGTGGTCTGGCGGGATTGAGGGCGGCGGTCGAGGCCGGAACAATGGGAGCCGACGTGGCCGTCGTATCGAAACTGCATCCAATAAGATCGCATTCGGGTGCAGCGCAGGGAGGAATAAATGCGGCGCTGGCCAATCATCCCGATTCGGCCGATGATACACCGGAAAGACACGCCTATGATACCATAAAAGGCTCTGATTTCCTTGCCGATCAGGAAGCCGTAATCGCCATGACCAGTGACGCCCCGGGCGTAATCTATGAAATGGAGCACTGGGGCTGCCCGTTTTCGAGGCTCGAAAACGGCAAGATCGCCCAGCGACCGTTCGGCGGTGCGGGGTATCCGCGCACCTGTTACGGTGCCGATCGAACAGGACAATATCTTCTGCATACCCTCTATGAACGAACTATTGCCGTCGGCACTCGTTTCTACGAGGAGTGGATGGTTCTGCAACTCGTCGTCGGAGATGATAAGCTGTGCAAAGGGGTCGTGGCCTTGAATCTCAGTTCTGGCGAGGTCGAACTGATCGGCGCCAATGCGGTCATTTTCGCCACCGGCGGCGCGGGAAGAATGTACGGCAATACTACCAATGCCCACGCCTCAACCGCCCTTGGGATGGCGATACCTTATTGGGCCGGTGTTCCTTTGAAAGACATGGAATTCATTCAGTTCCATCCGACCGGGCTTTACGGTTCCAATATTCTCATGACCGAAGGGTGCCGGGGCGAGGGAGGCTATTTGATCAATAAGGACGGCGAACGGTTCATGAAACGCTACGTGTCGGAAAAATTCATGGAGCTTGCTCCGCGCGACATCGTGGCCAGATCGATTCAAACCGAAATCAACGAAGGTCGGGGCATCGACGGCAAACCGTATGTTTATCTTGATCTTCGTCACCTCGGTAAAGCCCGGATAATGGAGCGATTGCCCGGGATAAGGGAGCACTGCCTTGATTTCGTCGGCATCGATCCTATAGATGAACCGATCCCGGTGAATCCTTCGATGCATTACACTATGGGGGGAATCGACGTCAACATAGACGGCGAATCGAAAACAAAGGGGTTTTATGCGGCCGGCGAATGTTGCGCCGTTTCGGTCCATGGTGCCAACAGACTCGGCGGCAACTCGCTTCTGGATACGATCGTCTTCGGCAGGCGTTCGGGGAAGGCGGCTGCGCTGTATGTGAAGAATCTGCCGCATAAACCAGACGAAAAGGCGTTGGCGAAAGGGTTTGAACAATTCAAAGCCTGGCAGGCGGATTATTTCGCCTCCCGCGGCGATGAGAACCCATATCATATCAAGAAAGAGCTGAATGATCTCATGCCGACCTACGCGGGGATATTCCGCGACGGAGAATCATTGAAAGTCGGTTTGGCGAAAATCCGCGAACTGAAGGCGCGATTCAAAAAACTCAGGGCGATCAAGGAGATCCGCCGTTTCAATATGGATCGTGTCTGGGTCATGGAGCTGGCCGGTAATCTGGACGTCGCCGAAGTCGTATGTCTGGGAGCTCTGGCCAGAACCGAATCGCGCGGATCGCATTTTCGAACCGATTTCAAGACCCGCGACGATTCCAATTGGCTTAAGCATACACTCGCCAGTTGGTCGCCTGAGGGGCCGAAACTCTCGTATTCCGAGGTTCAGATCACGAAGTATCAACCTGAGGAAAGGAAATACTAAATATGCCGCAGTTCTCGGTTTTCAGATATGACCCCGATGCAGGTACGGCGCCGAGGTTTGATACTTATGCCGTCCCGGATATCAAGGGGATGACGGTTCTCGAAGGGCTTTTCTATATTCTTGAAGAGCTTGATCCGTCATTGGCTTTCCGGTGCAGTTGCCGCGAGGCCGTCTGCGGGTCTTGCGCCATGCATATCAACGGCCAGTATCGTCTCGCCTGCAAAACACAAGTAGGAGCGCTCAAGGAGCCGATCGTCGTCAGGCCTCTTGCCCATATGCCTGTCATAAGGGATCTGGTGGTCGATATGACCCAATTCTGGGCGAATTATCGGCAGATAAAGCCCTATCTGATTCCCAAAGAGACGCCTCCGGCCAAGGAGAATCTCCAGACGCCGGAACAGCGGAAAAAACTCGATCCGCACGTTGATTGTATTCTTTGTGCGGCCTGTTATGGTTCCTGTCCGGTGGCCAGCGGCGACCAGAATTATTTGGGGCCTCACGCCTTGCTGAAGGCGCTGCGGTTCGTGGAGGACTCCCGCGATGGGGCCACTTCCGAAAGATTAGCTATTGTCGCCAAGGATATCGGGGTTTTCAGATGTCATACGGTTTTCAATTGCCAGAAAGTCTGCCCGCGCGATTTGGATCCGACCGGCGCAATCAGTAAATTGAAAATAAAGATTTTGGTCGAAAAAATGCCTTTCCTGAAATTTCTCGATAGATAGCGGTATTCGACAAAAACGCCTCGGCGATACCCGCCGGGGCGTCTTTTTTTTCTTTCATTGGATGGCCGTCGAGTGAAAACGGTCACCTGTTGGCAACAGGTTCCTTCTCCGGTTCGTTCAGGCGGTTTTTGCAGGCGGGGCAGGATAAATACGAACCACGGGCGGTCGTGCGTTCCACGATGTAAGAATTTCCGCAGGCGGGGCAGGCCGAAGGTATCGGTTTTGCCCAGCTTGAAAACTTGCATTTAGGATAGCGCGAGCAGGAATAGAAAAGCCTTCCCTTGCGGGAAGAACGCTCGACGATTTCCCCGTCGCATCCTTTTTCAGGACACTTGACGCCGGTAGAAACGCTGGTGGTGGTTTTGCAATCAGGATATTTGCTGCAAGCTATAAATCTGCCGAAACGGCCGCGCCTGATTACCATGGGCGAACCGCAATTGGGACAGGTCTTATCAGTCTTTTCCACCTCGTTATCGAGCGGGCGCGTATTCCTGCATTCCGGGTATTTGCTGCAGGCGAGAAATCTCCCGTTGCGGCCGTACTTGATCACCATCGGCGATCCGCATTTGTCGCAGACCTCGCTGGTTTTTTCCATCATCTTCTTCTTGATGTCGCCGATTTTCCCGGATACCTTTTTGACGTCTTCCTCGAACGTCTCATAGAACGACCTCAAGACCTCGACCCAATTGGCCTTTCCTTCTTCTATGCTATCAAGTTCGCTTTCCATCTCGGCGGTAAAATCGACATTGAATATGTCCGGGAAATGCTCGATCAGGATTTTGTTGACCGCCCGGCCGAGGTCGGTCGGCTTGAATCTGCGCTCGGTCTGTTCGATATATTTTCTCGTCAGCAGGGTGGTTACTATCTGTGCATAAGTCGAAGGTCTGCCGATTCCTTTTTCTTCGAGTTCCTTGACGAGGCTGCCGGCATTGAAACGGGGCGGCGGCTGGGTAAACTGCTGCTTTTTGTCGAGGTGTTCGAGCTTGAGGGCGTCGCCCTTGGCCAGCGGTGGAAGGGCGCCGCTGTCGTTGTTTTCCCGGCCGTTGCCCTCATAAACCTTGAGAAATCCTTCGAAAACGAGCTCCTGATGAAAAGCCCGGAAAAGAAACGCTCCTCCCTCGATATCTACGGAGGTCGTTTTCAATCTCGCATCGGCCATCTGCGAAGCGACGAATCTGGACCAGATAAGCTGATAAAGCCTCAATTGATCCTTGGAAAGGTGCTGCTTGATTTTCTCGGGAGTCAAATTCACCGAAGTCGGCCTGATCGCCTCGTGGGCGTCCTGGGCGCCCTTGCGGGCTTTGTATTTTTTCGGCTCGCCGGCGACGAATTCTTTGCCGAAATGGACGGAAATGAATGATTTGGCTTCCTTGCGGGCGTCTTCGGCGATTCTGAATGAATCCGTGCGCATGTAGGTAATAAGCCCGACTTGGCCTTCCGCGCCGAGGTCAATCCCCTCGTATAGCTGCTGGGCGATCATCATGCATTTTCGGTTGTTGAAACCGAGTCTCTGGAAAGCCTCTTGCTGCAGACTGCTGGTGATGAACGGCGGGGGCGATTGCCGCCTGGTATAGCTGCTTTTCACCTGAGAAACTTTGAAGTTCTCGGCTCTTATTTTTCCGCAAACGGTCTCGGCTTCTTTTTCATTGCCGATTTCGAAATTCTTGCCATCGATCTTTATCAGGCGGGACTTGAGCGTTTCGCCTTTTCCAGTGGCGAATCGGCCATCGATTTTCCAGAATTCCTTGGATACGAATTTCTCGATTTCTTCTTCACGTTCGCAGATTAGGCGCAAAGCCACCGATTGGACGCGGCCGGCGGATAATCCCATCGTCAACGATTTCCAGAGCAGCGGCGAAACCTGATATCCGACTAAACGATCGAGTATCCGACGGGCCTGCTGGGCATAGACCTTATCGAGATCGATTGAGCCGGCGGCCTTTATTCCCTCAAGCACCGCTTTTTTCGTGATTTCGTTGAAAGTGACCCGCTTGACTTTGCCCGATATTTTTCCAATGGAACCGGCGACGTGGTAAGCTATGGCTTCCCCTTCGCGGTCAGGATCAGGCGCCAGATAGACAGTTGACGCCTTTTTCGAGAGTCTTTTCAACTCGGCCAAAATCTTTTCCTTGCCTTCAAGCGTGACATACTGAGGGGCAAAATCGTTCTTGATATCGATTCCGAGCTTGGATTTGGGCAGATCGATAACGTGGCCTCCGGTCGAAGCCAGGTGAAAATCACGCCCGAGGAATTTGCGCAATGTTTTGGTCTTGGTCGGCGATTCGACCACCAGAAGTTTCACGGATGCTTTCCCGCCTGATAGAAGACGTTATTGGGGGAAGAACCCTTCATCGGCCAGAGTTTCTTCCAGATACTTATACTTCAGCTCGCCTGAGGCCAGCTTCTTCAAGGCCTCTGTCGTGACCTTGGGCAAATGTTTTGATGATACCGCCTCTTGGCCGAGCTGTTCTTCTTTTGCCAGCCTTTCCAGGTTAAGAAGCCTGGCTTTTTTGGCGGCAACAATTATCGCCTCGTATTTGCTTGATGTGATTCCCCGTAATTTTTCGGTGATTCCATGTTCCATAAAAAACCTCGACTAAGCAATCTATCGGCTTGATTCCGCCAAACCTAACATTAACGCTAAATTTCTATTCCAATAACGACTGTCGTTTTTTCTTTCCGATTTCAGCCTTTCCGCCTCGATGATCGCTTCGACTTGTCCGACTGCCGTTTTCAAGTCATCATTTACTACGACATAATCGTAATGGTTCCACCTTTTTAGCTCACTGGCCGCCAATTCAAGTCTGGCTTTCAAGGCGGAGGGGGTTTCGGTCCGTCGCATGGTCAATCTGCGGCGGAGCTCTTTCATATTCGGCGGAACGAGGAAAATCGTGACCGCATCCGGCAATTGTTTTTTTACCGCGAGCCCGCCTGGAATATCGATATCGAGAAGTATCACCCGACCTTGCGAAATCGCCTTTAGAAGCGGTTCCTTGGGAGTGCCGTAGAGGTTTCCCAGGTAATTCGTTGTCTCGAACAATTGGCCGGTCTTTTTTGCTTTCAGAAAATCGTTTTTGGAATAGAAATAATAATCGTGTCCGTGGCGTTCATTGCCCCGCGGCGATCTTGTCGTGGCCGATATCGAAAATTGATAATCGCGGTGCTTTCGAACAAGGCGGCGGCAGATCGTCGTTTTGCCCGTGCCGGACGGCGATGATATGACTATGGCCAGACCGGGTTTTTTATTTTTCGCATTTGTCATCGGCAAATCATCCGGCGCAGAAGGGCCGGATCATTCTATATTTTGAATCTGCTCACGAAGTATTTCGGTGGTTTCCTTTATGTCGATCACCAGCGCCGAAATGTTGTAGTCGGTGGATTTGGCGCCGATCGTATTGGCCTCGCGATAAATTTCCTGAAGAATAAAAGTCAGCCTTTTGCCGATCGCCTCGTCCCGTTTCAATGTTTCCCTGAAACTATCGATATGAGCCTGTAGTCGGACCACTTCTTCGGTGATATCGAGCCGGTCGGCGATAACTGCAGCCTCGGCCGCCAGTCTTTGCTCATCCACCGGTATCTCGGCCATAAGGTCATTTATCCTTTTCTTCAGCTTTTCGAGATACTGCGACTTGCCGTCGGCAAAACGTTTTCTGATCATTTTCAGTTTTTCATCGATCTCGTCGAGCCTTAACAGCAGGTCATCGCCTATCGCTTTTCCCTCAGCCAAACGCGTCGCGCAAATCTCTTCGGTCGCTTTCCGTATTACCGGTTCGATCATCTCCCAGATGCGGTCGATATCGACTGTCTGGCTTTGCATGGTTATCAGATCCGGTAGGTTCACGAAATCGGCTAAGGTAATTTGACCCGGCAATCCGTATCGTTTCTGGATCTCTTTTAGGATATTATAAAACATGTCCGCTCGTGAGCTATCCAGCATGAGGTTCGCCTTCTCGGACAACTCGTTGTCGATCGTCACGGACAGATAGATTTTCCCCCGGGAGAGTTTTTGTCCTACGAGCTTTTTGATTTTTTGTTCGAGCTCTGATATATTTTTCGGCAACCGTAATTGAAATTCAAGAAATCGGTTGTTGACACTGGATATTTCAACCGTCACGCGGCCGTTATCGTAATTTTTCTCGGCTCGGCCATAGCCTGTCATGCTGGAAATCATTTTTTCCTCAAAACGCTTGCTAAGTTAATTAAATATGCCGCCATGTCAATAACTTCTTGACACAACCGGCCGAAATTATCCTATTTCTTTGCATGAATTCCCAGAGATTGAGTGCGATCGACATAGCCGTCCTCAGCCGCGAAATGAGCGAATTGTGCGTCGGCAGCAAAATTGAAAAAATCTTGCGCGGCCCGTCGGAGGTGGAATTCATGACCGAATCGATATGTTTTGCTTTCCGGATCAGAAACGGAGTCCCGTATTTGATTTTGACCGACAAAGCCATATGCGATTCCAACTGGCTGCCTTTCCTGTTCGACGGCGCTATCGAGAAAGTCTATCAGGTAAGATCGGATAGAATAATCGCGATCCAATTGATTAAACGCGATCGACTCGGCCGAAAAAAAAACTACAGTCTGTTTTTCGAAATGTTCGGCCCGGGAAACCTGATCGTCACTACCGCCGGATTGAAAATATTGGCCTGTTTTCGAAGTTCCAGAGGGAAAAATCCCGGAGAAATATATGAAATCGGCGGCGGGGATTTTCGGGAAGCAAAAGAGGTTTTTGCGGAACCGGCGACGTCGGGGCATGACGCCGCTCGAACATATCGGTTGCTTGAAAACGGCGACGGCCGGATCGTCGGCTTCGCCGAATCGACCCCGGAGATGTCCGATTTTCCCGCGGCGGCACCGCGCAGACTGATTGATATATTGACCGAGTATGTGCAGAGTATGGAATCCCTGCGGACAGACGCCGATCGATTAAGAAGGCAACGCGAAAAAATCGCAAAAGCGGAAAGCAAAATCAAACAGATAGAAGCCGAAATCGCAGACTCCGAAAAAGCGGGCGAATTCAGGAAATTCGGAAACCTTATCCTGACCAATCTGGGGAAAATCCAAAAGGGGGATCGGCAATTGGTATTGCCCGACATCGATTCCATTTCGGAAAAATATCTGCGGATACCGCTCGATCCGGCGCTAAATCCGCAGGCAAATGCCCGCCGCTATTTCGAAAAAGCGCGCAAAATGGAAATCGCCCGCGGCGTTCTTGTTGAACGACTCGAAAGGCAACGCGCCGCCCTTGAGAGATTGCGGTCACCCGAATCTTCCCGACGGGAACCGATTGCCCAAAAACAAAAAACAGACCGGATGCGGGAGAAACTTCCTTTCAGGCATTTTGATCTGGGGAACGGTTGGCATATATATGCCGGCAAATCGGCGGAAAGCAATGATGAATTGACGTTCGGATTCGCCGCCAAGAACGATCTCTGGTTTCATGCCTGGCAGTCCGGCGGTTCTCACGTCATTTTGCGAAAACCGAATAAGCAATCGATCGCCGACAAGGCGATACTGGAAAAAGCGGCCTCGCTGGCTGCCTATTATTCAAAATCGCGAACATCGGCCAAAGCTCCGGTGGTTTATGCGGAAGTGCGTTATCTGCGCAAAGTCAAAGGAACCCCCGGAAAAGTAATGGTGAATCGGCAGAAACAGCTGATGGTGAAACCGCAGTCCCCGGCAAGTTTGTTCGGCGAAAAGACTAAGCCGGATGATTGATAAAGACAGAACGTACGGCAATGCCTATTTATTATTACTTCTTGCTTCGGCGTAATCCGGTGTATATAGTTCAAC
>Ga0129299_1000926_pt1 | contig 19625 bp, 13 predicted proteins | sample ConPoolayeCmetaG_FD_94477 | JGI IMG/M metagenome (GOLD analysis project Ga0129299, IMG submission 94477) | Hot spring microbial mat communities from California, USA to study Microbial Dark Matter (Phase II) - Cone Pool mat layer C metaG ...
ATATCCGCAGGCCTTGCATTTGTAGCGTTGACTCCCGACTTCGGTCCGCCCTGATTTGACCTGTTGCTTCTGGTTGCTGCATTTTGGACATTGCATGACACTATTATTGCATATATCCAGACAATTAGCCACTCCCCGGCCCTAAGCTGATCATCGCTGGGGCCGGAGCGGGTCCTCAGGATGAAATGACGAAGGGGCGTGATGCTCCATACGCCCCCTCGCTAATTGGTCAGTTCCTGATACCGGCTAACGGCTAGGTGCCTGCCTAGTTCCCATCTTCGGGTGTCTCCTCTGGGACGCAAGGGCAGTCACCCCATCCGGGCCCTACCGGGAAGCCGCCGCGCTCCATACGGCTCAGTATCCGGTCAGCCTGTTCCTGTGTGATGACGCCATCCTCAACTGCCTGCGCAATGACGCTGGCGCGTGCATCCCGTAAGATGGCCCGGAAGTCCTCTGCGCTGATGCCCTGATCCTGGGCAATCTGCCAAGGCGTCTCGCCGTCAGCGAGACGTGCTTCGAACTCCTCTTCCGTCAGGCCGAGTCCTTCAGCGATGGCCGTTTCCATCTCATCGCGATAGTCAGCCATCCACCCCAGCCCTGGGCCGCCCATCAAGCCGCCTCTGGTGCCGCCCATCATACCGGGGGCGTACCCGCGCTGGTAGTAGATCGGCGGCTGGGCAAAAGGGGCTGGCCCAAGGGCCGGCCCGCGATCAGCACGCCCGCTAATCGCCAGAGATGTGCCAAGCCAAGCCGCCCCAAACACTGCACCAATCAATATGACAACCCCAACTGCTATCAACACGATCTTAACGATGTTCGACATAGCTTCCTCCCTGCCTCAGAGTGCTTTTTACTTGCATCTTTTAGAATAGCCTTCATGTGTGTAAGGCTGTTGAGGAGGGTATGAGAAAATTGTGAGGATTGGTCAACATAGGTCAGTCTAGATACAGCCCAGAATATGCGTCACAACCGTTGAGCCGGTCCCGCCGATGTTCTGGGTCATACCGATGCAGGCATCAGGCACCTGATTGGCGCCTGCCTCACCGCGAAGCTGGGTCACCACATCCACGATCTCGTATACGCCGGTCGCGCCGACAGGATGGCCGCGTGCCTTCAGGCCGCCCATCGTGCTGATCGGTATGCGGCCAGTGATGGCAATTTCGCCTTCCTCAGCCAGACGGGTGGCCTTTCCAGGCTCGGCGAAGCCTGCCGCCTCCAGACTGAGAGCGGCAATAATCGAAAATGCATCATGTACCTCAAACACGTCCACATCTGAGGGAACGATCCCGGCTTGCTGATAGGCCTTCTCCGCGCTCAGACGGGCCGCATCCAGCGAAATGACATTACGCCGATCATCCAGATTCAGACAGTCTGTAGCAGTGGCACTGGCCAGTACCTGAATAGGTTTCACGCCGGGCAGGCCGCGGGCCATCTCCAGCGGGCACAGGATGGCCGCCGCCGCCCCATCACAGATAGGGGAACTGTCATACAAATTGATGGGCGGGGCGATGATCGGCGCCCTAGCATAGATTTCGGGCGTGATCTCCCGCTGATACATGGCATTAGGGTTATTTACCGCGTTACGGTGTGCGTTGATCGGGAAGCCTGCAAATGCCTCGTGCGGCACATGATACTCGTACATGTAGCGTTGCATCAGCAGGGCGTTGAGCGCCACGAAGGTCAGGCCGTGTATCTGCTCGTAGTCGGCATCGGCGGCGGTAGCCAGCCCTGACGTAACAGCTTCACCGGTGGCTTCGGTCATCTTCTCAATGCCGACTACCGCCGCTGTCTCCACCATGCCGCTGGCAACAGCCCGCACTGCCGCCTGAAAGGCCGCCCCGCCCGATGCACAGGCCGCCTCGACAGTCACCGCCTCAATGCCCCGCCAGCCTGCAAAGTCAGCGATCAGGGCACCAAGCTGAGCCTGATCGCTCAAGCGGGCGGCCATCATGTTTCCGACAAAGAGTGCCTCAGGGCGTTCGATGCCAGCGTCCTGAACTGCCGCCTCAAGTGCCTTGAAGGCAAGCTGACGTAGCCCCAACTCCCAGAGTTCCCCGATTGGTGTCTGGCCGATGCCGATGATACATACGTCGCGCATAGCTTCCTCTCAGATTTCCTTAACCATATAGTGAACATATGGAAGTGTATCGTATCGGAGCTATCAGAAACTACCGTTTTGGTGTTGAGAGGGGCGTCGGGGGTATGCTTGCGCCGGAGTCGTAATCATGCTAAAATAATACCGACTGGTCGGTATCTTTTAGGGGAGAATAATGAGTCCACAACAACGCGCCGAAGAGACCCGCGCCCGCATCCTTGATGCGGCAGAAGAGAGTTTTTCCCGTTCGGGTTATGACCCGACCAGTGTGGATGACATCTGCGTCCGTGCAGGGGTGACTAAAGGGGCTTTTTATCATCACTTCCCTAGCAAGCAGGCTGTTTTTATTGAGCTGTTAAACCGCTGGCTGGCCGGGCTGGACGCTGAGCTGAGTCGAGTGCGTGCGGGGGCTTCTAGTGTGCCTGAGGCGCTGATGCAGATGGCCGCTACGGCTCAGACGGCGATTCAGGCTCAGCGTGAGCGGCTACCGATGTTCCTAGAGTTCTGGACAAAGGCCGCCCATGATCCGGCCATTTGGGAGGCTACTATTGCTCCCTACCGGCGGTATCAGGACTTCTTTGCCGAGATGATCGAGGCAGGCATAGCTGAAGGGACACTGCGCCCTATTGACCCTCATGCGGCGGCTCAGGCACTCCTGTCGCTGGCTGTGGGGCTGGTAGTACAGGGGATGCTTGATTCGCAGGGCAACTGGGGGCAGGTGATGCAGGAAAGTATTGAGATATTTCTGAAAGGTTTAGGAAGGGAATAAGTACTGCTATGAAGGTTTTGTTGACAGGCGCTTTTGGCAATATTGGTACCAGCACACTGGAGGAGCTTCTCCGAAGGGGGCATCAAGTCCGGTGCTTCGATCTCAAGACGAAGGCCAATGAAAAGACTGCCCGCCGTTATGGCGGCAAGATCGAGGTTATGTGGGGAGACCTCCGCAATCGCCAGGACGTGGAGGCCGCCGTACAAGGGCAGGATGTGGTCCTGCATGTGGCCTTTATCATCCCCAAACTCTCCACAACAGGGGTGGAATCAGAGGCAAAGCCGGACTGGGCGCGTGAGATCAACGTCGGCGGAACACGCAACCTCATTGAGGCGATGAAGGCTCAGCCTAACCCCCCGAAACTGCTCTTCACCTCCTCTCTGCATGTTTACGGCTATACCCAGAATCAACCGCCGCCGCGCACGGTCAACGACCCGCCTCGGCCTGAGGAACATTACTCGCGTCATAAGGTCGAGTGCGAAGAGATGGTCAAGGCATCCGGCCTGACGTGGACGATCTTCCGTCTAGGGGCGGCTCTGCCGATCCGCCTGGTAACTGACCCGACCATGTTCGACATCAGCCTGAACAACCGGATCGAGTTTGTCTATACCAAAGATGCAGGGCTGGCCATCGCTAACGCCCTTGAGACGGATGAGGTATGGGGCAAGATATGGCTGATCGGCGGAGGCCCGCGCTGTCAGCTCAGTCAGGGTGAGCTGGTTGAGGCGGTGCTGGAGGCTGTGGGGATTGGCATGTTGCCAGAGGAGGCTTTCTCGAACAAACCTTACCCCACTGATTGGCTTGATACGACTGAGAGCCAGCGTGTGCTGAAGTTCCAGCGGCACACATTGGAGGATTATGTTCAGAGTCTCAGGGAGGCGCTTGGCTTCCGGCGTTACCTGATCAAGTTGTTCCGTCCCATTATTCGGGCATGGCTGATGGGTAAATCGGCCTACCTTAAGGAGGCCCGCCTGCGTCAGGCCAGCCCTTATTGGATTGGCAGGGTGGCTGTTGTAACCGGTGCCTCGACCGGCATTGGGGCGGCCATAGCCAAGCTGTTGGCGCGGCGCGGCCTGCGGGTAGTGTTGGTGGCGCGGCGTCAGAATCTGCTGAAGCAGTTAGCCGATGAGATCCGTGCTGATGACGGCGAAGCGGCGATCATCCCTGCTGATCTCTCCAGCGAGGAGGAATGTCTTGCCGTCTTCAAACAGGCCCGCGAGATATACGGGCCGGTGGATGTGCTGGTTAACAGCGCGGGTCTAGGGTGGTATGGCTTTGGGGATGAAATGCCATGGGCGGTTGCCCGCCAGATGATTCAGGTCAACATGGCGGCCCTCAGCCGGCTGACCCTGCTTTTCCTGCAGGACATGAAGTCTCGGAACAGTGGTCATATCATCAATATCAGCTCGGTTGCCGGCAGTATTCCCAGCCAGGGGGTGGCGCTCTACTGTGCTACTAAGTCCTTTGTGGACACTCTGACTTCGGCTCTCTACCGCGAACTGCGCGGCACCGGAGTCCATATCAGCGCAGTGCGTCCGGGCGCCGTCTCAGGGACTGAGTTCTTTGACTCGTCTGTTGAGCGTTTCGATGATCTGAATGTGCTTCCAAAGGTATTTGGCGTCAAGGTGGAGCGTGTGGCCAGCCGGGTATGGCGTCTGCTTAAGCACCCGGCACGGGTAACTTATGTGCCGCGCATCCTGTCCGTGGTGCCATGGCTGGAGCTGGGCTTTGGCTGGTTGATTGACGCTCTGGGGCCGCTATGGCTAAGGCGTCAGGCACGCCGTGCGCAAGGGGCGATCTAGGTCCAGTACGGCTGTACACGTCAGCGGGGGCACACTCTTCAGAGAGAGTGTGCCCCCGCGTTGATCCCCTCAGGTGGTGATTGTTCAGGTCACGCTCGGCAGTGGCCGCCCCATGATTCCACTGACAGCCCCCAACGCCCGGTAGGCCGCATCGCGGATTTCAGGGTGGGTGTCACGCAGGGCGGCGTAAAGCGGGGTGACGCTGTCGGGATGGCCAAGCCCGCCCAGCGCCTCAGCGGCGGCCAGACGGATTGGCTCATCTCCCTCCTGCAAGGCGCGAACCAGATCGAGGATGCCCTGTGCACCCGGCGAGACGTTTCGGTTGCGCTGTTCCATCCACTGCACCAGCCACGAGAGTTCTTCTGGCTGGGGCATGGGACGCGGAGATTTGAGGGGCGGAGTGCGCAAAGCCTCCAGCGCGTGGCTGGCGGCGGTACGCACCATCCACTGGGAGTCGTGCCGCTCTGCCTCTTCCAGCATCTTGAAGGCCCAATCGGAACCGATGCGCAGGAGGCCAAATACGGCGGCTTTTCGTGTTTCCGGGTCCTGATCTTGTATGGCCTCACGCAGGATGTCGTGCCCCTCGCCGGCGGTGTTGGTAGCCAGCATCTGAGCGATGGCGCGGCGGGCTACCTCGTTGCCCTCCATCAATATCTGGATCATGTAATTGAGGGCCGGCTTGGAGCCGATAGCGCCAAGCGCTAACGCCGCCGCGACCTGAACGCCCGCGTCCTCGTCATTCAACAGTTCGCCTAGCGCGATGACAGCTTCGGTATCTCCCATGCCGCCCAGCCCAAATGCGCTCAGACTCCGAATGCGCGGGTCGGGGTTCTTCAGCCCCTGCCGGAAGATGTAACCCACGTTGGGGTCACGTGAGGCAACCAAGGCGGCCATTGCGCGTTCGCGCACCAACGGAAACTCAGCAGGGACAAGCATCTCCTGTGCCAGCCGCTTGAAGATCGGTGCACGCCACGTTGCCTGCGGGTCAGCATCGGCGACCCACAGGGCTGTCATCAACAATTTGTCGCGCAGGATGGTGTCCCGCTCGGCGAGGCGGCGCTCAACATAGGGGGTCATATCCTGCATCTGTGCAAGGAAAGGCATGACCAGATCGCCGCGCTCCAGCAGGACCTCTCGGAGCGGTGACGTACGGGAGGCCTCAGCCACGAGATAGGCTTCCACAACCGGATGGGTGAAAGCCAGCCGTCCGCCGGCATACTCGGTCATCAGGCGGGTCTGGCTGGTGATGAAGTAGATGAAGTCGGGGGTGCTGATGGAGGGCTTCTGGGGCAGGCTGTTGCGCACCGAGTCAACCAGCGTAGTAGCCTTTTCAATGGAGAGGCCAAACTCGTTGTAGGCTGAAAACAGGAGGTCGGCCATCTGGGCCAGTGCACCAAACAGCTCCGGTGCCGGGCTGACGCGGTTGATATAGGCTTTGTACCAGCCGCATTGCCCCTGTGCCGGGTCATCACCGGCCAGTGCAGACCATATCTTGAGGGCTGCATCGAGCGGGGTACGGCTGTCACAGCCGCGTACGGCCTGCTGGACGACCCGCGGCTCAGGAGGAGGGGCGGGCTGTTTCTTAGTACCTGCCATCTCCGGCCATGCGGCGGCCCACAGGCGGCCCAGCTCGGCAAATGCGGGCCGCCCCATAGGCAGGATAAACGCAGGTGCAAGCCCTAGTTCCAGCAGGGGGGCATAGCCGCGTACCGGCCCGGCCACTATCAGTTTGTTGCCGGGGTAGGTGGTGATCAGGGCGCGCAGCCACTCAATGACATGGTACCGCCTTTGTTGCGGAAGTTCATCCCACCCGTCAATTAAGATCAGACCCTCGCCCTGCTCGAATTGTCCCTTGATAGCGCCCAGCGCAATGCCCGCCAGACCACGCAAACGGGCGCGTCCGGCGTCCAGCAACGGCAACAGCGGATCGGCATCCGGCCCTAGATATTCCGGTGAGAGGTCTACGTCGCCCAGGTGCAGTAGTACCGGCAGGCGCGGTTTGCCTGTCTGAGGATTGCTGGCCTGACGGGCCGCCGCAATGGCCGCCAGCGCCAATGTGACAGTGCGTCCGCTTCCGGGCAGGCCAAGCAACGCAACATGGCCGGGGCCGTCCATTATCTGGCTCAGAGACAGGCCGGGAAGCTGGTAGCCGGCGAGATAGTGGGGCCAGTCAGGGATGAAAGGGAGCAATGTGAAAGGATCATCTGAGCCGGGGGGTTCTTCTTCCAGTGGATTGTAAGGCTGTGGCGGGATGTAAAACTGTAGACTGACCGCGATCTTTTCCAGCGGCACTAGATGGCCGGCGATATGCAGGGTGTTGGCCAGCTCGATCACAGCGTCACGGTAGCGGGCGTCGGCGCTGCGCGACAGCCGTTCACGGGTTCGGCTCACCTGCTGTTGAGCTGAGTAGCGCAGTGCGCCAATTCGATTGCGCTGGCTATAAATCAGGATGCCTAATCCAGCGGCAACGATAGCGCCTACAATGACACCGATAATCATCTCTGTCATACGATCCCTCGTCTTCCGCCTTCACTCTCAGCGATCCCCAACTGGATATGGACTGTGTTTCCTCCTTATGGAGTATACAAAATCCGCCCGCACGTTGGGCACGGGATCACCTCGCCATGCCGCACCTGCTGGGCTAGTTGGGAACTGATCTCAACCCCGCATGATCCGCAACTCTCGTCTTCCATCACGCTGACCGCCAGCCCGCCCGTCCGCTGTCTCAGCCGGTCATACAGCGACAGGCTGGCAGGCTGTACGGCTGTACGGGCCTGAGCTACCTGAGCCTGCAAATCCTGTAACTTGGTGTTGAGCTTGGCCTGCTCGGCGCTGAGTGTGCCTGCTGTGCTGGCCTGCTCCTGCTTGACCCGCTCCAGGGCTGTCTGGGCCTGCTTGACCGCTGTCTGACTTTCCTCAAGGGAGACCATTGCCTCCAGCAGAGGCTCTTCAAGTTCAGTGTGGCGGTGACGCAGTTCAGCCAGCTTGTTCTGCATGTCGAGCAGCTCGCGGGGATTGGTGACGCGGCCTGAGTAGAGGCGATCTTCGGTGGCGGCGGCTTCCTGCTGAAGCTGGGTACGTTCCAGTTCCAGGTCAGTCAGCCGGGTCTGCCAGTGCCGGAGGGTACTTTCCGCCTGCTCAAGGGCGGCCTGGGCTGTCCTCACGGCAGTATTCTGATTCAGGAGAGTGGTGATCTCGGCAAGGCGCTTCTGGACGGCATCAAGCTGGCTGTCAAGGGTTTGCAGGTGATACAATGCTTCTGTCTGTTTCATGGGTATCTTTCTCCGGTAGGCCGGTGGTGTAAGCCGGCTCGGAACACACAATAAACGCCCTGTCGCACATGTGGTTGTACTATGCGCCCCTGCCGGAGATACGTAGAAATCCCACTTTCGCTTAGTGCACGGGGCACATTATACTACTGGCAAGAAGGCATGGGCAAGCTGTGTGGGAGAGCCTGACAGGATAAGAAATTGATGGCTACTCAAAATGTCGTTGAAAGCAGTGAGTGGCGCTGGGTTTATGTTTCCAGCGTGATACTTCTGCTGGTTGTTTCACTCCCCTTAATTTGGGCTTACGGGGTGGCGGCCCCGGATGCCCATTTTATGGGAGTGCTGGTCAACCCCATTGATGGAGCCGCTTATCAGGCTCGGATGTATCAGGGCTGGCAAGGGAGCTGGTTGTTACATTTGCCATATACGCCGGAGCCGCACCGAGGCGTTATCCTGTATACCTTCTATCTGGCAATGGGGCATCTGGCCCGGCTGGCCAACCTGCCTATTATCCTTGTTTTCCATGTTGTGCGTTTGCTGTGCAGTGCCTTTATGCTGGTCGCGTTATACCGATTTGTAGCCGACTGGACAGGCGACGTGATCCAGCGTCGTATCACTTGGGCACTGATTGTACTTGGGGCCGGCTTTGGCTGGGTGGCGTTGATGGCCGGCTACCTGTCTTCCGATATGCTGATGCTCCCGGAGGGATTTCCGCTTCAGGCGATCCTTGCTAATCCGCACTTCCCGCTGGCTATTGGCTTTGCCGCGCTGATTGCTCATGTGCTGTTTACAGCCCTGCTGGTCGAGCAGGAGAGCAAGCCAGAGATGAATACTCAGACGGCCACTGTAGCGGTCGGGACATTGGTGCTGGTGAGTATTGCTCCCTTTGTGCTGATCCCTCTGGCGGTTGGCTTCCTGATGGTGGTTATCTGGCTGTGGCGGCAACGTCAGAGCTTACCATGGCGGGAGATCCAATGGGGTCTGGTGGTCCTGATCTTCGGGCTACCGCTGGCGGCCTATAACATGTGGGCTATCTCCGAGGCGAATCCTATCTTCCATAGGTGGATGCAACAGAATCTTACCCCCTCCCCGCCGCCGTGGGATTATCTGATCGCCTATGGCCCTCTGCTGATTCTGGCTGGGGTTGGCCTGTGGGGTTCGCGCCGGTCGCTACAGGCGGAAGATATGTTGCTGTTAGGCTGGCTGATCAGCGGCGTAGTCATGCTCTACATGCCGCTGGGGTTACAGCGCCGCTTTGCGATGGGGTTGATTATCCCGCTGGCCATTTATGCCGGACGTGGTCTGTGGCGTGTCATTGTTCCCCACATTGCCGCCCGCTGGCAACCGGTGATCATTGTGTTGGCCTTCAGCCTGTTTGTGCCGACGACTGTCATGGCAATAGTCCTGCCAATGGCGGGTGCAGTGAGTATCAAGCTCCAAGCGGATGATCTGTACTTCGTCAGCGAAGGAGAATGGGAGGCGTTGAACTGGATCGAAGCTAACACCCCGTCGGATGCACTGGTCCTGGCATCACCTGACTTGAGTCTGTTTGTCCCTGTGCGCGGTCGGAGGGTGGTGTATGGTCACCCCTACGAGACACTCTACGCTGAACAGCGCGAGCAGGCTGTGCTGGACTTCTACACAGGGGTAGACTGCCGGGTTGTGGCAGACGAAGGGGTGGACTATATCGTGGTCGGTCCGGATGAACGCAGGCTGGCGGGGAGTAACAGCATGTGTGCTGTCGAGGGTGAGCCGGTGTTTGTGTCATCAGATGGACAGGTTGTCGTGTATGACACAGTCGGCGAGTGAGGGGCAATATGCTTGGCCGCTGGCCCGCTGGTTGCCTGCACTTGCGCTGGTACTGATTGCAGTCACCTTTGTTCCACCGGGCAGTCTGCCCTATCCTCCTGACAGCCTCTATTCTGACGCCGCATTAGCCCATTGGCCAAATGCGGCTTTTCTGCGTCAGAGCGTTCTTGAACAAGGCGAATGGCCTCTCTGGAATCCTGCCCGCCTGCTGGGACAGCCCTTCTCGGCCAACCCGCTCAGCAAGGTCTGGTATCCTCCTCAGTGGCTGGTGTTGATCTTTCCGCCGACTTTGCATCTTAACCTGATGATCTATGGCCACATGATCCTGCTGGCGCTGGGGATGGTTGAATGGGCACGCGCGGAACGGCTGAAACCTGTTGCGGCGGCCTTTGCGGCACTAGCATGGGGGCTTAACCCCAAATTGATTGCCCATCTCGGCGCAGGCCATCTAGACATGGTATATGCGCTGGCATGGACGCCGTGGTTTTTGTGGGCCGTCCGGCGCACAACAGATCGCCCGTCAGGGGAGCGGGCGGTTGTACTGGGTATTATGATGGCTCTGCTGGCGCTGGCCGACCTGCGGGTCGCCTTTTACATGCTTTCAGCAGGCGCTGTCTATGGCCTGATGCTGAGCATCATCCCGCCTGAGGGGGCTTTGCCGCACTGGCGCTGGAAGGTCTTTCAGGCTTGGGGGATGAGTGTAGCCCTCTTTCTGCTCCTGAGCGCTGTTCAGCTTGTCCCCTTGCTGGCGGTCAGCCCCTTTCTTACCCGCGCGCTGATCACAGCGCAGGAGGCGGCTGTTTTCTCGCTTCCAGTGCGCTATCTGCTGGGCATGGTCTTTCCCGATCTGGGCGGCTTTCATGAATGGATGACCTACCTTGGCCCGCTGGTGGTGATGCTGGCGGGGATCGGGGCTGTACGGGCAGGCAGGCGCCCGGATCGGTATGTCTGGGTGGGGATAGGTGCTCTGGCGCTCGTGTGGGCACTTGGCGATCAAGGCCCGCTGTTTATGCCGGTAGCCCGCCTGAGCCCGCTTGTAGGCTGGTTCCGTGTGCCTTCACGGGCATGGCTGGTGGTCTCGCTGGCCAGTGTGCTTCTAGGGGCGTGGGGAGTAGACAGTGTAGCTCGCAACGGGTTGGGACGTTGGGGGCGTCTGGCCGCGCTGGCGCTGGCCTTTGGCGGGTTGGTCTGGTATTTTGCTGGGCTGTTGCTCTTCTACCATCCGCCGGAGAGTTTAGTCAGTGCAGGGCCGATTCTCTTGGGTACAGGGCTGGGATTGTGGCTGGCCCGCGACCCGGCAGGGCATGGAGGACAGTGCGCCGCAGGGCTGGGGCTTGGCCTGCTGGTGCTGGTCACTCCGCTGGTGTGGGTGGATCGCACGCTGGTTGAAGGGCGGCCTGTGGCGGCGATTGATGCGGCAGAACGGCGGCTTGTGGAGGAAATGGGCGGCTTTTGCGACAGGGTGTATTCGCCGTCTTTTGTTCTGGTTGGGCCGGTAGCTGTTCAGTCCGGCATTCAGACTCTGCATGGTGTTGATCCCTTCCAGCTTGTCTGGAGTGCAGAGGCTGTTGCCCGTGCGGCAGGATTGTCACTTCAAGGGTACAGCATCACCGCGCCGCCCCTGCCGGAAGAAGCAGAGGATGCAGGGATGGCACTCCGTGATGCCCAGCCAGATACCAGCCTGCTGACCGCACTAGGCGTCAACTGGGTGATTTCCCGTTTCCCCATCCACTCGGACGGGCTGACCTTTCACTCTCAGGTAGGTGATTATTATCTGTACGAGACGCAGGGGGGGCCGCCGCTGTTCATTCCGCCGGATCAGGTTGATGCGCCGCTTGCCGCCGGCAATCAGCGTGTCCATAATGCCTGCGGCGGTAGTCCGAACCAGTTGTTGGACGCCAGCTTTGATACGCTTCCTTACGCTGGGCCGGTGGTATTGGTGATCCCGCAATCGTGGGCGCCCGGCTGGCGGGCGTGGGTAGATGGTGTACCCGTGCCGGTACAGCGGGTTGGAGGTGTGCTGGTGGGTGTCGAACTGCCGTCGCCGGGTGTGCATACGGTCAGGATTGCCTACCGTCCTTTAGCTGACTTTGTCGGGATGTCTGTGACAGGCGCGGCGCTGTTGTTTTTGCTTGGCTGGGTCTTTGTACGGTCTGCCGCGAGGAGAGAAAGATAATACTATCTGCTCTGCCATGGGAGCTGTTTTGGCGCAGAGGGTAACCATGCAAGGCCGGGTTTCGTCCGCTGAATGGCGCTGGGTAGCGATTGCCAGTATGTTGGTCATGCTACTGGTCAGCCTGCCCTATTTGGTCGGACTGCTTCATTCCACGCCAGACATGCGCTTCAGTGGTTTCCTGTTTGGCATCGAGGACATGAACTCATACCTCGTCAAGATGCGTTACGGCGCACGTGACGGCTGGCTGTTGCAATTGGTCTATACCAGCGAGCCGCATCAGGGAGGGTTTGTTCATACCTACTATTTGGCGTTGGGTAAGCTGGCCGCATGGATAGACGGGCGGGGGGGTGCTGTCTCGCCTGAAGCCCTGGTGATCACTTTCCATGCGGCGCGGGTTATCTGCGGGCTGGCGTTGTTAGCGATGATCTATCGCTTTGCGGCTGATTTTCTGCCTGCCCCCTCCCAGCGCCGGCTGGCTTGGGCGCTGGCGGCGCTGGCGGGCGGGCTGGGGTGGCTTTCAATGACTACCTCCCTGCCGGTCGAGGTCTATGTACCGGAAGGATTTACGTTGCTTCTGCTCTACGGCCTCCCGCATTTGGCGCTGGCACGCCTGTTTCTGCTGGCAGGCTGGCTGTTGCTGTTCCGTGCAGTCGAGCAGAACGAATGGCGGAAGGCTGGTCTGGCCGGCCTGTGCTGGCTGGGCATGGCATGGATTGTGCCATTCTACGCGGCGCTGCTGGGCGTGCTGATCGCTGTGTGGCTGGCGGCGTTGATGATCGTACAGCGGCGACTGCTCCGGCGTGAGGTCGGGCTGGCGGCGCTGGCAGGGGCGCTTCCTGCCGCGATGCTGGCCTATAACGCGTGGCTTTTCACAACCAACCCCATCTTTGCGGCGTGGTCAGCGCAGAATGTACTGCCTTCACCCCCGCCTAGGGATTATCTGCTGGCCTACGGCCTGCTGATTGTGCTGGCAACGATTGGCGCGGTCAAGGCCCGGCAGGAGGGGTTCACGGGGCGGACGGCATTACTGATCACCTGGCCGCTGACGGCGGCAGTGCTGGTTTATGCACCGGTCAACGTCCAGCGCCGTCTGCTGGAGGGGGTTATTGTGCCGCTCAGTGTGCTGGCGGCGCTGGGGGTGTGGACGCTGGCAAACCGGGAAAGCAGAGAAGGAACGTATGAACCCCCGCTTGTGCGGCGTCTGCGCTGGCTGGGGCTGGCCTGCCTGCTGATGCTTCTATCACCGTCTACAGCGCTCATGCTGTTAAGCGGCGCGGCGACAGCCAGCCGTCCGGCTGAGCCGGTCTTTCATTCGGCGGATGAGCTGGCCGCGCTGGCCTGGTTGCGTGAGCAGGCTGTGCCGGACAGTGTGGTGCTTTCAACTGTCGAATCCGGTAACGTGATCCCGGCCTATGCCGGCGTGCGCGTTTACGTCGGGCATGGCCCGGAGACAATTGACATCACGAACAAGAGTTTGCGGGCGCAAGCCTTCTTTCATGGCAGTATGTCACTTGATGACCGCCGCGCTTTGCTGGCTGAGGCGGGAGCATCCTATGTGTGGGCAGGGCCGGCGGAGCAGGCAGTAGACTGCACAGCAGGCTGTTTTGACCCGCTAACACTGGGCCTGCTCCGTGTCTTCAGACAGGGCGCATATACCATCTATGAGGTGATGCATTGAATAAGGCTGAAACCCCTCTTCCATCTCGCCTGAGAGCAAGCCCCCTAGATTGGATGCCGCTTATCATCTTGTGTCTGGCCGTAGCGGCGCTGTTCTACCGGTTTCTGGTAGGAGAGGTGATCTTCTGGGGAGTGCCGTTACTTCAGTTTTACCCATGGCGCGAGATGGCTTTCAATGCCTTACGGGCGGGGCGCCTGCCGCTATGGAATCCGCTGGCGGGATGTGGTGCGCCACTGCTTGCCAATTACCAGACGGCTGTCTTCTACCCTCCGAACTGGCTCTACCTGATCATCCCCGCCGAATATGCGATGGGGCTGGTTGGTATGGTGCACCTGATCTGGGCCGGGCTGGGGATGCGGGCTTACCTGCGGCGTCTGGGGGTGGATCGGCTGGGGCAGGGCGTCGGTGCGATCAGCTTTGCGCTCAGCGGCTACCTTGTCTCCCGTTTCGGCTTCCTGAGCATCACCAGCACTGTTCCATGGCTGCCATGGCTGATGTGGGCAGTGGATGGGGTCGTGGAGGCAGAGGGAAAACGCGTGTTGAGAGGTGCGTTCTCTCTGCTGGCCGGTGTGGCTGCGATGATGTTATTGGCTGGCCATGCACAGACCGCCTTCTACAGCCTAATCTTGGCTGGGGCCTATGGCCTGTGGCGGGTTCTTGGCCGCTCTGCTGACGCAGATCGGGCTGGCAAGAAGAGAGTCATGTTGATGCTGATGCTGGCCGCCGTTGCGCTGGGGATCGCTGTGGCCGCCGTCCAGCTTGTTCCCACCTTTGAGCTGATGCAGACCTCACAGCGGGCAGGGGGAGTTGAGCGCGAGTTTGCGCTGACCTACTCCTTCTGGCCGTGGCGCTTCCTCTCACTGATTGCGCCTGATCTGTTCGGCAGTCCTGCCAGAGGAGATTGGTGGGGATACGGCATGTACTGGGAAGATGCGATCTACGTCGGCCTGCTGACGCTGTTGCTGGCAATACGCGGCGTTGTCCGATGGCTGCGCGAGCGGCACACTGCATCGCCGGCGGTGCAAGCCGTCCCCTTCTTTGCTGTGAGCCTGATCCCGGTTGTGATCCTTGCGCTCGGCAAGAACACGCCGCTCTTCCCTTTCCTGTATGATCACATTCCGACCTTTAACATGTTTCAGGCCCCGACACGCTGGATGGTTCTGGCAGTATTCGCCTTGTGTGTGCTGGGGGCAGTAGGGGCTGATCGTTTTGTAGTATCTGAGCGGGGGATGTTCTGGTCAAGGCTGTCGCTGGCCGGCGGGGCCGCCGTTACCCCGATTGCGCTGGTTGTAAGCAGGGGAGTGAGCGGGGAGGTTCGGCCCAGCCTGCCTGATGCCCTGATCCGGCTGGGGGTTCAGGTTGCTCTGATGGCGTTGTTGTTTCTGGTATGGGGGCGTGCTGAGAAACTTGCACGAGGGCGCCCGGCATGGGAAACAGCGGCGCTGGTTTTGCTGGCACTTGACCTTATCAGTGCGCATGGGGGGCTTAACCCCACCTTGCCCGCCTCGTATTATCACCAGCCGTCAGGATTAGCAGAGACGGTTGCGGCAACCGCCCCCGGCGCTCGGACGCTCTACCTGCCGGAGGATGCCTATCAGGCCGAGTTTGAGGCCCTGCTGGATGTGTCCGATCTTCACGCAGGGGGCCGTGCCCGATGGGATGAGCTTCGCGCATCTCTCCTGCCTAATCTGGGGTTGATTGACGGAGTGCCGTCAGCTAACAACTTCGACCCGCTACGGGTAGGTCATCAAGACGCGCTCATTGAAGCACTACGGGGTGTGCGGCTTAGCGAGGCAATCGAGTCGGCCCGGCGGATGGGCGTTGGTGTACTGCTGGCCCCGCGTGACCTGCCGGGCATGGAGCAGATCGCGCGGGCGGGTGAGATTCGCGCCTATCGCGTGCCGGACCCGTGGCCGCGGGTTGCGCTGGCAGATTGTGCCGAATCAGAGAGCGGCTTGGGATGTAGGCCGCGCTCGAACGGCGTTGCCCGGATCATGTCCGACATGCCAGAGCGGGTAGCGGTTCATGTGGAGGCTGAGCAGGCGGGCTACTTGCTCCTGCTGGACACTTATTACCCCGGCTGGACGGTTAAGCTGGACGGGCAGGCTGTTCCCCTCTTGCAGGCCAATAGCGCCTTCCGTGCGGTTCAAGTGCCGGCGGGGGAGCATGAGATCATCTTTGCCTATCGGCCTGTCAGCCTGCTGGCTGGGGCGGCGATCAGCGGGACGGGGTTGCTGGTGCTGGCCGGGCTGGGGCTGATACGCCTGAAGACGTAAACGGCAAGGGGAGGCGGTTGCCTTGTGGAAGACAATTTAGTAGGCGGACATGAGACATTGGATCGGTGTCCGCTGTGCGGTTCGACGAACTTGCCTCTACGTTATATAGCATGTGATCCGGCTTCGGACAGGGCTGGGCAGTTTCCAGTGGTGTTTTGCTCTGACTGTGGTTTGCTGTTTCTGCGAGAGCGGCCTGACAGGGAGGCTATCAAACACCACTATCAACCTGATTACTATAGCTATCAGCAGAAGTCGGAAGTTAGGTCAAGTGTATGGTGCTTCCTGAAGGGCCGGGTTAAAAGATGGGTCAGAAGGCAATTGCCAAGATCATCACTGGCTCAACGCCTGGCCTGCTTTTTGCTACCCATTGATTGGTTTGTGGCAAGCCGCTATAAGCCCAAAGATCGCGCAGGGAATATTTTTGACCTTGGCTGTGGGGTTGGGGATGCATTGGAGTTCTATCGTGAATTTGGCTGGCGGACATATGGGGCGGAAATCAACGAGCCGGCTTGTAGGGCGGCACAAGCACGCGGTCATGTAGTTGTGTGCGGTGAGTTGTCGGTTAGCAGGTCGGTTGTTGACAATGTTGACCTGTTCCGGATGTCGCACGTGATAGAGCATCTGCACGACCCTTTGGAGGCTCTGCATATAGCCTACCAATTGCTAAGCGCTGATGGAAAATTGCTGGTCATCACGCCGAATCATGGAGGGTGGTTGGCGCGGTTGTTTGGTCGCTGGCATTGGCAGATTGATGTGCCAAGGCATCTTTTCTTTTTTACACGTACTACGCTCAGCCAGATGCTCCGATTATGTGGTTTTCGCGTCCTTTTTTGCAAAACGGTTTCGCAGATTGCCGGGCCTAGTTACTCGCTGGCCTGCTACTTTGCGCAGGGAGCTGGTCATAAATGGCGCTGGCTCAGCCTAGTGTTGGGTTTGATATTAGGACTAGCGGCGAGGGTGACAGATATTTTAGGCTGGGGGGATAATCTGATCGTGGTGGCCTGCAAGGCAGTCGAAGATGGGGATGGATCGGCTCACTCTACCTAAGGCAACAGGCACGTCAGCGGCCTCCCCACTGAAGCGAAACATTGTTGCTAATGTTGTGGGGGGAATGTGGGTTGTCCTGCTTAACTTGGTGGTTATCCCCTTCCAGATCAGAATCCTTGGGGCAGAGGCATACGGCTTGCTGGGCTTCGCGGCTTCGTTGCAGATCGTATTTTCTATACTTGACTTTGGCCTTTCTGTGACTGTCATACGCGAAGTGGCCGGCGATACGTCTTCAGGGCGTCTTGCCTCTTGTGAACTTGTCCAGACGGTCGCAACAATCTACTGGCTGATTGCTCTTGTTTTGGGGCTAGGGCTTGTTTTTTCGGCGGGGTGGCTGGTTCATCGTTGGCTTGTCCTAGAGAGCCTTTCGCTTCAGCAGGCCGCTACAGCGATCCGAATCATGGCGGGGTGGGTCGTCTTTAGCTGGCCGGTAGCGCTATATACCAGTGTGCTGACTGGTTTGCAACGGCTGGATGTTGTCAACGTGTTACGAGTACTGACAACTACCCTCAATCTAGGAGGGGGAATCATCGTTCTGATAGTATCAGGCAGGTTGAACCTCTTTCTAGGGTGGATGGGGTTCAGTGCCTTTGTCACAGTTCTGCTGTATATGGTGATGTGCAAGCGATTGTTGCCTGAACTGACTCTTAAGCCGGTCATCTCTTCGAGCGTCATCAAGCGTATCTGGCGTTTTTCGCTGGACATGAATTTGATCTCTGTCCTGACTGTCTTATATACGCAGACTGACCGGCTGCTTATCAGCAAGTTGATGCCGCTGAGCGCGTTGGGTTACTACAACACTGCCTACAATGTGACTAAAGGGATCAGCATAGTTCAGGGGTTCTTCAGTTCAGCCGTCCTGCCTGCCCTGGCATCGGACTATAGCCGTGGCCAACAGCAAGCCTTGCAAGTCCACTATGAGAAATATGCACGAGTTCTCGTTTATTTGATTGGACTGCCGTCTTTTGCTCTTGTCTTTTGGGGACGTGACATCTTGCAGGTGTGGACAACTCCTGAGGTTGCCAACAATTCGTACCGGGTTCTGGCACTGTTAGCGGTAGGATTCCTCCTCAACGCCGCGATGTCGGCTCCTTACATTCTCTCGGTGGCAACAGGTTATACACGCTTGCTCTTGAAGGTTAACCTCATGGCAGTGCCCTTCTATTTCCCGGCACTGTACCTCTTGATTCGGTGGTACGGGATTGAGGGGGCAGGGTTAGTATGGCTGTTGCTGAATCTTTACTATCTTGCACTCTTTGTACCTCTCGTCCAACGCCAACTCATGGGAGGGGGTACTCTTGCATGGCTGGGCCGGAGTTGGTTGCCATTCTTCGGGTTGGGAATGTTGTATTGGGTAGGACGCTGTGCAGCCTTAGCACTGCCTGCCAATGAGGGGCTGGTCATGTGGGCAATTTGTGTTGCGTGTGCACTGGGGTATGCGGGGTTTGGGTTTTTGTTTCTGGGGCGGGATGTTCGAGAGGATGCCTGGGGTCTCCTAAGGCGCTTGCTGATCTTAACCAGATTGTCGGATTCCTAGTTGGTTAAAGACAGGTATAGTGAGGAGTCTTTTGTGAGCAAGGAAATGAGCAGGCTCTCGGAGATGCTGGCGGAGATGGAGAAGGCCCGGCCAGAAGTGAGGCCGTCTAACTACTGGATAGAACTCAACAGTAATAATCTCCGGCAGTTACGAGAGTCGGGGTATGAGAATTTCAAAAGGACCGTGGCTCTTAACTACTTTACCTGGCAGGTGTATTTCAGGGACCTGATATTCTTGAGAGATCCCCAAATCAAATATCTCATTGCCAACCTGCCGCTTCTTGTTGTGCTCAGAAATGTATGCCGGGCCATCTTCGCTAAGCGGCATTCCTTCCTGCCATGGTGGCGGTCAATTGCTTATAATTTCTTGACCTACTTGCTTTGGGACTATGTTTCCAGGGTAGATCGTACGCATTTGCTTGAAAATCTGTATGAGCCACAAGAAGGTAACCCTCCTGATATTCGGTTACGTGGAAAGCTCATATCACAGGACCTTGCTAACTCTGTGCTGGAGTATAAGGCTATCACTGAGGCAGGGATCGATACAGAGAGAATTCGTGTGATTATGGAGTTGGGGGCTGGTTACGGCAGGACAGCTTATGTTTTCCTGACCCTGATGAAAGTCCAATACATCATTGTAGATATTCCTCCTGCCCTGTATATTGCTGAGCGGTATCTTTCAAGCCAATTCCCTGATAAGAACATATTCAAGTTCAGAAGATTCCGGAGCTACCATGAGATCGAGGAAGAACTGCGTAACTCTGATATAGCTTTCTTTATGCCCCACCAATTGGAATTGCTTCCAGACAGGTGTGTTGATCTGTTTATTAATATTTCTTCACTCCATGAGATGCGCAAGGAACAGATAGAGTACTACTTCCGCCAGATGGATCGCTTGACCAAGCATTTTATGTTCATGAAGGAGTGGAAGGTCTCTCAGATTCCATATGATGATGTGGTAATTACTGAGGATGACTATCCCATTCCATGCGGCTGGCTTCAGGTGTACCGGCGGAATTGCGCTGTACAAACCCGTTTCTTTGAAGCACTGTTTGAGCGGGCTGACGGTCCGCGAGGTGAATCTGGGCTTGATTGATCTCTCCATTATCATCGTGACTTACAATCCGGGTGATCTGGTGCTGGACACTCTGCACAGCCTGCCGGCAGG
>Ga0129299_1000928_pt1 | contig 19606 bp, 16 predicted proteins | sample ConPoolayeCmetaG_FD_94477 | JGI IMG/M metagenome (GOLD analysis project Ga0129299, IMG submission 94477) | Hot spring microbial mat communities from California, USA to study Microbial Dark Matter (Phase II) - Cone Pool mat layer C metaG ...
GCATTAACTCAAATATCAGGCAGTCCATTTGCAGCAGGGACTAATCCTCAATCAATCACTGTTGACCCATCAGGTAGATTTGTTTATGTGGCAAATAGTGGTAGCATTAACGTCAGTGCTTATACCATCGATCAATCAAGTGGATCACTAACTTATATATCAAGTATTGCAGCAGCAGGGACTAATCCTCAATCAATCACTGTTGACCCATCAGGTAGATTTGTTTATGTGGCAAATAGTGGTACCAATAACGTCAGTGCTTATAGTATAAATAACTTTTCTGCCGGCTCAGCATACTTTGCTGGAAATGTTGGGATTGGAACGACAGGGCCACTAACAAAACTCGATGTATATCAATCAGGCATTACAGGATGGGCAGGAAGAACTATTGTTAGAAATGAAAATGTGGCTTCCTTAATGGGTATTTATAATAATGTATCTGTAGTTGGCGCACATAATGCAGCTCTTAATGCTTGGGTTCCTCTTTATCTTAATACTGATAATACACTTGCTGGTTATGGTAATGTGATAATCGGCGGCAACATCGGTATTGGGACGACGACACCGGACACTAAACTTCAAGTAAAAGGTGACGGTGCCGGTTTTGCCAGGATTGGTGGTGGAACAGGATGCGGTGGAGACTATACCGGTATTAATTTACACGGAAATGCCTTCAGCAATTGCAATAACTATAACTTTTTGAGTAGTCCGAGTGACATGAATTTGTATATCAACAGATCGAGCGGGAAATCAATTATATTCCGTGAGAATAATTCAAACCAGATGATTATTTTAAATGGTGGCAACGTCGGGATTGGGACGACGGCGCCACAAACAAAACTTCATATCTCTGGCCCTGATAGTGCATATCCGCAACAGCTTTGGGTTGGTAGTAGTGATTTATCAACCTCGCGACTAGAAATTGGCTACAGATATGATACTGGAGCTGACTACGCACGACTCCAAGCTAATAATGGATCAGCTGCGACAAATTTAATCATAAATGATGCGGGTGGCAACGTCGGGATTGGGATAACAAATCCAGCCTATCGTCTCGAATTACCCAATAATGCCAACTCTTCAGGTCAAGGTCGAGCCAATGCCTGGGTTACCTACTCTGATATTCGTTTTAAAGAAAATGTAAAACCAATCACCAATGCTTTGGAAAAAATAACCAATCTTCGAGGTGTATCTTTCCAATGGAAAGAAAATGGTAAACAAGATATTGGCTTCATTGCCCAAGAAGTAGAACAAATAATACCAGAAATAGTTTCTACCGATCTAAACGGAATTAAATCTTTAGACTACAGTCGACTAACCGCTCTTCTTATCCAAGGAGTCAAAGAACAGCAACCTCAAATCAACTCTTACTCCTCTAGATTAGCTTTACTAGAAAAAGACCTATCTCTCACCTCAACCGGTGATTTAGAAATTAAACGAACGGGTGAAAATAGTCAATATGTATACAATGGATTAGATTTTGAATCTCAAATCTCAAATCTCAAAACTCAAAACTACAACTTAAAACTAAAAACTGGAGAAGTTATAGAAAGAATCGCTGCTTTTGCGGAAATTGTTACCGCAAAAATAAAAACTGGTCTTTTGGAGGCAGAAGAGGCAATCGTCAATAATATCTTAGTGACCAAAAACATTATTGCTCAAAACATTCAAAGCTTAACCGCCAATGTTCAACGCTTAACCGCTTCCCAAAAAATCACCTCACCAGTTTTAGAAACAGAAAATATAGAATTTAATCCTCAAGCTGAAGGACAAAATTCAAAACTCAAAACCACAACTGAAAACGCAAAACTATCAATTGTTGATAAAGATGAAAAACCTATTGCTGAATTTTACACAAACGAGAAAAAAACAGAGATTACTGGAGATGTAAAGATAAATTCCAATCAGGAAAAAGGGAAATTGGCCGAAATTATCTTAAAAAACCTCGAAGGCAAAAGAGCAGTTGTCATCGATGCTTCTGGTGATGCTTCTTTCTCCGGACAAATATCTTCATCATCTATCGTAAGTGATCTAGCTAACTTAGGTAATCTAAAAGTAAATAACAACGCCACTATTTCCGGTAATCTTGCCACAAATATCTTAAACGCAAACGAATCCTCAATCTCAGGCAAACTTATTGCCAAAGAAGTTGAGGCAGAAAATATTAATAATATTGTCAAAACAACCCAAAAAGTCATCTCTACTACCGAAGAACTCTCATCAAGTATTAACGAAATTCAACAGCTTTTGGCAGAGATTAAAAACGCTCCCCTTCCCAATTTAGAAAACCAAACCAATCTTTCTCAAACCAACGCTCTTAACTCTTCAATGTTAGATGTTAGAAGTTTAACGTTAGAAGAATTAATCATCACCGGCCAATCCAATCTTTACAATGTCTCAGTCTCTGGCTCATTATTGGTTGGCCAAACTTTAATTGAAAACAACTCAATTCTTTCTTTAGCTTCCGAGCTCAAGCTTTCTGCTTTAGAAAAAATCACCCTTTTTGATGGAAAAGTAACAATTGCTAAAGACGGAACAATAACCACCAAAGGCACCCTTATTGCTCAAGGTGGAATAAAGACAGATAAAATCTCGCCAATAAGCTCTAAAATAAAGACAGTCCTTAAACCAGGTCAGTCTTTTGTTGTTGAAAACAATGATACTGAGGTTGCCTCAATCAATGCTTCCGGCTCAGCTTATTTTAAAAACATCGCTTTAGAAAAGTTTACGCCCGCTACCCCAGAGGCAACAGTCATTGCTGCCCCTGACAACTTTGCAAGACGTGGCATATTTGCTCCAGCCATCGAAGCTTCAGCCGCAGCTGCTGGTACGGCAGTTATTCCTAAAAACTCCCAGGAAGTTGTTATCTACTCCTCTTTTGCTAAAAAAGACTCTTTAATCTATCTTACCCCAAAACTCAGCCAACCAATCTCTTTATCAATTTTTGAGAAAAAAGATGGTTATTTCCGTGTTATCCGCAATCAACTTTTAGATCAAGAGGTTCCTTTTGATTGGTTGATTATAAATTAGTATACTTAGATTACCCATGTCATTTCCTAAATACAAGTATCTTATCACCTATCGCTTATCTGAAATAATCTTTGACTTAATCGATGAGTTTGTCTTAAGATACTTAAATCATCTAGGTAGGTTAAGCTACTTAAGCCTAAAAGATCAAATTCTAAAAGCCGCTCGATCTATCAAACAAAACATTGTTGAGGCCGTTTCCGAAGTTGTTTCTTTAAAAATTCAAATTAAACTTTTAGGAGTTGCCTATGCTTCGGTTGAAGAACTAATTGCTGATTTTGAAGATTTTTTAAGAAGAAAAAATTTAGAAATCTATCCCCAAAATCACTCAAAAGTGGCTACTTTTCGTAGCTTAGGCGAACACCTAAGCAGCCTAAGCAACCTAAACCCCTTAGGTCATTTAAAAGAAAAACCAGCTTTACCCACTTCACCGGAAGACGCCGCCAATCTCATTCTTACTCTCTGCCATCAACTTTCTTATCTTTTAGCTAGACAGATAAAAGCGGCCGAAGAGAAGTTTATTACTACCGGTGGCTACACGGAAAATCTTTATCAAAAAAGGCTTAAGCAACGTAAGTTACCTAAGCTACCTAAGTCATCTATGGCTTTCACCCTTATGGAAATCTTAATTATTGTTGCTCTTTTTGCCCTTTTAGCCACTATCGCCCTTGTTCTTTTTAACCCCAAAAAACAGATTGAAAAAGCCTGGGATAGCAAAAGAAAACATGAACTTTCCCAACTAAGAAAAGTCTTAGAGGATTGGTATAATGATAAAAACTGTTATCCAAAGCCAAACGAAATTTGCTATAACTCAGTAAGTTCAAACAATACCTGTTATATCTGTGGTAATAAATTAACCTCTCCTTCTTTGTCTCCTTACCTTTCTTCTCTTCCTTGTGACCCTCAGTCTCCAAAAAAAGATTATCTTTACCAAGTTGACGATATAAACTGCCCTAAATGGTATCGTATTTATACTGACTTATCGTTAAGTGATTATACTAATAATGATCCAGCAACCGAAGAAGTGGGATGTTCTTTTCAAAGATGCGGCCCAAGTCAAAACTATGTCTACGACTATGGCATCTCAAGCTCAAATATTGATTTAGAAAGAAATTCTTCTTATTTTGAATACTGTGCGGCAAGCGGGTGTAATGTCTGCGGTAACTATCAAGAATGTCTAAATACTTGGCAAAGTAGACCCGATCTTTTCTGTAATCAAACAAGAAGAATTATGCCAGTAAATTATTGCAAGAAAGAAAATTGTCCTTGCCATCCTGGTTAAAAATTATTACCATAAAAATTTATGGAAAAAATTTTTGATTATATTATTCATTATTCATTACTAATTATTATATTTTTATTCCCTTTTTTATTTTTACCTTTTACTCAAGAATTTTTTTTAACTAATAAACTTTATCTTTTGGCTTTTTCTGTTTTATTCTTACTCTTAATCTCAACAATCAAGATTACCGCAATCAAAAAAATTTCTTGGCAAAAAAGATCTTTTGACAATCTTTTGGTTCTTTTTTTACTTTCTTTCGCCATTTCTATTGTTATCTCTTCTCCCAACAAAGTCCAGGCTCTTTTAAATCCCAATTTTGGTTTTTTAACCTTTTTTTCTCTAACGGTTTTATATTTTTATTTATCGCGTAATATAGGAATTGGCGATAATCGACTAGAAAAACGAATATGTTGCGACTTATCCCTACCAATTTTATCTATATCATCCTTTTTTCTTTCTATTATAACCATAATCTTTTTTTTCCAACCGTTTAAGAACGTTGACTTACCCCAATATCTTCAATTTCTTAAAAATCCAGGCTTTACTCCAATCGGCAGTCAACTAGATTTAGCAATCTTTTTAGGCTTTTTTGTTGGATACGGATTAATAGAAATTTTGGAAAAACAACGGATTAACAAGGATAAACAATTAATTTTCAAATTTTCACTTTTAACTTTTAACTTAATTGCTCTCTCCATCACTCTCTATTCACTTCTTAAACCAATTTCAACTAGTTCTAACCAATTTCAACCAGTTTCAACTAATCTTCCCCCTTTTCGTCTTTCCTGGTATGCTGCAGTTGAGATTTTAAAAAATCCAATAACCGCTTTTTTTGGTGTTGGCGTGGACAACTTTGCTTCAATTTTTACTCGAGTAAAAGATATCGCTTATAATCAATCACCGCTTTGGCAATTTTATTCATTTAATTATTCTCGTTCGGCTATTTTACATCTTTTTACCGAAACTGGTTTTTTTGGGTTTTTAGTTTTTTCCTTTTTTATTTTCTCTATTTTAAAACAACTAATCTTCCCTCATCTCCACCAATCTTCATCAATCTATATAAATATCCATAAATCTCTATCAATATCATTTATATATTTGTTAATTTGTCTATTCCTTTTTCCTCCTTCATTAATTATCTGGTTTTTATTGTTTTTGGTAATAGCAAAAATATCACAAATATCAGATAGAGACGTGGTTAATCAGGTCTCTACAAATTTAACAAAAAAAATAGATTTAACTGAACTATTACCCTTTTATATTACTACTATTGTTTTTTCTTTAATTTTTCTCCTCGGCTTTGGTTATCTTTTAGGTCGATCTTATGCGGCAGAGTATTACTTTAAACAATCTTTAATCAGTAAAAGTATCAATGAGATTTATAAAAAACAATTCAAAGCAATTCAACTTAACCCATATATTGAAAAATTTCATAGAGAGTATGCCTTTTTAAATCTTAATATTGCTCTTAATATTACCTTAAAAGAGTTGCAAAAAATGTCAGAAGAAAAAAATATCGAAAAAAATAAACAAAAAATTGAAGAGTTAAAACTTGAATTTTATAGCCTGGTAAATCAAGCAATTAATGAAGGTAAATGGCTTATTAAACTAAACAGTCAAAATTCTATTAACTGGGCAAGTTTAGCTGAAATTTATCGAAGCATCATTGGGCAAGCAGAAAAAGCTGATATTTTTAGTATCAGTTCTTATCAAAGAGCAATAGTTGCTGATCCTCAAAATCCAACTTATCGTTTAAATTTGGGTGGAATTTATTACTCTTTGGGTAACTTTGAAGAAGCTACTAAAATCTTTGAACAAGCCGTTGTTTTGAAACCCGACTGGCCTAATGCTTATTACAATTTAGCATGGGCAAACTTCCAAAAACAAAACTATCAAGCGGCGGTTGCGGCAATGGAAAACGTCACCCGACTCTTAGATCCTAAAAAATATAGAGCTGACTACGAAAAAGCCAAAAAAGAATTAGAAGAATTTAAAAAGAAATTACCAAAAGAAGAAAAACAAATAAGCGAAGAACAAAAAAACCAACCCTTTTTAACCTTACCAAGCCCAATCCCAAGCATAACTCCTCAAATTCAATTACCAAAAGAAGCATCACCGGAGGCAAAATACTAGCAATTGCTAAAGAAAAATAATATTATTAAATATATGATTAAACTTTCAAAAAAGTGGCCATTAATTGGAGGATTGACTTTTTTTCTAATGAGTATTATTAGTTTTTCTTTTTTTATCAAGCAAAAAGAGATTGAAAAAAGATCCCTGTTAATATTATAAAAACTAATTCTCAATTAATAAAAAAGAAACAAAAAATCAATCCAAATCAATGAATAAACTGTAAAGAAGTAGAAGATGTTATCGAAGAAGAGAATCAATACTACTTTGGTTGCGAGGGGGGTATTCTTATTTTATCAAAAGATGGTAAAGTAATAGATCAAATATCAATGCATAATGGATTAAGCCATCATCATGTTAATTCTCTTTTAAAAGAAGGATATATCCTCTATGTTGGAACTTACAATGGTCTTACCATTTACAACCTAAGAAATCGTACTAGTAAAAAAATTAATGCTAGTAAGGGACTAGCTGGTAATTCAATTCTTAATTTAGCTAATGATAAGGATAAATTAATCATCGGTACTGATAAAGGAGTTTCTTTTTATAGTAAAAAAGAAGGAAAAATATCTAATTTTCAAATAAAATTCTATAAAGATCATTATTACGCTGTTGATAAAATATTAGTAACAGAAAAAGCGATTTATGTTATCTTTTTATCCTTTGAATTTAATATTTTTAGATTTGATAAAAAACTACTTTCTTGGGAAAATATCAAATTAAATAGTCTAAATAAAAAATTAGAAGAATTTATTACTTTTACCTCTCTTAAAAATTACGTTTATCTTCTCGATAGTCAAAACAATTTATACAGATATGAAGACAAATACCAAAGTAGATTAGAGGAGGTTATTTTAAATAATAAAAACTATATTATTAAAGAAATTAAAGAAAAAGAAGGAGAAATTCCATTCCCCCATAGAACTAAAAAAATGTTATTTACTTATGATAATAATCTTTACGTTGTTTTTTATAACAATATCTATGAATACAATTTTAAAAATCAAAAATTAAGATTTGCCGGTTCGTTGTTTTTTAATTATTCTCAAAAATTCAATAAATTAATTCTAAAAAATAACAAAATTTACTTTCAATTAACCGATGATAGTGTATGGATAAGATTCTATACTCTAAATAAAGTTGAGGAAGGTAAAATTAAATTGAATCAACCGGTTTATTTTAATAAATCAATCTTGTCTATTGTTGATAACTTGGTCTTTTTATGTGCTAATAATAAGATATACCAACTAAATTTGGAAACTAATTTATTAAAAAAATGGATAGATAAAGAATGTAATATCTATCCTTACAGTGATTATTTTAGTGTTTTTTTCATACCGGTCACTGGAACAAAAAAAATTGCTTATTTTTTTCAAACTATTGATTATCCTGGCATTTTTGAACCTAATTTATCGATGATTAACTTTTTGGATAAAAGCATAAAAAAAATTGATCTACCAGATTGGTTAATTAAAGAATTATTTAATGAAGATATATTTCAAAATTCTTGGAGAATTTTAAGTTTTAAAAAATACCTTAATAAAAATAAAGTCATATTTTCTTTCTTTCCTCTTTCAGAAAATGAACCAAACTCAAGTCCAAAAGAAGAAACAGAAAAAAAGGTTGAGTTTGATTTAGTTAATGAAGTCTGGGGTAATAAAATGTCAATAAAAGAAGATAAAAAAAGCGATAACCAAATAAACGAGTATTTTTGTAATGAAAAATTTACCTTTAAAAATAAATTTTTTAAGAAAACTCGTTGTAAAATAAATATTACAAACGGTAAAAAATGGATTTTAAAAGGACCAATTAATTATAATGAAAATGAAAAGTTAAGATTAATTAAAAAAAATCCCTCTGGAAAAGATAAAATTTTTTATTTTCCAGAAAAAGTTTCACTAATTCCTTACAATACTGAGGCTTTCCCTATGTACAAATACGAAGGTAGACAAAACGGTTTCTCAATGTATTATTATAAAACCATAAATTTAGCTAAAGTAAATAAGGATGATATTTACATAGCTACCAATGTTGGTCTTTATGTGTTTAATACTAAAAATTTTTCTTGGAAAATAATCACAACTGATGATGGTTTAGTTTCCAATAATGTTTTAAATTTTGCTATTGATGATGAAAACAAAATCATTTTAGCTATTACTGAAGGAGGGCTAAGTATTGTTACTTTAAAAAATTAAGAGGATTTAAAAGTTGTCCTCCCTGACGTATCTCAAAATGTAAATGAGTTCCTGTTGATCGACCAGTAGATCCCATTGTCCCAATTACCTGTCCCTGAGAAACCGACTGAGCTACACTAACATCATAACGAGACAAATGAGCATATAATGTCTGATAACCATTGCCATGATCAACGACTACGTAACAACCATACCCCCAAGATAAACAACCAGCAAAAGAGACAGTTCCCGAATCAGCGGCTAAAATCGGTGGCGATGATGGATTGGCAATATCCACCGCCATATGATACCAAGCTGGGTATTGAGTAATTAAACCAGAAGCTGGCCAGATAAAATTGGATGTTCCCCGAACACCAGCTTGAATTTGAGCAACAAAACGTGAGGTTGCTGGTGCTGATTTTTCTAATAATTTTCCCCCAGGAACAAAAAGATATTGCCCTACCGCTAAAGTAAAGTTATCCAAATCAACAAAATCATTCATCGGAAAATTGACGATGTTCTGAGCTGACACATCATATCTTTTAGCAATTGAATAAATATTTTCTCCAGCCGATACTTTATGAACCACTCCTTCTTCTGGAGGAATCTTTAAGTTTTGTCCAGGCTTAATTAAATCATTTTTTAGATTATTTGACCACTTGATACTATCGACTGAAATACCAAATTTAGAAGCAATTGACGCTAAAGTTTCTCCTGAGCTTACTTTATAGTCAATTACTTCAGGTTTATTGGAAATAATTGTATTAATTGATGTATCGTATGGATTATAAGCAATAACAGTGTTTTTTAAAGATTTTTTTTCTTTAGAGACTAGAGGATTATTTTCAGCAATCAATGGACCAGCAACAATTGCTGCTAAAATCAAAAAAATAAAAGAAGTATTTAAAAACGAGCTTGTATACTTTCCTCTTTTAACAATTAAAAAAGCAACAATTAAATTTTTAAAATTTTCAAAATTTTTTCCAAAAAAAATTGCTTTTTCAATCGAATAATTTTTAAAAAAGATTAAAAAATCTTTTATTTCAGAAAAAAAATTCATTAATTTATTATACCATAGCTGCGACAATCCGCTCAATAGCCACTTCAAATGCTGCTTGCTTTAATGAAATTTTTTTTTCTAAAGATTTTTCCCAAATTGAGTTAAAAGCCCGCTTCATCATAACCTCAAGTTTTTGATTAACTTCTTCTTCGCTCCAATAATAAGAAGCTTTGTTTTGAACCCATTCTAAATAAGAAACCGTTACACCACCAGAATTAGCCAAAACATCAGGTACAATAATAACTCCTTTTTTTGTCAAATATTCATAAGCTTCCTCAGTTATTGGTCCATTGGCCATCTCAATAATTACTTTTGCTTTTATATTTTTCATATTTTTTTCATTAATAACGTTTTCTAAAGCAGATGGAACTAAAATATCAACTGGAAGCTCAAGAAGTTCTTCGTTGGTAATAATTATCCCACCTTTTGTATCGCACACTCCACCAGCACAATAACAACCAGCTAAACTTCCTTTTTTCTTTTTACATTCCATAATTAAAGAAATGTCTAATCCTTCTAATTCATCAATTTTTATTTTTTCACCATCATTACTATTTTTCATTTTTAATTTTTCATTCTTAAACTTAACAATCCCGCCTTTTGAATCAGAAACAGCCACAACCTTAAATCCAACTTCTGAAGCAATTTTAGAAAAATAATAACCAACATTACCAAAACCTTGAACAGCGATGGTTATATCATTATCTGATTTTAATTTTAAATCTTTAAAAGAAGATGGAGTAAAATTTTTTAAGGCTTTTTCTTTAAGAAGCATTAGCGATGAATTAAGCTGAGATAAAACTTTTTTTGAGCTATCTTTTACTAATTCTAAAAGCAGCGCTTTCAAAACAATCACTCCTCCCCTTCCTGTTGCCTCAGTCCGTCCTAAGCTTCCACCCATTTCTACTGGTTTTCCAGTAAATGTTGCTCTTGATTGATAACCTTTAATTTTTTGATACTCATCAATCATCCAAGCCATAATCTGAGAATTAGTATTAACATCTGGAGCTGGCACATCAATATTTTCACCAATAAAATGAGCAATTTTTTTAACATACTCTCGAGAAAGTCTTTCAAGTTCTTGGGATGAGAGTTTTTTTGGATCAACAGCAACGCCTCCTTTTCCTCCTCCATAAGGCAAACCTGCAACAGCGCATTTAATAGACATTAAAGTCGCTAAAGCTTGGACCTCTTCACGAATCGTTTCTGGATGAAAACGAATTCCACCTTTATAGCAACCTAAAGCACTATTATGCTGAACACGCCAACCCTTTAAATTTTTTACTTGTCCATTATCCATTTTCACGGGAAAGTTAAACTCATGAACCATTTCCGGCTCAATCAATCTTTTAATTACTTCCTCTTTTAAACCCATTTTTTCTGCTGTTTTTTTTATTAAAGCTTGAGCAGATTCAAGCATTTTTTTTCCTTGGTTTTCCATAAGAAATAACTTTTTTAAAATTCATAACAATTTATTTTTCCTCCAACCATCTTTCAACTTCTAAAGCTGCAGCAACTCCCATACCAGCCGCCGTTGCCGCCTGCCGGTATATATAATCAACACAATCTCCTGCAGCAAAAATTCCAGGAACTGATGTTAGCATCTGATAGTCAAAATCAAATTTGTCAACTATTTTTTCCAATTTTTCATTTTTAATTGTAACTTTTGACTTTTGACTTTTAACTCTTGACTTCACCATCTCCATTGCTAATCGAGCTGTAGTAATTACATATCCTTTCTCATCCAATTCTATTTGTTCATCAAAAATCTTTGTATCTGGCTTATGACCAATTGCTACAAAAACACCATCAACTTCTAACTTTTGACTTTCACTTTTAACTTTTGAATTTTGACTTTTAAACTTAATTGCCTCTACTTTTAAATTACCAATTACTTCTTCAACTACAGTATTCCAAATCACTTCTATCTTCTTGTTAGTAAAAACTCGCTCTTGCATTATCTTTGATGCCCGAAAACTATCACGCCGATGGATAATATAGACTTTTTTGGCAAACTTTGTCAAAGTCAAAGCCTCCTCCATTGCTGTATCCCCACCACCAACCACAGCTACAATTTTATCACGGAAAAAAAATCCATCGCAAGTAGCACAAGCTGAAACTCCTTTTCCTTGAAGCTCTTTTTCACCAGGAACATCAAGCCATAAAGCTTTTGCACCGGTTGCAATAATTAAAGACTTTGTTGTATAATTTTTTTTATCAGTAAAAACTTCTTTTTTTGATATAGAAAGAATAGTTTTTGTTATATTTTGATCAATTATTTTTGCTCCAAATTTTTCTGCCTGTTTTCTCATTTTATCAATTAAATCTCCGCCCAAAATCGAATCATACCCAGGAAAGTTTTCCACCTCAGAGGTTAAAGTCAACTGCCCTCCAGGAGGAGAACCAGCAAAAACTAAAGGAGATAACCCCGCTCTAGCTAGATAAATTGCTGATGAAAGACCAGCTGGGCCACCTCCAATAATAATAACATTTTCCATATAAAATCAATAAACGTCTAACTTTAAATGTTAAAGTGGAACATATAACGTGTAACGTTAAAAATCTTCTAACATCTAACTTATAACACCTAATACCTTATAAATAAATCAAATATCATATATAAAATATTAAAATGATGTATCAAAATTCAAAAATAAACAGTGGTTTAAACAATTTTTACACAATTTTTATACTCTTTTTCACAAGCTAATTGCCCTTTCTACCATCTTTTTTACCTCTTGAGTTTTGTCTTGTGGTATAATTCGACAAATATCAGAAATAACTATCTCTTTAGATAAACCATCAATGGCTTTTTTAACCGCATTAATTTGTTGTAAAATTTCATCACATGGACGATTATTTTTTACCATCTTCTCAATTCCTTTAAGTTGACCAATAACCCGATTGATTCTTTGACTGATATTATTCATAATTATTTAAAGTATATACTCTACTATAGTAGAGTATATATTATAAAAGAAACAATAAAATTTGTCAAGAGTTTTTAAGAAATAAATAAAATCCATCTAATTAATTTAATTCTCCTAACTTCAAAAAATTGTTATTTCTGATTTGATCAGGAATCTATAAAATCTATTATCAAAAATAATATAGAATTGCTGAAATGAAATTTCATTATTTTTTTATATAACTTTTAAACAAAATTTACACAATTTTTATACGTTATTTTATTAGTATTATAAAAGTTATAATTTGATTATGAGTAAATATTTTTCAGTTTTTACCCTTACCTTAAAAGAATACTTTGCCTATCGATTAAATTTTTTAATCTGGCGTCTTCGTGTTTTTATTAGTTTTCTCATTCCTTTTTTCCTTTGGCTAACAGTTACTAAACAAGTAAAAAACTTTGCCGGATATGAAAAAGAGTCAGTTATTTCTTACTTCTTTTTTTCTCATATTTTATCTTACTTTATCTTAGGAACAAGAACCATTGATATTGCCAGTCAAATTCAAAATGGGGAAATCATTAATCTTCTTTTGAAACCCGTGTCTTTTTTTAATTATTATTTTTTCCGCGATTTGGCTGATAAAATTTTGAATTTTGCTTTGTCTTTTTTAGAAATAACCATATTTTTTTTTATTTTTTCTTACTCATTACCTCAACTAAATCTTCAATTTTTTTTACCGTTTGTATTCTTTTTACTGATTGGTCTTTTTTTAAGTTTTTATCTTAATCTTTTAATTTCTTTTTTAGGTTTTTGGTCAACTGAAGTTTGGGCGCCAAGATTTATTTTTTTTATTTTAATTTCAATTCTTTCAGGAAGTTTTTTTCCTCTTGATGTTTTACCAAAAAAACTTTTTTCCTTAATTATTCTTACTCCTTTCCCTTATCTTTTTTTTCTGCCAGTAAAAATGATTGTATCACCTCAAACTCTAATCAATAAAATAAACTTTAACTTTCTTATGATAATGTCAATTTTTTGGTCAATAATTCTTTTTTTCTTGTCTCGATTTTTATGGCAAAAAGGATTAAGAAGTTTTTCTTTTTGGGGAAGCTAAAATATGTTTAAAAAAATTAAACGAAACTTAAAAATTTTTCTTTTATTTAGCTATCAATCACTAAAAAATACTACTCAAAGTCGACAGACGCTATTTCTTTTTACCTTAGCCAAAATTCTACGCTTCACTTTTCTTTTTGGAATAATTCTACTTATTTTTTCAAAAACCAATAATATTTTAGGTTGGTCATTAAAACAGGTTATTGTTCTATATCTTACTTTTAATTTCATCGATACTCTTTCTCAACTGTTATATCGAGAAGTTTATCGTTTTCGACCTTTAGTTGTCTCTGGCAACTTAGACTTAATTTTAGTCAAACCTTATCACCCTTTTTTGCGGGTTTTAATTGGTGGAGTTGATTTTTTAGATTTTTTACTTTTGATTCCCTATTTTTTTCTTCTTCTTTTTTTTATTTTAAAAGAAAATATTTTGTTTTTTTCATTTTTTTGGTACTTAACTTTAGTTGTTAATGGTTTAATTATTACCACTGCCTTTCATATTTTTGTTTTAGCTTTAGGGCTTTTAACTACCGAAGTTGACAACGCCATTATGATTTATCGCGATGTCTTAAATTTAGGCCGTTTTCCAATTGAAATTTATCAACAAATAATTAGTTTTATTTTTACTTTCATAATCCCAATTGGACTGATGATCACATTTCCAGTTAAAGCTTTGTTTAATCTTTTAAGTTTTAAAAATACCATCATTGCTTTTTTTATTAGTTTTTTCTTGTTATCATTATCAATTAAATTTTGGCAAATTGGGTTAGGAAAATATCAATCGGCAGGAGGATAAAAAAATTTAAAATGATTTTAAATTAAAAATTAATTAATTTTGCATTTTTAATTTTCATTTTAAGATTTGAATTTTGAAGTTTAATTTTTTTAATTTTATATATTCACTGTTTATTTATGTATGATTTTTGTTAAAAACCTAACTAAAATTTACAGAGTCTATCGAAAAAGTGGCAACATGTTTAAAGATATTTTTTTTAGAAAATATGAAGATATTTTAGCTTTAGACAAAATTTCTTTTACAATAGGTGATAATGAATTAGTTGGATTTATTGGTCCAAATGGCGCAGGAAAAACTACTACTTTAAAAATTTTATCTGGAATTTTATATCCAACATCAGGAAAAATTTCTGTTTTAGGCTTTTCTCCTTTTGAAAAAAAAGAAGCTTTTTTAAAACAAATTTCTTTTGTTATGGGTCAGCGAAATCAACTAGTCTGGGACTTACCAGCAATTGATACTTTTTTATTAAATAAACAAATTTACGAAATTAATGACTTAAAATTTAAAAAAAATCTTCAAAAATTAACAAGTATTTTTTCTGCCGAAAAATTAATTGAAAAACCAGTGAAAATGCTTTCTTTGGGTGAGCGAATGAAGATGGAGTTTATTGCCGCTCTTCTTCATCAACCAAAGATCGTTTTTTTAGATGAACCAACTATTGGTCTTGATATTTTTTCTCAAGAAGCCATTCGCAATTTTATCAAAGATTATCAAAAAGATTTCAAATCAACAATAATTCTTACCAGTCACTATCTTGAAGATGTTAAACGATTATCAAAACGATTAATAATTATTGATAAGGGAAAAATTCTATATAATGGTAGTCTTAACTCAATCTTTCAAAAATTTTCTCAACTCAAATATATCAGTTTAATTTTAGAAAAAAAGATAAAAAAAGAAATTCTTTTTAAAATTGGGGAACCAGTTATGTATCAATTCCCAAAATTTGTTTTTAAAATTCAAAAAAAAGACCTACCCAAAGTGGTTACTTATATTAACAATAATATTCCCTATCTTGATTTAGCGATTGAGGATGAAAAAATCGAGTCAATTATTAAAAATCTTTTAAGTAGTCGTAAATAACATTTGTAAATAAATTTAGTTTGTTTTACTAATCTTTTTTCTTAGTCAAATTTAATTAAAATAATATAATTTTTTATTTGAATTAAGTGTTAAAAAATATTATTGGAAAATTTTTAAAAAAAAGATAAACTTTATTTATGAGTCAATCCTCAATTATATTTAAACCAAAAACTTTAGTTTTTATTGTTATTCTTCTTTTAATTCTTTTCTTTGTTTTAGGTGTTCGCTATGGTCAAAAAGTTGAAAAAACTAACAAGATTATTGACTTCATTCTCTCAATTACTCCTACTCCAAAACCAACAGAAACCCCAACACCAACTCCCTTAGTTTTTGAAGATTATGAAAGCAAACGTTGGAATTTAAAATTTAAGTATCCAAAAAATTTTGAGATTAAAGAAGCCAGTAACGCTTCAGAAATTTTAATTGTCCCAAAAGAAGCAAGTCAATAAACAATTAATAAAAACATAATTAATCTGTTTTTTAATTGATAAGAAACAATATTTAAAAAATTTTATATAATTTTGTAAATAAATTAAAACTTAAAAGAGTCATTTTCCTATTGCATTTGAAATAAATATATGTTTAAAATTAACTTATGTATATTGGGCCTTTTTACTTTGATACCAAAGAAATTTTCTTAATTCTAGCAACAATTATTTTGACTTTAGCCTGGTTTTTTGGTTGGGGTCTTTGGTGGTTTGACAAAAGAGCTCTTTTAACGATTACTATATTAATGCTTATCACTAAAGGTCTTCTTCCATCAATCCACAACGAAGCATTTTTTATTTTGGCAATTATTACTATATTCTTAACTTTGTATTTACCAATTTTTCAAGTAGTTCTTTTTTACTTTTTATCCTTTTTATTTTTTCGACTATTAAAAGTAATTTAATTTTCATTTGACAAAATGATAATTGATTTAGTATACTTAATTTTGATCCTCCAAAAGCGATGCAATTTGAAAACTTTTTCTCTACGCAATCTAAAACTAGGGTAATTCCGACTTTAAGTCGGATTATAAGATGACTTCTTTGATAACCGTGGTTATCAAAGAGCATCTCCCCATCTTTAGTTGAGGGAAAAAGATCAATATAACGCTTTATGGAGGATTAATTTATTATCTTTTTTTAGATTAAACCTATCAAAAACTTCTGTTTATTTTTTTAAAAAATTTTTAGTTAAAAAAACTCTAATGAATCTAATTACTTTTAATAAAAATGAAAAAATCACTGCTTATATAATTTATTAAGCAAAATAATTATTAATTTTTATTTTTTTATGGATACTACTACTAAAAACAAAAAAACTAAAGTTTCAACCGAAATGCCTTTAGAAAAACCATTAGATGTCTCTTCAATGATTGAAGGTTATGAAGAAAAACCAATCACACCAATAACTGAAACACCTCAAGCTCAAGAAGAAGCTATAAATGAAAAACTAGCCGAAGATTTAAAAATCAGTTATGAGGCTAAAGGAGTCTTAGATATAACTTATACTGGTTATGGATTTTTGCGTCAAAATTATGAAGTTAACCCAAATCGTGATATCTATGTTTCTGTCTCTCAAATTCATCGATTCTGGCTTAGACGTGGTGATAAAGTTGAAGGACTAGCTAGACCACCTAAAGAAGGCGAAAGATTCAACTCACTTCTTTTAATTAAAAAAATTAACGGAGTAGAAATGACTGAAGAACAAAGTCGGACACGTAAACAATTTGATCAACTGACATCAATTCATCCTAATCGCCAAATTAAACTTGAAACAGAAAAAGATATTCTATCAACAAGAATTATTGATCTTTTAGCGCCAATTGGTTTTGGTCAAAGAGCGCTAATCGTTTCTCAACCAAAAGCCGGCAAAACTACTCTTTTAAAAGAAATTGCCCAAGCAATTCAAAAAAATTATCCTGATGTCTATCTAATGGCTGTTTTGATTGGAGAGCGACCCGAAGAGGTAACTGAAATTAAGCGATTTATTAAAGGTGAGGTTGCGGCTTCTAACTTTGATGAATCACCCCGTCAACAGGTAAAAGTAGCTAATATGGCTCTTGATAGAGCAAAAAGAATGGTTGAAGCAGGCCATAATGTGATTATTCTTTTAGATTCAATTACTCGATTAGCACGAGCCTTAAATTTATCAAGTCCTGGCACAGGTCGAAGCTTATCTGGTGGTTTTGATCCTCAAGCTTTGTATCCGGCTAAAAAATTTTTGGGAGCAGCTCGCAACTGTGAAGAAGGAGGAAGTTTAACCATTATCGGGACTGCTTTAGTTGGGACTGAATCAAGAATGGATGATTTAATTTATGAGGAGTTTAAAGGAACAGGTAATATGGAACTTCACTTAGAAAGAAAATTTGCTGATAAAAGAATTTTTCCAGCAATTGATATTCAAAAAACTGGTACTCGTCATGAAGAACTTTTGTTTGAAAAAGAAACTTTAAAAAGAGTTGCAACTTTAAGACGTATGTTATCGTTGTTATCAGATGAAGAAAGTTTAACCGCCTTAATTGAAAAAATATCAAAGACTAAAAACAACAAAGAGTTTTTAGAAAGTCTTAATAAGGGATAAAATGAATTTAAAAAATAAAATTAATCTTGCCTACTTTGGCTCACCAGATTTTTCAGCTTCTTTTTTGGATAAAGTCTTAAACGATATTAACCTAAAAAAGTTAATTGAGATTAAATTAGTTTTTACTCAACCTGATAGGCCAGTTGGCAGAAAGCAAATTTTAACGGAAACACCAGTAAAAACAGTGGCAAAAAAATATGGAATTGAAATTTTTGAAATTAATAATTTTAAATCATTTAAAAATTTAAAATTAAAAATTAAAAATTTTGATCTTTGTCTTGTCTATGCTTTCTCTCAAATCATTCCAGAAGATTTACTTAAGATACCAAAGCTTGGTTTTTGGAATATTCACCCTTCACTTTTACCCAAATACCGCGGTCCCTCACCAATTGCCTATCCTCTAATTTTTGGCCAAAAAGAAACTGGGGTAACTATTATTAAAATGGATGAAAAAATCGATCATGGCCCAATTATTACTCAAGAAAAATCAAAAATTGAAGATACCGATCGCCGACCAGATTTAGAGAAAAAACTAACTACTTTAGGATTCAATCTTTTTAAAAAAACTGTCCTTAATAAAGACAGTCTTTATATAAAGCAATACAAAGAGCAAAATCATAAGGCTGCTACCTATAGTAAATTATTAAAAAAACAAGATGGTTTTATTCCTTTGTCTACTCTTAAAAAAGCCTTAAAAAATGAGCCGTTAAACTCTGACGAACTACCATCAATTTTAAGAGAAATGGAAGATTGGAAATTAGAAATTGGAGATTCTTCACAAATAATCTATAACTATTTTCGAGGTTTACATCCTTGGCCTGGTATTTGGACTCTTCTTCCCAACGGCAAACGACTTAAAATAAATGAAATAAAAATTGAAAATGGAAAATTGAAAATTATCCAAGTTCAACTTGAGGGAAAGAAAGAGGTTGATTTTAAAACATTTAACCAAGCGTATAAAGTGTTTTAGTTTCTTTTATCTTTTTTACCAAACCCAAGAACCAACCCAAAAAAAGCCATCGCCAAAAACTTTAAATTCCCCAAAACATCATACCCACTAATTAACTCTCTCCAAGCTTGACCAACTGTTTTTTTATTTTTTTCAATCATTTTCTAATCAAAATTGGCAATCTTGGTTTGCCTTTTCCTTCAACTAAAACCATCTCTGTTGCCACATATAACCCTAAAGATAAAGCGGAAGTTAAATCTTTTTCCCAACCAAATTTTTCTGCTATTTCATCAATTAGCCATAGATCTAAATTAAATGCTTGATGACCTTGATTGTTATCAGTATCTAAAGTAGTTTTTGAGACTAAATTAACAATTGCAGAAACTTCTTTATGCTCTCCATCCAAAACTTGCAAGGCTGCTCCCAAACTTTCTCCTTGACCAACCAATTGTTCACCGGTTGGTAGAGTACTCAAATTAATTTCTTCCAACTGTCTACTAATTTTCTGCCATATATCC
>Ga0129299_1000930_pt1 | contig 19586 bp, 18 predicted proteins | sample ConPoolayeCmetaG_FD_94477 | JGI IMG/M metagenome (GOLD analysis project Ga0129299, IMG submission 94477) | Hot spring microbial mat communities from California, USA to study Microbial Dark Matter (Phase II) - Cone Pool mat layer C metaG ...
CCAATAGCACCGATCACCCGCCCCTCACGCTGAATGGGAACGGTTAGGCTATTCTCACGGTCGAGATTAGAGGTGAAAGGGCCTTCCAGCATCGCAGTTACAGCGGCTGGAGTCCGACCATGTCTGGCAATGATGCGCGTCTGGCCCTGTTCCAGGTCGATCAGGCCAATGGCCCCGTTATCCGCGCCAGTGACCCGCACTGCCCAGCCCAGCGTGCGATCCATCACCTGGGCAAAGTCCAATGTCTCGTTCAACTCCTGGTCGATCTGGTGAAGCTGGGAGAGTTCTTCCAGACGCTGGTTAAGAGCGGTTCCGGTGAGCGTGAACAAACGAGCATTTTCAATCGCCATGGCTGCCTGGGACGCAAACGCCGAGAGCACCTCCAGGTCGCTCTCGTCAAAGGCGCTGGTTCGGATACGGTCATCCACGTAGATCGCGCCGATGAGATGGCCCCGTGCCCACAGCGGGGCACATTGAATTGAGCGTAGCTGATGAGTCACCACGCTGATCTTGGCAGCGAAACGGGGATCAGCCGAGGCATTGGTAGTGACCACTGGCTCACCCGTATCGGCTACAAGCCGCACCACACTGCTGCTGATCTCGAACTCATCCTCGTCCAACGTCTCACGTGCCATATTGCGAGCGGCCTTGATCTGAGGATCGCCACCCTCGTCAAACAGCATCAAAAAGCCACGCTCGGCACCGGTCAGGGCGATGATCGAGTCCATCACCTGGTTCAGCACCTCGTCTAGCTGGAGGGAAGAGCCAAGCATTCGGCAAACCTCGTACAGAGCTGCCAGCCGCCGCCGTTGATCATCGCGGGCGACATCCTCGGCCAGTGCGTCTAACAGGCCACCAAGCTCCTCCAAATGAATCGCCCACTCTTGCTTGTCCAGTGTGCCCTTGCGGAGCCGCGCGCGGAGCATCTCGACCGTCTGACGCGCAGCGGCCAACTCTGCGGCTAGGCCCTGGTTGCTCGATCCCGACGAATCTGCCATGATCGTGCCCTCTCACTGCCCGGGTCTGTGAACCAGAATCGCCACTGCCTGCCTATTGTAGTCAATTTCACGACAAGGGCGAGGAGGCTTCAACTCGTCACGACCAGCCATGGCCAGACGGCTGGCACGACTACGCGCAAGCGTAGCCTGTGAACCGGATTCCACAGCCCATCTTTCAGAAATTACGTAGACAAAACCTATACAACTCTGTACAATCACCTATGTGTCACACTAGCGACGGCAACTCGAACAAGTAAATAGGGCCGTATCATGGACGGTGACGATAGCATTCCAACCTTTAACCTGAAAGCGGTCATCCGGGAGACCGGTTTGAAGCCCGATACACTTCGTGCCTGGGAGCGCCGCTATGGCCTGCCGGAGCCAAACCGTTCTTCGGGTGGCCACCGACTGTACTCGCAGCGTGACATTCGGGTGCTGAAATGGCTGATCGCCCGGCAAAATGAGGGGATGAGCATCAGTCGGGCGGTAGAATTGTGGCGCAGGCACGAAGCAGACGGAAAAGACCCGCTCCAAATGCCGGAGTATGCGACCCCCGACGGCGTGCATACTCCGCTGGCCTTCGCGGGGGGCGAATCGCTGGCGGAACTGCGAGAGGCATGGATCGGGGCTTGTCTGAGCTTTGACGAACCGAAAGCTGAACATGTGCTGGCGCAGGCATTCGCGGTCTATCCTCCAGAAGTAGTATGCTTCGAGGTGCTCCAACGCGGCCTGTCGACCATTGGCGATGGTTGGTATCAGGACGAGATCACAGTTCAACAGGAACACTTCGCGTCCGGATTGGCGATCCGTCGACTGGAGACGCTGATCGCTGCCACCCCTGCGCCAACACGTCCCGGTCGTATCCTGATCGGCAGCCCACCGGACGAAGGGCATATCTTCAGCCCGCTGCTGCTGACGTTGCTGCTACGCCGCCTAGGCTACGACGTGGTGTACTTGGGAGCCAATGTACCAGCACAGCGGTTGGAACATACTGTAACGACTGCACGGCCCAACTTTGTGGTGATGCCTGTGCAGCAACTTCACACCGCTGCCAGTTTGCTGGATGTGATCGAGGCGCTCAGGCCCATGAGCGTGCCGGTCGCCTTCGGTGGGCTGGTATTCAACCGGATTCCCGAGCTGGCAGAGCGCATTCCAGGCTACTTCCTGGGGCAACGGATCGACCGCGCTGTGCAGTCCATAGAGCAACTGCTTCAATCGCCGCTTCGTGTTCCAGCGGCTCCCCCGCTACCACCAGGTTATCATGAGGCCCTGACAGGCTACTTGAAAGCCCAGATCAAGATCGAAGCGCGCACCTGGGATTTGATGCTTCAGAGCGGCATAAGCCCTGACAACCTGGCAGTTGCTAATCTGAATATAGGGCGGAACATCATTGCGGCGCTCCGGCTAGGCAATGTAAACTTCCTTGGCCCAGACATTTATTGGATGCGAGAGCTGCTGACCAACTTCGGCGTGCCAGCGCACCTGACTGGCGTATACTTGCGCGCCTACCATGATGCCGCCGCTGCCTACCTGGGTCACCAGGGCGATCTGCTGGTGCGATGGCTGGACGAGGCGGCCAGTATGGGGGCGGGAACGTGAGTATCTGGCTTCACACCATCACACAGGGCGTTTAGGGGTGCAAGATGATTCTGGTTACAGGCGGAACGGGATACGTTGGCAGCCATATTGTGCGGCGGCTGGCTGAGATGGGCAGGCCGGTGCGAGTGCTTGTCCATGATCGAGGACGAGCGGAGCGGGAAGGTCGGCTGGCTGGCCTCAACGTGGAGTGGATCGAGGGCGATGTAGCACGCCCGGAGACGCTCACCGCTGCCCTGGATAAGGTTGAAGCGGTGATCCACACCGTCGCGATAGCCATTGAGAAAGGGCGGGGCCGCTATGAAGACATCAACTACCAGGGCACGGTGAATGTGGTCGATGCGGCACGGGCTGCTGGGGTCAGGCGGCTGATCAACATAAGCCAACTCGGTGCAGACTCAGCGCTGCCATATCGGTTCCTGGCATCAAAGGGCCGGGCACAAGAGTACGTAGCGAAGTCAGGCCTGGACTGGACTGCTTTTCGCCCATCTGTGATCTGGGGGCCGGAGGATGAGTTTGCTAACTCGTTTGCGCGCCTGATTCCCCTGACTCCGATCTTCTTCCCTATCGTGGGTGGCGCAGATTCCCTGTTTGAGCCAGTGTGGGTTGATGATGTGGCAACGGCGGTCGTCAAAGCACTGGACGACCGTTCAACTATCGGCAAAGAGTATGAGCTGGGCGGGCCGGAGGTACTGACATTGGAGGAAATCGAGCGGCGGACGCTGGCAGCGCTCGGCACTCGGCGCATCTTGATCCGCTTCCCGATGTTGCTGATCAGGCTGGCGGTGTTTTTCATGGAGACTCTGCTGCCCAACCCCCCAGTGACGCGCAGCCTGTTGGAACTATTGGCTGTCCGCAATGTGACCACGAACAATGCGATCAGGCAGTTCGTGGAGGAACCGCGCCCGTTCACCGCTGAGAACGCCGCTCCCTATATGCGGGCGTTTCGTGTTAGCCAGACCCTGACAGCCTTCTGGGGACGCTGACCAGAGTTGTGAGGACCACCTCGTGCTGGGTCGCGCGACTGCGCTCCGCTCGCCCGTACGCCGGGCTTTCTAGCCGGCACTCGCCCTCCCATGTCGCCACCGCCGACACGACAGGCGGGAGACCCGCCATTGATCAGTGGAGATGGCCGTGACTGTGTGCATGCCCGTGATCGAGTTCCTCGGGATTGGCTGCGCGCAGACCGGTAATCTCAACCTCGAATTGCAAGCGTTCGCCAGCCATCGGGTGGTTGAAATCAAGGATAAGCGCATCTTCCTCAATACTCACAATCTCGACCTCACTCTCACGGCCTGTCTCGTCAACCACTGGAAGGAACATCCCCACTTCTGGCACAAAGCCCGCAGGTAGCTGGTCACGGCTTAGTCGGCCCACGTCATCGGGATCGTATTCGCCATAGGCATCCTGTGGCTCGACGACCACCGTTTTGCGCTCACCAACCCGCATCCCTTCTAATGCGCGTTCCAAGCCGGGGACGATGTTTTTATGCCCATGCAGGTAGACCAGCGGATCGTGTTCACTGCTCTCTTCAACCAACGTCCCATCGTCCAGACGCAACTTGTACTGGAGACTCACTACCACATCTTTCGCTACTGTCTCGGGAGCCATCGCCTTCCTCCTTGCTCATATCCTCAAGATCAAAAATAACAAGGACAACTTGCAAGCCCCTGTAGCCAGGGAGTATAACCCTTTGCCCGGCGCGGTTCAATACAAGTCGGGCGTCGCGCAGCGGATGAGCAATCTGCTTTTGCCTCTGTCCTGATGCCCAAGATAAAATCGGCCTGCCGTTTATGCAGCTAGAGGATAGGCATGACCTGCCCATCTGTCCCACCTACCCAAGCTCCCCTACATGAGTACGGTGAGCGCTACTTTCGTAGCTATAACTATGCAGATCGCCCATTGGGGCGGTTCAGCATGTACTGGTTCGCACGGCAATATTATGCCCGACTGGTGCGCCGCTATGCGCCGCCTCACGGGCCGTCACATCGGATGCTCGAGCTTGGTTCGGGGCTGGGACATCTGTTGAGTCTATTGTCAAACAATTTCACCTGCGTGGGGATCGATATTGCGCTCTACGCAGCGCGGGAAACCCGCCGCAATGCACCACAGGCACTAACACTGGTAGCCTCTGCCGACCGACTGGACATTTTCACCGATCACAGCTTTGATGCGGTGGTCGCGTTGCACCTAGTTGAGCATCTGGTCGACCCGCGAGAAGCGATCAGGCAGGTGAATCGCCTTCTTGCACCCGATGGCTTGTTCCTGTTTGCCACTCCAAACCCTGTCTACGCCTTACGCCCCCTGAAGCACGTCGAGCAGACAGCCGATGCCATCTCCAAAGACCCGACACATATTAACGTCCACCCCCCAGATACATGGCGGCTCTGGGTAGAGGAAAGCGGGTTCCGTGTGTTGCACCAGTTTGGAGATGGGCTATGGGATGTGCCCTACCTGCCCCTTATCCCGCCTGCTATCCAGTTTGCCTTATTCGGCTGGCCCAGCCTGATCCAGGTGATCACCGGGTGGCCACTGATTCCGAAGGCGCTGGGTGTGAACCTGATCACCATCGCCCGCAAGCAGCATTCGCTGTGAGGGAAGCGTGGGAGAGGCCGCCGGGATTGCAGCCCTTTGAGGGCGCTGCGATTGGACGTGTGGGAGGTGGCAGCTTTCTCTGTTGATTAGGGGGTTCGCACGTTACTTCACCTGCCGGACAGCCAGCGCTGAATCAGCAGATGCGTGCTTTGAAAGGATGCGATCTGGTCGGTAGGTAGCTCATCGGGGGAAAAGAACCGAACTTCATCCACGTCATCCCCCGGGGCGAGCGCCCCACCGGCCACCTCTCCCTCGAACAGGATCACGATACTGGCTGAGCCGGAGCCAGCCCCGCCCAGCACATCAATCAGTCCGGTAATCCGAACTTCCAGCCCGGTTTCCTCGCGCACTTCGCGGATGGCGGCCTCGCGCGGGTCTTCGCCGTAATCGATAAATCCCGCGGGGAGCGCCCACCTGCCAAGCTCCGGGACGACGGCCCGCTTTACCAACAACACCCTATCATCGCGGGTCACGAATACCACTGCCGCCACTTTAGGATCACGAAAGTGGATGAAGCCGCACGCTTCGCACACGCGATGGACTTTGCCAAAGCGGAGGCCATCGGAGAGGGGTTGCCCACATCGTGGGCAGAAGCGCATCTCACGGGGATCGATCACGTTGTTGCCGCCGTTTCAATACACGGGCCAGAGTAAAGGCAAACAAGGCGCACACCAGCAACCCAACGATCACCACCACCGGCAACCAAGATTGCAGCGGGGTGCGATCCGCCTGCCCGGTGGGGCGGGCCTCAGGCAACGAAGAAGATGGTTCAGGAGGCACAACCCTCTGAGGAGTGATCGGCTGCGCTTCGGCCTCGACAACTTGCGTCTCAATGGCAGCCGGCCCGATACCTTCCTCCAGCGTGGGAGTTGCCATCATCTGATCTGCCTGGGGAGCAACCGGCGTGGGCAACGGCAGGGCCGGCGCGGGCGCGGCACCACCGATGCCTGTCTCCGGCCCGCCAGGCCCTCCGCCAAGCCCTTCTGGAGGAAGTCCCACCTCATCAGGGACGGGAGCGCCATAGGATTCAACGGCAGGTGGCAGAGTGGTAGTTGCCGCAGGCATCTCGACTGCCTCTTCCTGAGCAACTTCGGCAGCAGCCATCTCCTGGGGGGCAGCCTCGGTCGATACGAGTGGTTGCTCCACATCCTCACCGATGGCCCTTTCCTGGAGAGCGGCCCCCGGAGCAGGCGCCACAGCCATCGGCGTGCCACCTCCCCGTAGACTGAAGATAAGGACTACTGCGCAGACTAAACCTACAGTGATCAGTGCCCCTCCCAGCGCGAGGCGCGGCATCCCCCTCGGGGCAATCTGGCCCAACCAACCGCGCCGGGCGGGCCTGCCATAACGGGCCGGATCGAGGGTGAAGTTGCGCGGCACAGGAACCCGTTCGGCCATCTTCAGCAGCGCAACCGTTGCCCGCAACGACTCCAGTTCTGTGCGTAGGACCGGCTCACGAGCCAGTCGCTGCTCAATGATGGCCTTCTCGGTGGGCGAAAGCTGCCCGTCCAGGTAGGCGTTCAGCGCGATGCGATCACGCTCATTCAAGGGGGTGCTCAAGCCGATGTCTCGCTATCAGGAGTTGCGGCGTTCATAGGCCAGACCCGCGTACCCGCTGCCGTCTATGGACTCCCACCACTAAGACGATAGGCAGCAGGCAATAGTTCCTCGTATCCCTGCAGGCAATCGCGCAGGTTGGCACGGGCGCGACTCAGGCGCGATTTGACCGTTCCGAGCGCGATGCCAACAATGGCGGCGATCTCATCATAATTGAATCCCTCAAGGTCAGATAACACTGCCACTGTACGCTGATCCTCCGAGAGGCCCTGGAGACAGCTCATAATGGCCGCCTGAAGGTCCATTCGCTGGGCGTAACTCTCCGGATTTTCAGCCCGGCTGACCAGGGGGGAGTCCGGAGCTTCGTCCTCGGTGTATAGGGCATCGAGCGAGGTTTGAGGGCGGCGCCTGGTTCGGCGCAATTCGTCGTAACAGGCATTGGTCACGATGCGCATCAGCCATGACTTGAACGACCCACCACGGAAGGTATGGATTGCCTGGTAAGCGGAGATGAACGCCTCCTGGGTTGCATCCGTCGCTGAATCCACATCGCCCATAATGCGATAGGCGACGTTGAATGCCTGGGTCTGGTAGTGCAGAACCAAGGTGTTGTAAGCATTGAGATCGCCGCGTTGGGCATCGCCAATAAGGCCCGCTTCGTCCATACACCTGCCCTGAAGTAAAGGAGGGCGGTATTGCCGGGGGCAATTGGCCCGTGGGCGTCGATTGTAACAGAGAATCTGCTGAATTCTCAACGAACACCCAACTCCCAACTCCGGGAGTGGAGAACATCGCGGGTTCATGAAGTCTTTGATGTGAGCAGGGCAGGTCAGATAACGGCACTTGTGCAACTGGTGGCGGTTCCAGGCAAAGACAAAGAGCTTGATGGCGGCTCAGACTGCTGTGTTTGCCCGATGGGGTACGCCCAACCTTGACTTGCTGCCCTGTGCTTTGATAATGGGAGCATTCGACCCTGCCCCGTTTTACCCGTACCGGATACTTATCCACTCCCATCAGGGAATGGGGTTGATCCCGCTGGGCGTGTTGGTAGGGGACGGAGTGCGACCTGCCCCTGGGGTGTCAAGGGGGAGTGGTGTGGCGGTCGGCAGTGGGGTCGGGTTGGCGCAGGCATCCTCTGCTTGGCGCGCCTTCTCGCGCACCGCCTCGTCATCGCGCATGGACAGCGCCGCTTCGTATTGGGTCACAGCATTACAGCCAGCCCCGCCCCGGAGAAGCTGGTCACCATACCTGACATACGCTTCCCATAGTCGGGCTGGCACGTCACGATAATTCGGAGCCAAATCATAGATCGCCCGGAAGTTATCGATAGCAATCCGCCATTCCAGGTTGGAGTATGTCAGCCCTGTTGAATACAACGTTGCCAGGTAGCGTTCCCCCTCTGTCTGATCATCGAGAGGTCGGATGTCATCTGCTTGGTCGAGCAGGAACAGTCCCTCCTCGATGCGGTTTCCGCGCACATAGCTCAGGCCAAGTGTTACCAACGATTGATACAGCATTTCTTTGACCTCGGCTTCGCGGTAGGTTGGGTCAATGCTCTGCAATTCCTGAAGGCGGGTGATGGCACTAGCCCATTGCTGTTGATCGTAGTAATTCTGTGCATCGAGGAAGAGAGTTGTGGGGTCTTGGCTCGTGCTTGGTGGGAGCGTTGGGGCGACCGTCTCGACCTGAGCCATCAGCTCCTCTACCTGGGCAAGCCGCTCCGCTGCGCCAGGGTAGTCAGGAACGCGCTCCACGATCCATCGGAAGCGTTGAGCAGCCAGCGCATAGCTCCCCGCTTCCTGATCGGCCACGCCCAAGGCAAACTGCAGGTCCATCTCAGCCGCAGTAGTCTGTGTGGCCTGGGCATGGCGCTCACGCTGGCCTGCCACCACACCCCCAGCGGCTGAGATGCTCAGAGTGGTGATCAACACACATAGCAGCACGCCAATCAGCAGCAGACCGGGCGAAGCCATCAAGCGCAGGAGGGATCGCCGGCCACGTGGTGTCCTAGTGGGATAGAGAGTTGGTGATGGCAGCATATCGTTGTCAGGCCCGGCACGCAGGTCGGGCGCATTATAGCGAGTCGGGCGGGGCTTGTCGATGTACAGGGTGGCCCCTCTTTACAGGCTGGATAGAGGATCGGGTGAGGGTGCGAGTTGACAGCGCGCGGATATGTCTGACTCGGATGGCAGTGGTGTGCTTTTGCTACTCCGCCACGGTTCGAGACCGAGAATGGGGGGCCTAATCAAACCAGTACGTATACGCTGGCTCGAACTGCTCGATCAACCCCCGATTCACGTCTAGAGCGCGGTATGCCTGATCGATGCCCAGATGGGTTGATGGCCAGGTTGCGCGCTGCGCTCGTTGGTCGAGTCGGTCAAGCCGAGTGCGCAGCCATGGCCCAATTTGCTGCCCAATCTCCGCCTCATACTGGTACAGCAGCGGGATCAACTGCGGCACAGCATCCTCAGACAAGCTACCCAGGTATGCCACATCCAGTTCCTCGCCCTCCATATAGCGTGCCAAGTTCCATTTTACGATAAAAGCATCCGGGTTGAGAAAGTCCAGGGTGAGAGTAAAGCCGATGGCCGCTACCAGCGTCGCCGTTGCAAACCAGCGGATCCGGTTCACCAATAAGAGCACAAACATCACAACCAGTAGAATCGCTAGCCAGATCATGAACACGTGCGAGTGCACCCGCAGCCGCGTGAACCCGTAGGCCAGCTCGTACAACCGCAGCCGCTGGAACGCCGAGGCTAGGATAACAATTGTCAGGCCAGTCATCAGACCTGCCCCCGCCAGGAATCCGGCTTGTTGGAGGGGGGACTCACGCCGGGTGATGAAGTCCAGCCCTAGAATCAGGCATAGCGTGATCCCCGCTACTGCCAGCAACTCGAAGAAACCCCGCCGGGCGTATTCCGAGTAAGTGAGACCCTGGCTTCGCAAGAATGCCTCACCGCCGAACAGCGCCGCGAACTGGATCGCTACGAAGAGGGCAAACAGCACATCAATGCTAAACAGCGCGACCGCTCCCTCCAGTGCTCCGATCCACTTCCGCGCAGGGGGTTGAGGTAGACCAGATGGCTCGAGGGCGCTCTCGCCGGCCTCTTCAGCGTTGGATGAGGAGGCGGTTGCTTGGCTGAGATGGAGCGGCCCGCGCGCGGTGCGGGCTAGAGCGTAAGCCAGCCCTCCCATGATGATCCATGCCAGTGTCGCTGTCAGAAGGGTATGGCCGATAATGTCAGCCATGTTCAGCGCCCCGAGAATCCGGTTGACCATATTAGAGAAAACAAGATCGGCGGCGGCGAACAGGTAGGTGAAGAGACACAGGAAGGGTGCGGCGATCAGCAGCCCGACCAGCACCCGCCGCAGGGGCCGTTCGCCTGTACCCTCACGCTGGCGCAGCTCGGCAGCGCTGCGCGGCAGCAACCGGAAAGGCACAAAGAGGCTGAACACCATGCTCTCTGCGAATGCAACGAAATATCCCCCGATATTCAGCGTTGTCACCACCGGGGAGGTGAGGCGGTTCGCCAACAGAGCCAGTAGCAGCACCGCACCACTGACATTCAGAAAACGCAGCAGTGGTGCAGCCCGCACTGCCGAAAACACCGTCAGCGTCAGCAACGGTAGCACCAGCCACAGGTTAGCCACCGTCAAAGGTGATTTTTCGACCAGCGCCAGCCCGATCAGTCCGATCAGCACCAATGTGGCGATGATTGGCACCGAGATGCCGAGCGGTTGGTTGTAAGTCATCAGGTCGGCTGCCAGCCCCAGTAACAGACCAATCAGGGCGATCAGCAGCGGGTTCTTTAAGCTGGTGTAGTCCATGCAGGCATGCCTCGTATGAAAGGATGCTCTATCTTACGCCGGGCAGGGCTGCCATAGCCTCTTGGGGTGCTGCCAAAATCTGTCAAAACCTGCTTCGCGCCCGCACAGCGAGGGTGACAATTGAGCAGCCGATTTTCACACCAGAACACCCCGAGAGTTATAGTTTGTGACACTCGAACGCCATACCTTTGGGGTACTTCCTATGACCAGCGCGCCTGCCCGCTTTGAGGATCTGATCGAGCGCCACCACGATGAGCTATACATCTATTTATGGCGGCTGCTCAGTGCAGCAGGTCGGAGGGAAGGCAGCATTGAAGTGGAAGACCTCCTTCAGGATGTGTTCGAGCGAGCTTATCGGGCCTATCCCCGGCTGCGCCCAGAGAGCAACGTCCGGGCGTGGCTGTACAAGATTGCAACCAATACAACCCTCTCAGCGCTAAGGCAAGCGGGGCAAGCGAGCTGGCTCGATATAGAGGAAGCGGAGCATCTGGGTGGCGACCTCGCCAGTCCGACACTTGAGCAAACAATGCACCTCGACGAGGTCGAAGCGATGCGTGCCGCGATTGTTGCCTTGCCGCCCTCGCAACGAGCCGCAGTCGTGATGCGCTATCTCCAAGGGCTGGAGTATGCCGAGATCGCTGCTGTGCTGAACTGCTCCCAGGAAAGTGCCCGCGCTAATGTCTCACATGGCCTACGGCGATTGCGTCGCATTCTGACTTCCCTGCCGACCTGACTGGAGAGAAAGTTAATGACCGATCCACTCGTAAAGTCCTTGAGAGATGCACTGGACCATCCATCGCAGGGGGCAGTTGAGCGATCTCGTCGCCGTGTGCAGGCATGGTTTGTGGAAACTGCGCCCCTGATCCGCTGGGATGTGTTAGAAACGCCGCTTGGCCCTCTGCACATCGCCGCCAGCGAGCGAGGCTTGTGCAGGGTTGACCTGGGTCTGAGACGGGATGTCTTCCTTACACTGCTCGATCCGCTAGCTCGCACTGAGCGTGATGTGTCTACCTTGAAGAGTATGATGACACAGTTTCGTGCCTACTTTGCCAATCCCCGGATGCGCTTCGACCTGCCGCTCGATCTGAGCCACGTCCGACCCTTCCAACGTCGGGTGTTGGAGACTGTCGCCGCCATCCCTGCGGGGACTGTGTGGACGTATCGTCAGGTGGCCTCCGCCATTGGCAAACCAAGCGCCAGTCGTGCTGTGGGCCACGCACTGAGCACCAACCCGCTGATGATCGTTTTGCCCTGCCACCGGGTAATCGGCAGCGATGGCAGCCTGCATGGTTACCGCGGCGGCCTCGATGCGAAGCGGTGGCTCCTCCAGATGGAGGGGGCGCTGTAAGATCACATCGCCCAGCGCAGTCGATGTTTCTCAGGATGGGGTGTGCTTCGCCCCCATATCACCTTGAGGAGGCCGTGATGAGGTTCCGGGAGTGGGGGGCGTTCACATTGCTGGGAGCGATCTGGGGAACGTCATTTCTATGGATCAAGATCGCGCTTCAGGATATCGGGCCGTTCACATTGGTGGCGTTTCGCATCCTGTTTGGGCTGCTCGGCCTGCTGGTGGTGATGCGTCTTCGGCGCCAGTCGTTTCCCCGAGATCGGCGGATAATTCTGGCCTTCTTGATTCTTAGCGTATTCCAGACGGCATTGCCGTTCACCTTGATCTCGTGGGGCGAGACGCGCATTGACTCGGCAGTGGCGTCCATTCTGAACGCCACAATGCCGCTGTTCACCATTGTCATTGCCCACTTCTGGCTGCTCGATGAGAAACTGACCCTGAGCCGGATGGCAGGGCTGGTTGTGGGCTTCGCTGGTGTGGTGATCTTGATGAGTCGTGACCTGGGGCCGGCGGGCTTGAGGGGCAACTTGCTGGGCCAACTTGCAGTACTGGGGGCGGCGATCAGTTACTCCGTTGGCGTGACATTCACCCGCCGCCATCTACAGGGCCAGTCTCCGGTGGTGCAATCCACGCTGACGTTATTATTTGCTGATGTGATTCTGTGGTTGGTAACTCCCTTTGCCGAGCACCCAATCCGGCTGCCTGCCCTGCCAATCACGTGGCTGGCGCTGCTGTGGCTTGGATTGCTCGGATCGTGCACCGCCTATCTGCTGTACTTCTACTTGATCAATACCTGGGGCGCGACGCGGGCCTCGGTTGTGACCTATGTTTTTCCAGTGATCGGCCTGATCCTGGGGATCGTCTTTCTCAACGAAGCCGTTGACCTACGGTTAGTCATCGGCTCGTTGCTGGTGGTGGCCGGGATCGTAGTGGTTAACCTCAAGCTCCGCCGTGCTACCGAGTCACCAACCCCTACACCTGCGCGGTGAGGTACAATACCTATGTTAACTGGGCCGTAGGGGCGGATTACTTAGTTGCATAACTTCCTACCTCCTCCGCCCTCACACTGATCGGGAGAGGCACGTCATGATCGTCCCTGATGGTGTGGAACAAGTGCTGCTCAACGAAGACGTGATACGGCGCCGAGTAGACGAACTTGCTGTGCAGATCAGCGCCGACTATCACGACGACGATGAGCTTGTGTTGGTAGGGGTGTTGAAGGGAGCCTTTATCTTCCTCGCCGATCTCTCCCGTCGCCTGACTATCCGGCATCATGTGGATTTCATCGCACTTGCCAGCTACGATGGCGGACATGTCCGTAGTGGTAGTGTTCGCATGATCATGGATACACGCACCGCTCTGGCCGGACGACATGTGTTGATCGTTGAGGATATTCTCGATACAGGCTATACGCTCAATTATCTGATCCGTAACTTCCAAGCACGCAACCCTGCCTCGCTGCGGACGTGCGTTCTGCTACGGAAATTGGAGCGCGAGGAGGTTGCCGTCCGGGTAGATTATCTCGGTTTTGACATCCCCAACGTGTGGGTGGTTGGCTATGGGCTAGATTATGCTGACCGGTACCGCACTCTACCCTATATCGCCGCGCTCAAGCCAGAAACGTACCAGACAAGCTGACTGTGGATGGTATGGATCGCTGCCCTGCACTCCCGATGGTGTTGGGGATGTCTATGGGCTGCGTCACAGTGCTTGACAGTCCTGGCTAGTCCCCCGTCTCGATTATTGCATCGGCAGGCATACCAGGCTTCAGCCTGCCATCCGGGTTTTCGATCCGGACATGTACGGCGAAGACCAGGCTGACTCGATCCTCCTCAGTTTGCACGTTGCGTGGCGTGAACTCAGCCTCACGAGAGAGGAACGTCACTGTGCCTTCAAAAGTTTCGCCGGGGTAGGCATCCACTGTGATGTGCACCGGCGCCCCCAGCCTCAACAGCCCGATCTGCGTTTCGGGGATATACAGCACCAATTTAAGGGTGCTGAGGTCAGAGAGTGTGAGGAGTGGCACGCCAGGTGAGGTGATTTCCCCGGCGTGGACGGAGCGTGTGGTTACAATCCCTTCAACGGGCGCGATCAGCGTCAGTTGCGCGATCTGCGCATCGATCAGGGCTACCTGTGCTTCAGCCATGGCCACCTGGGCCTCGGCGATGTCAACCTCTTCTGGCAACGGTCCGTTGGCGACCAAGTCATACTGTGCCTGGGCTAGTGCAACGCGGGCCTCGGCGATAGGAATCTGAGACTGCACCGCCCGCGCCTGAGCAATGGCGGATAGAGGGTGCTCCCGCTGTCCCTCCAGCAATGCCAACTTCTGCTGCGCCCCTAGCGCCTGGGCCTCGGCTGCTCTAAGCTGGGCCTCTAGAATCTGCACCTGGTACTCTTGGAACTCAATCGCCTGTTCATCGCGTGGCTCATCGATCCGTAGCCACCCCAGTTTGATCCGTGCTTCTTCTAATTGCTGTTGGGCCAGTTCGACCTGCCGGGCGGTGAGATTGACCTGGGTCTGGGCAGCAGCGATCTGCACTTCCACTGACTGGGGATTGCCAGCAGCAGCCCATGCGCCACTCGACGCACGACGCGCACCACGCAGAGCCGCCTGTGCTTCGTCGAGTGCTGCCCGAGCTGCTGCCAGCTCTTCCTCATTAGCTCCCGCACGCAGCCGATTGAGGGTGGCCTGGGCAACCGCGACAGCGGCCTCTGCTTGGGCACGATTGGCCCGCAGGAGGGTATCGTCCAGCACGATCAACACCTGCCCCGCTGTTACTGGTTGCCCCTCTTCAACTCGCACTTCGGCCACACGCCCAGCCGTCTCAGCGACGACGCTCAAGCTTTCCGCTTCCAGGAAGCCCGACGCTTCTATCGGCTCAGCGGTTTCACTTTCGGTGACGCTATCAGTTGCACACGCAGCTAGGATAAGGGCGGTCGCCAGCGCGATGATCCCGCTCCACGTACGCCAGACTGCTGTTCCCAAAATCCACACCTCCTACTCGAACACCGCATCGGCAGGCATACCGGGCTTCAAGGAGTGATCCTCGTTCTGAATCTGAATCTTCACGGCGAATACGAGGTTCACGCGCTCTTCGCGGGTTTGCACGCCCCGCGGGGTGAATTCTGCCTCGTCGGCTATACGCACGACCGTTCCTCTGAATACCCGACCAGGGAATGAGTCGACCGTAACCGTCACCGCTTGATTGAGGTGCACCTCGCCAAGCTGAGCTTCAGGCACATAGACCGTTAATTCAACCACATCCAAGTTACCAAGTGTCACCAAGGGCACACCGGGCGCAGCCAGCTCTCCCACATGCACAGTCTGCTCCAGCACGATCCCGTCAATAGGTGCGGTGATGGTCATCCGGGCAATCTGCGTACCGATGGCTTCGACGGCTGCCCGTGCCTCCTCGACCTGTGCATCAGCTACAGCGAGGTCTTCCGGGCGAGGGCCAGCCCGTAAGGCTTCAAGTTCGGCCTGGGCACGGGCCAGCGATGCCTGAGAGGTTTCGAGTTGTGCCTGTGCGCTGCTGACCTGCGCCAGCAGCCCTGTTGGGCTATCTGCATAGTCTTGAAGTGTGTTCACCAGGTCCTGTGCGCCCTGTACTGCTTCCTGCGCCATGTTGAGGTTGATCTGAGCCTCGTAATAGCGCTGTGGTGAGAGCGTCATATCAAGCGGCAGGCTGCCCACCGTGCCACCCATTCCGAATCGGTTGGCCTGATGGCGGGCCGCCTCAAGCTGGTCGAGACCATAATAATAGAGTTCAAGCGACCGGTCGGCAGCAGTGAACCCTATTTGAGCAGCGACAAGCTGTTCGCTGGCGACGGCGAGCTGCGTGCGGGCGTCCGCTAATTGAAGCTCGATCTCCTGTGGGTTGTTAGCGATGGCCGCTGCATCAGCCACCGCGATGGCTGCCGCATCCACCGCTGCCTGGGCAATTGCCACTTGGGCCTGTGCTTGGCGGATAATTTCCTCGCGTGGGGTAGCTGCCAGCAAATTCCGCTGGGCGATCATCATATCAAGCTGGGCCTGCGCTGCATCCCTCTGTGCTTCAAGCATGGCCGTGTCAAGCCGCAGCAACACATCGCCTGCTACGACTTCATCACCTTCCTCGAAGGCTCGTTCTAACACACGCCCGCCCATTTCAGCCGCCACCTCGATCTGTTCGGCTTCAATGAATCCGGAGACTTCCAGTTGCCCGGGGATGGTCTGCCGGGCAGCTTCAAATTGTTCAACGAGATGCTGGCGTGGGCCATTCTGAGCACTGCTGAAGAGCACTGCCGCTGCGCCGCCGATCAGCAGGAGAGCCACTACTATCGTGACAATGATTCGTCGTCTGGTCATCGTACGTCCCACCTAAGAAGCCTCAACACAGAGATGAGGAGACCACAGACACAGGTTGTTTTTCATCCCTGCGTTCTTGGGTTTCGGATACTTACTCCGCACGCCGGATGCAGGAAATGAACACGTCCTCCAGCGAGGGTGCGATCACCTCCATTGAACCCGGCTCAACATTCTGAGAGCGCAGCAGGTCGCGGATTGACTCGATGTGTTGCCCGATCTCCGCGCCAATGACATGAATCTGCGCCCCGTATAGGGCTACTTCCTCCACCGGCAGCTTGCCCCGTCGGTGCGCTTCACCGAGCACCGTCATGGCAAGGGTAGGGTCATTGGGTGCGATCTCCAGCACTTGACCCTGCATCATTGTGTCTTTAATATGCTGCGGCGATCCGCGCGCGATGATGTGCCCATCGTGGATGAAGGCCAACTCTTCGCAATGCTCGGCTTCGTCCATGTAGTGCGTCGTGACGAAAATAGTTGTGCCTCGCATAGCGATCTCGTATAATAGATCCCAGAACGCACGCCGCGAGACTGGATCGACTCCCGCCGTCGGCTCGTCGAGGAATACAAGATCAGGCTCGTGCAAAATGGCCGCGCCGAGCGCCAGTCGTTGGCGCCATCCGCCGGAGAGGTTCTTCGTCCGCTCGCGCTCGCGGCCCTTCAGATCGGCCATCTCCAACGCAAACTGGATGCGCTCTTTAAGCCGATCGCCCCTCAGGCCGTAAGTGCGCCCATAGAAGCGCAAGTTCTCGATCACGGTCAGGTCATCGTATAAGCTGAAACGTTGAGACATGTAGCCCAATCGGGGGCGGACACTTTCTGCCTGGTGGGTAATATCGTGGCCCAGCACGAAGGCCGTTCCAGCAGTGGGGTGCAGCAGGCCCAGCAACATCCGAATCGTGGTTGTCTTGCCAGAGCCATTCGGCCCCAAGAAACCAAAGATCTGCCCGCGCTGCACGTGGAAGGTGATGTGATCGACCGCTATGAACTCGCCGAACTTCTTAGTCAGGCCCTCAACCCAGATCGCGCGTTCCCGCCCGTTCTGGGTCGGCTCGTTCTCTCCCAGCGGGGGAAGGGGAGTGAGGGTTCTCATGGCTGCCCCTCCTTATCCGCCTGAGCACGCCTGCGGATCAGGGATACAAACGCCTCCTCCATACGTGGCTCGATCCGTCGCATGCCCCTGGCTGCCAACCCGGCCTCGCCCAGCGTTTGCTCGATGATGCGCTGTCCCTCGGCTACATCGTCCACGAACACGTGCAATAGCTCGCCGAACGACTGCACCTCGCGGATTCCCGGCAGTCTCCGTAGCAGCTCACGCGCCCGGCGGCGGTCGCTAGGTTGGAATTCCAGCATCTGCCCAATTAGACGGTTGCGGATCGCGGTGGGAGCATCGCATTCGATCAGCCGCCCCTGGTACATCAGCCCCACCCGCGAGCAACGCTCGGCCTCATCCATGTAGGGGGTACTGACCACAATGGTCACGCCTTGAACGTGCAGGTTGGTCAGAATATCCCAGAACTCGCGGCGCGACACCGGATCGACCCCGGTAGTTGGCTCGTCCAGGTACAGGATCTCCGGTTCATGGATCAGAGTGCAAGCCAGACCAAGTTTCTTCTGCATCCCGCCGGAAAGCCTCCCTGCTCGGCGGGTGCGGAAGTCCGTGAGACGAGCGAAGTGGAGCAGCCGCTCGATGCGCTCCTTACGAACCGCCCCCCCGACTCCGTATACGTCGGCGAAGAAGTTCAGGTTCTCAGTCACTGAGAGGTCACGGTACAGGCTGAAGGTCTGTGCCATGTACCCGATCCGCGTTTTGATCGCCTCCGGCTCTCTGACTGTATCGAACCCGGCGACGGTTGCCGAACCGCTGGTCGGGTCCATGATCGCTGCCAGTAAGCGGAGAACTGTGGTTTTGCCCGCGCCGTCCGGTCCCACCAGCCCAAAGATCTCTCCCTTGTAGATCGTCAGGTCAAGGTCGCTGACCGCGACCGTCTTGCCCCTGCTAAACTCGCGGCGTAGCGCATTGGTCTGGATGATGATTTCGTCGCTGTTGTGTGTCATACCGCCTAATCCAAGCTCTTACGGAAACGTCGCGCTGCCTGAATCAAGATCACGCTGCAGAACGCGGTGAGGATCAGCACTTCGTTCTGCAGCGGGGCTAAGCCGACTCCCTTCAAGACAATGCTGCGGACAATGATCAGCATGTACCGCAATGGGATAGCATAGCTCAGCATTTTAAGCCCCCAGGGCAGGGCCTCCAGCGGAAAGAAGAAGCCTGACAGGAAGATCGCCGGCATGATGATCAAGAAGCTGAGCAATATGGCTTCCTGCTGGGTGCTTGTCACTGTCGAGATGAGGATCCCAATCCCCAGTGATCCGAGCAGAAATAGAGCAGACAGCCCCAACAGGAGCCAGATGCTACCTCGAATGGGCACGCCGAACCAGAAAACGCCAACTGCAAGCACCTCCAGCAAGTCGAAAAATGATAGCACTACATAGGGCGCGGTCTTGCCGATCACCAGCTCGATGGGCCGGATGGGTGTGACGATGAGCTGTTCCATCGTGCCCAGCTCGCGCTCGCGGACGATAGCCAGTGAGGAGAGCATGGTCGCCAGGAATTGCAGCAACATGCCCATCAGGGCGGGGATCATGAAGTTGGCGCTCTCCATGCCGGGGTTATACCAGACCGTCGGGCGCACCTCTAGGCCAGTGGACTGCACGCCGAAGTGTCCCATCCGTTCCGCCTGGCCAGTTTGAAGTGCGGCTGCCAGGACAGTATTGGCGACAGTCGGATCGGAGCCATCCACGATGAAACCGACCTCGACGGTCTGCCCTCCGAGCAAATGCTCGCTGTAGGCGCGGGGCACGATCATGGCTGCCCGCACATCTCCCTGGTCTAGCAGCGCGGCAAGCTGTTCCTCTGTTTCCACATAGTGGGTTACTTGGAAGTACGATGTAGCTTCATAGGCCCGCACCAACGCCCGGCTAGCCGGCGTATGGTCGGCATCGAGCACAGCCAGCGCAATATTATCGATGTCCGTGGTGGCTGCATAGCCCAGAAGCACCATCTGGATGACCGGGATCAGGAAGATCAGGGTCAGCGTGCGCGGGTCGCGGAAGATGTGCAGAACTTCTTTTCGCGTAATCGCCAGCGTGCGCGCGATCATGCTCGATCCTCCCGTTCGGCCACACCGTACAGGAATACATCCAGGATAGCTGGTATCCAGAAGTCAGGGCCTGCGTCCGGCAGTGGTAGCTCGATCATTTCAGCGAGCACGTTACGCCCATGCGAGAAGGCCACTAGTTGGGTCAGCACATAGCC
>Ga0129299_1000931_pt1 | contig 19567 bp, 13 predicted proteins | sample ConPoolayeCmetaG_FD_94477 | JGI IMG/M metagenome (GOLD analysis project Ga0129299, IMG submission 94477) | Hot spring microbial mat communities from California, USA to study Microbial Dark Matter (Phase II) - Cone Pool mat layer C metaG ...
CCGAGTGTGCGACAATCCAAGTAAACATGGCTCCCTCCGTAGGAATGATATTTTGCCCTTCCCACTATAGCAGAAATTCCGTGTGGGTTCAAATTACGTTTAGTACTTGCCAAAGTCCAGTAATGAATAGCCCCATCCCCTGCTCCTGCCTGAACGAAAAAAAATCTTTCGCCAACAGATAGAAGTCAAAGGATGGGGCTAGTCCCTATCCGTCACCGCGCCGCTACGCACAACGGCGCATCTCTCCAATCCACAATCTCTAATCTCTAATCTTTACTTTACCGCATGACACGCAACCCAGTGATCGCCGCCTACATCGCGAAAGACCGGATCTTGCACTTTACATACGTCCATCACAATCGGGCAACGCGTGTGAAAGCGACAGCCCGGGGGTGGACGCAACGGCGATGGTACATCGCCCACCAGAATAATCCGTTCACGTTTTTCTTCGACAACGGGATCAGGAATCGGCACAGCGGAGAGGAGGGCTTTGGTGTACGGATGTAGCGGATTTTCGTACAGGGAGGTGCGATCGGTCAGTTCGACAATCTTGCCCAGATACATCACCGCAACGCGATCCGAAATGTGCCGCACCACCGAGAGATCGTGCGCGATGAAGAGATAGGTAAGGTGGAATTTCGCCTGCAACTCTTCGAGCAGATTGATGATTTGTGCTTGAATCGAGACATCGAGCGCGCTGATGGGTTCATCGCAGACGATAAAATCGGGATTGACGGCAAGTGCGCGCGCCACGCCGATACGCTGACGCTGACCGCCCGAAAATTCGTGGGGATAGCGATTGACAAAGTACGGATTCAGCCCAACGATTTGCAACAATTCCTGCACGCGTTCTTTTTTCTCTTTACCTTTGGCGATATTGTGTACTTCGAGCGGCTCGCCGATAATATCGCCCACGGTCATACGCGGATTCAAAGAAGCGTACGGGTCCTGGAAAATCATTTGCATATGGCGACGCATCTTGCGCAGTTCTTCACCCTGCAACTTGCAGAGATTCTTGCCCTGAAAGATCACCTCACCAGCGGTGGGGCGATACAACTGCAAAATGGCGCGGCCGGTGGTGGACTTGCCACATCCCGATTCGCCCACCAGGCCTAACGTCTCACCCTTGCGAATTTCAAAGTCCAGTCCATCCACGGCTTTGACATCCGCAACTTTGCGTTGAAGAATGATGCCTTGCATGACGGGAAAATACTTTTTTAGACCCTTGACCTGAACAAGCGGTTGTGTGGTATCAGCCATCTGGCAAACTCCTTATGAAACTTAACACTGGACTCATTGCAGACGTTGCTTGCGCACATCCTGCCAATTCCAACACGCTACCCAGTGTCGGAGCGTGGCGAGTTCGAGTGGCGGATTTTCCTCGGCGCACTTGTCGGTGCGATAACGACAACGTTCGTAGAAGGGACATCCCTTAGGCAGCGCGATCAAATCAGGCGGTAGCCCTTCGATGGGGGTCAGTTTGGCTTTGAGCGCTGCATCCAGACGCGGAATCGAACCGAGCAAACCCAGCGTGTACGGATGGAGCGGGTTGCCAAAAATCTCTTTCGTCGTCGCGGACTCGATCACAAAACCGGCATACATCACATTGATCCGATCGGCGAGTCCGGCGATGACCCCGAGATCGTGGGTAATCCAGACAATCGCCATCCCCAGTTCGCGCTTGAGGCGTTTGACAATGTCAATGATTTGCGCCTGAATCGTCACATCGAGCGCGGTGGTCGGTTCGTCCGCAATCAAGAGTTGCGGCGAGCACGAGAGTGCCATCGCGATCATCACGCGCTGGCGCATTCCGCCTGAGAATTGATGCGGATAATCATCCACGCGTCGCTCGGCTTCGGGAATGCCGACCATCTTTAACAATTCAATCGTCCGCTTGCGCGCCTGTGGTTTCGTCATTCCCAGGTGCAATTCCAATGCCTCGGAGACCTGCGTGTTGATGGTGAGCACCGGGTTGAGCGAAGTCATTGGATCTTGAAAGACCATCGCGATCTTGTTGCCGCGCACCGAACGGATCTCTTCATCATCCACTTGCAGCAGATCACGCCCTTGAAACATCACCTGACCGCTGACAATTTTCCCCGGCGGCATCGGAATCAAGCGCATCACCGAGAGCATCGAAACCGATTTGCCGCATCCCGATTCCCCGACCAAGCCCAACGTTTCGCCTTCGTCCACGTGAAACGAAACGCCATTCACCGCATGCACCACACCATCCTGCGTGTGAAACTCGGTCCGCAAATTCTTCACTTCGAGTAATGTTCCCATTCAGCCTCCCTATATTGATTGCAGATTTGGCTTCGCTGGCATCTTTGTTGGACCCTACTTTTCAATCTCTGGATTCAACGCCTCGTTCAAGCCATCGCCAAAAAAGTTAAACGCAAAGACCACTGTCGCCAGCACCAGTCCGGGAATGAACACGAGCCAGATCATTTGAGGGAACTGGCGCCAATAGCGTCCAGCGTTCTCGGCGATAATGTTGCCCCAACTGGGCGCTGGAGGTTGCAAACCGATTCCCAGAAAACTCAAGTAACCTTCGGATAGCGCGATGTCTCCCAGACTCATAGACATCGCGACGATAATCGGCGTCAGCGCGTTCGGCAGGATATGACGTGTGATGATGCGTCGGGTGGGTACTCCCAGCGCGCGTGCCGCGAGGACATACTCGCGTTGTTTGATGGAGAGCACCTGCGCGCGCACGAGGCGCGCGAGTCCTGCCCAGCCCACCACGCCAAGAGCAAGAATCACCACAGCGTAATCCAGATAACCACTGTTTGCCAACTCGCTCAAGCCGGAGGCGCGCGCCCAGTTCGTCACACCCGGTTTGATCGTTGCCGAGATGAAGAACACAAAGAGCAGACCGGGAAAGGCAAACAGAATATCCGCCAGACGCATTATAAGCGTATCTACCCAACCCTCCAAATAGCCCGCCAGCGCGCCCAGAGGGACACCGATGGTCAGACTGACCAATGTGACCATCACGATAACAAACACCGCCGAGCGCGCGCCCCACACGATGCGGCTGAACATATCGCGGCCCAATCCGTCCGTGCCAAACCAATGCGCCGCGCTCGGTGGCTTTTCGATGTAATCGAGTTTTTGAGCGTCGTAGGCATACGGCGCAATCCACGGCGCAAAGATGGCGGCAATCACCATCAGAAAGATGACCAGTGCACCGAGGACCGCCGGGGGATTGGCTAAAAAGCGGCGCACGAGGCGTACGCGCGATGAGGAACGTAACCGCGTGCGAGTCGTCATGTCGCTTTCCGAATGCGCGGGTCGAGTACGCCATACAGAATATCCACCAACAAATTCGATAGAACGTACGCGACCGCAATCAACAAGACGAGTGCCATCGTGATATAGTAATCGCGCGACAAGAGCGCGTCGAATGCAAGTTGCCCGACGCCGGGAATGCCAAACCAATTCTCCACCAAGAACGACCCGGCGACCAGACCGCCCAGCATCAAGCCCAGAATCGTCGCGATGGGGATCAGCGCGTTGCGCATCGCATGCCGCACAATCACCACGCGCTCGCGTAAACCCTTGGCGCGCGCGGTGCGAATGTAATCTGCACTGAGCACCTCGATCATTCCCGCGCGCATCTGCCGCGTCATCACCGCGATAATCCCCAGTGACTCGATAAACGCGGGCAAGATTACTTTGGCGCTAAATATCCCTTCCCAGTAACCTTGTACCATCGGCAAGAGGGGACCAATCGAAAATTTCAGATTGAGCGCGGTCAAGATAATCTCGTGGCGTCGCGAGAAAATGAACGTCAAGACCGGGTTGAGGAAGATAATCGGGAGCGAAATGCCGGCAATGACGAGCGCGCGAATGACGAGATCAATCCACGTACCCCGCTTGAGTCCCGCCAGCAAGCCTAACGGCACACCGATACCCACGCCCATCACAATCGCCACGAGATTCAGTTGAATGGTCACCGGCAATGCCTCCGCGATGAGCACGCCCACCGGTTGATCGCGATACTTGACGAGCGAGTAACCAAAATTGCCCTGCAAGGCATTCACCACATAGTTGAGATACTGGATGTGAAACGGTTGATCAAAACCATACTCGCGACGCAAGCGCTCGATCGTTTCTGGGCTGGCGCGCAAACCGAGCAACACCTGAATCGGGTCGCCGGGACCATACACCCCAAGCGCAAACGTAATCAGGGAGACAAAAAAGAGGAGAATCGGCAACCAGAGTAAGCGTCGTAGAATGTAGGTGGCCATAGTCAAGGAGTGAAACGTGAAGCGTCACGCGCGACACGCGTCACGTTTCACGTTTCATGCTTCATCCACTTTACCTCTCGATGGCAACGTACTTGAGGCGCGGGATGATGATGGGCGGATAGATCATCCCTTTGACATACGGCTTGGTGAGCCAGAACTCGCGCGAGTGAGAAAGAGGAATCACCGGCGCATCATCCAGAATCATCTGCTCCACCTGACGATACAATGCAAAGCGCACATCGTTGTTGCTTTCTACAGCCGCTTGATCGAGCAATTTGTCCACCGCAGGATTGCGATAACCCGACCAGTTTTGCGTACTCGTCGAGCGGAACAAAATGTCCAAAAAGTTTTGTGGATCCACATAGTCCGCTTGCCAGCCCACATCGAACATCTGATAGGGATTGGTGGCGGGATCATCAATCGTGTTGAAGAAACTCGCGCTATCGGTTTGTTGAATGGAAACACGCACGCCAAGATTCTCCCGCAACATTCCCACCAGGACCTGAACACTCTGTGCCGCTGACCCTCCCGCGCCGATCGTCGTCCAGGTGATGTCGGGTAATTTGCCGGCGTATTTCGATTCTGCCAGCAGTTGTTTGGCTTTGACAGGATCATACCTGATAGGATTGTCTGGCCTGGCATAGCCCGGCATTCCTGGCGGTAGAATCGTCTCCGCCAACAGAGGCATATTGCGATACACCACCTCGACCACCCGTTTGCGATCCATCGCGTAAGCAAACGCCAGGCGCACTTTTGGATCATCAAACGGTGGTTTACGTGTGTTGAACACAATAAAGCCGGTCGTCAGGGTGGGACCGACATACAATTGTTTGTTCAGCGGACTGTTGGGATCGCTCACGCGATCAATGTCCACCATCGTGACATACACCGATTCGAGGTCGCCGTTTTCGTACATCGTCATTGCCGAGCCACCGCCGAGGATGAAATGCACTTCATCCACTTTGGGTTTGATTTCGCCGTAATAGTGTTCGTTCTTCGCCAGGATGATGCGCTGGGCGCGCACATACTCTTTGAGTTTGAACGGGCCTGTGCCATTCGGTTTATCCGTCCACGTGCGTCCACCACGTTCGACGTTGTTCTTGTCCACGACGTACGCGGCGGGAAAAGTCAACTTGGCAAGAAAGTACGACTTGGGCGCGTCAATTGTGATTCGGAGCGTGTAATCGTCCAGCACTTGCACGCCACTCACTTCGGCGGCTTGGCGATTCAGTTTTTCTTTCACCCCGACAATGTCGCCCAGATAATTTTCCGCCGTCGGCGAACGAGTAGCGGGGCTTGCCGCGCGCTCGATCGAGTACTTGAAATCTTGCGCCGTGACGGGACGACCGTCGTGGAACTTGACCTCTTTGCGGAGATAGAACGTGTAGGTCTTGCGATCCTCACTCACCTCCCAGCGTTCGGCAATATCGGGCACGACCTTGAGGTTTTGGTCAAGCGTCACCAGGCCGCTGAAAATTTCTGCAACGAATTCGCCGGCGGTCACATCAATCACCTGCGCGGGATCGAGTGTGCGCGGGTCGCTGATGCCGGGCAAGCGCAGAATCGTCTTGGCACCGGTAGCGGGTGCGCGAATCGTAGGGGTGGCGCGAAGGGATGTAGCAGGTTGTGTGCCGGGCGTGCTCGATAATGGTGGCACAGGTTGCACCACCGGACTGGCTTGCGTCAGCAAGTAAACAAAGCCCAGACCGACCGCCACGGCACCACAGAGCGCGACCAGCAAAATGACAATGATGCCTATTAACCAGCGATTGCCGTTTTCGTTCTTTGTATGTGTACCTGACATTTCTTTACCTCCCGAATAGCGAGCGGCAGAGAAACAATCTTTCTGCCCCTCTAGACACTCTCTCAAATTTCACAGTTGCATCGTGCATTCAGCACGCGCACAAACTTTTGTTGTAACCGTTCAGCCCTATCTGTCTGTCACTGCGAGCGGTTTTTGTAATCTCCAACCTGCCTGCCAGAGATCATCGTGCGGAGATCGCTTCGGCTTCGCTCTGCCCACAGTTCGAACGCGTACTTCGGAACAACCCCTCTCATCCCGCTGCCCCCTGCTCTCCCCGCTTTGGGGGAGAGCAGGGGGAGATGGAGGGAAGGGTGTGGGCGGGCGGCTTTGCCGCCCGCCCACACCCCTATTCCCTCCCTTGTTTCCCCCTCCCCACGCCGCTCTGCGGTGTGGGGAGGGGGCCAGAGGGTGGGGCTATTTCGCGATGGACAGGACGGCTGAGTGATTATCTTGTTGGGGCGAAAAATCTTTCGCCCCTAAGCGGAAAAAACTTTTGCATGGTTACTTGGACGATAACGGCGAAAGTTTTTAGTGATGTACTGAGGCTCATAGTACACGCGCTTGGGGTTCTTGTCAAGACTTGACTTTAGGACTTTTTTAGAGTAAAGTACTGGCGATGGTCAAGGAGGGCGTAACCTGGCACAAAGGTACGGTGTTTTTAACAATAGGATTGCTCCTCAGCGGAAAGGAAAGGAGGTGAGGCCTAGCGTTTGACCCCACGAGTACCTGACGAATATTGGAATGTGCGGTAAAAAAATAACCGATGGAGGTTAAGATGAACACCCTTTTTGCGCTCATTCTAGCACTCGTCGTTATTTACCTTGGCTATGTCTTTTATGCCAAGCGGGTTGATGCACAAATTATTAAAGCCGATCCCAAGAAAGCGACGCCGGCAAGACTGTATATGGATGGCGTTGACTTTTCGCCAACCGATCGCAACGTGTTGTATGGTTATCAGTTCAAATCCATCGCAGCGGCTGGTCCGATTGTCGGCGCGATTACTGCAGCTAACCTATGGGGTTGGCTTCCGGCAATGCTCTGGCTGTTTCTCGGTGTGACGTTCATCGGCTGGGTGCAAGACTATAGCGCGATGATGATGGCGGTCCGCCGGGACGGTGATAGCATCACCGCGATTGCACACAAACTCATCTCACCCCGTACCCGCACGATTCTTCTCCTCTTTATCTTTGTGTACCTCTTGATGATTGTCGGTGCCTTTGGTAACCTCCTCGCGGGCACCTTGAATGCCAATCTGAGCGTTCCTCTCGGCATCGTCGTACTGGCTCTGGCAGGTATGCTGGCAGGGCAGATGCTCTACAAGTGGAAGATGGATTTGATCGTTGTTACACTTGTCGTCGTGGGCGTGACCTTGCTGGCTATCCTCGTTGGTCCCTTGCCCGAGATCGTTAATGCAGTCAAAGGGTTCAACAGTTCACTGAATACGCTGGGGCTGACGATCTACTTTGTGGATGTGGATGGCCTGGTCAAACCCTTTACGACCAGTTATATGTTCTGGTTGCTCTTCGTCGTTGCCTTTTCGTATCTCGGTGCCACGTTGCCGATCTGGCGCTATGCCCAACCAGTGAACTATATCGGCTTTTGGGTGATGGCGTTGACGATCGTGGGTGGTTTGCTCGGTGCGGCAGTCGCCGTCTTTGTGAAACCCACGCTGGCGAACTTTGTCTTGCCGGCGTTTACCACGTTCGATGCGGGAAAAGGTGGCGCGCTGCAACCGCTCTGGCCGATGCTCTTTGTGACGATTGCGTGCGGCGCGATCTCTGGGTGGCATTCGCTCGTCTCCACCGTTGGGACGGGGCGCCAGTTGGAATATGAAACCGATGCGTTGCCCGTCGGCGCAGGTTCGATGTTCAGTGAAATGCTGTTGGCGATGCTCGCGCTGATGGCGATTTCGGTGGCAGGTAAAGGCGCGGGCGCCGCTGCCTTTGCCAATGGCGTGGGGCAGTTCCTCAACATCTTTGGACTGGATGCCGCCTACGGCGCAGCGCTGGGCTTTGCTTCCTTCGTCATCATCGTGATCACCGTGACACAGTTGGCTGTGCGCTTTATGCGCGTCGTCCTCGCCGAGTGGGCTGGCGATATGTGGCCCATCGTCAAGAACGTCCACGTGGGTACGCTCATCTCCTCGATTCTGATGATCATCATCGTCCTGAGTGGTACGTTCACCTACCTCTGGCAAATCTTCGGCGCGGCGAACCAATTGATGGCAGCGCTGGCGCTGATGCTGGTGTCGCTGTGGCTGGTTTCAGAGAGAAAGAATCCCACCTACGCCGTGATACCGATGGTGTTTATGTACGTCACCACCATCGCCGCCAATCTCGTCTCTGCCTACAATCTGTGGGCGACGGTCGTGCAAAGACACGCTGCCAAGCCCGAATTGTGGTTTGCCGTAGCGGGCGCGGTCGCGATGATCATCATTTCGTTCTTCCTCATCGCCGCTGCCCTCTTCATCGGCTATGACGCCTGGCAAGCATATAACCGCATGAAAGCCACTCAAGCCTCCACAGCACCCGCCGAATAACGACGGTGACTTGTCAAGGGGCATCCTGCCTGCCGGGGAGGATGCCCCTTTCTTTATGAAACGAATGCGCGTTCATCTTGCCACCCTTTTACAACGCCTGACCGATGTGGGACAATCCGTACGCCGCGTCCTGTACGGAGCGACGGCGCATGAGATCGTGTTGTACACCGTGCGCTTGCGTGCGGATATGGAAACGTTGTTCATCCTCGTCACACTCGGCGATTTGATTGGTGTGCCCATTCTGCCGCCATACTATTCGCTGCGTCTGTTGCCTTATCTGGTGCCAAACATCGCCACATGGAAACGTCACGTTTTGCGTGAGCGTGACATACTGGATAGGGAAGGCGTGGATTTGTTGGGATAAAAACACAAGACCTTCGGGAGCAAGCCCCCGAAGGTCTTATGATTTACCCGAGTCGCTGACTGATGCGCGCTTCCACTTGTGCCCAGTCCGTTCCGACCACTTTGTCTTTTCCAGCGATGATGAACGCGGGATACTTACGTACGCCATAGCGCAGAGATTTCCATACCCCTGGCAGTGAGGCGGCATCTATCACACGAAACTTGACGCGTCCGTGATAACGTTGCGCCATTGTGATGATCCAATCGGAGAGGGCGTGGTACTCTTGCATCAGTTCAGGTGGGATTGAACTCTCGTGCGCCTCGGTGTGGAATTGCTTGACCCCCTCCACGCGCGCTTGATTCCACACCAGTTCGCAATGTTGACAGTGGAAATATTGCGTCGGCGCATAGGTCAACACTTCGACGACGAGCGGCTCCATCTTTACCTCCTTCCGAAAATATGTTTGTCCACGAAGGTCACGAAGGAACACGAAGAAAAAACCTTCGTGACTCTTTGTGTCCTTGGTGGATATTTTTCATCTTTCGTGGCGGGCGCATACGCCCATGCACAACTCCTTCGAAAATACATTAGTCCACAAAGGTCACGAAGGAACACGAAGAAAAACCTTCGTGTATCTTCGTGTTCTTGGTGGATATTTTTCATCTTGGTTTGCACAGTATGCCTTGACTCCACTCATCTCCCCGCAAAGCGGGAAGAGAAGGGGAGAGGAGGGTGAGGTGGCGAGTGGCGAAGCCGCCCGCCATCTCACCCGTTCTCCTCCCTTGATTCCCCCTCCCGACGCCGCAGAGCGGCATGGGGAGGGAGCAAGGGGGTGGGGCTTGCACCATAGACAGCACGGCTGAGTAATTACTCAAAATAAAAGTCCGTGCCCGTGCCGGGTATAGCACAACTGACTCCTCTCACGACATCACGAACAGTTGTCCATCCACGCGCATCACACGCACCGGGATTCCATAGGTTGCCGCGAGGTTCTCTGCGGTGAGGGTTGCCTCTAACGTACCTGCCGCGAGCAACGCGCCCTGCCGCATCAAAATCACATAATCGGCAAGGGTTGCTGCCAGGTTGGGATCGTGCGTGGTGAACATCACCGTGACGCCCGCGCGCGCTTGTGCGCGCAGCACATTCAAGATACGATCGCGGTTACTCAGGTCCAGGTGCGCGGTGGGTTCATCCAGCAACAACAGCCGCGGTTGCTGTGCCAGCACGCGCGCCATCATTGCCAGTTGACGCTCACCACCACTCAGGGAGGGCATGGCGCGTTCGCGTAAATGCTCCAGACCCAGCGTGCGCAATGCTTCCAGCGCGATCGCGCGATCCTGCTCGCGCGGCATATCCAGCGGACCCAGATACGGCGCGCGGCCGAGCAGCACAAACTCCAGCACCGAAAAATCGAACGGGATATATTCACTTTGCGGCACCAGCCCAATCCAGCGACTCGTCTCGCGACGCGAAAAAGTGTGTTGCGGTCTGCCATTCAAGTGAATCGTGCCGCGCTGCGGTTTGAGCAAGCCCAGAATCAGCCGCAACAGCGTCGTCTTGCCCGCACCGTTGGGACCCAGAATCGCGGTGATGGTGCCGGGCAAAATATCGAGGGACACACCGCGTAACACCTGAGTTTGAGCGTTGTACGCAAAACACACATCGGCGAGCGAGAGGATAGGCACAGCGTTCATTCACGCCCCCTGGCGATGTTACTCATCATCAAGACCGCAAATCCCAGCGCGCCAAAGAGCGACGTGAAAATCCCCAGCGGAATCTCTGCCGCAAAGAGCGTCCGCGCCAGATCATCACAGACGAGCGCGAAAATGCCCCCCAACAGCATCGCACCCGGCAAGGCATACTGGGCATCGCTGCCGGTGATACGTCGCGCGATGTGGGGGACGATCAAACCGACCCAGCCCACAATGCCCGCCACCGAAACAACGACTGCCGTCGCGGTAACAGACGCCACGAGGAGCAGGGTGCGCTCACGTCCTACCGCGACACCCAGCGAGAACGCTGTGTCGTCGCTCAGCGATAACAAGTTCAAGCGCCAGCGCATCAGCCAGAGAATCGCGAGCGCGGGCAACACGATCGGCGCCAGGTACAGCACCTCGCGCCACGTCACGCCCCATAATCCACCCAGTAGCCAGAAGGTAATTTCGGGTAACTGGCGCAATGGATCGGCGGCATACTTGAGAATGCCCAGACCCGCCGAGAACAGCGCGGACACGGCAATCCCCGCCAGGACCAATCGCAACACCCAGCCGCCATAGCGCAGATGGCGCGCTAGCGCGTACGAGAACAGCAAACCCAACAGCGCGAAAATCGCGGCAGAGGCTGCAACGACGAGCGGTGTGTTGCTGATGCGAATGATCGCGAGCGCCGCGCCAAACCCCGCACCTTGCGACACGCCCAAAAAACCCGGCTCGACCAGTGGATTGCGAAAGATCATCTGCATCACTGCACCCGCGCCGCCCAGCGTCATTCCGAGCATCACGGCGGCGAGAAGGCGCGGCAGCCGCAAATTGAACACCAACTGCCGCGCCAACTCGTTCTCTTGCAACATCGTCGGTGGCATCCAGTACGGTTGAGGAAACCGTCCCAAGAAGATCGAAAGAATCAGCGTGAGTAGCCCCAGAGCGACCAGCAACTGGAAAGCGTGACGTCGCCACAGACTCATTGCCAATCCCCGGTCAACAGTGGCATCACTTTGGACTGCACAGCGGCTTGATCGAATCCGTACAAGGCGTAGAACTTGATGATCTCTTGCTGGATGTTCACGTCACGGAAGAGCGTCGGATGAAGTCTGGTCGCGAGCCAGACGAGTCCCAGACCCCAGCGCGTATCGGGCTGATCCCACGCGTAAAAATCGCCGGGGAAACCGTAGATTTTATTTTCTTTAACGGCTGACAGGGCTTGCCAGCGCGCATCGGCTTTGATTTTTGCAACCGCCTCTCTGGAATTGCCCCCATAGAAAACTATAAAGATCACTTCGGGATTCCACGCCGCAATCTGTTCCAGATTCACGGTCGTCCAGCCCGTTGCGGGTTGATCTTTCCACACGGCACGTCCGCCTGCCATCTCGACCAGACGCGTTTGCATCCACGCTGCGGGTGGAACACTAAACGCTACCGTGCCGCCGCGTTCCGAGTATTGTAACAACAGCACGCGGGGCTTGTCGGTTTCTTTCAGGTTCTTGATTGGTGCCGTCACGCGTTCGATTTGGGCTTTGTAATAAGCGTCAATCCTTTTCGCCTGTTCGGGGTTGCCCATCAGTTGCCCCAGGATCGCTAGATCGCGCGTGTATTGCTCGGGTGTTTCCAGATCAACGTACACGACCGGAATCTTGACCTGCTCCAGTGCTTGACCGATTTTAACATTGGTGGATTTCATCAACACCACGTCGGGCTGCACAGTAACGATTTGCTCGGGTCCCGCTTCATTGCCCTGGAAGAATTTTTTCTGGGCAAGAAAAGTGTCCAATAGCGGATAGAAATCATTGCGACTTTGCGTGATGTCGGGCATTCCTACGACACGGCGCGGCGCATCGGGAAAGAAATACAACGCGTTCAGCACCATAAAGAACGCACGTCCGTTGAGCACGATGCGTTGCGGTAGTTTATCGAATCGAACCGTACGCTCCAGCGCATCAGTGATGACGATGGGACCTGGCGTGGGCGTCGCGGTGGGTGCTAGCGTCGCGGTAGGTGTCGGTTCGGGCGCGACGGTCGGCGTTCGCGTGGGTGCAACGGTCGGCATCGGCGCGGCAGTGGGGAAGACCGGCGCGGTCGGCGTTGGCGCCGGGGTGGTGGGTGTCGCGCACGCGACCAGCACGATCATCAGCAAGGCAAGTGCAGTGAGAATGAATGACGGTCCAAGGCGAAACATCGTCAGTCCTCCTTCAAGCAAATTGATTTGATCAGGAAACCAGAGCAAGGACGTGATAGAATATCTCTTCACGGTTGAGGGGGGTCACGGTCACAAGGTGCATCTCCATACGCACGCGCGCGCTCAAGTGTTCGACCAGATGGGGCCGTACGACAACGAGCGCGTGGCGGTACTGTTGGGTGGTCAGGAGATCGAACGCAACGCACCACCCTTGCTGGTGAATCAACTCGAGGGGACCGAGTTCGTCTACTATCAACACATCGCACGGTACAGCCGCGCGCAAGATGCGTTCGCCGCGCGCCAGCGCCGCATCATCAAAGCGCCAGCGCAACGTGGCAGTGCCGGCGCCGGGCGCGGCACGTTCGGCGAGCGCGACGCGCGCGCCAGTGCGCAGATCGGCAACCTCCATTCCGATTTTCTCGCCACTGTCAAAACGCGGCAGGGTCAACACACCCGCGACATCTCTACCGCGCGCTTGTAACTCGGCGGCCAGACGCGCACACAACGTGGTCTTGCCGCTACCGGATTCACCGGTCAGAACGATGAGCATAGGCGCATAACAAAAAAGCCAGTCGCGGAAAGCAGACTGGCAAACGCATAGAACTGTAAGGTGGTCCTTTCGGTTGCAAGTCTCCTTTCCAAACACGGGAGGCGCGCGCGTTTCCCCGCGCACCCACGACACGCTCACACGTGCCCCCAGGGTAATGCCCTGGGACTGGCGCACGCCCCATAGCCTTGGTGCTTTAGGTGCGTGCACTCGGAGATTCACCTGCACCCAGTCTATCACGCTATTCGATTTTAGTCAAAAGTAATTACTCAGCCGTGCCATCAACCGCAAAGCCCCACCCCCCTCGCCCCCTCCCCACGCCGCTCTGCGACGTGGGGAGGGGGGAATCAGTTAAGGGAATGGGTATGAGGGCGGGCGGTGATGCCGACCGCCCTCACATCCACTCTCGTTTCCCTTTCTTTCCCCACAAAGCGGAGAGAGAAATGTTTGTACAACATTTGTACAATAGGAAGAATTTCGCATTGCCATATCGCAGCAATATTCCATATGCTATATCTGATATGCCGTATATCACTCTTTGTCCTTCGTCGTCCAGGCTTGATTTCTTCAGGAGGAGATAATGAAACCCAGATACGTAACCCGGGCAATTGCAATTGCCATTCTGGCAATCGTGCTCATTGCTAGCGCGCCGCCTTCACTTGCCACCAGCGGCTATGCGCTCCAGTTCTACGGCAACGGCACAGGGGATATTGACCGCGTCAAGATTCAAATCGAACCGCACGTCAACGCGGATGTGGGCGGCGATTTCACCATCGAGTTTTGGATGAAAAGCACTGCCAGCGATGGCACCTGCGCGCCCAGTACCTCGGCGGGCGATGGGTGGATCAACGGGCGTATCATCGTTGATCGCGATGTGTACGGCGGCGGCGATTACGGCGACTATGGCGTCTCGCTTGCCAACGGACGCATCTGCTTTGGCGTCGCGCGCGGTTCATCCGGCGCAACGATCTACGGCAGCACGAACGTCGCAAATGGACAATGGCGCCACATCGCGCTCACGCGCAACGCGAGCACCGGACAGATACGCATCTTTGTTGATGGACAACCGGATGCCAGCGGCACTGGCGCCACCGGCGACATCAGTTATCGCAACGGACGCTCAACGTCGTACCCCAACAGCGATCCGTTTTTGGTGTTGGGCGCGGAAAAACACGATGCGGGACCCGCGTACCCCTCGTACATCGGCTTGCTCGACGATGTGCGCATCTCGAACGTGGTGCGTTACACCGCCGCGTTCACGCGCCCCAGCGCGCCACACGCGGCGGATAGTTCGACCGTCGCGCTCTATCGTTTCGACGAAGGAAGCGGCACGGCGATTGTGGATTCCGCGCCCAGTGGCAACAGCCCCGGCGTGCGTCGTTACGGTGGCTCACCCGCTGGTCCGGTGTACGTCACCGATACGCCATTCAACGGCACGCCACCCGCAACACGGTGGTTGTATCTGCCGCTGATCATGCGCGGTGCTTCACCACCTCCAACGTCACCTGCACCGCCATCCGCCAGCGAATGGAGCCAGCACGCGCACGACGCGCAACGCACGAGTTACACCGCGCAGGTCGTCGCGCCGCCATGGCGCTGGCGCTGGGCGTGGAACGGTCCCAACGCGAGTGGCGGCATCGGCAAGGTGACGACGGGCGGCTCACTCCCGCGCAACGTGCAGCCGGTCACCGGCGGCGGACGCGTGTACATCGCGGCGGGAGTAGATGGTGTGTTCGCGCTCAGCGAAGCCACCGGGCAACAACTCTGGCAACGTAATGGCATCGGCAACGTGCGCTCGACCGTTGCCTACGATTCTGATACGCAAGCGGTGTTCGTCGTCTCGGCAAATGGCACACTGTACAAATTGCGCGCCTCCGATGGCGCGGTGCTCGCGCAATTCAACAGCGGGCAAAGTAGCACACTCCCGCTGCCGCCGGCGGTCATCAGTGATCGCGTGTTCTTTGCGATGGGCAATGCGGTGTACGCCGTGAACAAGCAAACGATGCAGCAAATCTGGATGTACAACGCAGAAGCGACAGTGGCTACGCCACCGGCGTATTCGTCCTCGCGCAACGCGGTCATCGTCGCAACCGAACCCGATTTGTACGTCCACGCCATCAACAACAGCGATGGAACGCGCAAGTGGCGCGTGCGTCCCGTCCATTCGAGCCGCAACTTTGCCGACCCCACCGAGTATCGCTACGGCTGGCCCGTCATCGCTGATAACGCTGGCTATGTGCTCATCAAAGTACGCCTCGATTGGCAAGTCCTCTGGCGCGACTGGCCACAGACGAACAGCGCGATGCGCCAGTTCCTCACCAACAATCCCGGCGAGCAGGCGCTCTTTGTGTTAAATCTAGACAATGGTGCCGTGCCATTCATCGCCAACGTTGGTCACGGTGGCTATGGCGATAACGATTATTTGCCGATGGGACCCCAGCCCGTCGTCAAACGATTGGCGAACGGCAAAGAGATTGTTTACACCATCATTCGCGCCAAGCACGCTTACGACCCGCGCTGGGATTCGCACTTTGGCGAAATGGTGCTGGACAACACAACAGTCAGCGGATTGCAAGGCGGCGATGTGCGCTTTATCGCCTTCGATTGGCCGCCCGGCGACGCCAATCCTTTTCTGCTCACCGATGAACAACCCTACGTGACGATGGCGGGCGATTATTTGTTTGGCGCGCACTGGGAAGCCGGTTTCGCGATGCGCATCCTCGATCGTTCCGATGCGCGCGGGAGTTTCACCAACAAGATCACCACGCAACGCCTCGCGACGATTGCCACTTCGCAGGATAACACCGGCGCGTGCGCGTTCAGCGCATCGCACTATTGCGCCAGTGGTTTATACAACACGCGCGGCTATGACTTTGGCTTTTACATCTACTACAATCGAGGCGCGGTGTACGATCAGTATTGGAGCGAGTACGCCGATTGGATCGTCAGCAACGATAATCTCTACTTTCGCAGTTGCGACGGCGCGATCGTCGCGCTGACAAGTGGCAATCCGCAGGGAGGAATGGCTGTGGCAGCGCGCGCAACGCCGACGCTCCCCACCCCTTCGCCGACCACTCCGCCAACGGTTCTCTCGCCGGCGCAAGCGCGCGTGTGGGCAGGTCACCACGCCACAGTTGCCGGCACACTCCGCTACGTTTTCAACAACGGCAAGCAAGTGCTGTTGGGATTCGCGCATCCGCATCAAGGCACGTTCAAAATCATCATCCGCCAAGACGCGTGGCAAAACTTTGCCGCGCCACCCGAACGCTTGTATCGCGTGGGCCAAGTGGTTGAGGTGCGCGGAACGATTCGATGGTATCAAGGCGACCCGGCGATTTTCGTTACGGCGCCGGAGCAAATCATCGTGCGAGGAAACGAGTAGAAAAGGCGGCACGTATGTTGCGGGCAGATCATCGTCAGTCCTTCGCCCTTCGTCCTTCGTCATCCGTCCTTCGTCCTTCGTCATTCGTCCTTCGTCTTTCGTCCTTCAAAATCAACTCCCTGATTCTTTTGACGGCACTTGCCATTGTGGCAATTGCGTTGATGTCGTTCGCGCCTCCTTCTTATGCCACCGATGACACAACGCTCTCGTTCTATCGTGCGACGGCTATAACTGCGCAGGGGACAATTCCGCTGCAGGATTGGCCCCAACTGGGTCGCGATGCGCAACGCAGTAACTATTCGCCGCTACAGGTCAACCCGCCGTACTGCTACATCTGGAAGTGGTACGAGGTCCCGTTTGCTTCGCGCGCGCAGCCGATCGTCGCTAGCGGTCGGCTGTTCATCGGTGGAATGGACGGTGTGCTTTACGCGCGCAATGCGAGCACTGGCGCGTCGCTATGGACTTTTGCCGGCGATGGTAGCCCCATCCGCCATTCGGCTGGGGTGCTGAGTGATACGGTTGTCTTCAGCACGCACGAAGGCAACACCTTTGCACTGAACGCTACCAACGGCGCGCTGCGCTGGCAACGCTTTACTGGTCGCAGCGCAACCGCCCCACTGATGGACACTGTGCGCGGTCGCGTCGTTGTCGCCTCCACCGACGGCCGGCTGACCGCGCTGAACCTGAGCAACGGCGCGGTGATCTGGCAATACCAGTCCGACGCGCCGATTCTTACCACGCCTGCACTCAGCCGCGATGGATCGCTCGTCTTTGCCGGTAACGAAGCCGTCCGCGCCTTTGCGTTGAACGCCGAGACCGGCGCGCTCGTCTGGCAAAGGCAACTCTACGGTCAGAGTTTGACCGATCGCTACCCGGTCGTGCTCAGCGACACGGTGATCTATCGCTCGCAGCCGCTCTACGCCCTCTGGCAACTTTTGCACGAAGGGGACGCTGTGATGAACCAGGCTGGTGCCGTTAACTCCGACTGGGATGCTGACTGGAACGCCATCCGACCTTTCATCCAAAATTACCTGACCGCCAACCCGCACAAGCAGACGCTCTTTGTGCTGGACGCGACGACCGGCATCCCGCGCGGAGTGGCACCTGTCCTCTACACCTTTGGCAACAGCGATGTTCCCTCGATGCCGGTGGTGCGCGCGAGTGCCCCCTACACCGCCTATGTGATGTATCGCGCTCGGCAGGGCATCCAGACCACCGGTGGGTCTGTGCATGTCTCATCGCTGTACGACGCCGAACTGGGCTTGATGAGCACCCAACTGCTCACCCAGATCATCGGCTTGCGCACGCGCGACTATCCGCGTTCCAATTTCAACTATGAATTTCGCCTGACCTCGGACGAGCCGGCGGTGCTGACGATGGGCGGCAACATTCTGCTGGTGGACAACTGGGAACGCCTGGGTGGCATCAGCCTGACGAACAACATCAGTGGGACGCTGGTGCACATCGGCAACGTCTCCAACATCTGGCCCGAGTGCGGCGGGGGACCCGGCTCCGGCTGCGGACCGGCGGGACCGAACCCATTCTTCCCGCTCAGCGGCAACCCCAGCGATCCGGCTTATCCCTTCCCCTCGCCGCGCGTGGGCGAGGGTGCGACGCACGCCGGCGCGGTGGTGGCGAACAATATGATTTACTGGCGCGTGATTGAAGGCGGGCTGGCTGGCATCGGCACGCGCACGGGCAGCGCATGCCCCGCGCCGCTGGTGTACACCCGGACTTTGCCTCCGCCGCCACCACCCACGCCGCCGGTCGTGACCACCACTCGCTCGCTCACCGACTATGTGACACTTGACCTGACCAACCCGGTGTCCAATCCACCTCCCGATTTGATACAACGACTGCGCGATGAAGTGCGCGCGCTGATCGCACTCACGCCCTATCCAATGCCCTACTACTTTGAGCGCGGGTTCAGCAACCCGGCGATGTGGCCCCACAACTCTACACAGCCGCCCGAACCGCCGGCTATCGCTTATGGCAGTGCTGGTGGTGCGGTCTGGCACGACTCGGGCGAGCTCGTACTCACCCTTGCGATGGCTTATCCTTATCTGGACGCATCCCTGCAAATGAGCGTAACGCAGTATGTCGCCAACGTCATCACACGGTATCCCCCCTGGCAGGGAATGCCTTGGGGCGGCGACTGGTTGCGCAACAGTGCGCCGCGTGAACTCTACCCCGTGCCTGCTGACATCCGCCAGAATCTGAACAACTGGCCCCCGCCTGCCGCCAGCCCCATCTCGCTCTACGCTATGTGGCTCTGGGCAAAAAACACCGGCAACTGGGCGCTGGTACAAAACAACTGGGGGGGTCTGACCGCGCTCTACAACGCGCGGGTGAATAACCTGCCCTACTATGCCGACATCGCTGGTGTGATCGGCTATGCGCGGATGGCGCGGCAACTCTTTGGTAGCACATCGCCCACTTATACGCAAGCGGTCAACGCTGCCGTGAGCGCGCTGAATGCCGGGCGTGTCATCACACCCTATATCAATTACGCCAAATCTATCAATCAGTACTGGACGCCGCGCGATAACCAGCCCGAGTGGGGCACTTTTCAGGGTTGGTATCTGCCCGTGTTCTTTGGCATCACACCAGAGATCGGGCTGTATCTGCGCGAGCAGACCAATGGTCTGGCTGCCGCGCATGTGCTCTCGCGCGAGACAGGCGACGGCTTGCGCTGGTGGTATCTCACTCGTGCTGGCATTCACGCCGAAGAGGGTGAGACCGCGTTCGTTGCGCCGCTGGCGGGTTGGTCACACTTTATGGCGCACGCCTACATTCTGGGCGACA
>Ga0129299_1000933_pt1 | contig 19539 bp, 20 predicted proteins | sample ConPoolayeCmetaG_FD_94477 | JGI IMG/M metagenome (GOLD analysis project Ga0129299, IMG submission 94477) | Hot spring microbial mat communities from California, USA to study Microbial Dark Matter (Phase II) - Cone Pool mat layer C metaG ...
ACACTATAGTGTTCTGCTAGACGTATCATGTGATTCAAATGACCCTATGAAGTAAAAGTAATTTTAAAATAAAATTCAAAAATATGTCAAGTTAATTTTAAGTAAAATTTTATTTTTTTCTTCAACCGGGAGGATTTTATGACAAGGAAAATCGTCGAACTTGTCCTTGTTTCGACAATTATTATTTGCGTTCTTGGCGTTATCAGGCCAACCGCCGCCCATGAAACCGGCCTTGCGTCGATCCATGACTGGCGCCGGGAAGGTGGGTGCATCTGCATGAGCGATCATTACCACGACGGCAGCGGCTATGGCCGCACGCGGCATCACGCGCAACTGGCCGCGATGCGCGCCTGGAGCGACTTCACCGTCTTCGAATACGGGAGCGCATGGGGGCATTTCGGCATGGCGGCAAGCAAGAAGGTTCGCTGTACGGGCGGTGGGCAGTCCTGGTATTGCGCCGTGGTCGCGCGTCCCTGCAAGCGCGGCTGAGCCGCTGGCGCTGCGATTGCTTGACGAGCCGCAGCATTCTCCCGGACGTGGTCGAACGAGACGCGTCTGTGGCAATTCGGGCCAAGCGTCTTCAAAGTGTATTCAAACGGCGCTATAATCACATTTTAGGGTTTCAAAACTCCGTCCCGGCAATCGACGAAGGGAGCGATCATGCGTCAAGTCTTGCTCGCCGCGGTCATTATCATCTCAGCCATAATGACCGTGAGGGCCGATGACGGCCCGCAGGTCATGCTCGACACCGGCGGCCACATGGGCATCATCAAGGGCCTCATCTTCACGCCGGACGGAAAACAGCTCATTTCTGGCGGCGAAGACAAGGTCATCCGCGTCTGGGACATCGAGAGCGGCACCACGGTGCGAACCATCCGCGGGCAGATCGGCCCGGGCCCGGAAGGCAAAATTTACGGCATGGGGCTTTCGCCCGATGGGCGCCTGCTTGCCGTGGCCGGCTGGATGGGCGTGTTCACCGGCCAGAAACCGAACCGCGAGGATGAGGATGCCCACAAGATCCGCATCATCGATTTCGAGACGGGCGAGATCGTCCGCATCCTCAAAGGCCACATCAACGTGGTGGAGGAGCTGAAATTCTCCCCCGACGGCAAACGCCTCATCACCTCCGGCCACGATTACACGGCCATCATCTGGGATGTGCGGACCGGCCGCATGATCCACCGCCTCACCGGCCACAGGGACCATGTTTACGCGGCGACCTTCACCCTCGACGGGCTGCGCGCCGTCACGGCAAGCGACGACCGCACCGTGAAACTGTGGGACGCGCGCACCGGGCGGCTGATCGCCACGATGACCGGCCACAGCAACCGGGTGAAGACGCTCGCCGTCTCGCCGGTGGATGGCTTCATCGTGTCCGGCGGAGACGATGGCGAAATCCGCGTGTGGGACGAATATGACGGCCGCCAGTTGCGCGTGCTCGGCAAGTTGCCCTACGAAATCGGCTCGCTCAGCTTCAGCCCCGACGGGCGCTTTCTGCTTTCCACCTGTGGCGGCGGTCCGCCCTGCGGCGCGCAGGACCAAGTTCTGTGGGATGTCGAAACCGGCCAGCAGCGCGTCCGCTACCGCAACCATGACAACATCGTGATCGCCAGCGCCATCAGCCCTGACGGCCGCTGGGCAGCGACGGCGGGCGGCGGCAGCTTTCCCATCCACATCTGGGACATGGCCAGCGGTAGAACGGTCAAGACGCTGGTGGGCAAGGGCAAGGCCATCTGGGCCGTGGGCTTCTCCCGCGACGGCAACCGCATCGCCTGGGGCGAAACGTGGAAAATCCACACCACCAGGGCGCAGAACCCGCTCGAAAAGGAACTTATGCTGCCGCTTGCCGGCAATCTCGGTCAGCCACGCGCCATCGACGAGCAGATGCGCCGCGGCTTCGTGCAGGCCAGGGCGCGCGTCGGCGATATGGCCCTGATCCACAAGCGCGGAGGCAACTATGGCGGCGACGCCATTCTCGATGTTGTCGCGCAGGGCAAGACGATCGCCAGCATCATGCGCGACAGCACCTCCGGCTATGACCATCGCTCCTACGGCTTCACCGCCGACGGCACCATGTTCTTCTCCGGCGGCTCGAACGGTTTTCTGACCGCTTACGACATCAACGGCACCCGGCTCGGCGATTTCGTCGGCCATGAGGGCGATGTCTGGGCGCTCACCCCTTCGCCGGACGGGAGATATCTCGTGTCGGGCTCGGCGGATCAGACGGTCAGGCTGTGGAATGTGGAAACGCGCGATCTGATCGTGTCGCTGTTCTACGGCACCGACGGGGAATGGGTGCTGTGGACACCACAGGGTTTCTACGCGGCCTCGCCCGGCGGCGATGCGCTGGTCGGCTGGCAGATCAACCGAGGCATGGAGCGCGCCGCCGACTACGTGACCGCGCGCCAGCTCAAATCCAAGTTCTTCCGGCCCGACGTGGTCGAGCGCGCGATCATTCTCGCCAGCGCCAAGGCCGCGGCGGATGAAGCCCGTGCCGCGGATTTCCAGCTGGCGGAACTGGTCAACCGCAAGCCGGTCGAATTCGACGTGATGAATCCGAAGCCCAACGCGCGCGTGATCGGCAGCCCGGTGCCGGTGAAGCTGGCGGTGAAGGCGAACAAGGATCCGCTCAAGAGCATCGAGGTGACCGTCAACGGCCGCCAGGTGACCACGAGGGCGATGCGCGGCCTCGACCGGCCGACGCCGCAGGCGCACGAGCGCGAACTAGAAATCCCGCTGGAGAAGGGCGAGAACCGTATCCGCATCGTAGCCGCCAATGCCGTCGGCGAGACGGTGCGCGAGCTGCTCCTCTACCATGCCGGCCCTGAAACAACGCTCGACAAGAAGGGCAAGCTCTACATCGTCGCCATTGGAGTGGACAACTACGTGAAGCTGGGGGATCAGGCAGCGCTGCGGTTCGCAGGCGCCGATGCGCGCGCCATACACGACACGCTGAAGGAAAAGGCGAGTAGCCTTTATTCAGAGGTGAAATCCGTGCTGCTCGCACGCAATGGCGGCCAACCGCCGACCCGAAATAACATCGAGGACGCCATCGCCCTGTTCAGCGAGGCTGGCCCGGAGGATACAGTCGTCCTGTTCCTGGCCGGGCACGGCGTCAACCAGGGGCCGGATTATCTGTTCCTGCCCGAGGATGCCGAGAAGGACGGGGAGCGCTGGCGGGCATCCACGGTGATGCGCTGGCAGCTCATGCAGCTCGCCCTGCAATCCTCGCAGGGGCGCCGCATCATGCTGGTCGATACCTGCCATTCCGGCGGCGCCTTTAACGCCCGCCTGATGAAGGATGCCGCCGACGCCAACATCGTCGTGTTCTCCGCCACCGACGCCAACACGCTGGCGCAGGAAAAGGAAACGCTGGGCCACGGCGTCTTCACCTACTCGATCTTGCAGGGGTTGCGTGGCAAGGCCAATCTGACACAGAACAATTTTATCAGCGTTCTGGAACTCGGCAGCTTCATTTCCGGCGAGGTGGAGAGGATCACCGGCGGGGCGCAGCGCCCGACGTTCCATCTCGCTGGAACCACAAACTTCCCGCTTGTCGGTCAATAAGGCTGCGGTGGACCGGGCTTGCGGCGGGGGGTGAGGTTGCGCCTCCCCGTTATATTTGGCAGTGAACATCACGCCGCGTCGAGCATATCGCGAATGCCGCGGATAACGTCGATGAACATGGCCGCTGTCAGCCGCCCCGTGCTGGTGTTGTAGCGGGAGCAGTGATAACAATCGACCAGGGTGATGCCTGCTGGAAGCGCGTGGCGCGCGCCATGGGCGAAGACGCATGACGTCAGGCGCAGCCCGGCCGCCTTGACGACGCTTTCATGGGCGATGCGCCCGAGCGCCAGCACGACCTTCAGCCGGGGCATCGTTGCAATCAGATTGGCCAGGAACGGGCGGCACGCCGCGGCCTCGGCGGGGGTCGGCTTGTTTTCCGGGGGAACGCAGCGCACGGCATTGCTGATCATGCAGTCTTTCAGGCTGAGCCCGTCCCCGGCATCGGCGCCGTACCGGCCCGAGGCGAACCCGAATGCGATCAGGGTGTCATACAACAACTCCCCGGCATAATCGCCGGTGAAGGGCCGACCGGTGCGATTGGCGCCGCGCAAGCCGGGTGCCAGCCCGACGATAAGAAGTCTGGCCTGCCGCTCGCCGAAGGAGGGCACGGGGGCATTGAACCAGTCGGGATTGGCCGCGCGGTTGGCCTCGCGGAAGCGGACGAGCCTCGGGCACAAGCAGCACGCGCGCGGGGGATCAAAAAGCCCATCCATGCCGGAAGGCGCCGGATGCGTTGCGCTCGCGCTTTCCGGGCGAGGCGGCATGGCGTCCGTCGTCAGACATTCATGAAATCGTCGGGATCAATGATTTGCTGTTCCCGGCTGTGGCGGCGCGAGCCCTCGCGCGGCGGCCGGTCGCCAGCCTCGCGGCAAATCTCGCTCTCGAGATCGGCCAGTTCGATAAACTGATCCGCCTGGCGGCGCAATTCGTCGGCCACCATCGGCGGCTGCGTCGTCAAGGTGGAGACCACACTCACCCGCTTGCCCTTGTGTTGCAGCGCCTCGACCAGGGTGCGGAAATCGCCGTCGCCGGAGAAGAGCACGATGTGATCGAGATGCTCGGCAAGCTCCATCGAATCGACGGCGAGCTCGATGTCCATGTTGCCCTTGATCTTGCGCCGGCCGGAAGCGTCGGTGAACTCTTTGGTCGGTTTGGTGACCATGGTATAACCATTATAGTCCAGCCAATCGATCAGCGGGCGGATCGATGAATATTCCTGGTCCTCGGCGAGGGCAGTGTAATAGAGCGCACGAATGAGATGGCCCTGACGCCGGAAAAGTGCCAGCAGGCGCTTGTAATCAATGTCGAAATTGAGCGCCTTGGCCGTGGCATACAAGTTTGCGCCGTCGATGAACAGGGCGATGCGCTCGGTCGGATAAAAATTCATTTGGTCAACCTTTCTTTAGAAAAACTTTAACTATAAAGGGCAGTGTTAAGCGAAATTGACACGACCAACTCAATCCACAATCTATAGTGAGGTTTCCGCAATTTCGCAAATCTTTAATATTAGGGTCGTTTTCCGATGATTTTCATAGGCTTAGGCGCCAATATGGAGAGCGCTTGGGGAGCGCCGGCCGCAACATTTGCCCATCTGAAAGGCATTTTGCAGCAAAGGGGCATCTTGTGGAAGGATTTATCGCCGCTGTTTCGCACCGAACCGGTGGGGCCGCGCCAGCCTGCCTATCTCAACGCTGTCGCGGCGATCTCATGCTCTTACCCCCCGCAGGCCCTGCTCGCCATGCTGAAACGGATCGAGATCGAGGCTGGCCGTCGCGCTGGGCAGCGCAACGGGCCGCGCCCGCTCGACCTCGATATCCTCGATTATCACGTGCGCATCGTCAACTGGGCAGGCGTGCGCTATACTCATTGTCCGGTGCGCTATCTGGTGCTGCCGCATCCCCGCCTGCACCTGCGCCGTTTCGTGCTCGAACCGCTGTTGGCTATCGCGCCGGGGTGGCGTCACCCTGTGTTCGGGATCGGGGCCGCACGCCTTGCCGCGCGCCTGCCGCGCAAGGGGCAAGGCGCAATTCTGGAAAGGCTGACTTAGCCAGTCCGCCGCTGATCAAGCCGGCGTCTTGCGTAGCCGCGCAAAAACGATTAGTGATACCAGACTGAATTCCACGATGAGGACACCATGGCGCGTATTACCGTCGAGGATTGCATAGAAAAGGTGCCGAACCGGTTCGAACTGGTTCTGCTTGCTGCGCACCGCGCGCGAATGATCTCCTCCGGGTCGCCGATCACGGTTGAGCGCGACAATGACAAGAACCCGGTTATTGCGCTGCGCGAGATCGCTGAGGGAACGATCCAGGCGGAGGATTTGAAAGAAGATCTCATCCACTCGATGCAGGTGCATGTCGAGGTCGATGAACCGGAGCCCGAGGCCGTTCCGCTGCTCGGAGATGCCTCGCGGCCCGTCTTTGGCCATGACGACATGCTGAAGGATACCGATATCGACTACATCAGCGAGGATGAACTGCGCCGCGGCATGGAGCGCATGATTCCGGCGGAGGCATCTGCGCCGGGCAACCGCTCGCGCTGAGGCAAGGGTGCGGCGGCGCCCGATCGCAAGCGTCGCTCATCTTGCTTCACGCTTGGCGGTATCGGCCATCAACGGCATAAGCTAACGGGGCGCCGTCATGATGCGGCAATTCGAGCTTGTCGAGCGAGTCAGAAGCTACGACCCCGGCGCAGACGAGACCCTGTTGAACAAGGCCTATGTCTTCGCCATGAAGGCGCACGGTAATCAGAAGCGCGCCTCGGGAGACCCGTATTTTTCCCATCCGCTTGAGGTTGCCGCCATCCTCACCGATCTGAAGCTCGACGACGCAACCATCGCGACCGCGTTGCTGCACGACACGATCGAAGACACCGGCGCCACCAAGGACGACATCGACAGGCTGTTCGGCGAGGAGATCGGCAACCTCGTTGATGGCGTCACCAAGATCGAACGGCTCAACCTCGTCTCCAAGCGCACCGAGCAGGCCGAGAATTTCCGAAAGCTGTTGATTGCAATATCGAGCGACATTCGCGTGCTGCTTGTCAAGCTCGCCGACCGTCTTCATAACATGCGGACGCTCGAGTGGATGAAGCCCGAGAAGCGCAAGCTGATCGCCCAAGAGACCATGGACATCTATGCACCACTTGCTGGGCGCATGGGCATCCAGGAAATCCGCAGCGAACTGGAGGAACTCTCGTTCCGCTGGATCAACCCCGAGGCGTATGCCGCCGTGGTCGAGCGCCTGGCGAAACTGCGGGAGCGCAACGCTGGCCTCATCGAGGAGATCCAGTCGGAGTTGCACAGGAAACTGCAGACCGAAAATATTCCCGCTCAGGTCACGAGCCGCGAGAAGAAGCCTTACGCCATCTGGCGCAAGATGGAGAACAAGCAAATCTCGCTCGAGCAGCTGTCCGACATCTACGGCTTCCGCGTCATCGTCAAGACCATCGACGAATGCTACAAGGTGCTCCGCGTGGTCCACACCACCTGGCGCGCCGTGCCCGGCCGCTTCAAGGATTACATCTCCAACCCGAAGCAGAACGGCTACCAGTCGATCCACACCACCATTGTCGGCCCCCGCCATCAGCGGGTCGAACTGCAGATCCGCACGCACGACATGAACCAAGTGGCGGAATATGGCGTGGCCGCGCATGCATTCTACAAGGAGCAGGTCAACGGCGCAAACGGCGTGAGCGGCCTTGCCCATACCGACGACCTGGCCCCCTATGAATGGCTGCGCAAGCTCGTGGCCAGCCTGCTCGAGGGCGACAACCCTGAAGAATTCCTCGAAAACACCAAGCTGGAGCTGTTCCAGGATCAGGTGTTCTGCTTTACGCCGAAGGGCAGGCTCATCGCCTTGCCGAAGGGCGCCACCCCGATCGATTTCGCCTACGCGGTCCACACCGATGTCGGTAATCGCTGCGTGGGGGCAAAGATCAACGGCCGCCATATGCCGCTGATGAGCCAGCTCCAGAACGGCGACGAGGTGGACATTCTCACCTCCGAAGCACAGATGCCCTCGCCCGCCTGGGAGAACATCGTCGTCACCGGCAAGGCGCGTTCCGCCATCCGCCGCGCCACGCGCGAGGCCGTGCGCGCGCAATACCGCAATCTCGGCCGCGACATTCTGGCAAGCGCGTTCGAGCGGGCCGGCAAGAGCTTCACCGACCAGGCTCTGGCCGAGGCCGCCACGAGGCTTCCCCAGAAAAACGCGGACGACGTTCTCACCGCCGTCGGCCGCGGCGAACTGGAGGCCAGCGAGGTGCTGGCGGCGCTGTTCGCCGACATCGCCCCGGCCGAACCCGTCAAGCGCAAGGTCATCACCCGCACCGATGAAGGCTGGTTCAATCTCCAGCGCGTCACGGGCATGAAATTCCGCTGGCCGGGCCGCGCCGTCTATGGCCGCGCCGACCTGGCCAAGGGTATTCCGGTCGATGGCTCGCAAGGGGGCTATCCCATTCATTTCGCCCCCGGCGGCGCCGTGCCGGGCGAGCGCGTGGTCGGCATCCTCGAACCGGGGCAGGGGATCATCATCCATCCGATCCATTCGCCGAAACTGCAGGATTACGAGGATCAGCCCGACCGCTGGATCGACATCACCTGGGACATCAAGGAAGACAGCACGCAGCGGTTTCCCGCCGACATCTCCGTCACCGCCGTCAACGAGCCCGGCACGCTCGCGCAGATCGCCGGCGCGATCGGCAAGCGCGACGGCAACATCGACAAGCTGCAGATGGTGAGCCGCGCGATCGACTTCACCGAGATGCACATTTCGCTCGAGGTCTACGACCTGAAGCACCTCAACACCATCCTGTCCGACGTCAAGGCTCTCCCCGTCGTCAGCATCGTGAAGCGGATCGTCTGCCCGCGAGGCAGCGCGTCATGATGCAGGAGGACATACTCGATGAGTTCCGGCAGGCGGGCGCCCTGCTCAAGGGCCATTTCATTCTCTATTCCGGCCTGCACAGCGACACCTATCTGCAATGTGCGCGCGTGATGATGGATGCGCGGCGGGGCGGGCGGCTGTGCGCCGCGCTTGCCGCCAAGCTGCGGCTGAGGTTGGGCGACGAGGCTGTCGCGGCGTTAGAGATGATCGTTTCCCCCGCCACCGGCGGCATCATCGTGGGCTACGAAATGGGCCGCCAGCTCGGGATGCCCTCTGTGTTTTTCGAGCGCGTGGAGGGACGCTTCCAGTTGCGCCGCGGGTTTGACATCGCGCCGGGCACGCGCTGCCTCATGGTCGAGGATGTCGTCACAACGGGCGCGTCCTCGCGCGACTGCATCGAGGCGGCGGAAGCCCTCGGCGGCACGGTGACGGCGGCCTGCTGCCTCGTCAACCGCTCCGGCGGGCGCGCCGATGTCGGCGTTCCCCTGGTCTCCCTGCTCGAGCTGGATGTGCCAGCCTATGCGCCCGACGCTGTGCCCGAGGCCCTGAAAGCCATACCGCCCTCCAAGCCCGGCAGCCGCGGGCTCAAGCCGATTTCGGCGGGTTGACCTTGTTTAATCCATTATTCAAGCTAATTATCATTGCTGTGTAAGATTGCTGCTTTGTTGCGCGTCATCGCCGATGGCCTGGACGCCCGAAAGGACCGTGAGCAGATGTTGTTCCGCAGGCGTGTCAAGCCGAGCCTCGGCGAAAGGGTGAGGGTCATGCTGTGGCCACGCCGCACCTGGTCGCGCTCGATGCGCTACTTCGCCCTCCGGTTGTGGCGGCTCGATGCCTCCCCACACAGCATCGCCATAGGGTTTGCGGCTGGCGTGTTCGCCATCGTGACCCCCTTTCTCGGCCTGCAGATGATCCTTGCCGCAACGCTTGCCATGCTGCTGCGCGGCAGCGTGGTTGCATCCGCTATCGGCAGCTTTGCCGGCAATCCCATCACCTATCCGATCATCTGGATCTCGACCTACCAGCTTGGAACCTTCATCCTCGGCGGCAGCGGCTCCACAACCCTGCTTCAGTTTGAGGAGAAAGCCATGGCGGTCTGGAACGGCTTGCAGCGCTTTTCGTTCGATACCGTATCCGCAGCGATCGAGGCTTTCTGGCCGATCTTGAAGCCCATGGCGGTCGGTGCGCTGCCGATCGGCCTTGCGGCCGCGGTCGTGAGTTATGTTGTCGTTCGCAGGCTCGTCGAGGCCGCCCGCACTGTTCGGCGCGCCCGCTTCAAGCTGAAGATGGCATCAGCAGCAGAATGGTAAACCCCGGACCTTTGAAAGAATGGCGCAACCAAATCATCTCCGATTGGGTGTCAACATCGACCACGTGGCCACCATCCGCAACGCGCGCGGTGGCGCTCACCCCTCACCTTTGCGCGCCGCGGAAGCCGCGATTGCAGCCGGCGCCGACGGCATCACCGCCCATCTTCGCGAGGATCGCCGGCACATCTCCGATGCGGACATCGCCGAACTGAAATCCAAGATCACGCGGCCGCTCAACCTGGAAATGGCCGCAACGCCCGAGATGACGGCGTTTGCCGTGCGTCACCGTCCACACGCCTGCTGCCTTGTGCCGGAGCGACGGCAGGAACTCACCACCGAAGGCGGGCTCGACGTGGCCGGCCAGGCGAGCCATCTGCGCGAGGTGGTCGCGGCCCTGCGCGAGGCCGGCATCCGCGTGTCGCTGTTCGTCGATCCTGAGCCGCACCAGATCGAGGCGGCCGCCGGCGTCGGAGCGGAGGTGGTGGAACTGCACACCGGCGTCTATTGCACGCCCTCGCTGCCGCGGGCCAGGCACATGGCGGAACTGGAGCGCCTGCGTGCCGCTGCCAGGCAGGCCGCCGGCCTTGGCCTCGAAGTGCATGCCGGGCACGGGCTCAGCTTCGACACGGTGGGCCCGATCGCCGAGATCCCGGAAATCGTCGAACTCAACATCGGCCACTTCCTCATCGGTGAGGCGATCTTCACCGGGCTGCATTCGGCCATCCAGCGCATGCGGGCGCTGATGGACAACGCCCGCGCCGCCGCCGGCGGCAGGGCCAGCGCGTGAGGGCAGCCACATGATCATCGGCATCGGCAACGACATTATCGACATCCGCCGCATCGAGGAAACGATTGCGCGCTACGGCGAGCGTTTCCTGTCGCGCGTCTTCACCGATCTGGAGCGGCGCAAGTCGGATGCGCGGATGCAGCGCGCCGCATCTTACGCCAAGCGCTTCGCAGCCAAAGAGGCGTGCGCGAAAGCGCTCGGCACCGGCCTGCGCCACGGCGTGTTCTGGCGCGACATGGGCGTTATCAACCTGCCCTCGGGCAAGCCGACGATGCGGCTCACCGGAGGGGCCGCGCTGCGCCTTGCGGCCATTACTCCGCCGGGATGCTCTGCGCAGATCGACCTCACCATCACGGACGATTTCCCGCAAGCCCAGGCGGTTGTGATTATCTCCGCCGTGCGTCATGATCAATTTTCGCTCGAAGTTTCGTGAGTGCCGGTTGCTTGCTCTCTTGGGAGCAGTTATAGCCGGGAGTGAAATCAAAATGATTATTCGCCATCCTTGGAGAACGGAATGAGCATGAGTACTGATGCAAAGGAAACGCCAGGCAGCAGCCTTTGGGATACGGTGCGCGTGATCATCCACGCGCTGCTGCTTGCGCTCGTCGTGCGCATCTTCCTCTACCAGCCGTTCAACATTCCCTCCGGCTCGATGATCCCGACGCTGCTTGTGGGCGATTACCTGTTCGTATCGAAATTCAGCTACGGCTACAGCAAGCATTCGCTTCCCTGGAGCCCCAATCTGTTCAGCGGCCGTATCTTCGGGTCCGAGCCCGAGCGCGGCGACGTGGCGGTGTTCAAGCTGCCGCGCGACAACGAGACGGACTACATCAAGCGCGTCATCGGCCTGCCCGGCGACCGCATCCAGATGATCGGCGGCGTTCTCCACATCAACGGGAAGCCGGTCAAGCGTCAGAGGATCGAGGATTTCGTGCTCAACGAGGGGAGAAGCGGCGAGCAGAAGGTGACGCGCTACCTGGAAACCCTTCCCAACGGCGTATCCTACCCGACGCTCGATCTTTACGAGCGTGGGCAGGGCGATGATACGCGCGAATTCGTCGTGCCCGAGGGGCATTACTTCATGATGGGCGACAACCGCGACAACTCGACCGACAGCCGCTTCTTCAGCGTCGGCTATGTGCCGCGCGAGAACCTGATCGGCCGGGCGGATATCATCTTCTTCTCCATCGGCGAGGGCGCCCGCTGGTATGCGCCCTGGTCGTGGCCGGTTGAAATCCGCTGGAACCGGCTGTTCAGCGCCATCCGGTGATGCCCAGGACCGCACGGCAGAAACAGTCCCCCGATCTCGAGACTAGGCTCGGCTACAGCTTCCGGCGGCGCGCGCTGCTGACCGAAGCCCTTACCCATGCAAGCGCCAGGAGCCGGCGTGACTGCGCGCTCGACAATGAGCGCCTCGAATTTCTCGGCGACCGGGTGCTCGGCCTGTGCGTTGCGCGGCTGCTGCTGGAGCATTTCCCCGATGCGCGCGAAGGCGAACTGGCCCGCCGCTTCAACCGCCTCGTCCGCATGGAAACCTGCGCGGCGGTTGCCCGCGAGCTGCAGCTCGGCCCCGATCTCGTCCTCGATGCCGGGGAGGCCGGCGCGGGCGGACGCCGCAAGGACTCCATCCTGGCGGATGCCTGCGAGGCCGTGCTTGGCGCCATTTTCCTCGACGGCGGCTTCGAGCCAGCGCACGCCTTCGTCGAACGGTTCTGGACGGACCGGCTGAAAACCGTGCCGGCCGCGCCCGTCGATGCTAAGACCGCGCTGCAGGAATGGGCGCAGGCGCGCAAGCTAAGCCTGCCGAGCTATCGCGTTGTCGGCTGCGAGGGGCCGGACCACGCGCCGGAGTTCGAGGCGGAGGTGCTGATCCCCGGCTTGCCTCCCGCGCGGGGGCAGGGCGCATCAAAACGTGTGGCTGAGCAAGCGGCCGCCGCCGCCATGTTGAAGCGCGAGGGCGTCTGGCAGGAGAGCAGCGCCGATGCCTGAGGCCAAGCAAACGTCCAAGCCGGAGCCGTCCCGCGGCAAGTCCCGCGCCGGGGCGAAAAAAGGCGAGAAGCGCGTCGTCCCTACCCGCTGCGGTTTCGTCGCCATCATCGGCGCGCCCAACGCCGGCAAATCCACGCTGGTCAACTGTCTGGTCGGCACGAAAGTTTCCATCGTCAGCCACAAAGTGCAGACCACACGCGCGCGGCTGCGCGGCATCGCCATCGAGGGCGACACCCAGATCGTGCTCGTCGATACGCCGGGTATCTTCCGGCCCAAACGCCGCCTCGACCGGGCAATGGTCGATGCTGCCTGGGGGGGCGCGCGCGAGGCCGACATCGTTGCCTTCCTCATCGATGCGGCCAAAGGGCTGGACGAGGAAAGCGAAGCGATCCTGAAAGGTTTGGCTGAGCTGAAACTGCCGCGCATCCTCGTCCTCAACAAGATCGACCGGGTGGAGAAACCGGCGCTGCTCGCCCTTACCGCGGATCTGACCGCCCGCCTGCCCTTCGACGCCGTGTTCATGATCTCCGCCCTCGACGGGGACGGGGTGGCCGATCTCAAGGCCTACCTTGCCGCCGCGATGCCGCCTGGGCCCTGGCATTTTCCCGCCGACCAGGTGTCCGATGCGCCGATGCGGGTGTGGGCCGCCGAGGTGACGCGCGAGAAAATCTACCACCGCCTGCATGACGAGCTTCCCTATGCCTCAACCGTCGAGACGACGGACTGGAAGACCTTGAAGGACGGCGCGGTGCGCATCGAACAGACGATCTATGTGGAGCGCGACAGCCAGAAGAAGATCGTGCTCGGCGCGGGCGGTCGCACCATTAAGGAGATTTCCATGCAGGCGCGCCAGGAGATCGCCGAGGCGTTGGGGGTGCCCGTGCATCTTTTCCTGTTCGTCAAGGTGCGCGACAACTGGGCGGACGACCCCGAGCGCTACCGCGAGATGGGGCTCGAATTTCCCAAATCCTGACGGCCTGCCATGCACTGGCGGGACGAGGCCATTGTGATTTCGGTGCGTCCGCACGGCGAAACCAGCGTCATTCTGGAGGTGCTGGCGCGCGCCCACGGCCGCACCCTCGGGCTTGTGAAAGGCGGGCGTTCGCCGCGCGTGCGCCCGGCCGTGCAGCCCGGCAATCTGGTGAGTGCAGGCTGGCGGGCCCGGCTCTCCGAGCATCTCGGCAATTTCGATGTGGAGCTCATGACGGGCTACGCCGCCCGCGCCATGGCGAGCCGCGAGGCGCTGGCGATGGTGACGACCATGTGCTTCTTCGCCAAGTTCCTGCCCGAGCGCGATCCGCACCCCGCGCTGTTCGATGCCATGCTCGGCGTGCTCGACGCGCTGGAGGAGCCGGCCGCGCCGCTTGCCTATGCCCGCTTCGAGATGCTGCTGCTCGAGGAGATGGGCTTCGCGCTCGATCTTTCGGAATGCGCGGCGACTGGCGCAACGGAAAACCTGATTTACGTTTCCCCGAAATCGGGCCGCGCCGTCTCGGCGGAAGCGGGCAAGCCCTATAAGGACAGGCTCCTGCCATTGCCGGCCTTTCTGCTCGACGGCTCGGCAGCCATCGCCCGGCACGACATTGCCGATGCCCTGCGCCTCAGCGGCTTCTTCCTGGAGAAGCACCTGCGCGAGGCCGCGGGCGTGGGCCTGCCCGACGAGCGCGGCCGGATCGTGGCGCAAATCCTGCGGATGAGCGCGGATGAGGCTGCGGGCGATGCTTGATGCGGACGCGCAGGCGGGGTAGCGATTGAGCCATGGCGGACGAAACGATTCTCGATGCCGGGCCGGTCGAGCCCGTCGATCTGCGCGAGGCGCTCGAGGAGCGCTATCTCGCCTATGCTCTCTCCACCATCATGGGGCGGGCGTTGCCCGATGCACGCGACGGGCTGAAACCCGTGCACCGCCGCGTTCTGTTTGCCATGCGGCAGTTGCGCCTCGACCCGGACAGCGGCTTCAAGAAATGCGCCCGCGTGGTCGGCGACGTCATCGGCAAGTTCCACCCGCACGGCGACCAGGCGGTTTACGATGCGCTCGTTCGCCTCGCGCAAGGCTTCGCCCAGCGTTACCTCCTGGTGGACGGGCAGGGCAATTTCGGCAATGTGGACGGCGACAACGCCGCAGCGATGCGCTACACCGAGGCGCGCCTCACCGAGTTCGCCATGGCGCTGCTCGAGGGCATCGACGAGGACGCCGTCGATTTCCGCGAGACCTATGATGGCGAGGACAGCGAGCCGGTCGTGCTCCCCGCCGCCGTGCCCAATCTGCTGGCGAACGGCTCGTCGGGGATTGCGGTCGGCATGGCGACCTCGATCCCCCCGCACAATCTGGAAGAGCTGTGCGACGCCGCGCTCTATCTTATCCGCACCCCAAATGCGGGAGCGGAAAAGCTGATAGACTTCGTCCCCGGCCCGGATTTCCCCACCGGCGGGGTGATCGTCGAGACCCGTGCCGCCATCATCGAGGCCTACAACACCGGGCGCGGCGGCTTCCGCGTGCGGGCGCGCTGGAGCCGGGAAGACACTGGGCGCGGCGGCTACCAAATTGTTATCACCGAAATCCCCTACCAGGTGCAGAAATCCCGGCTGATCGAGAAGATCGCTGAGCTGATGGAAGCCAGGAAGCTTCCCCTCGTCGGCGATATCCGCGACGAATCGGCGGAGGACATCCGCATCGTGATCGAGCCGAAATCGCGCAGCGTCGATCCCGCCCTGCTCATGGAATCGCTGTTCAAGCTGACCGAACTGGAGGTGCGTTTTCCGCTCAACATGAATGTGCTGAGCCGCGGCCGCGTGCCCATGGTGCTTAGCCTCGCACAGGTTTTGAACGAGTGGCTCGGCCACCGCCGCGAGGTGCTGCTGCGGCGGTCGCGCCACCGCCTCGCCAAGATCGAGCATCGGCTGGAGGTGCTGGGCGGCCTGCTTGTGGCTTATCTCAACCTCGACGAGGTGATCCGCATCATCCGCTTCGAGGACGAGCCGAAACCCGCGCTGATGCAGCGCTTCAAGCTCAGCGACGTGCAGGCGGAGGCCATCCTCAACATGCGGCTGCGCTCTCTGCGCAAGCTGGAGGAATTCGAGATCCGCACCGAAAACGACGCGCTGAACGCCGAGCGGGCGGAGCTTGTGGCGCTCGTCGAGTCGCCGGAGCGGCAGAAGGACAGGATCGCCGCGGAAATCGAGGCGGTTCGGGCAAAATTCGGCAAGGCATCGCCCGGAGGGGGGCGGCGCTCGTCGTTCGGCGAGATGCCCGTGATCGAGGCCGATCTCGACCAGGCCTTCATCGAGCGCGAACCGGTCACCATCCTCGTTTCGGAAAAGGGCTGGATCCGGTCGCTCAAGGGCCATCAGGACGATCTCGGCAAGGTTCAGTTCAAGTCCGGCGACGGCCTGTGGCGCGCCATGAAGGCGCAAACCTCCGACAAGCTCGTCCTGTTCGCCTCCAACGGCAAGTTCTACACGCTCGACTGCGCCAGCCTTCCTGGAGGCCGCAGCCAGGGCGAGCCGGTGCGCCTCATGATCGACCTGGAGGAAGGCGACGCCATCGTCGAGGTGTTCGTGCACCGCCCCGGGCGCAAGCTGCTGGTCGCCTCCAGGCAGGGCAACGGCTTCGTCGTCGCCGAGGACGAAGTGTTGGCCTCGACCCGCAAGGGCAAGCAGATCATGATCATCACGCCTCCCGATGCCGCGGTTGCCTGCGTGCCGGCGGAGGGCGACAGCGTGGCCGTGCTGGGCGAGAACCGCAAGCTCATCGTCTTCCCGCTCGCTGAGGTGAACGAACTGGCGCGCGGCCGGGGCGTGCGTTTGCAGCGCTATCGCGAGGGCGGGCTGGCGGATATACAGGTTTTCGACGGGCAAAAGGGCGTGACCTGGGCGGATAGCGGCGGCAAGACGCGGGTTCTTGCCGATCTCGCCGGCTTCCGCGGCGCCCGCGCCGGCGCGGGGCAGAGCCTGCCGAAAGGCGTCATCCGCGGCGGCCGGTTTGGCGTCTGGCCGTTCGAGGAACGGTAAAGCCTCATCTCTCCGTTGCCGCCGGGCAACGCGATCGCAAATTAGGGCGAACGGTCGCCGAAGCGTTTGATCGTTAAAATGTTCTCGGGATAATACCTTCAAACGGTGTGAGGATAGGTAATGCTGCGGCTGAACGGCTTTTCACTGGCTCTGGCGCTCGGACTTGCAAGCGCCATGGTTTCATCGGAGCGCGCCCTTGCTTTCGGCTCCGGTCCCTGGATCGTGACCATCGGCGGCTGGGTGGTGGCGCAACCGGATTACATGGGCTCGGACGATTATGAAGCCGCGTTCCGCCCGATCTTCAACATCCGCAAAGAGGGCTCGAAGGATTGGCTGTCGCTGCCCGACGACAGCGCCGGCATCGCACTCTTCGAAACATCCGATTTCCGCATCGGCCCGGCCTTCGGCTTCACGCCCGAACGCAACAGCTCCGACAACCGCGCCCTGCGCGGCCTCAAGGACGTGGACTTCACCTTCGAGGCCGGCGCCTTCGTGGAATACTGGCCGGCAGAGGCGCTGCGCACGCGGCTTGAGGTGCTGCACGGCCTCAACGGCCATGATGGCCTGATCGCCAATCTTTCTGCCGATTTCGTGCTGCGGCCGGCGGAGCGCTGGATGGTTACCATCGGGCCGCGGCTCACCTGGGTTGATGACAATTATGCCGACGCATATTTTTCAGTCGGCCCGGGATCTCCAACCCTGCCGGTGTTCAGGGCCGAGGGCGGGCTGCACTCCGTAGGCGTCGGCGCCAGCCTGAGCTACGACGTGACGGAAGCCGTGCAGTTCAGGGTTTTCGGCGAATATGACCGGCTGATGGGCGATGCTGCCGACAGCCCGCTCGTCGATCTGCGCGGGTCGGAAGACCAGTTCACCGCGGGCTTGGGTGTTTCATACCGTTTTACAGTCGGACGCTGACTGCATCCGATCCCTCTGTCCTCATCGCAGCCCGCAGATTTCACGCTCTTGGCGGGATTTTGCCGAAATCTCGTGCAATTCAAGACAACAACAGTGTCATGAATTTGAATAAGGGCAGTTTCGGCATGTGCCAAACGTATCATGCGAGTTCGCCAATCCATTCCCAAGCCGGCGTGACTGCGCTTGCGGCCGCGGCAGTGCTGACGCTTGCGATGCCCTTTATCGTGCTGGCCGATCCTGTGGCGGACTGCGGCAAGCCGGCCTTCCAGCAGGCCGTGGCCGAGGCCAGCGCCGCGCTCAACGATCTCAACCGGCGCAACGGCCAGTTGCTACAGGAAAAGATGCAACGGCTGAAGGCTTCAAAAGGCTGGTCCGACCATGACTTTGCAGCCAATGCCAAGGCGCTTATCTCGGACGAGACGACAGCCGCCATGGATGCCCAGGGCAAGGCGCTGGTGGCGAAGGCCGGTACACTGAACGCGGAGGGTGCGTCGGCGGAGAAACTGTGTGCGCTATTGCATGATGTCCGCACCCTCATGGGTGAGATTGTCGGCAATGCCCGCAGCCGCTGGGATTACATGCTCGCCAAAATAGATACGGCGCTCGGCGTGAACACTGCTGCGAAAAACGGACAGTAGACGCCGTTATTTGGCTTTTCCGGCCCGTCTTTTTCCCACATGTGCCGCCCTTTTGCGGCCAAGCTCATGGCTTTGGCTTGGGCAGTTTGTCCACCCGCACCCAGCCCTTCTGGGTGAGCTGCTCCTGCGGCAGGAAGCGCGATTTGTAGCTCATCTTCTTCGAGCCATCGATCCAGTAGCCGAGATAGACATAGGGAAGGCCGAGGCTGCGGGCATAATCGATGTGTTCCAGGATGATATAAGTGCCAAGACTGCGCTCATACAGTTCCGGCTCGTAGAAACTGTAGACGAGCGAAATGCCGTCGCTGAGCAGATCGCACAAGGCCGCAGCCACCAGCGGCCATTCCGAAGGCTCGTCATGTGAGGCATGCTGCGGCGGACGCAGCCGGTATTCGGTGATGAAAGTTTCCACCGCGCTATCCGCAACCATCATCGAATAATCGAAAACCGACATGTCGGCCATGCCGCCGTCGCTGTGGCGATGGTCGATATAGGCGCGGAAGAGGGCATATTGGTCGGAGGTGGGGATGCTGTCCACCCGGCTCGCCACGAGATCGCAGTTGCGCTGCTTGATCCGCTTCATGGTGCGTTTCGGCGCAAAATCGTTCACGACGATGCGCACGGAAACGCAGGCCGAGCACTTGTCGCAATAGGGCATATACGCGATGTTCTGACTGCGGCGGAACCCGTTCTTCAGCAGATTGTCGATGACGGCGCGCGGCTTGTCGGCAGTCAGATGGGTGAAGATCTTGCGCTCGAGACGCCCAGGCAAATAGGGGCAGGGCTGCGGAGCAGTGACATAAAACTCGGGAAAGCGTCGCTTCTGTTCAGTCACGGCTCAAGGGCGCGATGGCGAGGTTCAAGGGCGTTACCCGGCATTTTTCTTAATATACCTGAAACAGTTTATGACAGGGTTGAGCGAAATCAAGGCGCGTAATTTTCTGACCGCTCAGAAAGATCGCTTGACAAGGGGCGAACGGTTCACTCGATGCAGCTCGCCCATGGCGGATCATTTTTCGGGCAATTCCCGGCCGCCCGGACCATCAAGGCGGATCACCTCATAGCCCTCGCCCGCCAGTTTCGCGACAATCTCGCTGGCGTGCTCGGTTCCCTTCGTCTCAATGGTGAGATCAAGGGTGGTGCCTTTCGCGGGAACATCGAGGAACAGGCGGCGGTGCGACACATCAAGGATGTTGGCGCCGGCGCTGCCGAGGTTTGTCGCCACGCGCCCGAGAATGCCGGGGGTGTCGGGCACGACGAGCCGCAAGGAGACGATCTTGCTTTCGGCTTCAAGGCCGCGATAGGCGATCGAGGCGAGGATGCGCGGATCGGCGTTCCCCCCGCTCATGATGAGACCGACCCTGCGCCCGCAAAAGCGCTGCGGATCGGCAAGCATGGCGGCAAGCGGCGCCGCCCCCGCGCCTTCGGCCACAGTC
>Ga0129299_1000935_pt1 | contig 19512 bp, 18 predicted proteins | sample ConPoolayeCmetaG_FD_94477 | JGI IMG/M metagenome (GOLD analysis project Ga0129299, IMG submission 94477) | Hot spring microbial mat communities from California, USA to study Microbial Dark Matter (Phase II) - Cone Pool mat layer C metaG ...
AGAGGTCCTTGAGGAGCAAATGCATCGACCAAGCTATTCAACAGAATATAACCGAGCTTCTGGCTCGACCATACGGTTCGGCTCAACACCCGATAGTTTTCAAAGTGCTTGTCATCGCTCAGCCCCATCGCGCGCAGCCCAGATGTGACCGTGCGCTTGTCTGGAGCCAGAATCGTGCCGATCAGCAAAACTTGGGCGTAATGCCAAACACGTTTGGAAAAGACAGGCGCAGAATTCGAAATCAGAGTACAATAGGTTTTGGGCAGGGTAAGCATTGGGCATCCTTCCAAGAGATGCCATAGCTTACCCTTTTTTTCACAATCTACAAATAGAAAGTCCAGCTAAAGAGCTACAAAAATGCCCGTCGCCGATGGATCGGCGACGGGCATTGGGAATCGGGCGTTTTACGCCGTTTTCCAGCTTGTATCGTACAGTTTGCCGCCAACGATAGCAAAATCTTCGGCCAGCGAGCAGACGATGGTTTTGTCGTTGACCTTGACCCCGTTGGGCAGCATTTCAACCTTGAACACGTTGCCGTCGACGGCGATCATGCCCGGCGCGGGCACGCTGACCTGATAGGTTTTGCCGTCGATGGTGAGTGAGAACGATTTGTTTACCATTTGGGCGTTCCTCCAATTTTGCGGATGCGTGGTCGTCCGGCAGTACGCCACGCCGAAGGGGTGATGGCCATGTTCAACTGCGGACGTTCTGCCTCGACGGCGGGTTTGGCGAGCATTCCTTCTTTGTCGGCCACCAGCGCGGCGATGGCGGCGACGGTAGGACTGGTGGACGGCAGGCCGCCAGCGCGGCGTTGTTCCAGAAATTCTTTGGTCACCGAGCCAAAGATGGCATACGAGATCACATCTTCTTCACTCCGGGCCAGGTCCCCCAACTCCTCACGTGCTTTGGGCAGTTCGGGTGGAATGAGATCGGCCGGACGGCAGGTGATCGGCTTTTCGTCGCCGAGGGCCATCCGGCGCACTTGTTCGTTCACCGGAGCCGGGGTTTGACCATACATGCCCTTCATGTATTCTTTGACTTCGTTGATGATCACACTGTATCGTTGGCCGGTCAACACGTTAAAGGTGGCTTGTGTGCCGACAATCTGGCTGGTCGGCGTAACCAGCGGGGGATAGCCCAGATCGGCGCGGACACGCGGGATCTCGTCGGTCACATCTCGATAGCGATCGAGGGCATGCTGTTCGCGGAGTTGATTGACCAGGTTGGAGAGCATCCCCCCCGGCACCTGATAGCGCAGCACACCCACATCGGGGCCGACGCTGCCGCCCTCAAAGCGAGCATATTTTTGGCGGGCGGCCTTGTAAAAGTCGGCGATTTTCATCAGGTGATCGAGATTCATACCGGTGTCGCGGTCGGTGCCTTGAAAGATGCCGACAATTGTTTCAATGGCGGGTTGACCGGTGCCGGAGGAAAGGGAAGAAATGGAACAATCAACCACATCGACACCGGCCATTGCTGCGGCATAGCAAGAAGCGGCGCCCAACCCGGCGGTATCGTGGGTGTGGAATTGAATGGGCAGATCAATCGCTTCTTTGAGCCGCGTGACCAGCTCGGCGGCAACCGGCGGGGTGACCAGGCCGGCCATATCTTTGATACAAATCGAATCGGCACCCATGTCGGCCATTCGTTTGGACATTTCCACAAAGGTGTCCAGAGTGTGCACAGGACTGGTGGTGTAGCTAAAGGCCGCTTGCAGATGCCCACCTTCGCGTTTGATCACCTTGAATGCCCATTCCATATTGCGCAGATCGTTGAGCGCATCAAAGACGCGAAAAATGTCAATGCCGTTTTCGCGCGCCTTGACGATAAATCGTTCGACCACATCATCGGCATAGTGACGGTAGCCAACCACATTTTGACCGCGCAAGAGCATCTGGAAGGGTGTTTTGGGCATGGCTTTTTTCAGCAAGCGTAGCCGTTCCCAGGGGTCTTCGTTCAAAAAACGCATGCACGAGTCAAAGGTAGCACCGCCCCACATCTCGACCGAGTGGTAGCCGGCCTCGTCAATGGCCGGAGCGATGGGCAGCATATCTTCGGTGCGCCAACGGGTAGCCAGCAGCGACTGGTGTGCGTCGCGCAGGGTCGTATCGGTAATTTTGAGTGGATTTTTGCTCATTCAGGTAAACTCCTATCCAGGTTACAATGGAATGTTTCCATGTTTTTTCGGTGGCAGGCCATCACGTTTGTTTTCCAGCATAGCCAGCGATTCGATGATGCGTGGACGGGTCTCGTTAGGCAGAATCACTGCGTCGATGTACCCCCGAGCGGCCGCCACGTAAGGGTTGGCAAATTTTTCGCGGTAGATGGCAACCAGTTCAGCATGTTTGGCTGCTTTGTCTGCGGCTTCGGCGATTTCTTTGCGATGGATGATGCTGACCGCACCTTCGGGCCCCATAACGGCAATTTCGGCACTGGGCCAGGCATAGTTTACGTCGGCACGCAGATGTTTGGAACCCATCACGATGTACGCTCCGCCGTAAGCCTTGCGGGTGATCACGGTGATCTTGGGCACGGTAGCCTCGGCGTAAGCGTAGAGCATTTTCGCACCGTGGCGAATAATGCCGGCATGTTCCTGGTTCACGCCGGGCATAAAGCCGGGAGTGTCACAAAACGTGATGATGGGAATGTTAAACGCATCACAAAAGCGGATAAAGCGCGCGCCTTTGTCGGCGGCGTTGATGTCGATGGCGCCGGCCAGCACGCGTGGTTGCTGGGCCACAATGCCCACCGTTTGACCGTTCATACGCGCAAAACCGATGATCAGGTTGGGGGCAAAGCGGGGCATCACTTCCATCCAGTCACCGCCATCGACGATGCGGGCAATAACCTCTTTCATGTTGTAAGGCTGGTTGGGGTCGGCAGGGACGATGCGGTCCAGCGCTTCGTCGGTGCGCCCGGAATCGTCGCCCAGGTCAACCAGCGGCGGGTCGTCCATGTTGTTGGAAGGCAAAAAGGAGAGCAATCGCCGCACCTGAGCCAACGTCTCTTGCTCGGTGGGGGCGGTAAAGTGCGCCACACCGCTGCGTTGACTGTGGACGGCTGCGCCACCCAGCTCGTCATGGGTGACTTCTTCGCCGGTGACCGATTTGATCACGTCGGGACCGGTGATGTACATGTTGCCGGTCTTTTCGACCATAAAGACGAAATCGGTAATGGCCGGGGAATAGACAGCCCCGCCGGCGCAGGGCCCCATAATCACCGAAATTTGCGGGATGACGCCGGAAGCCAGGGTGTTGCGGGTGAAAATTTCGCCATACGCCCACAACGAGTCGACCCCCTCTTGAATGCGTGCACCGCCCGAATCGTTGATGCCGATCACCGGCGCGCCGTTCTTGAGCGCCAGATCGAGCACTTTGCACACCTTTTCCCCCTGGACTTTGCCCACCGATCCGCCCTGGACGGTGAAATCCTGTGAAAAGACATACACGGTGCGTCCATCAACGGTGCCCCAGCCGGTGACTACACTTTCAGGCTGAAAGCCGTTTTCGCTCCGGGTGGCAAACGCATCTAGCTCATGAAAACTGCCGGGGTCGAGCAACAGGTCGATCCGCTCGCGGGCAGTGAGTTTGCCCTTGCTATGTTGTGCTGCAATGCGTTCAGCTCCGCCACCGAGGATGGCTGCTTGTTCCATTTCGATCAATTTATCAAAACTCATTCCATTCCTCCAATACGGGTTGAGAATATCACGGCCGCATATAGTATATAAACGTCCAATGTGGGTTCAGGCTTCGCTTTGCTCGTTCGATCGACATTCACTTTGCATTGTCTGCGGGTGACTACCTACGTGCCGACTCAAGTCGCCCGCCATAGGCCTTCGGCCTGCGGTCGGCCTGCGCCGACCGGGAGCGTCGGCGCAAGCCGACGTCCGGCACAGCGTGCCCGGAAAGGCTGATTTCCAGTCAGCGCATAGCGACAGGCCAATCAGGTAGGTAGTTACAAAACAAGCAGCATAGGGATGAAACTTGTACCGACGCATAAGGATGCGTCGGTTACGTTTTTCGGACAGGTACTTGTAACCCGAGCCAACGCCTTGTTGTGCTCCACGTAGGTAAGACGATGCCGAGGGCCACACCGGACATGCTCAACACCAGCGCCATCCAGCGACGTTCCCACATCAGACCGCTGCGCACAAAGAGCCAAATATAGGCTTGACCGAGCAGCAGGTAGGTTGGGATGGCGATCCGTGCCAGCCGTCGGGACCATTCTTTTTTAAGCCACAGCCCCACTGTGGTGACGAGCAGCGTGCTGCCGACGATCAGGCCGAGTGCCACGGTGAGGCTCAGTGAAAAGGGCTGCAGGCTGCTGCCCAGCTCGTAGAGCAGATGGCGTTCTCGCCATATCACCAGGCTGCGCCAGATGCCGCCCAGGCCCATTCCGAGTGTCCACAGCGCAAAGAGTTTTAACGCAACAGAACGACGGATTTTTCTTTTTTCCATATCAGCGCTGCATAGAAGGCAGTCATGCCCACGGTGACGGCAATTGTGTGCCACTGCATCAGGCTCAGCGGTACGGTGCGAATATCAATGGTGGGATAGGTTAAAAAAGGGCCGTAATCCATCCAATCGCAAAGGCCGAACCACAGTCCGCACAGCGCAACCGTCGGCCAGTTCATGTCTAGAAAAGAGAGCAAGAACACCCCTTCCAAGATCATCCCGAAATGTGACACGGCCATGGTGATCCCTTCGATGGTAAAATGCCCACCGGTGTTGATCCAATAGACAACCCAGTAGGTGTCAGTCCAGAGGCCGTATTTGATCAGTCCCAAGGCAACCAGGGCGTTGTACCAGGGCACGCTGCGGTTGAGCAAAATCAACGCCAGAGCCGGCACGAAAAGAAAGGCAAAAAGGGGGCAATCGGGCACAAAAGGCCACTGCCACACCGGGTATTGGCCAAAGCTGGGGCCATACCAGTAGATGAATCCGGCCACGCTGCCGAACAAACCGATCAGCATGATCGGGATAGCCACCCATTTGAGCAAAACAAACGCGCGAAAGCGGGCAAGTTGGCTTAGCATTCCTCTCTGCTCACCTTTCCGAGAACGCGGATCGGCACACCACCGACAATCGTATAGGGAGGCACGTCTTTGTTGACCAGACTCATAGCTGAGACCACTGCGCCGTCGCCGATGACCACGCCGGGTAGAATGGTGGATTTGGTGCCAATGGTCACATTGTTGCCGATGACCACCGGGCCGGTGCGCCATTCACGTTGCAGAAATTCATGAGCCAGGATCACACAATCGTAGCCGAAAATGCAGTTGTCACCTACGGTGATCAGGTGAGGGTAAAAGATGTCCACCATCGCACAAAGGCCAAACGAGCACCTTTTGCCGACTTTCATCCCGGTGAGGCGATAGAGCACGTTTTTCAGGTTTTCGGAAGGGACAAAGCGGTTGGCATAGATGATCAAAAAGTTCCAGATCACCGCCAACGGGCTCCGAAAGTGCGTCCAGTATTGCAGCGAGTTCCAAGGGCCGGGTGGTGTCTGGATGGTGATCCGTTCCAGACGACGGTTTTCGAGAATTGCAGTGTCTTGATCAGACATCGGCATCCTCCCATACGGCAAGAATTTTGTCATAGGTTTGCTGCAAACTTTCCGGGATACAGCGGATGCTGCTCAGGGTGGTCATAAAGTTGGTGTCGCCGACCCAGCGGGGGACGATGTGCATGTGGACGTGCTCGTCAATGCCTGCGCCGGCGGCTTTGCCCATGTTGATGCCGATGTTGAATCCTTCGGGGTTCATCGCCCGTCGCAGCGCTCTGAGACAGGCGTTGCTCAGGAGCATGACCTCGGTCAGCACCTCAGCAGGCAGTGCTTCCAGGGTGGCGGTGTGCAGGTAAGGGATGACCATCAGATGCCCGTTGTTGTAGGGGTAGAGGTTCATGATCACGCCACAGTGGCGGCCACGGTGGAGGATCAGGTATTCGCGATCCTGTGCCGGATCGGCGGCAAAGGCCTGGCAAAACACGCACCCTTGGGGTTTTTTGTCCAAAATGTATCTGATGCGCCAGGGCGACCAGAGGTTTTCCAACAGCTATCCTTTTGATTGAAACAGGTAATTCGATCTGCGACCTTGTATAGCAAAATGGGCAGTCTACTTATTTTACCCCAAAAAGACCGAATTGGCAAAGAATAAATTTCTCCAATACGAATACGGTTGCCTGACTTGACAGAATATAGTATAATCGTACATGATCGTCGCCCTGTACCTGCCGGGTCTTGTACCCGCCGGTAACCCGCCGGTAACCCGCCGGTAATCGCCGGTAACCCGCCGGATTTACGTTCGCCGAAATGGGATGCCTGACGTTTTCCTTTCATAGATCGGCCAACCTGCGTAAGAGCAGGCGTTAGAACGTTCGAGATGAACAAGCTCAAAATCGCCCAAAAACCCGGAATATTGACTTTGGTTTTCCTGCTCGTGTTGTGCACCGGCATAGTTGAAGCTCAATCAACACGTGTCAGATATTTTGCAGAGACAGGGTTTAACGTATCGGGCGAGTTTCTCGACTTTTGGGAACAACGCGGCGGGTTGGCGATCTTTGGCTACCCGTTGACCCGCGAGTTTGAGGAAAACGGCCTGACGGTGCAATACTTTCAGCGCGTGCGCATGGAAAAGCACCCGGAAAATCCTCCCCCCTACCGGATTCAACTTGGCCTGTTGGGCGATCAGCTCGGCTTTCGCCAGGCTCCCATCTCCCAGGCTGAAATTCCGCCGCCCGGTCACCCCGACAAACGCTATTTTCCCGAAACCGGGCACACCGTTCAATTCGCGTTTCTCAAATTCTTCCAGGACAACGGCGGCATCGACATCTTTGGCTATCCGATCACCGAATGGATCATCGAGCCGAACGGGCGAATCGTGCAGTATTTCCAACGGGGCAAAATGGAATGGTATCCCGAATATCCGCGTGGACAACGTGTTCAATTGGGCATGCTCGGTGAGATGTATGTCAACCTGTACGTAGACCCCATCTACCGTCAGCCGCAAGACCCCGGCATAGCCCCCGGCACACCGATGCCAACGCCAACCCCATCACTCACATCCGGCCTCCAGAGTCGACGGGTTCAATCGCTCCAAATTGCGGTGACGCTCAAACATGCGATCATTTCCCTGGGCGGAACACAAGTGATGTACGTTTATGTGCGCGATCAAGACGGTCATGGCGTGCCCGGCGTTTCGGTGCGAGTCCAGATCGAATACAAAGGCGAACCCGCGGTTGAATTCATCCTGCCGCCGACCAACGCCAACGGTTATGTTCAATTCGAGTTTCCCATCGGCACACCGGCGCCGGGATATGTGGTGATTGTGAACCTGTTTGCACGTCTGGAAAACATCCAGGCCACAACAAGCACAGCATTTTTGCCCTGGTGGTAACACCCAATCGACGGCTCCGGGCAAAAAACGAGCGGACGAAAAATCGTCCGCTCGTTTTGGTTGATCGAACGGTCATTCCCAGCCGATAATCCACACACACAGCCCGGCAAGCAGGATCGTGGCCACAATCAGGGCGATCATCTGGCCGGGCAACAGGCCTACATCGCGGGCAGCCCAAAGGAGCATGATCACCATGCCCAGGGCCAACACAAACCAACTGGTCAGACGGGGGTGCTTGGAAATAAAATCGCGGATTGCAGTCATTTCTACCTCTGGGTATATTGATCGGCCGTGACACGTCATCCGGCCTATATGGGACGCATGATACGCTTTTCGAGCAGCTTTTTCACCAACATAATCGTGTTTTCGTTGACAAATTCCTGGGCCACCTCGCGCCAGATGACAAAGAGATCGTCCAACTCTTGACGAGTGTAGCCGTTGGCTTCAAAGAATTTGATCGCCTCTGGGGTGATGCGCCGGTCGAAAAAGACAATGGCAACCTCACAAGAAAGCGCTTTGGCTTCTTCTTCGATGGTTTCCAACAAGGGCGCACCGATTTGGGGATAAAATTGTGGTGGATAGACATAAAAATCGTCAATGCAAACCACCAGGTTTTCGGCCCGCCAGCCGGTTACCCCGCCCCCCTTGCGTGACATGGCCAGCCAGTAGCCTTTGTCAAAAAGCAGATCCAACACTTCTTGCTCGCTGGGTGGCTGGCGCCAGCGAATGGTGCCACGCATAATTGCCGTCAAGGTTTTCAGATCGCCGCGCCTGGCCCGGCGCACCGTCACCGCACCCACCACCGGATCGATCACCGCCCCGGCAACCGGCGCCTGAACAGATGGCAATTTGGCCGGCGCTTCGACGGCCGGTGCTTCGACGGCCGGCGCTTCGCCGGCCGGCGCTTCGCCGGCCGGTGTCGCTTCAGGTCGAGGTGGGAGAATAACGGTAGCCGGCGCGCGTTGAGGTTCCGGAATCGGCTTGACAGCCGGCTCAGCCACCGGCAGGGGCTCAGCCACCGCTGGTTCAACCACTGCCGGCTCGGCCCGTGCAGGAGCACGCTCTTCGACCTGGGGCACAAAGAATTCCATCAACATCTCGTCATCATAGCGCCCCTCGATCTTGACCTGCCGTTCCATCATCAATTTGGGAATAAAGCCCATCTGGCGATAAAAACGCTGTGCACCGGCGTTGCCCAGCCGCACATAAATGACAAACTTTTCATAGCCTGCATGGCGGGCAAAGGCCATGGTGGCTTCGATCAGCTTGCGCCCGACCCCCTGTCGGCGAAAATTGCGGTGTACAAAGGTGCGTAACGTTGCTACATGATCCATCGCTCGTGTATAGGTGGCAAATGGCTCAACCATCTGCACGCCCAAAACCGCCCCTTCCAGTTCGGCAAGGATCATGATGCTGCGCGGGCCGAGGTTCTGGATGTACTCGGTGGCCTGACCGGCCGTCAGCTTGGGGTACAGGGCGGTAAGTCCCCCCTCATCGATCACCGAGTTGATCAATTCGGCCACTTGCGGCCCGTCTTGTGGTCTGGCTTTACGAATGGTGATGTCCATCCTAACTTGCCTTTCAACCAATCTGTGACCAGGCTTGGTGAACCTGGCGAATGGTATCTTGGATGTCGCCCCCGTTTTCGATGACCACGTCGGCGCAGGCGATTTTCTCTTTTTGTGCGCTTTGCGCATCGACCCGTAAGGCGGCTTCTTGCTCGCTCAGCCCCCGTTGGGCCATCAAACGTTGAATTTGCACCGCTCTGGGGGCGGTGACCACCCACAATGTGTCGCACAACTGCGCGGCAATGCCGCTTTCGATCAGTTTGATCGCCTCGATCACTACCACGGCCGCCTGCGTTTGAGCAACCTGGTGTCGGATCAGCGCAATCACTTCCGGATGAACAATGGCTTCCAGCCGAGCCAGTGCAGCCGGATCGGCAAAGACGATTTCGCCCAGTTTACGCCGATCGATCTCGCCATCTGAGCCGACAACTGAGGGAAAGTGTTCGATGATGCGTTGCCATGCCGGTGTGCCATAGGCCATCACCTGATGGGCCAACCGATCGGCGTCGATGTGTTGGGCACCCAATCCGGCGAGCAGTTGCCCAACGGTGCTTTTGCCGGTGGCAATGTTGCCGGTCAGGCCAATCACGTAGGGTTTGTCAGCCATTGGCCTCTCCCAGTGCCACCCACTCGGCCATCCGTTTTTCAAGTTCACTCTGAATATGCTCGTATTGTACCCCAAGCTTGCGAACTCTGTCAAGCTGTTGCTTCAGGCTTGCCTCGGTCAAGGCATGATTCAAAGTTTCCAGCTCTTGTTCCAGGGCTTGAATTTCGGCTTCAACCTGATCAAGGGTGCGTTGCGTCTGGGCAGATACCCGCGCCGCAGGTTGCGTCCGTTGCACACGTCGACGACGTTCTTGTTCTTCCTGTTCGCGCGCGTGCACGCGCGCCAGCAATTCTTCCTGTCGACGACGTTCAAGATATTCCCGGTATGAACACTCGTACACGCGCAGACGCCCGTCATGAATGACCCAGATTTGCGTCGCCAGCCGATCGATCAGGTAACGATCGTGCGAAACAAACAAAATGGTGCCGATAAATTCATCCAGCACTTTTTCCAGGATTTCCTGTGAGGAGATGTCCAGTTGATTGGTCGGCTCATCGAGCACCAACATGTTGGCCCCGGCCAGGGTCAGTTTGGCCAGCACCACCCGACAGCGTTCGCCGCCGCTCAAATCGCCGATCTGTTTGAACACGTCATCGTCGGTGAACAAAAAACGGGCCAAAAAGTGGCGCAGTTCACCCGCCGGCAACGCCTTGACCTGCCCGAGTTCGTCGATGATCGTGTTGGCCTCGTTCAGTTCTTCTTGGGTCTGCGACATATAGCCGATTTGCAGGCCGGCTCCCAACCTGACCTGCCCCTGAAGCGGGGCAAGGCGGCCGAGGATGGTCTTGAGCAAAGTTGTCTTGCCCGCGCCGTTGGGGCCGATCAGGGCAACGCGATGCAGGCGACGCAGTTCCAGGTCCGGCACTTGAACCAGCGGCCGGTCATAGCCGATAACCAGGTTGTGGGTGCGCAGGATCAGCTCGCCGCTGCGTTGATCGCTGTTCAGTTGAAAGCGGATCGTCTTTTCTTGCTCCGGTCGAGCGATCCGCTCCAGTCGCGTGAGCCGTTTGAGCCGTCCTTGTGCCTGACCGGTGCGCTGACCGGCCATATAGCGGCTGATATACGCCTCTTCTTTGGCAATAAAACGCTGTTGTTGCTCCCATTCTTTTTGTTGGCGGACGATGCGTTCGGCGCGCTGTTCGACATAGTGCGTATAATTGCCATGGTAAACCTGAACCGTGCCAAAGCGCAAATCCCAAATTTTTTGGGCCACGTGGTCCATAAAATACCGGTCGTGGGAGACGGCAAGCAGGGCCCCAGGCCAGCTTTGCAGGTAGGTTTCCAGCCACTCGATGGCCTGCATGTCGAGGTGATTGGTCGGTTCGTCGAGGACCAGCAGGTGCGGTTTTTCGAGCAACAGTTTGGCGAGCACGGCACGGGTGCGCTGTCCGCCGCTGAGTTGAGCCAGCGGTCGGCGACGATGGGCATGATCGATGCCCAGGCCGCTGAGCACGGCGTCGATTTCGACGGTGTACTGATACCCGCCGGCATGTTCAAATTGTTCGAGCAGCCGTCCGTAACGCTCCAGAGCGGCCTCGCCATGCTCAGAGTCGGCCAACAGCGCTTCGAGCTGACGTAGCTGCGCCTGCATGTCCTGCAATTCGTCAAAAACGGCCAGGCACAGGTCGAGCGGGGTGCGCGCATCGGCCTGCTCGCCGGCCTGCAAGGCATCCTGCGGCAGGTAGCCGATGCGCAGATTGGTCATCCGCGTCACCGTTCCTTCGCCGGGCATGTCCAGGCCAACCAAGATGCGCAGCAAGGTGGTTTTGCCAACCCCATTGGGGCCGACCAGGGCAATCCGTTCGCCATGCGCGATGCTCAAGTTGACATCCCAGAACAGGTCTTGGGCACCAAAGGACTTGGAAAGGTTGGTTGCCGTTAAAATAGACATCTAACGCACCACCTGGACCTCGGTCAGCAAAATTCGGTTGGCTGCATCTCCCGCAACGGTCAACCGTGCACCGGTTTCGAGGTCATACAACCCCACTTCGATCTGATAGGTGCCGGGCGGCGTATCTGGGCCGATTTGAAGCACCCGTCGGTCGATCACGCGCTGTCCTGGCAACCAACGTGTGGTTGGATGTCCGCCGTCAAGCGGTTGACCGTCGTGCTGGGCCCACAGCGGCCCTCCTGTTGTCGGGTTATACGGGCCGAGCAGATGGGCAAACACGGTATAGGGTCGATCGAGCACAGTTTGTGCCTGCCAGTGTAAATCGACGGTCAATTTTTGGCCGGCCCTGACCCGCTCGCTTGAGATGGTGTACCCCAAAAATTGAATTCGTCCCCCATCCAGGTCAACCGTCCGAGCCACGGCAGGGCTGCCGTTCGGCAGCCGCCGACTGGCGGTCACCCGTCCGGCCGGCACATCGATGCATCCGGTGTCGTTGGCGCATGCCATCAGGCAGTATCGCCCCGGCGCGGTATAGCGGTAAATGCGAAAGGCAACCGGCATACGAGCCACGTCTTGGCCATACGGCAGCGTGATCTGCTGCCGGTCGATGCGTTGTCCCTGTGGATCGACCAGGTACACGGTCAGCGCAGTGACGTGCTCCGCACGCGCGTAAAATGCCGCCTGGAGCAGATCGCCGGGGCGAAATTCGCGTGCCGGCAGATCATACCCCACGATGGTTTGGTCGTTTAGCAAATACATCGGCGGCCGGTCGGCGCGAATCGTCGGCGCGACCCCGTCGAGAGTGTAAAGGCGCAAAAAATTGTGATCTTGTTCGACGGTCAACACGGCCGTGCGGTGGACATTCAGCCAGCTTTCAACCAGGTTATCCGGGTCTTGCATCGCCCGCTCGACGCTGGCCAGCCATACCCGGCCGTGTTGTTGATGCAGCGGCACGAGTTCGACATCCACGTTCTCGGCGGTCAAGAGCGAGCTGTGACGCGGCAACAAATATACCGTCGGGCCGTCGCCGTCGGGAAAAGCACGATGGTAATGATACAAAAACACCGGATACCGGTCGCCGGAAACGAGTAACACGGCATCATCCGGCCGGGCATAAACGGCCAGCGTGCGCAAGGCCGAGCGCAGGTCGTCACGCAGATACCGCCCGGCGTAATGTTGCGGCAACACGCTCACCCAGGTTCCCAACACCATTGCGGTGACCAAAGCAGCAATTGCACGTGCCCCCCGCCCTTTTTGCCACATTCCGATCAATGTTGTAGCCAGCAGAATGTAAAAATACGGTGCAAAAAGCAACAAATAGCGCGCTTCTGGCTTGGGCGAGTAAAAAAAGCCGCGCGGGATCGACAGCCCATAGACCGCCAGTGGCGGGGTCAGCAGCGACAACCCCAACAGCAGGCCAACTTCCCAGCCGGCAAAGCCGTGCCGCTGTGGTTGCGACCGCTCAACGAGCAACCCCAACCCGGCCAGGGCCAGCAGAGCAAAGGGGATCAGCAGGGCTGTGTAACGTTCCAGGTAGGTCGAGATGCCGGTAGTCAACACCGTGCCGAACAATTGCCAGACCTGTGCCATGCTAAAGGAGGCATGCGCGGTGTCGTGGCGAATGCGCGGCAAGGCCAGGTATAACCACGGTGTGTAAAAGACCAAAATGCCCAATTGTGAGAGCATCCAGATAAACAAGGTATGTCGTCGACGGGGCTTGTGCCACAGGGTGAGAGCGACGAACAGATTTTGAATGAGCAGAATCAGTGCCGACAAATAGAGGGTGTACAATGCCGCCGCCCCGGACAAGACGTATCCCCACCACGCGCGCAGGCCGCCTTCTCGAAGACGGGTAAACCAATAAACCGAGAGCAAGCCGAAAAAAGCTGCCCAGACGTACATCCGCGCTTCTTGCGACCACCAGATGTGAAAACGGGCCGTCGACAAAAGCAGAGCGGCCAACAACGCGGCCCGCCGACCGCTCAAACGCCGGGCGACCACATAAACCAAGGCGATGGTCAACATGCCGCCGATCAACGAGAGATAACGCACGGCAAATTCGCCGTCACCGCTTAGCCGTAGCCAGCCGTTCAACAGCCACAGATACAGTGGGGGGTGGACATCGCCGGCGGTGATTTGGGTGGTCTGATAAAACGACTGCCGCGCCGCCCAGATGGCATGTCCCTCGTCCCACCAAATCGGCTGATCGCCGAGGCGATGGAGGCGCAACCCAAACCCTAACAGCAGGATCAACGGCAAAGCGAGCCACGACAGCCATACATTTGTTTGTTTCATGGCCGGGTCAACCTCAATACCACCGTCCACGAGGCCGGCCGACCTTCACACCCCTCGGTGTCAAGGCCCAGGGCAACATCACTCTCTACCCCCACGACGGTCAATTCGTAGACTTGGCCGCGTTCAAGGTCAAAATCGGCATAGCCGGGGCCGTTTTCGGGCTTGAGGCCGGTGAAAAAGCGGTCGTCACCGCCGTTCCAACGCACCAGCAACTCGACCCCCGGCTGAGGGTTTCCGTTTGCGTCGAGCACGGTGACGGCCAGCACGCCCCCCGGTGGCGCACACGTGCGTTCTTGTTCGACAATCACATAACGCGGCCTGGGGGTAGGCGTCACCGTCGGCGTCCAGGTAGGCGGCGGGGTCGGCGTCGATGTTGGCGTTGCGGTCAGCGCAGGCACAGTGCCGGTAAGCCAATCGGTCGGCGCAGATACAGGGGTCTCGGTTGGCGTCGCGGTCGGTGTGTCGGTTGGAACAGGCAACGGTCGGGGCGTCGAGGTCGGCACAATGGGGATAGGAGTCCAGGTGGCAGTGGGCAAGATTTCGGGCAGATAAGGTTGAAAAGCCGCCCGCCGGTAGCCGAGTGCATAGGCCAGGGCCGCCAAAGCACGTGTTTCGGCGTTTTTCTGCCCGCTGGTGATGCGCGCTTCGGTCAAAGCCACCAGTTGAGCCTCGATTTGAGCCGGGTTGCCGAGGGTAGCCAGGCGGCGCTGTGCCCGCCCCAGATCGCGGTTGCGGGCAAAAGACATCGCAACAAGCAAGAGATATTCGTTCTGATGCGCGGGGTGCAGGGAAGCCGGGGCTACATCGACATATTCAACCGGCCAAAGCACCCAACTCACCAGCAGCCCGATGCCGATGCCTGCGGCCAGAGCAATCAGCAAGAACACCGGCAAGAGCCAGCGTTTCTGTCTGCGCTGGGGCGCGGTGATGGTCATGGTTGTCCTCCGCCCCAAGGGAGGGCAGCCTGTTGGGTGGGCAACACATAGGGCTGCACGGGGGCACGTTGGGCGCCCAACGCAGCAGCCAATGTAGCCAGAGCCTGGATTTCGGCCAGGGGTTTATCTTGGGTGGCATATTGTTCGGCCATGTCGGCGACGGCGTTGGGGGGGTCATCCAAACGGAGCAAGGCCAGGCGCGCGCGGGCCATGTTCAGATCGCCGTCGAGCAGATACGCTTCGGCGATCATCAAGATCAACTCTTCCTTGTAGGCAGGGTGAAGAAAAGAGATGTCGGTATCTACATATTCAACCGGGGCCAGCACCCAACCGATCCACAGACCGAGGCCGACGCCGCCCAGCAAACCGACGATCATAGCCAGAATGACAACCCACCCATGCTTGCCAGACATGCCCGCTCCGTCGATCCGAATGTGTGGGAACAAAATAAGAGGCTACTCCCTGCGGCAGGGACCAGCCCCTTTGAGACGGTCTTTGAATTCATACGAAAAGCTGGTATAATCAGTGTGCCGGAGGTGGGAATCGAACCCACAAGAGGTCACCCTCACGCGAGTTTGAGTCGCGCGCGTCTGCCAGTTCCGCCACTCCGGCTTACGAACCAGAGTATAAACCGAAAATGAAATTTCGTCAAGTTTGGCTTTGGATCTGAGGACGCCTATGACCGACGAAACGGCACTGATCGCAGCGGCGCAAGATGGCGATCTGAAAGCCTTTAACCAATTGGTCTTGAATTATCAAACAATTGTCTATAATGTCGCATATCGCATTTTGGGTGACGGCGATATGGCTGCCGATGCCGCCCAAGAAGCGTTCATCTCGGCCTATCGGGGGATCGGGCAGTTTCGTGGCGGGTCGTTCAAGGGATGGTTGATGCGTATCGCCACCAATGCTTGCTATGATCAGTTGCGGGCAAAAAAACGGCGTCCGGTTGCCCCGCTTGAGGCCGTCTTGTACAGCGATCCGGAAGAATCGCATTTGCAAGGTGAACGGGTGCAGCGCCCCGAAGAATATGTCGATCAACAAGAGCTGAGCGCGTTGATCCAACGTGGCCTGGAAACGCTGCCGCCGGATCAACGGGCCGTGCTCGTTCTGGCCGATATTCAAGAGCTGAAATATGATGAAATCGCCCAGGCGCTGGGCATTTCGCCGGGCACGGTTAAATCGCGGCTCAACCGCGCGCGCAGCAAGTTGCGTGACTTTATGCAGGCCCATGCGGAACTTTTACCTGCCCGTTATCGTCTAGAGGCCAAAGAGGGAGGCGTTGCCGGGTTGGCTTTTCTGCTCATAGAAGGGTTGGGCGTTCGCCGGCTCGGAGGACAACAATGAGAAGAGTAACGCTGAGAAAAAACGAGCATCAATATGTGACCGAACGCCTATCCGCTTACGTCGATCAGGCGCTGTCGGCGCAGGAGCGAATGCGGGTACAGAAGCATCTGGAACAATGTACGGCATGTCGGCAAGAGCTTGAATCGCTGTTGTGGATAAAACGGCTGCTGCGGCAGACCCCAACCATTCCCGTGCCTCGCTCCTTTGTGGTACGGCAGGCCGATCTGGACGCTATAGCCGTCACGGCGCGGCAACGACCGCTGGTGATCACCCGCTGGGCCACCGCGTTGGTTGCCCTGCTCCTGGTCGTTGTGCTCCTCGGCGATCTGTTGAGCGGCCGCCCGATGGCTATGAAATCTCGTTCATCGCTTATGGCCGGGCCCGAGCAGGTGGCTTTTGAGCAATATGGCACACCGGAGCCGGAAATGACAATGGGTTATACGAGCACTGAAGTCGAACGTCAGACCGTCGAGGTGCAGATCACCGTCGTCGTCGAGGCCGAAAAGGCGTCGCCAACGACCGAAGTGCGGGCAATGCGACAGCCGGAAGCGGTTCAGGGGACCGAGACGTTGGATGCGCAGGTCACCGAACAGGTCGTACCACTTTTGGCCGTCGAGGCTACGCCGCCAGAAGTGCCGCCGGGCACGTTGCCGGAAACGCCGCCGACGCCCTCACCGGAATCGGCAGGGGACGAAAACCCAACCATGACGCCGGCGATCGAGGCGTCGGAAGTCACGCCGGTGGCAGCGTGGAATGAACCGCTCCCGGATGAGACGCCCTCGCCGCACAGTCACGCCGCGCTTGAGGAGAAGCCATCACGCCTGGTCTGGCGGGTGGCCGAAATCGGCCTGGGCGTTGCGTTGGTGGTGCTGATCGTCCTCTGGACGGTGATGCGCAAAAGGATTTAACTCATCCTCCCGCAGATAGAATCTGCGGGAGGATGTCGTTTTTTATACCCCTTTAACCTCAGCTTTGAGCGCTTTGAGCCGCTTCATTACGTCGTTTTGACCCCGCCCAAAATAGTCGTACAGGGTGACGTATTCGGCATAGAGCCGGTTGTAAACGGCCTGGTTTTCGGGGATCGGCGCGTAGGTCACTTGTTTGAGGCGCGCCATCCGCCGGGCCGCTTCGGTGATGCTGTCATAGCCCCCGCGCGCCGATCCGGCGGCGACGGCGCCAAACATGGCCGAGCCGAGCGCGCCGGCCTGTTCGGTGTCGGCGATCTTGAACTCGCGTCCGGTCACGTCGGCGTAGATTTGCATCAGCAGCTTGTTGCGGCCCGGCAACCCGCCGGTGGCGACAATCTCGTTCACGGCCACGCCATGCGCTTCAAACGCTTCGATGATCACCCGCGTGCCGTAGGCGGTCGCTTCGATCAAGGCGCGATAAATCTCTTCCGGTTTGGTAGCCAACGTCGCGCCGAGCAAGAGGCCGGTCAGGTCGACATCGACCAGGGTGGAGCGGTTGCCGTTCCACCAATCGAGGGCCAGCAGGCCGCTTTCGCCGGGCTTGAGGCGGGCGGCTTTTTCTTCCAGCAAGGCGTGGATGCCGATCCCGCGCGTCTGGGCCTCTGCTTCATAGGCCGCCGGCACACAGTTTTCGACAAACCAGGCAAAGTGGTCGCCCACACAGCTTTGGCCGGCTTCAAAGCCGATCAGGCCGGGGATGATGCCGTCTTCGACATAGCCGCAGATGCCGGGGACGACCTTTTCTTCTTTGCCAAGCACCATGTGGCAATTCGACGTGCCCATGATCATCACCATGCGCCCCACTTCGGTGACCGTCGCCGCCGGCACCGAGACATGGGCATCTACGTTGGCGATGGCCACGGCGGTGCCGGGCCGAAGGCCGGTCCATTCGGCAGCCTGGGGGGTGAGTTCGCCGGCCTTTTCGCCGATCGGGTAAATGTCGCGGCTCATTTTCTCGTCGACAATCCGCTCAAAGCGTGGATCGAGAGCGGCAAAAAATTCGGGGCGCGGAAAACCTTCGCGTTTCGACCAGATGGCCTTGTAGCCGGCGGTGCACGAGTTGCGTTTTTCCTGCCCGGTGAGCTGCCAGACCACCCAGTCGGCGGCTTCGATCAGACGGTCGGCAGCGGCATAGACTTCAGGCGCTTCGTCGAGAATTTGCAGTGCTTTGGAAAAGAACCACTCCGAGCTGATCTTGCCGCCGTAGCGGTCGAGCCACTTTTCGCCCATTCGGCGTGCCGTTTCGTTGATCCGATCGGCTTCAGGTTGGGCGGCATGGTGTTTCCACAATTTGACCCAGGCGTGAGGGTTGTCGCGCCATTCGGGCAATGTGCACAGCGGCGTGCCATCGGCGAGGGTGGGGAGCATGGTACAGGCGGTAAAATCAATGCCGATGCCGATCACATCGGCAGGATCAACGCCGCTTTCCTTGAGCACAGCAGGAATGGCCGTCTTGAACACCTCGATGTAATCGAGCGGGTTTTGTAAGGCAAAGTCGGGCGGCAGTTTGACGCCGCCGGTCGGCAACGTGTCGTCGATCACGCCGTCGCCGTAAGGGTGGACATAGCTGGCAATTTCGCGCCCGTCTTCAACGCGGACAAGCAGGGCCCGGCCAGATTCGGTGCCGAAATCGACGCCAATCGCGTACTTGGACATAGGGACCTCCTCTTGGATAAAATGGGAATCAGCCGAAGGGTTGGTTGAGGTGGAAGAACAAGCTCAGTAGACCGCCAGACTATCTGGGGTGAAGCCTTCAGGCGGAACATGCCGGCTAAAGCCTCGACGCCACTACCCAGCCAGGGTCTACTGAGCCTGGATTGTACTAGAAACTCGCGTTTCAGGCAAAAATGATGAATAGGACACGGATTTTGACCCGTTTCAATCCGTTCAATCCGTGTTTAGAGCCTATCCGAAAAACCGTACGAGCGGCATCCCTATGCCGCTTGTACCGACGCATAGGGATGCGTCGGCTGCGTTTTTCGGATAGGCCCTTATCCGTGTCCTATGAAATGGGACACGGATTTTTGATCCGTGTCCCAATTTTCAGACTGAGCAGATACCTACAAGTTACGGGTAACCAACGGCAAAAAGATTTGCCACGTTCGCCGGACGGTAAAATTGACCGACCTGGCCACACTGACCCCATTCCACGTGAAACGAGCTGTGTTGATGACCGTGCATCCGTCGGCAGGCACGTCGCGGCGTACCAGGGCGGTAAAGACAATGGTGAGCGATGCCCGTGCTTCCAGATCGCCGCTCCAGGTGATCACGTCGTTGGCTACACCGGCGCCGTTCTGAATCACCCACTGGCCAAAATCCACCTCAGCAGGCAGTACATCGCTCAGCACAATGCCGGAAACCGTTGTCTCGCCGCTGTTGCTCAGCGTAAGGGTAAACGTGACCCGGTCGCCGGGCAAGACATTTTCGGCCGGCGTCACCGCCTTGTCCAGGGTCAACGTCAACCGGTCGAGTTTGATCACGTCGTCGGGAAGGGCCGGATGCGCC
>Ga0129299_1000938_pt1 | contig 19472 bp, 9 predicted proteins | sample ConPoolayeCmetaG_FD_94477 | JGI IMG/M metagenome (GOLD analysis project Ga0129299, IMG submission 94477) | Hot spring microbial mat communities from California, USA to study Microbial Dark Matter (Phase II) - Cone Pool mat layer C metaG ...
GTCCCGTTCCGCCAGAAGCTCGCCAGGGCGAGGTATCTCCACCGGCTGCGGGACTGCCATCACCGTCGGCCCTTGAGAAGGGTGCTCCAGGGCCAACCTTTGGGCTGTGTAGCCTGGCGGCGGCTCAGGCGGACGAGGCAGATGGCGCTGACGCGCCCATTCCTGCGCTTCGGCCGGCAGCACGGTGTATACCCGCTCCACCACCTGCTGAAGCGGCGTGTCAGCAGTCGCCAGGTAGCCGGTGGCGCGGTCCACACGGAACTTCTGGTGCATGTCGCAGTAGACCTGCGGCTCACTGCCCGCGATAAATAGCTCAGTCTTGCGGTGCGGGCAGTTTGCGGTAGGCAGCAGGCCAGACAGGGCGCAGACCTCCACGCGCGTCAGGCCGGGCGGCTCAACGAAGTTCTGAACCGGCTTGCCTTTCAGGGCCTCTTCCATGAAGTTGTGCCAGATTGGCGCGGCGCCGGTAATGCCAGAGACATGGCCCATGGGCTCGTTGTCAGCGTTGCCCACCCACACGCCGACGGCCAGCTCAGGCGTGTAGCCGATGGTCCAGTTGTCGCGCCAATCGGTGGTGGTGCCCGTCTTGACCGCGGCCGGCCGCGTCAGGTTGAGCACGCTGTCCAGGCCAAAGCCGCTCATGCGCGCCGTGTCGTCGCTGAGGATATGCGTGATGAGATAGGCCACGCGCGGGTCCATGACCTGTGAGCCACTGACTTCGGCGTCTGCGGCATGGGCGTCTTGCCCACGCTGCATCAAGACTCGCCCCTGGGCATCTTCAACGCGGCTGATGGCAACCGGCTCGACGCGCCGTCCGCCGTTGGCGAATGCGGCGTAAGCGGCGGTCAGCTCCAGCAGACGCACCTCGCCGCCGCCCAACGTGAGCGCCAGGCCGAATCGTTCACTGTCATCGAAAGTCTCGATGCCCAGCTTCCGGGCGAAATCAATCATGTCTTTCAGCCCCACGTGGTCAAGCACGCGCACGGCGACCAGGTTGAGAGAGGAAGCCAATGCCTCGCGTAGAAGCACCGGCCCGCGGAACAGACGGTCGTAATTGTATGGCACGTATGGCTCGCCCTGTCGGGTGAGGAACGAGGTGCGCACATCGAGCACCATCGTCGCTGGCGTGTAGTCGCGGCTGAAAGCCAGAGCGTAGGTAATCGGCTTGATGGACGAGCCGGGCTGACGGGTCGCCAGGGCGACGTTCACCGCGCCATCTATACGCGGGTCGAAGTAATCGGGGCTGCCCAGCATAGCCAAAATTTCGCCGCTGCGCGGGTCGAGGGCGACCAGCGCGCCGTTGCGGATGTTGAGGGTGCGACGGGCGCCGTACACACCCGGGCTGCCCTCTTTGCGTTCGTTCAGAAGCGTCAGTTGTCGCCGTACAATCCGTTCGGCAGCGTTCTGCATGTCGAGGTCTAAGGTGGTGTAAACACGCAATCCGCCCTGCTGAAGCATCTCCAGGCCAAAACGATCCCGCAAGACCCGATGGACGTGCATGACGAAATGGGGGGCACGGATGGGGAAACGGGTGGCGGCGAAGTGCAATTTCTCTTCTTTAGCCAGTTTGGCCTGCTCGGCGGTGATAAAACCGGCCTTGACCATCAGGTCCAACACCACCGCCTGTCGTTTCCTGGCCGCCTCTGGCTCGACCAGCGGGTCATACAGGGCTGGCGCCTGGGGCAACCCGGCCAACATGGCACACTCGGCCAGGTCAAGGTCGCTCACTGATTTGCCAAAATAGGCCCGTGCGGCAGCCTCAACGCCGTAAGCCATGTTGCCGTAATACGTCTCGTTCAAATACAGGGCCAAAATCTCATCTTTCGAATAGCTGAGGGCCAGGCGATAGGCCAACACCGTCTCGCGCAGTTTGCGGAGCAGGGTCCGCCGCCCGCGCTCCTGCGGGCTCAACAGCAGGTTGCGGGCAAGTTGTTGGGTGATGGTGCTGCCCCCGGCAATGACCTCCCCGCCTTGCAGGTTGATGATTACGGCGCGCACAATGCCGCGCACATCCACACCAGGGTTGTGGTAGAAGCCGCGGTCTTCCGTGGCGATGGTCGCCTGGCGCAGCGCCAGCGGAATGTGGTCCAACGGCACGGGCGAATGTCTGCCGGCATGTGGGTCCATCACCTCGTAGAGCAGCCGACCGTTGCGGTCGAAAATCTTCGTCGTCGGCTTGCTGGCCTGCTGATACAACATGTCCGGCGAAGGCAAATCGCCGAAGAAGTGATGCCAGGCCTGCCAGAGGCCGCCCGCCACCACAAGCAGGCAAAGGGCTGCCGGGATAGCCCATCGCCCTGACCGACTCCGTATGGCCCACCCTATTCCTTTGATCGTCTCCCAGAGACGTGTGGTCACTCGACTCGAACCCTCGCGGCTGCTCACGGCGGGCATCCCGCCGCCAGCTCCCAATTTTGTCCTATACCCCATATTATAATCGAGAAGGGGGCAAAAGACATCCGCCAATCCGCGTAAACGGCTGGCCTGACCAACCAGCATAAGGACGCATCCACGCAGGCGCAGCCACATCCCGCTGGCCGCCAGCAGCGACAATCGCCGCGCCCCCCAAGCAGCGCAAAAGCGCAGTCAACACGCAGTATAACACAACGCTGCGGTCTAGCCCAATAACATTGAATTTGAGGGGGTTACATGCTATAATTAATTATAATTGATAATCAAGCGATGGAACATTTCTCTTTAACGTTTCTTGTTGAGGTGACTCATGGAAATTCACGAATTGGTTATTGAAATGAAATTGCTGGAACGCCGCCTGATGCTTTATGAAGAAAAGTACGGTATTCTGAGCGAGGATTTCTACCGCGCGCTCATGGCTGGCGAGTTGGAACGATATGATGAATACGACGAGACGCGCACGGACTTCAGTCGCTGGAAAGGGCTTTACGAAACCTGGCAGAGGCGGCGACAAGCATACGAGACCCAAATCAAACAATCGAAGAGATTGAATCGCTCATCTCGAAGACTGACTGATGCGGCACCCCTCTTGCGGACGGACGCAACCAGCATTATGGGCGAATCAGCCGCAGCCCCGCCCCCGTCATGCTTCGCCTGCGGCTCAGCATCTCGCCCCTCACCATCCCGTCATGCTGAGCGAAGCGAAGCATCTCGCGCCGCCTGTGAAGCCGAGATTCTTCGGCGCTATCGCGCCTCAGAATGACGGGTGGGCACACTTGTCCCCCGCGGCGGCCTGGCCGCCGACACTCAACCCCGCCCGTTCCGAAAGATGCCCGGCCGCAGGCCAAACATAATCAGGTAAAACCCACCATACGCCACAATGACCGAAAAGAAGGACCAGGCCGGGTCCAGCACCGAGCTGGCAAAAATCGTCTCTGACTGTATCGCCGAATCGGGGAAGGTGGCGATCAGGCCGACGAACAGATTGTTGGCGGCGTGCACCCCCAGCGCCAGCTCCAGGCTCTTGTCCGCCAGAGTCATCATGACCAGGCCAAAGCCCACGATGAAGTACTGCGGGGCGACCCACCAGAAACCCGCCGACAGCTCCGGGTTCGACAGGTGCGGCAGGGTGAACAGCAGCCCTGAGACTGCGGCCAGCAGCAGCGGCCTCTTGATGAGCAGGCCAAGCCCCTGTGTGAGATAGCCACGAAACAACAGTTCCTCCGCAGTGGTCTGCATCGGAATCAGAATCACGCCCAGGATCAGGAACGGCCAGAAGCGAGCCGCATCGAACGTCACGGCATAACGGCCCGGGTATAGCACTGCCTCCAGCGCGGTGAGCGCGGCCACGAGCAGGCCGAACACCCAAAAGCCCTGCCACACCCGTCGCCAGTTGACCCGTCTGCGAGGCGTAATTAGCGACCACAGCGGCCGGCCGTGGATCAGGCGCACGGCCAGCATCACGCCCGCCAAAAGCGGCAGAAAGGTCAGGAACATCGCCAGAAAGACCAGCGGCTGTGGGATCAGCGACTGCAATTCCTCGATGCTCAACGCACTCCAATCGGCGTCCGAACCGCTGCCCCCGGCGGCGAGTACGAACAAGGCGCCAAACAGGACCGGTGCCAGATACAGCAGCGAGCCGCCCACGAACCACAGCACGAGGATGAGAATCAGGCTCAGGGCGTAACGCCACCAGCGATTGCGACCCAGAAACACAAGAGCGAGATACTCGTGGCCCATGGTCAGCTCCCACACCTGGCTGGAATTGCCGCCTCACACGGGACGCCGGTCTGGCACAGGCCGCAGCCGGCGATGTGGACCCCATGCCACATCTTGATGTAGCTCAACGCCTTCTCCGTGTACTGCTGACACCTTCGCTTGTCGTGCCCTGCCCTGGAGATGGCCCCCGCCGGACAGCGCCTGATGCACTCGCCGCAGGTTCCCTCGGACAAGTACAAACAATTCGCCACATGGCTCTCGTAGGGCCGCGGACTGGCCGGCAGGGGCAGGTTGGTCACCACGCTGCCGCAGCGTATGGCGATGCCAACCGGCGTGATGAGCCCATCGCTCAGGCCGAACGTCCCGAGGCCGGCCACATAGGCGACATGCCGTTCCGACCAATTGGAAGTCGGCGCGTTCGGCACACCGTCGTCATAACGCTTGAACAGCGGCGAAGCCGATGGCAATGTAATCGCCAGGTAACCAGCCGCCAACAACAGATCAACGACGTGGTAGCGCAGCGCATCGTTAAAGTCCTCGCCATGTTGTCGGGTGTGCGTCCAGCGGCGCGACGGCGCGCGCTGCTCCCGCCGATTGCTCGCCCGCGTCTGCTCCGCCGCCGGCAGGACCCACGAAATGACGGACAGCCGGTCAAGTGAGCTGTAAGGCGCTTCGGGAAAGGCCTCGGCCGCGTGTCGGATCAGCTCACGGGGGGTGAAGTGGTATGGCCCAATGATGGCTTTGTATTGCTCAAACAGGGGGTCATCCCCATCGGCAAAGCCCACCAGCGGGTCACCCCAGATGGGCGTGTCATCAATCCGCCACAGGCGATTGAGCGGGCTCTCGCGCACAAAAGCGACAATATGCTGCGACAGATAGCCCGCCGGGTCGTGTTGCCATGCTTCTGAGTTCATGTGCACGCCTCTCCTTGATGAAGTCAGAATGAGGATAACACATAATGCAGCCCGGAGCAAAGACAAAAGTAGGAGACCGTTCTGTCCCGTCATTCTGAGGCGCGATAGGCGCCGAAGAATCTCAACGCCCGCCAGTGCGAGATGCTTCGATTTCGGCAGATGCTTCGCTTCGCTCAGCATGACGGGAGCGGGCGGTGCTTCTTCCCTCATGAGCGGCGCGACCACGCGCCGTGGGGGGAGCTCAGAATGACGGCCAGCCCGATTCGGTAACCACGTCGGTACAGTACCCAGGATTCGGTCGTTTTGACAGAAGTCGAGCCGACATGGTATAGTGTGACAGCATTTCTTTAGATGCGACTTACGCCGCACTTGTGGCGCAACAGGGGGCATAATCCCGTGAAGGCTATCCGAAAGTCCATATCGCGCGCAGGCCATATCCTGCGTCACCAAGTCTCAGGGCCGATGGTGCGCACTGTCGAGGCCCTGCGGTCAAAAGCCCGCCGGTGGGTGCCGTTCATCGCGCCGCTTGCCGTCGTCCTGCTGGGTGTAGTTCTGTTCCTGAGCACCCGGCCACACATCGCCGAAGTCCCCTATTCGACTTTCATCGAACAGCTTCGTACGCACAATGTGCGCGAGATCATGTTGGACGGCGAACGAGTGCACGGCAGCTTCCGTCAGCCCATCGCCTGGCCGCCCGATGCGCCGTCGGCCAGTTATCAGCGGTTCACCACCATTGCCCCTCCGGCGAACATTAACGCCAGCCTGTTCGCGCTTTTAGAGGAACAGAAGGTCACGGTCTCCATCGCTGAATCTCATGTGCCGTGGTACCTGTTCGCGCTCATGTGGGGGCTGCCCTTGCTCATCCTGCTGGGCATCCTGTGGGTGGTCTATCGGCGACGACGCGCCGCGCAAGCCGCCCTTCAGCAAGCAGCGCAGGCCAGTCCGGCATCCCGGCTCGAAGGGACGATGTCGCTGAGCCTGCCAGGCGGGTATGAGGTCCTTCGCCCACGGGAGAGCCTGGCCGATGTCGTCGGCCATGAGGACGCCAAACGCGAGCTGACGGCTCTGGTCGCCTTGCTGCGCGCTGAGGTCGCAGGGCTCGACCGGTCGGGCCGCCATCCCAGCGGTGTGTTGCTCATCGGTTGGCCCGGCGTGGGGAAAACGCTGCTGGCGCGGGCCGTGGCGGGCGAGGCCGGCGCCCATTTCCTGGCCATCAAGATCCCAGAATGGCTGGAGCTACACCACGAGGGAGGCGACATGCTGCATCGGCTGTTTGAGGTCGCCCGACAGCACGCGCCGACCGTGTTGTATATTGACGGCATTGACATCCTCAGGGCAACGCGACCGCGAGGCGAGGATCTGATAGAACCATACGCCGACAGGCAATGGCTGCTGCGGGAGCTGGCCGCTGAAATGGACAACCTGACGGCACAGCCGCCGGTGTTCGTGCTGGCCGGCGCGACCAGCCTGCGCCATGTCAACCCGGCGTTGCTGCGCCCACATCGCTTCGGGCGGCAGATCAGCCTGTCGCTGCCAACCTGGGCCGAACGATTGGAGGTCCTCCGTCGGCGCATGCGAGAAATCAACCTGGCCGAGGACGTTGACATGCAGGCAATCGCCCGGCGCACGGTAGGCCTCAGCGGGGCCGATTTGGCCGCACTGGGGCGACGCGCTATCTGGCTTGCCCGGCAAGAGGGACGCACAACGGTCGGCCAGAAAGACCTGCTGGAGGCATTGAACCAGATTGTGCTGGGCAGGGAAACGTCGGGCCAATTGCTCGGCGCGCAGGAACAGCGCATCGTCGCCGTCCATGAGGCCGGCCACGCGCTGCTCAGCCGTCTGCTGGGCGAATTCCCGCCGCTGGACCGCCTGTCGGTTCTGCCGGGCAACGACTGGTCCTCGCTGAACGAGTACATACTGGCGGCGCCGCACCGCCTGGCGACCAAAGCCACGCTGCTGGCGCGGCTGACGGTCATGCTGGGCGGCCGTTGTGCGGAAGAAATCGCCCTGGGCGACGTATCCACCGCATCGGAAAGTGACCTCGAACAGGCCACCCGCCTGGCGCGGCGCATGGCCGCGCGATGGGGCATGTCCGAGCTGGGCCCCATTTCCTTCCCACTGGCAGAGGTCCCTGGCGCATACGGGCTTGAATTCACGGACTCGTACCAGTGCAGCGAATCGAGCGCAAGCCAGATTGACCGCGCCGTGCGCGTGTTGCTGGAAGACCGACATGCCGTCGCCCGGCACATCCTCAAGACCAATCGTCCACTGCTCGACCATCTGGCAAACCTGTTGCTGCGTGAGGAAACCATCCACGGCGAATCGCTGGTCCGCCTGATGGAGAAGGTATCGTCGGCTGCCTCGCTGGAGGAGCCCAGGGCAAAGCAGCGGTAGAATGACCATTACGATTGTTGTCATGACAAACCTCCTGAGTCTTTCATCACCCTGCGCGGAGTATTGAAATCAGCGGCTAGACACCGATGATGGCCGCGCTGGCGTAACCGATACTCACCATACAGCGCCAGGCGCCGGCGGCTGCGATTGGCACGAGCATCGCCAGGCTGATGATGGGCGCAGCAGCCAGCATCACGCATCCGACCCGATGGACAATGGTCTGGCGTATCGGCTGCACACGCGCTAAGCAATGCCCATAGCGCGCCAACACTTCCGTCGACACGTTCAATGCCAGTCTCTATTCATGGCAATCATTTTGCCTCCGTGACAATAACGTGTCGTTCGTTCAAATGACAAATACCTGTGATGTGAGGCAGGTTTGGATGATTTCTACCCTTAACTTGACGCCTATGGGGCGGCTATGGGCAGCCGCCCAACAATCGCTTTTCCGGGGGAACGCTCCAGGCCACCAGGATGAGGACCGCCAGCAAAGCCGCCGCCGAAACTGCGGCGCCTGCCGTGAACGTCGCCGGCCGAAAAGCCAGTTCGACGTGATGCTCGCCAGCGCGCAGCGGAATGGCGCGCAACGCATACTGGGCGCGATAGATGTGGGCTGGTGCGCCGTCTACCGTCGCTTGCCAGCCCGGATAATACACCTCGCTGAGCACCAACAAGCCATCTTGGGGAGTGTATACATCCAGCGACAGGCCAGTCGGCGAGCTTGATCTCCAAACGATGCCCGGCGGTTGCCCTACGCTGGCCTCTTGTTCCAGCAGGAAGGGCAGAGCCTCGCTCAGTACTGCCTCGGCGAAAGGGTCGAACGAAGTGTTGGCCAGCAGGGCGAGCGATTCGGCGTCGCCGAGCGCCCGGGCTTTGTAGACCATCCAGGCGCGCGGCCCAACGCGGTCCAAACGGTGCAGGTAGGCCATTTCAGTTGGAGGAGCAGCTTGCGATGGCCCCCTGTGCTCCGTGTGGCGCAGGCTGTTCTGAGACTCTTCATACAGCCGCTCTGAGGGCGGCGCCAGTGTTTTCCGCCAGGTGATGACGTATTTGACGTTGAGCATCTGCCAGGCACGCTCAAGAGGCACTTTCCGCAAAAACTCGTCGTACCACCTGATCCGCAACGGGCTGGCCCCCCAGATGTCCTCCAGTCCATACACGCAGCCGTAGTTGCCTGGCAGCCGCCACTCGTTGTGCAGGCGGAATGGTTTGTCGGGGTCCTGCATCGGCACCAGGACCAACGGAGAAGACGGCCAGTAATCTTCTGGCTGTCGGTCAACCAGATTGTTCTTCCAATTGGCGGTGAACAGGTCAAAAACGATCAGGGCGACGACGAAGCTCAGCCATAGGGTGGTGCGGATGCGCCGCTGCTTGCGCAGCCAGAACAGGAAGCCACTCAGCGCAAGGAGCAGGCTCAGCAGCACGCTGCGGGTCAGGCCCGCACCGAAGATGCTGTCGGCGGCCCAGCCTTCGGTCAGCCAACCGTAGTAAGAGAGCGCGACCAGCAGCAACGAGCCGACGGTCAGGTAGCCTACGGCAGCGGCAAACCGATTGAACAGTCGTTTACGAGGTTTGTTCAGCGCGTGAAGCAGGCAAAGTGTGCCGAAGCCGGCCAGCAGGGCCAGGGCAAAGCTGAAGATGAACGCGACTCGCTCCTGCGAACGGAACAGCCCGAAGCCAGGCACGGCCAGGTAGAACAGGCTGTAGAAGAACGTGTTGCCACCGAAGCTCAGCAGCAGGGCGACGGCCGCCACACCCCACCAGAAAATGGTTTGAGCGCGGTGCCTGACCGGCTCAAAGAACCACAGGACGGCCGTGAGCACCGCCAGGAGCAGCGGCAAGATGCCAACATAGAGCGGCGACATTACGCCGGCTGAGCCGGGCAGCAACAGTTGTGTGATGTCCTGGCGGGCAAATCCACCGGCTACCTCGTCGTAGCTGATTTGGGCGCGCACCGACAGGCGCATGTATTCAATGCCAGGTATCAGATGGACCGCCGCCAGGCCGAAACCGATGGCCTGCATGAAGACAAACGCCAGAAGCGCGCGTTGCCAGCGGACGCGATAGCGCCAGGCGGCAAAGATGAAGTAGAGCAGCGCCGTGTAAAACACGTACATGGAGGTCTGAGGATGGCCGGCCAGCAGCGACACACCCCAGAATAAACCGGCGAGGGGAAGACCTGAGCCACTGTTCCCCCTCCCTATGAGCGGAGCTGAAGGGTAACCGCCCAGCCGCTCCAATCCGATGTCCATACACCACAGGATGAGCGGCAGCCAGATGCCCACCTCCAATATGGCAAGCTGCTGGCTGGGATAGGAAGTCAGGTAGCCGCCATAGGCAAACGTAATGGCCGAAACCAACGCAGCGCCGCGATGGCGCATCAATCGCCGGGCGAAGAAATAGGTGAACACGCTCGCCAGCCAGAAATGGGCGATGGCTTCCCATTCCAGGGCCAGGAAGGTGACCGCCGGTCCCGAGATGAGCCAGTTCAGGGCGATGGTCACCAGGCTCAGTGGATAGAACACAGCCGCCTGGATGTCGGCCTGGAAGGGATGTCCGCCATAGAAGTAGGGGCACCACAAAGGGACACGACCGGCGGCCAGCTCGTGCGACTCGAAGACGGCGAAGGCGTGGAACTGATCGCCGAAATCGCCCGGCGGAAATGAGCCCCGGTCGGCCAGGTTCGGCGTGATGATGGCCCAGAAGAACAGCAGACACAACCCGGCCAGCAAGAGGACGGCCAGGACGTCTCGAATCCAACTCCGACGTACAGGTTGTGTCACGCAGATACCTCGCCGCTTCAGAGACAAAGTAGCATCAGGCCCGTAGGCTCCTCCTCTGGCCTTCTACAACACGTGGAGGAGGTCGCCGGGTATTAACGGGATTATACTCATGTTTACCGCAGGGGCAAACACCGGGTGGCGTACCCTTTTCGCGTGACGGCGACGTCCCCCACCTGACGGTGCCTGGTGCATTGAAAAGCAGCGCGGATAAACCTCGCTTCAGCGGATGCGGGTGGGCGAGAGCAGCACCCGTCCGTCGGGCTGAGGCACGCCATCCACCGTGACGGGCAGTCGCTGGCCGGTGGTCGGGTCGTACATGCCGACTTCGACCGGGTACTCGCCGGGGGCAGCGTCGGGGGGGACGGGCAACTGATAGCGGTCGGTCAGGAACTCGCCTGCCAGCCAGCTCGTGGTGGGCGCGTCGCCGTTCAGTGGCGGGCTGTCGTGGCCGGCGGCCAGACGGCCATCAGGCGTGAGCAGGTGGGTAAACACGGGATAATTGGCCTCCATCGTCCCCAGAGCTTCCCAATACAGAGTCAGCGTGATTGTGCCGCCAGGCGTCGCTTCGTCAGGAATCAGGTCATAGCCCAACAGACGGACGCCGTCGCCAAGCTGAGCTTGCAAGGGATGGGCAATGCGTCCAGGCCTTCGGTACTCGCGCGGCCGGGCGCGGATGTCCACCTGCATGAGAGTAAACGGTTGTCCGCGCAGGGGTTGTCCGCTGTCGGCGCGCTCCAGGTTCACGGTGAGGTCGTACCTGCCGGCGTCCAAGGCCGGCTCCAGTCTCGGCGCGTATGGGTAGCGCACCCACTCGCCCGGCTGCCAGCCGGACGAGGGGTAGGCGGCGTGGGCGATGCGTTGCTCCGAGAGAACCGTACCGCGATCTATCAGCCGGAACACTGCGACTACCTCGCCTGGCGCTTGCCTGACGCGCCACAGCAGAAACATGGTCAGCCGTTCGCCTGCCTTGGCCGGCCCAGTCGGGGCATCGTAGCCGCACAGCGTGAGCGCGGCCCCGAATGGTTCGCCCCCTGGCGCGATTCGGCTGCTGCCCCGCGAGTTGGCCGGGCACTGCCCGGCAGCTTCCAGAGGACCGCTCGCCAGACGCTGCGGCTCGAGTTCCAGCGGCCCCAACGCCGCCTTGACTACCTCACGGCCGGTCGTGGCCTCGTAGAGCACGGCTGAGATGATGTACTTGCCTGGCAGCGTGCCCGGCGGAATGGGGATGCCCAGCCGGTCGTGGAGGTCACGCCCTGGCGGCCAGGTCGCCGATGGGATGATGCCGTCAACTGGGAAACGGTCGCGTACCCACACCGCCAGACCGGTGGGGTCGGTCAGGCGCACCGAAACCTTATATGGGACGCCCGGCGGCTGCGCGACGCGCCATACCAGGTCCAGATAGACGGTCTCAGCCGCGCCCGCCAGGCGTTGTAGCCGGTACGCGGCCAAGCGCACTGGCCCGCTGGCCTCCTGGGGCGGCTCATTGACCCAGCCACCCTCCGCCATATCTTTGGGAAGAGCGTAGAGGTACAGGTCTACGTTGGAGAACTCGTCGTGATACAGTTGGTAGCCGTGGTTTTCCAGCCAAAGCTCGATGCGTCCCGGCTCATGGAAGTTGAGCACCAGCCAGGCGCGGTCGTGGGCTGACGCCAATTCGGCCAGCAGCGCTTCTTCCTGGTCTGCCTCGCCCAAATCTACGCGGTGAATGGGCAGCCGGCCGGTGTAGTATCGCTCAAAAATGATGTTCGGATTGATGCCGTCGGCCAGGATGACATCGCCGGACCGTTCATGCGCCGTGATGTGTGCCGCCACGCTGCGGTAATCGTGTTTGAAATACCGGACATCGGTATAATATGCCTTCAAAGCAACGGCGTCAGTCGCCAGGATGAGAGCCAGCGCGGCCACGGCCAACACAACGCCAGCATATTGGCCGGCCGGTTTGTGACTCAGGGCTGCCGACGTGAGGTCAGACAGCGTCTGCACGCCCAGGGCCAGGGTCAGACAGAAGGGCGGCAGCGCGACCATGACGTACTTGTCCAGGACACCCCGGCCAGACCAGGCCAGTACCATCATCGCCAACAGGGGGACGGCCAGGTAGATGGGCACCAGGCCCGCTGAGCCCTCGGCCATATCTCCTGTATCTGGGTCATGTTGCCGGACGAACTTTCCATGCTGACGGCTGGCAACTGCCCGCCGATACATGCCGTAACACCCCAGCCAGAATAGCACCGCGAAGGCGACGGCCAGCCATGTCCCGGCAGCAAACGGAAAGACCTCGCCCAGGCTGAAGCTGACCAGCACGTTCCAGGGCAGTCGCCAGGCAGGCGTTGGCTCCTGCCAGCTCGGAGCGGAGACCACACCGAAAGCGTTGGTCAGCCAGGGCGCGTAGAGGATGGCCACGGCCAGGTGTGCAAGCAGCCAGCGGCCCGCTGTAGCCCTGTAGCGGCCGTTCAACCAGCTTATGACGTAGTAAACTGCCATGGCGATAGGGGCAAGCGCAGCGAAATAATGCGTGTACAGACAGGCAGTTGTCAGCACCACGAAAGCCAGCCAATGGATGAACCAGTTGTAGTTTACGGCCAGTAGAAATGTGACGGCCACACCGAGGCTGAGAGCCAGCACCTGCGCATACATGCGCGCCTCTTGGGCGTAGTAGATGGCGAAAGGGTTGGCGGCCAGAATCAGCGTGGCAATCAGCCCCACCGACCGCCCGTAGAGCTGTCGCCCCAGCATATAGAGCAGAGGTACGGCAAGCATCGAGAAGAAGGCCGAGTAGAAGCGAATGCCCCAATCGCTCCGTCCGGCCAGGTCCATCCAGAAGTGCAGCCCCAAGAAATACAACGGATTGTGGAAACCAACCGTCAACCGCTGAAGCAGCTCGCCTACGGGCGAGCCGGCGTAGTGGACCGACAGACCCTCATCGCTCCAGAAGCTCTGCCGGTCGAGGGCGTGAAGGCGCAGCCCCCAGCCCAGCAGGAGGATGAGTATCAGCAGAAACGTATAGGTCAAAGAATTGCATTTTTCGGTAGACATGAGCACTCAGCCACCAGCAGTCAACTTCATCGGGTAGTATAACGCAACTTGCCATCGGAGGCTAACGTGATGGCTGCTGGGGCACAATCTCATACACAAAATTCCCCTCCGCCTGGTACACCAGGCGTACCCTGGGCGAGCGTTCCAAGGCCCAGCGGTCGGTTTCTTCCCAGCGGGCGCGGTCGAAGCCCTGCTCCAGCGTATGCACGATCAGGTAGCGCACACCCTGGCGGCCCAGTTCGTGCAGGGCGGCCAGGGCGCGGTCGTCCGGAAAGCCGGCCAGTTCGGCGTCCAGGTTCTGCTGGCGCGCCGGGGTGAAGCCACTGTAGCCGTTGACCAGCCCTTTCCAGTGCAGGGTACTGCCGTACAGCCGTTTGGTTTCCGGGTATTCGGGCCGTGGCGTGACGTAGATGGGCCATTCGATGACCCCAAAATCGCCGGGCTGAGCGGCCAACCAATGGTAGACCGCCGGCAACTCAGCGATTGTGCCAACCTCGGCCAGCGGCAAGGGCACGCTCCAGCTTTCAAGGACAAGCAGAACGGCCAGGCAGACAAACAGCACCGTGGCGGCCGCCCGCCTGATGGGACTGCGCCTGTGCGAGTCACCTGCCATGGACTCAGAAGTACGCTGGCATTCGGGCGCGCACACGCTTAGAGCAGCGCGCGCCCCGTAGCCGACCAGGATAGCGAGCGACAGCGTGGCGGCGATCATCCAGCGCGGCGGCACGCGGATCAGGCCGAAGAGCGGCGAGAGATGAGCCAGCCAGCCGTAAGGCAGAAGCACGAGATGCTCGCCGAGGCGCAGATACGGCCCCCAAGAGAGCAGCCAGGCGCCCAGTGCAATGGCCGACCAGGTCAGAGGGATGGCCGGAGAGTGTCCGCCTCTCGCTTGTTCGGCGCGGTTCGACCCGCACGAACGCGATGGCGGGTTGCGCCTCCACCGACGCCAGGCGTTCCACAGTCCGAGCAGGGCCAGCAAAGGTGCGATCAGGCCGATAAACAAAAAGTTCTCCTCGGTGAAAAGCGGACGGTCGGCCAGCGGAGCGGTCAGCGGGCCAAAGGTGCGGTTCCAGTTGGGCGCAGCCAGATAATCGGTGGGGCGTGGAGCAAAGCCGGCGACGACCTCCAGTCGCCGCGCTGCCTGGAGCTGATCGGCCACATCGAGATACGGCGGAACCAGCGGCCAGCATAGCACGGCGACGACGAGCAGCGCAGCAACCACGCGGAGCAGGTGGGCCCAACGACTTCCACGCTCAGCCCGACACCACCAGCCCACCAGATAGATGAGCAGGATGTATCCGCTGAAGACGGCCAGATGCCAACTGCTGACGACCTCCAGCCACAGCAGCACCGCAAAGGCGACTGTCGGGCCGAGGGTGTGCGAAGCGAACAAGTCTCTCGTAAGAGCTTGTCGGGGTGCGACGGCCCGAACATTTCCTGCGTCGGACAGGGTGGCCGGCCCGGCGGCCGACGGCCGATGGTGATGGCTGATAGCTGACGGCTTGAGGGTTTTCTCTAAACACAGCAGGGCAAACGGCAGCCACTGGAACGTCAGCAGTTGCAGGTGGCTGAAGGCAGTAAAGCGATAGGGGGCGTAGGCGAAGGCCAGGCCGGCCAGAAAGGCGGCTGCGCCGTGCCGTGTGTAGTGCCGCACCAACAGATATGTGCCCCAGCCGCTCAAGGCAAAGCTGAAGATGAATGCCAAGTTGTAGGCGACCACCGGTTCACCGGTCACCAGCAGCAACGGCAGCATGGTCAGGGCGATGCCCAGCAAATGCTCGGAGAAGGCGAGCGTGTTGGGCAGCGGGTAAAAGATGTTGGCCTGGAACAGGCTGAGCGGTGCGGTGGTCAAGGCGTGGGTATCCCAGGCCAGAATCCAGGTATTCAGCAGTGGGTCGCCAATGTCGCTGGGTACGGCTGAAGCCAGGTGTAACCACAGCGGGTGGGTGGCGGCGATGGCGATCAGCATATAGAGGAACAGGACGGCTATCGCTGCGAGGAGCGGCAGCGACGAAGCAATCCCTGGTCTGCTGCGTTGAGCTTGCTTCGCTGCGCTCGCAACAGGGCGATGGGTCATGGCGTCACCTCGACTCTGGCGTCCAGCGCGACATATCGCGCCGCACTCGTCACGATGTCTACGCCCCGCGGCAATGTGGCCGCCTCGTCCAGCGCAACCGGCAATCGTTGGCCGTCGAGGGGGCTGTACAGGCCGACCGCGAGGCGATACAGGCCGGGTGACAGGTCTGCCGGCAGGGCCAAGACGACTGTATCGCTGATCACTTCGCCGGGCAGCCAGCCACTGGTCGGGCGCGCACCTCCGGCGGGCGGAGCGTCGCGTTGGCTGCGCAACGCGCCTCCTTCGTCCAGGAGATGGACAAAAACGGTGTAATCGGTGGCGATGGGCCCATCGGCCTGCCAGTACAGGGTAATCGGCAGGCTGCCGCCTTGTCCGGAATGCAGAGCGATTCGCCCAGATTGCGCCTGGCCGGGCAATTCGTAGCCGCGCAGGTGAATGTGGTCACCAAACTGCGCGTCCAGACGCGGAGCTCTCTTGCTCTCGCCCAGATGAGCCGGCAGGACAAACGAACGGGGCAAATGTTCTACCAGAACCTCCCCCAGATTTGCCTCCGCGTCTGCGGACGAGGAGCGCAACGTCAGGGTGTAAAGGCCAGACGGCGTGTCCGGTAGCACAGGATGATCGTGATGCATGCAGGTGCTCTCGCCTTTACTCAGCACCAATCTGGAGTGGGTGGCTATTGCGGGCGCGTCCGAGTCTGTCGCCGGCTTCAGGGCCAGCTCGTAGTCGAGGGACACATCGGCGAGAGCACGCCAATACAGGTTGAATGGCAGGATGTCACCAGAGACCACAGACTCGGGCGGGGGGTCGAGGCCAAGCAGTCGCAGGTCAGCCCAGCTCAGGTTGAGCTGGCGGGCTGGCTTGCGGTCACGCAGGGTGCGTTTCTCGGGCAGAACAACCGTCAATTGGCCCAGCGGGGCAACGTCCAGTCCGGTGCGGTCAACGCTTAGCCGCTGGCCGGTGGCGTACAGGTACAGCCCGGCGGTGATGCGCATCTCGCCCGACGGCGCGCATGGGTCAATGGTCGGCCAGTACCGGTCAATGACGACATCGCCAGACTTCCAAACCGGCGTCGGATAGCCGCCGTTGTTGGGTCGGCGGTCATCCTGCCCCCAACGTCGTCCACGCGCGTCGGTCACGTGCAGGAACACGGTGTAATCCGCGTCGAGGTCGTGCAGTGCCTGCCAGTACAATGTTACCGGCGCCGCGCCTCCGGCAGGGATAGCCGCCGGCAGGCTGTAAGCCAGCAGGGCTACCTCGCCGCCGAACGTGAGCGGGGCAGCAGCGTGCGCATCCGTGCGGATGCAGGCGTGTGGCGCGGAACAGGCCGAGCTATCAGGCCAGAAGCCTGCTTCGGCCAGGCTGTCGAGTGGACGGGCCGGGTCAGGCAATTTTTCGGCGGGGACACGGAAGGTGACCAGCAGCTTGCCGCCGCGCTGATTCGGCACATCGGCCCTGGTGGCAAGCGGCGCGGTGCGTTCGGCGAACGACTCAATGTAGGGCGTTTGTTCCCACGAAAACACGTAAAGCGCGTCCCGGCCGCTGGCCCGCGAGGGCAGGACCAGCGTCTCGCCGGCATCGAAGGATTTCAAACCGAGACCCTGGGTCAGAAAACGGACGGTGGCGTGCTCGAACCAGAGCGGGGAAAGGTATACCTGGTCGCGGGCGGCCCAGTCGCGCAGATGTCTGGCCACTTCGAGCTTGTCCACATCGTAGAGGTGATACAGCGACGGCTCGCGGGGGAAAACGAAGAAATAGTCTCGCACTGAGCTGCAGGCGGCGACCGCCAGTACGCCGACAGCCGTGACGAGCGCCAGATGGCGGCGGCGCGACGGCAGCCACTCAGCGACGGCCAGCAATCCCAGGCCGGGCAAGACGCACAGGGCAGGCAGGACACCGATACTGCGCGAGAAATCGGGCGCACCACTGCTCAACAGGGTTGGCATGAACATAACCACGAGCCAGATGGCCCAAAAGACGTATTTGTCGCGAGGAAGTTCACTTCCTCTTGAAGCGTTGTCCGGCGGAGCAGCCGTGGCGGGCTCGTCCATCGCCACGAACGCCGCTGAGAAACATCCGTCCTGACGGCGGCTGAATAGTCGGATCAATAGAACCCCTGCACCGACGACAAAGAACAGGGCGGTGAGCGGCTCCCAGACCGGCCGGCCGGCCAGGTTGTGGTTCCATGCGCCGTCGCCGCGCAGCAAGAACATGCCCAGCACAGCCCACAGGTTGCGGGCGAATGCGCCCAGCGGGTTGCCGCCGCTGACCGCCGGGTTGAAAATGGACACCAGTTCGGCGTGACCCGTGAACGCTTCACGGTTATGCCAGAAATACCAGCCCAAGGGAACGAAGAGAATAACCGCAATAAGGGCCATCGTCAGCCATTGCCAGAGCAATGGAGAATGAATCGCCGAATCAACGAAGCGGCGAAGCGGGGAGCCAGCGATCACTCGCTGATCCAGCGGTGCACTGTTCTGCCGATTTCTTTGGGCCAGCTTGTAAACGACGAAAGCTGTAATGATGAACGGCAGCAGCCGGCCGGCCGGGTGAGTGTAAGGGGCAAGGCCGAGCAAAAGGCCGCCGAGGACCCACCATGCCAGATGTCGGGAGTGCAGGCCACGCCAGAAGGCATAGAAAAGCAGCACCTCCAGCAAGGGCAGAGCGATAGCGCGGATTCCATAGCGGCTGAAATGCAGATGCCAGTAGGTGACAGCCATCAGTGCTGAGGTGAATAACGCCAGGAGCGTAGATGAAGTCTCCCATTTTTCGACGCCGTCTGCCAATCCTCGCCATATCAGGCGCACGAGAAAGAACGTTGCGGCGATGGTCAGCAGGCCAAGCAGCGCGGAGGTGAAGCGCAAGGCGGCGACGTTTGCGCCCAGCACTCGCATCGCCAGAGCCTGAAGGTAGGTGTAAAGCACTTCGCGTCCGCCGTTGGCCGGCAGAAACAAGGGACGGTCGCCTTGCATGACTCGCAGGGCGTCAATCGCATTGTACGCTTCATCGAACTGGAAGCCAGGCGGGATGCGGTCGAGCAGGGGCATCCGCAGCGCAGCGGCTGTCAACAGGATCAGCGCAAGCCACCAGGCCCAGCGGTCGGCCACCCACTTCGCGCTCACTGCGGGCCTCCCCGCCCGTCGTGGCTGGTCGCCTCCACACGAATGCCAGAGAGCAGGGCGCGGGTGTCCTGGGGGTTGCCCAATTGATCCAACACGTCCAGCCGTTGGCCTCCGACGATGTTGTAGAGGCCGAACTCGACCGTGTACTCGCCCGGCGGCGCATCGGGTGGGAGAGACAGCTCGTACACACCGTCGGCGATGATCTCATCAGGCCGCCAGGCGGTCGTCGGGTAGAGGTTGCTCATTGGCATACTGTCCTCCTGGCTCACCTGCCGGCCGGTCGGATCGAGCAGGTGGGTGAAGACCGTGTAGGGGACCTCCGTTGGCCCCTGGGACTTCCAGTAGAAGATAAGGCGCAGTGTATCTCCCTGGCGGAGAACGGACGGTTCGATGGTGTAGCCAAGCAGCCACACTTGATTGCCGAAGTTGAGCGGCATCTCGTGCGCCAGCGGCGGAAGGGCGTCGGGCACACGCCGGTAGAGCACAACATCGGCCTCATCGAAAGCAACCTGGTGATAGGGGCTGTGCGCCAGGTACTCTAGCGGTTGCCTGTACACCGCTGTCCACTCCGAAGCGCGGTCAATGAGGACGTAGTCGGCGTCGGCGAAGCGGTCGGGAAACCAATACAGCCATTGCCGACTGGTGAATTGTGAGCCAAGATAATAGTCGGCGGACAGGACAGCCTCCTGGGGGATGATGTCGCGCAGCCGGTCAATGGCCTGCGCTCTGGCGGCGTCCACAGCGTACTGGCCGGGCCGAACAGTGAAGGAGACAGGCAGCGGGCCATACCACAGGTCGCAGGCCAGGGCGGCGATGACAATGGCGACCGAAAGCAGGGCGTGACGCGCGATCGGCACACGGCGGCGTAGCCAGGCCAGGCCGAAGACCGCACCCAACGCCATGACCGGCACAACCGGATTGGATTGCCAGCCCGTGTAAGAGGCCGGTGCCCCATAGCCGATCAGCAGGGCGGAGAAATTTACCGCCAGGATGGGCAGGGCGATGGCGGAGACGGCGA
>Ga0129299_1000939_pt1 | contig 19444 bp, 13 predicted proteins | sample ConPoolayeCmetaG_FD_94477 | JGI IMG/M metagenome (GOLD analysis project Ga0129299, IMG submission 94477) | Hot spring microbial mat communities from California, USA to study Microbial Dark Matter (Phase II) - Cone Pool mat layer C metaG ...
GTGATATTCCCCAGACGCGGCGTTGTCCGCCCTCGACGGCCGGCACAGAGGCTGGCCGCTACGGCGCTTCGCGGCGCCGGGCGCGTGCCCGGCGGGCCCGAGCGATTCGAACCCCGACGCCGCGAATGAGGGTCCGAGGCCGCAGACGGAGCCCCGAGGAGTACAGCCTTCTGATCAGGCCCGGCCGATGGTATCATCTTCACGGGCACAGGGGAGGACGTCAGCCTCATGACATTCGACTCAGGAGCGGTTGGCCGCCTGGGGCATCCGTCGGGCGGGCCGGTCGAGGAGGCGTGGCCATGCAGGAGGATCCATCCGGGCGGCCGGGCGAGGCCGGGCTCGAGGGCTCCGGCTCGCCGGCGATTCCGCCGGAAATGCTCAGGAAGGCTTTTCAGGCCTTCAAGAAGCGGCTGAAGCTTGCCCGGCTGGACGACGAGTCGCGGATCGGCCGGCGGGCGATGAGTTCCGGCGGCAAGTCCGGGATCCAGGCCGTCCAGCCGCCGATGCAGTATCCCCGGGCCGTCTGGGACGAGCTGGTGCGCCAAGGCAGGCTGCGTTACGCCGGCCACGGTCTTTACGAGCTGGCGGACGAGTGATCGGCCTGCCGGAGCGACGGCCGCAGGCTCAGTCCGCCGGCCGGCTGCGCAGCCCGCGCAGCTGCTCGCGCAGACGATCGGCCTGTGCGCGCAGCCCGGCCACCAGGGGTTCGACCGGCAGCCTGTGATCCACGCACGGCAACAGGGGGATGTCCCGGCCGAGCAGCCGCAGGGTGATCAGCGCCGGTCCGGCCGGTCCGGTGCCGCTCAGAATGCGCAGGGATTCGCCCTCGATCAGCACGCGGGCGGACAGGCAGGTGTACTCCAGGGCCCGCGGCAGCATGCGCTCGGGCAGATCGACGCCCAGGTGGGTGCGCAGCAGCCGGCGCAGCGCTTCGCGGTCCAGCGTGCCGCCCCGGCCGGGCGCGGGCCGCACGTCGCAGTCGAGGTCGCCGCGGGCGACTCGGTTGCCGCGGACGATCAGATTGTTCAGCCGCACGGTGAGATCGCCTTCCACCCCCCTCAGGGCGGGCCAGGCCTCGGTCAGAGCCTGGCAACGCGCTCCCGACCACCGCCCCGAGGCTCGCAGCTCCTCGATGCCGTCGGAAGTCAGGCCGGCGCCAAACACCTCCAGGTCCAGCCGCCCTCCGGCCGCCGGCCAGCCGAATCGCCGCAGCAGGGCATCCACTTCCAGCCCGGCCACCTTGCCGGTGAAGGTGATCCCTGCCAGCCGGCCGCCGTGGAACTCGGCCTGCCGGACCTCCAGGTCGAGCCGCGCCGGCACCGGACCGCCGGGCGCCCGCGCGGTCCACTCCTCCAGCCGCACCCCGTCGGCCCGGCCGCTGAGTTCGATCGTGTCGGGGCCGGGCTGCTGCCGGACGGTGATCCGGCCCTCGAACCACCCCTGGCGCACCTCCGACTGCACCAGGCCGTCCAGCCCCAGGGCGGCCAGGGGCAGGCGCGGCACGTCCAGCGCGACCTGGGGAATCAGGTCTTCCTCCTCCTGCGGCCGGATGTCGGCCACGATGCGAATGGGCCCGTCGGTCCGGACGCCGTTGAGCGACCGGGCGGCCAGTTCGGCCCGCCCGTCGCCGCGGTCGTCGAAGCGGATCGTCCCGTCCACGCCGCCGGCGCGGATGGAAAAAGCCTCCCGGGGCCAGGCGACCTCGGCGTCGCGGAGATCGACGCGGTGGATGCCCAGTCCGGCGAAGTCGTGTCCCAGGCCGGCCCGCAGCACCCGCCTGTAATCCTCGCGCTGCCATCGCGGCGACCCGATGGTCATCGTCGGCCGGTCGAGCACCAGCACCGTGGTCCCGCGGGTCTGGTTCCAGTCGGCCTTCGGGCAGCGGAAGATCGGCTCGCGGCGGCCGGGGAGCCAGAGCGTGACCTCGAACAGTCTTCGGGAGGACAGCCCCCGCGGTTCGATCCGGGCGACCTCGACGGGCAGACCGAAGAACTCGCCCAGACGCCGCTCGACGCCGAGGCGGTAAGCGTTGCTGCAGTAGTAGGCGCGGTGCGCGAACCAGGCGGCCGCACCCGCGGCGGCCAGCAGCCCCAGGGCCGGCAGGAGGCGGCGTCGGAAACGCATGCCGGGAGTCTACCCGGTCGGGGCTCGGGGGGCGAGCGTGCCGCGGGGGCGGCCGGAGGATACAATGCCGGCACATGGCCCGGCCCGAGGTCTTCAACATCTCGCTCGCCCGCAAGTGCCAGCTGCTGTTCGGGCTGGCGCTGCTGCTGATCATCGCCGCGGCGCTGTTCGTGCCCGGCTACTACATGGAGACCTTCGTTCACGAGCTCAACAGCCTGCGGGCCCGCGAGCTGGCGATGCTGGCCATGGCCCGGCTGGACGCCGGCAGCCCCGACTGGGCCTGGCAGCAGAAGCTGCTGGACGACTGGTGGGAGATCCACCGGCTGGACCTGGGGCTGCCTCCGGACCGGCCGGTGCTCATCCTGCTGCAGCAGCCGGAGGGGCCCTCCTCGCCGCTGGCCCTGCTGGCCTGGATGCGGTCGCTTTCGCCGCGGGTCGGGCCTGCGGCCGCGGAGCTGGCGGACTGGCTCGGGCACACCCACCGGGGGCGTCTGCTGCTGGGCGCGGTGCGAGCCGTGGGACGGGTGCTCCCCGAGCCGGACGATGTGCTGCCCGACGCGATGGCGGCGGTGCGGCAGGATCCCTTCCTGGTCAAGTCCGTTCAGGCCCTCAGCGCCGACGACAGCCTGATGATCCAGCGTCAGATCATCCGCCGCTTCGGGCAGCCCTCGACCTACCGGGTGGTGCTGGCGGTCCGCGAGGTCAAGGCTTCCGCGCAGCGCCGCCCGCTGATCGGGCTGATCGACGTGAAGCTGGCCGCGCCCCAGACCGATCAGATGCTGCTGTGGACCCGGCTGATCCTGGTGCTGGCCGGCATGCTGGCCGGCTTCATGGGCATCCTGGTGTTCTATCTGGTGACCCAGAAGCTGATTCTGGCGCCGGTGCGGGAACTCAAGAGTCTGGTCGAACAGGTGGCCGGCGGGGACCTGGCGGCCCGGTCGACCATCGCCACCGGGGACGAATTCCAGGAGCTGTCCGACGCCTTCAACCTCATGCTGGCCCGGCTGGAGAAGGCCCGCACCGAGCTGGAGACCATCAACCGCTCGCTGGATGCGCGGCTGGGCGAGCTGGCCGAGACCAACGTGGCCCTGTTCGAGTCCAACAAGGTCAAGAGCGAGTTTCTGGCCAGCGTGACCCACGAGCTGCGCACGCCGCTGACCTCGATCATCGGCTTCGCCGACCTGCTGCGCGACGCGCTGATCGCCCCGGAGACGCCCGACCGTTCGCGCCTGGCGCGCTTCGCGGACATCATCGTGTCCAGCGGCCGGGATCTGCTGAACCTGATCAACGACCTGCTGGATCTGGCCCGGCTCGAGGCCGGGCGCGTAGAGATCCACCGGACCTCCTTCCCGCTGGCGGAGCTCTGCGAGGCCCTGCACGACTTCCTGCGGCCGCTGATCGACAAGAAGCTGCTGTCGATGGAGCTGCGCCTGGCCGAGGACCTGCCGCCGATGGATTCCGACGCCGGCAAGATCCGCCAGATCCTCTACAACCTGCTGAGCAACGCCATCAAGTACACGCCCGAGGGCGGGCGGATCGGCATGGAGGTTGATCTCGCCGGAGACGGCCGGCAGGTGCGGCTGACGGTCTGGGACACCGGGCCGGGCATCGCCCCGGAGCACCAGGCGCGGCTGTTCGAGAAGTTCTACCAGCTGGACTCGTCGGTGACCCGCGAGCACGGCGGCACCGGGCTGGGGCTGGCGATCACGAAGGAACTGGTGCTGCTGCTGGGCGGCCAGATCCGGCTGGAAAGCGAGCCGGGCCGCGGTTCGCGGTTCACCGTGGAACTGCCGGTGCGCTGTCCGGATACCGTGCGGCGATCGCTGCCCTCGCTGGTCTGAGGTCCGTGGCGGCGCAGGCCGCATGAGCCCGCCGGTTCGTGGAGGATGTCCTGATGCCGGATCCGTTCTCGCTGGACGGCCGGGTCGCACTGGTGACCGGCGGCAGCCGGGGACTCGGGCGGGCCATGGCCCGGGCGCTGGCCGGGGCCGGGGCCGACCTGGTGCTGGTCGCCCGCAACGCCGAGGCCCTGGAGCAGACGGCCGAGGAGATCCGCCGGGACACCGGGCGGCGCTGCCTGGCGGTTCCGGCCGACGTGACCTGTGATCGGCAGGTCCGGGCGATGACCGACCGGGCGGTGCAAGCCTTCGGCCGGATCGACGTGCTGGTCAACAACGCCGGCATCAACATCCGCAACCCGGTGCTCGATCAGACCGAGGAGGAGTTCCGGCGGGTGACGGACGTCAATCTGCTGGGCCCCTTTCTGGTGGCCCGCAGCGTCGGCCGGTGCATGGTGCAGCAGCGCGGGGGGTCGGTGATCAACGTGGCCAGCATGCTGGGGCTCGTCGGGCTGGCCGGCCGGCCGGCATACACCGCCGCCAAGGGGGCGCTGCTTCAGCTGACCCGCACCATGGCCCTGGAGTGGGCTCCCTTCGGCGTGCGGGTCAACGCCCTGTGCCCGGGGCCCTTCGTGACCGAGATCAACACCGTGGTGCTGGAGGATCCGCAGGCCCGGGCGTTCTTTCTCGAGCGTATCCCGCTGGGCCGATGGGGCCGTCCGGAGGAGCTCGGCCCGGCGGCGGTCTTCCTCGCTTCCGACGCCGGCAGTTTCATGACCGGCGCCGCCCTGGTGATCGACGGGGGCTGGACGGCGCAGTGACCGGCCGAACCGCCAGGCCCGGCGGCGGCTCCATGCTTTTTACGTGAGGACCGCATGATCCCGATATGCCTGCCGGCCTTCACGCTGGCGCTGGCCGCGCCGGCGGCGGTGGACCCGGCCGAGCCTCTGGAGGGGATTCCCTTCGTGGTCGGCCGGCTCGATTCGGCGACGATCCGCAGGCCGCTGCCGGGCCTGTTCCTGAATCGCCAGGAAATGGAGCGAGCCCGCCGGCGAGCGGCCGAGGACCCCCGGGCCGGGGCGATCCGCGACCGGCTGGTCGCCCAGGCGGAAGCCGGCCTCCAGGAGGCCGTCGAGACGCCGGACGATGCCTGGTGGGCGACGGCCCGCGACAAACCCTGGTCGCAGACCTACCCGGAGGTGTTCGAGCACACCGTTCAGCGCCCGCAGCGCATCGCCCGCGCGGCCTGGGACCTGGCCACGGCGTGGTGGCTGACCGGCCGCGAGCAATACGCCCGCCAGGCCGGACGGCGGCTGGCTTTGCTGGCGGACTACTCGTTCGCGCCGGAGCACTACGACGTGGGCATGAACTATGCCGTGTGGGGCTGCCGGATGCTGGCGGCGTACGAGCTCCTGCTGGAGAGTCTGCCGGCGGACCTCCGCGACCGTCTGGACGCCTGTTTCGCGCGGATGGCCTGGGCGATCGCCCGCAACGACCGCTTCTGGCTGGCCCACGACGTCGGCGGGGGCATCAACAACCACCTGGCCTGGCACAAGCTGATGCTGGGGCTGCTGGGGCTGTTCTACGACCGGCCGGATATGGTGGACTACTGCGTTCACGGTCCGCGGGGCCTGGCCGGGCTGCTGGCCGTCGGACTGACCGATGACGGGCTGTGGTGCGAGAGCAGCCTGGTGTACCAGGTCACCGCCACCGCCCCGATGCTGCTGTTTGCGGACTGCCGGCGGCGGTGGGACGGCGACGTGTCGCTGCTGGAGGGGACGTTTGCCGACGGACGGACGCTCAAGCAGTCGTTCGATGCGATGTTCGACACGCTGGGCCCCGGGCTGATGGTGCCTCCGGTGGGCGACGCGTACGCCGCCCGCTGGCGGCTGGCCGACATGCCGGCGATGGAACTGGCCTGGGCGGCCTGGGGCGACCCCAGGTACGCCTGGCTGCTGAAGCACTGCGCCGAGCCGGGGCTGCGGTCGCTGACCGCGCCGGCCCCGCCGCCCGACGCCCCGGCGCCGGCGGTCCGGTCGCGGCTCTTTCCCGAGCATGGCTACGTCTTCCTGCGCTCGCATGCCGACGCGGAGTACTGGCACAACCCGGCGGCGCTGTGCGCCTTCCTGACCTTCGACCGCGCCGGCGTGCATTCCAACGCCGACAAGCTGGGGCTGATGCTGTTCGCCGGCGACCGTCTGCTGCTGCCGGACCGCGAGGCCCGGGCGTCCGTGCCGCATGCCTTCAGCAGCCGGGTGCAGGCGGAGCTGAACCGCTCCACGCTGTGCCACAATACGGTCATGATCGACTCGCGCGACCAGCGGTCCAGCCCGCTGATGCTGGATCTCATCGAGTATCGCGACCTGCCGCCCGAGAAGCGGGTCACGGCCGCGGACCTGGAGGGACGGCTCTACGAGGGCGTGCGGCAGATGCGCACGCTGGCCCTGACCGACGCCTACCTGCTGGATGTCTTCCAGGTGGACGGCGGCGATGTGCCGCGGCAGACCGACTGGCTGGCCCACGTGATGGACGAACCGGCCGACTCGGACGGGGAGCCGGCGGGCATGCAGCCGGTGGATCTGCCGCGCGAGGGGCCCTGGCGATGGCTCTCCGGCGCCCGGGCCGCGCCGGTCACAGGTCCTGTGGAACTGGGATGGAAAGCCGGGTCGGCCGGGCTGCGCCTCTGCATGCTCGACCCCGGCCAGGCCACGCTGATCCTGTGCGGGTTTCCGACATCCGACGATCCGCAGGGCCCGACCGTGCCCATGCTCATCGTCCGCCGCGTCGCCTCGCGGTCGCTGTTTGCAGCCCTGTGGCTGCCGGGCGCCGCGGCCGGGCCGGCTGCGCTGCGGCAGGTGGGGGACCTGGAAGGCCGGCTGCAGTTCGAGGTTCAATGCGGCGGAAGCATGCGCCGCCACCTGGTGCCGCGCCTGCAGGCCGTCCGCCGGCGGTGAGGACCTCCCGAGGAGGCGTTCGCCGCGGCTTTGACCGCCTGAGAGCCCCCGACTACACTCCGCCGCGCCCCCGGCCCCGCGGACCGGAGCGTGTGCAGGGCGAAGGTATCGCCGCCGCATCCGGGCCCCGGGCCGGCCGACGGCAGGTACCGATGAGCGATCAGGAACGCTACGATAATCCGTTGATCTCGCGCTATGCCTCGCCGGCGATGGCCGAGCTGTTCGGCGCCCGCCGGCGGATCCTCACCTGGCGGCGGATCTGGCTGGCCCTGGCCGAGGTCCAGGCGGAACTGGGCCTGCCGATCCGTCGGCGACAACTCGCCGAGCTGCGCCGCACGCTCGAAAACATCGACTTTGCGGCCGCCGCGGCCCACGAAAAACGCCTCCGCCACGACGTGATGGCCCACCTGCACGCCTGGGGCGACGTCGCGCCGACCGCCCGCGGCATCCTGCACCTGGGCGCCACCAGCATGGACATCGTCGACAACGCCGACCTGATGATCCTGCGCGACGCCCTGGACCTGCTGCGCGACTGGCTGGTCAACGTCGTCGAGGCCCTGGCCGGGTTCGCCCGACGCTGGCGCGATCTGCCCTGCCTGGGCTACACCCATTTCCAGCCCGCCCAGCTGACCACCGTCGGGCGGCGGGCGTGCCTGTGGATTTACGACTTTCTCCGCGACCTCCGGGAGATCGAGCATCTGTCCTCCGAGCTGCGGTTCCGCGGCATTCGCGGCGCCACCGGAACCCAGGCCAGCTTCCTGGCCCTGTTCGGGGGGAACGCCCGCAAGGTGGCCCTGCTGGAGAAGCGCGTCGCGGCCCGGCTGGGATTCGACCGGGTCGAGCCGGTGACCGGCCAGACCTACTCCCGCAAGTTCGACGCCCAGGTCATGGCCTGCCTGGCCAACATCGCCGCCGGAGCCCACAAGTACGCCAATGACATCCGGCTCCTGGCGGGGCTCAAGGAGATCGAGGAACCCTTCGAGAGCAGCCAGGTGGGCTCCTCGGCCATGGCCTACAAGCGCAACCCGATGCGCTGCGAGCGCATGACCGGCCTGGCCCGCTATGTCATCGCGGTCTGCGGCTCGATGTACCAGACCGCCGCCGAGCAGTGGCTGGAACGCACGCTGGACGACTCGGCCCACAAGCGCCTGGCCGTGCCGGAGGCTTTCCTGGCCACCGACGGCATCCTGCGGATCGCATTGGACGTCTCCCGGGGTCTGGTCGTCTACCCTCAGGTCATCCGGGCACGTGTGGAGGCCGAACTCCCCTTCATGGCCACCGAGGAGATCCTCATGGCCGCTACGGCCAGCCGGCCGGCAGTCCGCGGCAGAAAGGCTCGGCAGATGACGGGAGACCGTCAGGCCCTCCATGAGCGCATCCGCAAGCACGCTCAGGCTTCAGCCGCAGAGGTCAAACTTCACGGTCGCCCGAATGACCTGCTGGCCAGGTTGGCGGCCGATCCGGCCTTCAGCGGCCTGGACCTGGCCCGGGCGCTCGATCCGCATCGTTTTGTTGGACTGGCGCCTCGGCAGGTGGACGACTTCCTGGCCGCGACCGTGCGTCCCATGATTCGTAAGTACAAGAAAGTAAAGAAACTATCTTCTGATCTGGCCGTATGAGGGGATCCCCCAGGAGTGCGGGAAGACCTCAGGCCGGCAGGACGGACCAACCGTGGCCATGCCCGCCCCGGCTGCGGAACTCCCCGGCGCGACACCGGCATTACGACCACAAATAAGTCCGTAGCTGCAACGCAGTCCCTGCGACAGCCGGCCATGGGGCCGTGAAGCCGAGCTTCGGCACGCCGCCGATCGCGCAGTCGTTGCGACCGGCGGCCATGGGCGGTGTAGCCGAGCTTAGGCACGCCGCCGATCGCACAGTCGTTGCGACCGGCGGCCATTGGGGGGCTGAGTGGCAGGGCCATTGGGGGGCTGAGTGGTACGGCCATGGGGTGTCGTGCGGTGGGAAGAGGCCCGTAGGGCTGGTTCAGATCGGCTTGAGCGAAGCGGGGGGTGCCCATATGAGAAGTTGTTTTAATGGCGCAAACTCATTCTTGACAATAGCTTAAACCATGGCTCCGTACCGGCGACCGGTTGATCGGTCCTTGCAGGTGCAGCTAGAGTCGTTATTGTTATGGTGGACGGCTTGTGAGTTGGCCGAAAACTTGGCGTGTGGGGGGAAGTGCGCGCCGGCTGACGGCCGGGTGGTGGCCAATCGCTGCCGCAGGCTTCTTGATGGGGGACGGCCGGCCTGGATTCTGGAGGATCGGGGATCGGGCCTGGCGGCTCGGGCGGCGGATCGGCGATTCGAGGTCTTGGATCCATGCGATATGGTGCCTCCTGGTTGTCGGGTCTGCTGATCTGGCTGTCGGCGCTTCTGGCAGAACCGGCAGTAGTTCTGGCCCAGGGGCGAACGCAAGCTTATGCGCCTTCCCTGTCCCCCCCCAGTTCTCAGATGATGCGGAGATTCGGTCGCGTAGGCGGCTGGCTGAGCCCTTATGAGACTGCGGCTGCCGGCAGAAGCCGATCGCTTGGGCAAGGGCAGGTCGCGCCGATGCCTCAGATCAGCCCCTGGTCATCCGGTCCGCGGTACTCGTCGGGAAGCGGGATGACGGGAGCCTCCCGCGCGGCCGACGGCGGTGGGGGGGGGGCGATGATGGGCGGCATCTCCCGAACGGGCCGTTCGCTCATCGCCCCCAGCTCGATGCTTGGACCTGGACCGCGAGATGCATACGCTTACCAGTCGCTGGTTCGTCGGCCGGGAGCATCGCAGCTGATGACCCGCCTGCAGCGGGCCGACTCTCTCGGGACGGGCTCGCCCATGGGTCGCATCCGGTCCACGGCCTCGGCGCGCGGTCGTCTGCTGCGAACGGACTATCTGGGCGCGATCCAGCCCGGGGTACTGGCGGCCCGCGGCATGGATGGGGTCGAGGGGCCGGCGGAGCCGTCGGTCGTACCGCTTGCCCGAGGGGCGGCCGCCACGGGTTCGGATGGTTCGTCGGCGGCGTCCGAGCGCACTCTGGAGTCGCTGGTCGGGGAGTATGTGGTGGCCCAGCGGCGCAGCCTGCTGGCGGCCGGCTGGGCGGCGTTCAAGGAAGGTCAGTACGTCCGGGCTCTCGAGCTGATCCGGGCTGCGGACGCGGCGTCGGCGGAGGATCCGAAGGAGCGGTCGGCGATCAAACTTGCGGCGGTCTATGCCGCCCTGGCCGCCGGGCAGCTGGCTCAGGCTTCCCTGGAGCTGGCCTGGATTCTGGACAACGAACACTACAGCCGGGACGTGCCGCGCGACCCGCTGGTGTTCAACCGTCTCGGCGTGGGGGCCGGCCTCGCGGTTCAGGACATCCGGCAGTTGTACGGCACGCCGGCCGATGTGGTCGAGCACGGTCAACGGATCGATGTGGCGGTGACCCAGAATCCGCAGGCCCCGGAGTTGCGGGCTCTCAAGGCGGTCTGGATGTGGGGTCTGGGCGACCGCCGGGGGGCGATGTTCGAAGCCCGGCAGATCCGTCGCGGTCCCAGGGACGTGATCGCCTTTGATCGCCTCCCGGCGTATCTGGAGGCGGCGGTCTCCCAGGCGCAGGCTCCGGCGCAGCCCTCGCCCGGGGCGGACGCGCCGTGGCCGGACTTCGTCGAGTCGGTCATGAAGCGGGCGGGGGCGACAACGCGGCCGGAGTGATCCGCGTCGGCGCTGCCGGCGAGTCGGGCCTGCTCTCGCGGGGGGGGCGGTTTTCCGGACGGCCCCGGGGGGCCGATCATCGGGTCCCGCGGATGAGCGTTCCGGTCGATGCGTGCCCCGGCAAGGGGAAAGGGGGCGGTGGGCGTTTGATGGTCAGAGCGGATCACATTCCGTCGGGCGCGCGGAGGCTCACTTACCGCACTCTGGTCTCGGTGACGGCGCACGGGCTGCTGTTCGCGCTGAGCCTGCTGATCGCCTTCGCCCTGGCCTACAACTTCAGGATTCCGCCGCTGCGTCCGTGGCCCACCGAGGAGTACCTGACCTATCTTCCGGTCACGCTGGTGGTGAAACTGCTCGTTTTCGGGGCGATGGGGCTGTACCGGGACTCCTGGCGCTACGTCGGCCTGCGGGACCTGTTTGCGATCATCAAGGCCTCGCATTTCAGCGTCTTCTTCTGCCTGGTGGCGGTTTACGCGACGTCCTGGAGCGGGCTGTATCCGCCGCCGGACCGGCCGTACTGGATTCCGCCGTCGGTGTTTCTGCTGGACTGGGTGTTCACGATCGCGACGGTGTCGGCGGCCCGCGTGGCCTTCCGCTTCTACCAGGAGGAGCTTCGCCCCCTGAACTCCGGGGCCCGGCGACGGCTGCTGATCGTCGGAGCCGGAGACACGGCCGATTCGATCCTGCGCGACATCGTCCGGACCTCGGAGGACCGCTACGCGGTGGTCGGCTTCGTCGATGACGACGAAAACAAGATCGGGGCCCGGATCCGCGGCATCGACGTGCTCGGGCGGACCGACGAGATCCGGAGGATCTGCGAGCGGTTCAGCGTCGACGAGGTGCTGATCACGCTGCAGGGCTCGCCGCACAAGCGGGTGCGCGAGCTGATCGAATCCTGTCGGGGGCTGAACCTGCAGTTCCGCACCGTTCCGGCGGTGAGCGACCTGATCGAGGGGCGCGTCCAGGTCAGCCAGATCCGCCCTGTGGACATCGAGGATCTTCTGGGACGCGAGCCGGTGAGTCTGGACACGGATGCCATCGGCCGGTACCTGTTCGACAAGGTGGTCATGGTCACCGGGGCCGGCGGATCCATCGGCTCGGAGATGTGCCGCCAGATCGCCCGTTTCCGGCCGCGCCGCCTGCTGCTCGTGGAGCGGATGGAGAACGCCCTCTTCGAGATCAACCGCGAGCTGGAGCGCAGCTTCCCGGACATCGACCGCGTTCCCTTCGTCGCCGACATCGCGGACCGGGGGCGCATCGAGCGCATCCTGGCGGTGGAGCGTCCGACCGCGATCTTCCACGCCGCCGCCCACAAGCACGTGCCGATGATGGAGTGGAATCCCGGCGAGGCGGTGAAGAACAACATCCTGGGCACCCGGATTCTGGCGGACGCGGCCCTGGAGGCGGGGGTCGCCAAGTTCGTGATGATCTCGACGGACAAGGCCGTGAACCCCACCAGCGTGATGGGCTGCACCAAGCGCGTCGCGGAGATGTATGTTCAGCAGCTCGGCGGCTCGCGACCCGGACGCACCGAGTTCGTGACCGTGCGCTTCGGCAACGTGCTGGGTTCCAGCGGCAGCGTCGTCCCGATCTTCAAGGAGCAGATCGCCCGGGGCGGCCCGGTGACCGTCACCCATCCGGAGATGACCCGCTATTTCATGACCATCCCGGAGGCGGCGCAGCTCGTGCTGCAGGCCGGGGCGATGGGCAAGGGCGGCGAGATCTTCCTGCTGGACATGGGCGAGCCGGTGAAGATCCTCCAGCTGGCGGTGGACCTGATCACCCTGAGCGGCCTGCGTCCGCACGAGGACATCGAGATCCGCTTCAGCGGCATCCGGCCGGGCGAAAAGCTGTTCGAGGAGCTGTCGATCACCGGCGAGGACGTGAGCCGCACGGCGCACCCCAAGATCGGCATCATCATGAAACGCCCCGAGGACTTCGACCGGGTCTGCGCGGGCATCGCCCGGCTGGCGGCGATGGCGGATACGGCCTCGCCGGAGGCCATCCGCAGCGTGCTGCGGGAAGTGGTGCCGGAGTACCGGCCTTCGGTGCCCCAGCCGGAGGTTTCCCGGCCGGGGGTCAGGCCGGCATCCGTCCCGGTCGTGCCCGCCGGAGGCGTGGCCCCGGCCGCCGGCTCCGCATGACCGGCAGGCGCTTCGAGCATAAGCCGGGGCGGGATGAGAGCCTCGACGCGCCGCGTGCGGCGTCCGAAGCCTGGGCCACCCGTCGGAGAACCCGGGCAAGCGGCGTTCCCGCCCGCCGGAGGGGCGGATCATGTCCGGGACGGTCCTCCCATGACGCGAACCGACCTGAAGCTCAAGGCCCGCGCGGAGGCTGAAAGGCTGCAGGGCCACGACCACGTCTGTTTTCTGTACGATTCGGAACCGGCGAGGCTGGGGTTCGTGGTCCCGTTCCTGGGGATCGGGCTGGCCCGGCGGGAGCAGTGCTTCTGCGTCACCGGGGCCGGCTCGCGACAATCGACCCTGGAGGCCTTGCACGCCGGCGGCGTCGATGTCGCCGAAGCGATGCGCGATGATCGTCTGTGCCTGCTCACGCCGGAGGAGACCTACCTGGCCGGCGGAACCTTCGATGAGGACGCCATGCTCAGGCTGATGGCCGAGGTGGCTCGGGCTTCCGCGGCCCGCGGATTCCCGGCCTTCCGGATCACCGGCGAGGCGGCCTGGCTGAGCCTTCACCCGCAGTCGGCCACGGCTTTCGCCTCCTACGAGCGGCGGGTGAACGAGTTGATGAGCCGGACGCGCTGCGTGGCACTCTGCCAGTATCATCGCACCGGACTGAATCGTGATGTGCTGACGGCGGCCGTGGGGTCGCACCCCCTGCTGGTGGTGGACGACAAAACCTGCCGCAACCCCTTCTACGGCGGGAAGCCGGCGGCGATCGGCTGCCACCGTTCCGGGTGGCTTGAAGAGATGCTGGAGCGGGTCGGCCGCGAGGAGCTCACCAGGCGCTGCCCGGAGGAGTCGCTGCACCGGGGCCTGCAGGTCCTGGAGGTGCTTCAGGCCGGGGTGCGCGTGACGGACGTGACCAGCGGTCGGCAGCTGGCCTGGTTCGGGCCCGTGTGTGGCGTTCGGATCGACGACCAGCCGGCGGGGCGGGAGCAGCGTGCGGTCGCGGCCTCCGGCGCGGCCGGCCCGAATGTCGTCCACGCCGTGCGGGTCGCCGGTCCGACCGGCGAGGGACCCTGCGAGGTTGCCATCCTGGCCGCGTGCGACGCCGACCCGGCGGCGGGCGTTCCAGGTGACGGCCTCTCTTCCCGGCCGGCCGGCGGCGACGGCTCCGCCACCGGGCCGGCGGGGCTGATCCTGCTGGCGGCGGCCATGATGGCCCGTGCCTCGGGCCGGGCTGACATCGCCGTCTGCCTGGAAGAGGCCTGCAGGTGGCTGGGGTGCGGATCCTGAAGCCGGCGGCCTGCCGCGCGGGTCAGTGCGCCGGCTGCACGTTGCGGAACATGAAGTACGCCGCGGCGACCATGCACAGCGCCGCCCAGAGGAAATCGAGGGTCAGCCGCTGGCGCATGTAGAGCACGCTGAAGGCGGCGAACACGGCCAGGGTGATCACCTCCTGCATGATCTTCAGCTGGGACAGCGAGTAGAACCGGGCGCCCATGCGGTTGGCCGGCACCTGCAGGCAGTACTCCAGCAGGGCCACGCTCCAGCTGACCATCACCACCAGGTGCAGCGGCAGTCCGCGGAAGTCCTTGAGGTGGCCGTACCACGCGTAGGTCATGAACAGGTTCGAGCCGATCAGCAACAGCACCGGCGCCAGACGTTCCATCTTGATCGCTCCTTGCATCCGGCCGCCGGTCCGCGGTTTCGGAAACCGCGCATGCATGGACCGCCAGTCGCGTGTCCGGCGCAGGTCCGGTGTGCCACGGAGTGAGGCCGGAGGGTGAACCCCGTCGGTCAGGGGCGTCGAAGGTACCCGGACCGGCCCCTGCGGGTCAACCCCAACGGGGCAGCGCGGGCCCGGCCCGGTGGCCGCCGGCGCGGGGCGTTGACGCACCGGGTTCTGGGCTGTCCGCGGCGTGCGTTCGATTGCCCGGGGCGAGTCAACCGGTTACACTTCTGCTCGTCGGCGTCTGCGGACAGATCCCCATTTCCTCCGGCTGCACGCGGGGCGCGACCGGGTGTGGCTGCGGTGATCGGGCGGGCTCCGCGGACCCTCGCCTGGGAGTCGGTACTCATGTCGGCAAAATGGTGGCTGGTCGTGCGTGCCAGCCTGGCCGTGCTGGCGGTGACTGTTCTGGTCGCAGGACTCATGCTCTGGCTGCTGGGGGTCTTTCACCCCAAGATCAGCGTTGCGGCCGCCGCCGGGGAGGCGCCCCGACCGGTCGGCGACCGGCCGGTCGTGGAGGTGCGGGCCGAGACCATTCCTGCAGTCGAAACCGCGGTGGGAACGGTTCGCGCGGTGCACGAGGCCTCGGTGGCCTCGGAGCTGCTGGCCAAGGTCGCGGAGGTCAACGTCCGGGCGGGAACGAAGGTCTCGCGGGGCGACGTGCTGGTGCGTCTCCAGGACGAGGATCTCCAGGCCCGCGTCCGGCAGGCCCGGGCCAGCGTTGAAGCGGCCCAGGCCGCCCGCGACCAGGCGAAGGTGGAATTCGACCGCGTGGCCCGGCTGTTCGAACAGAAATCGGCGGCGCGCATCGAGTACGACCGCGCGGAGGCCGCCTTCCGTTCGGCCGAGGCCGGGCTGACGGCCGCCGAGCAGGCCCTGCGGCACGCCGAGACGATCCTGGGTTACGCGACCGTTCGTTCTCCGATCGACGGGATCGTCGTCGACCGGCGTGTCGAGCCGGGCGACACCGCCTCGCCCGGGCAGGTGCTGGCGACGCTGTACGACCCGACGCGGATGCAGCTGGTGGCCCGGGTGCGTGAATCGCTGGCCCATCGGCTCCGGCCCGACCAGATCATCACCGTCCGGGTGGATGCCCTGGGACACGACTGCGAAGGCGTGGTCAGCGAGATCGTGCCCGAGGCCGAGACGGCCAGCCGCAGCTTCACGGTGAAGGTCACCGGGCCGTGCCCGCCGGGGGTTTACGCGGGCATGTTCGGGCGTCTGGTGATCCCGATGGGCGAACAGGCGGTGCTGACGGTGCCCCGGGCCGCGGTGCGGCGCGTGGGGCAGCTGGAGGTGGTGGAGGTGGTCGAGGACGGCTTCCTGGAACGCCGGGCGGTGCGGCTCGGGCGCGTCCTCGACGACCGGGTGATCGTGCTGAGCGGTCTTCGGGCGGGCGAGCGTGTGGCCCTGCCGGACGGGGTGTCCGGGGCTCCGGCAGCACCGCCGGCCGCCTCCTCGGGAGCGTGAGCATGGAAGGCTCGTCAGCGGGGGCTTCGCCTCCGACGCCGCCGAATACCGGGTCCGGCCACGGCTTCACCGATGCGGTGGTCCGCGCGTTTCTGAACTCCAACCTGTCGCTGATCCTGGTGATCCTCGCGGCCGCTCTGGGGGTGGGGGCCCTGCTGCGTTCGCCGCGCGAGGAGGATCCGCAGATCGTCGTGCCGATGGCGGACGTGTTCGTGGAGTTTCCCGGCCGGGGAGCCGAGGAGGTCGAGCGGCTGGTGGCCGGCCCGCTGGAGCGGATCCTCTACCAGATCGACGGCGTCGAGTATGTGTACTCGATGTCGCGCCCGGACCGGGCGATCATCACCGTGCGCTTCTACGTCGGCGAGGACCGCGAGCGCAGCCTGGTCAAGATCTTCAAGAAGATCGACGAGAATCTCCAGGCCGTGCCGCCGGGCGTGACCGGCTGGGTCATCCGGCCGGTCGAGATCGACGACGTGCCCATCGTGACGCTGAGTCTGACCGGTCCGACGGCCGACGAGCACACCCTGCGGCGCGTGGGCGAGGAGATGGCCGAGCGACTGGCCGCAGTGCCGGACACTTCGCGGGCCTACGTGATCGGCGGGCCGCGGCGGGTGGTCCACGTGCACCCGGACCCGGATCGCCTGCGGGCCTACGGCGTCACCCTGTCGGGCCTGGAGCGGGCGATTGCCGCCGCCAACGTCGCCGCGACGGTCGGGGATTTCAGGGAGTCCGACCGGCTGGTCCGGGTGGAGGCCGGGCGGGCGTTCGCCGCGGCCGGGGAGCTGGAGGACCTGGTGCTGCAGGTCGCCGGCGACCGGCCGGTGTTTCTCAAGGACGTGGCCGAGGTCGTGGACGGTCCCGAGGAGCAGACCTCCTACGTCCGGCACGGCTGGGGGCCGGCCGCGGGGTTCGATCCGCGTCCCGATTTTCCCGGAGCCCTGGTCGGCGGCGGGTCCCGGGGGAGCGGAGAGACCTCCCGGCCGGCGGTGACCGTGGCCCTGGCCAAGAAGAAAGGCGCCAACGCGGTCTGGGTGGCCCGCGAGATCATGCAGGCCGCCGAGCGGCTCCGGCGCGAGGTCATCCCCGACGACATCCAGATGGTGCTGACCCGCAACTACGGGCTGAATGCCGACGAAAAGGTCAACGAGCTCATCGAGGCCCTGTTCGTGGCGGTGGTGCTGGTCATCGTGGTGCTCACGCTGGGGCTGGGCTGGCGGGAATCGATCGTCGTGGCGGTGGCCGTGCCGGTGGTCTTCGGGCTGACGCTGGCGGTCAACATGCTGTGCGGCTTCAGCATCAACCGGGTGACGCTGTTCGCGCTGATTCTTTCGCTGGGGCTGCTGGTGGATGACCCGATCGTGGACGTGGAGAACATCACCCGGCACTTCAGCATGCGTCGCCGCGCCAGCCGGGCGATCGTGCTGGAGGCGGTGGCCGAGATCCGCCCGCCGCTGATCACCGCGACGCTGGCGGTGATCGTGTCGTTTCTGCCGATGTCGTTCATCACCGGCATGATGGGGCCGTACATGCGGCCGATGGCCCTGAACGTGCCGGTGTCGATGGTCATGTCGATGCTGGTGGCCTTCACCATCACGCCCTGGCTGAGCTACCACATGCTCCGCCGGCGCTGGGGCGACCCGGGGGCGGCGCCGGCCGGCGCCCACGAGGAGGAGGATCCCGCGGCGATCCGCAGGACGCTGCTGTACCGCCTGTTCGAGCCGCTGATGGCTCCGTTGCTGCGTTCGCGCCGGGCGGCCTGGAGCTTCCTGGCGATCATGGGCCTGCTGACCGCCGGGGCCGCGGGGCTGGCTGCCACCCGCCACGTGCCGCTGAAGATGCTGCCGTTCGACAACCGCTCGGAGCTGCTGGTGCTGCTGGATTTTCCGGAGGGCACGACGCTGGAGCGGGCCGACGCGACCGTGCGGGAGATCGAGCGTTTCGTCGCCGCCCAGCCCGAGGTGGTGGACTTCACCTCGTACGTCGGGCTGGCCTCGCCGATGGACTTCAACGGTCTGGTGCGGCACTACTACCTGCGCCAGGGGGAGAACGTCGCGGAGGTGCGGCTGAATCTCGTCGGCAAGAAGAACCGGCGGATGCAGAGCCACGCGATCGGGCTGCGGATGCGCGAGGAGCTGACCGCCCTGGCCCGGCGGGGTTCGGCGGTGATGAGCCTGGTCGAGCTGCCTCCCGGGCCGCCGGTGATCGCCACGGTGACCGCCGAGATCTACGGCCGGCCGGATCACCGTTACGAGGATCTGACGGCCGCCGCCGGGGTGGTCCGTGCCCGGCTGGAAGCCGAGCCGGGGGTGGCCGACGTGGATACCACGGTCGAGGCCGAATGGCGCAAGCTGGTCTTCGAGGTCGACAGGGAAAAAGCGGCGCTGCACGGGGTCACCGTCTCGGAGGTCGCCGCGACGCTGGAGTCGGCCCTGGCCGGCCGGACGGTGGGCACGATCCGTGCGGCCGGCGAGCGCCAGCCGCTGGAGGTCCGCGTGCGGCTGCGGCGCGAGGATCGTTCCGCGGCGGCGGATCTGGGCGCCGTGGCCGTGGCCGGCGCCGGCGGGGCGATGGTGCCCCTGTCGGAAATCGGGCGCTGGGTGGAGGATCGGGTCGATCAGACCATCTACCACAAGAATCTGCAGCGCGTGGCGTATGTCTTCGCCGAGACCGTCGGCCGGCCGCCGGCCGAGGTGGTGATGGACGTGCAGTCCGACCGGCAGCCGGATGGCAGCCCGCCTCCGGCCGGGGCCGCGGCGCAGGGCGGGGGGTGGGTGGCCTCCGGTGCGCCGCGACCGATGACGGGGCGTTCCTACCTGAGCAACGGGGGCGGCATCGGCTGGGCGGTGGCCGACGGCATCCGGATCGATTTCGCCGGCGAGGGCGAGTGGAAGATCACGCTGGACGTGTTCCGCGACCTGGGGCTGGCCTTCGGCGCGGCCCTGGCGGGGATCTACGTCCTGCTGGTGGCTCAGACCGGCTCGTTCGTCATCCCGCTGGTGGTGATGCTGGCGATTCCGCTGACGGTTCTGGGGATCATGCCCGGTTTCTGGCTGCTGAACGCGCTGACCGGAGGGAGCGTCGGCGGGTTCGCCGATCCGGTGTTCTTCACCGCCACGGGCATGATCGGCATGATCGCCCTGGCGGGCATCGTCACGCGCGACGCCATCATCCTGGTGGACTTCATCCACCTTTCGCTGGCCCGCGGCCGGTCGCTGTTCGACGCGATCATGGAGAGCCGCGTGGTGCGGCTGCGCCCGATCCTGCTGACCACGGCCACGGCGATGATCTCGGCCGTGCCGATCGCGGTGGACCCGATTTTTTCGGGCCTGGCCTGGTCGCTCATCTTCGGCCTGCTGGCCTCGACGGTGTTCACGCTGTTCGTCATCCCGGTGGCCTGCTGGCTGATGTACGCCGGCCGGCCGGGCCGGCCCCACCATCGCAGGCTCGACCACAACCAGTCTTCGGCCGCCGCGACCAGCCCGGCCCGCAGCGCATTGCGCTCCACGTAGCGCAGCACCGTCAGCAGGTGCA
>Ga0129299_1000942_pt1 | contig 19437 bp, 15 predicted proteins | sample ConPoolayeCmetaG_FD_94477 | JGI IMG/M metagenome (GOLD analysis project Ga0129299, IMG submission 94477) | Hot spring microbial mat communities from California, USA to study Microbial Dark Matter (Phase II) - Cone Pool mat layer C metaG ...
CCGTCGGGGGGGCGGCGCGGGGCCTGGGCCAGGTGCGGTTTGGGCTGAGCCTGCCTCGCCCGACCCTGCCGCAGATGGGCGATCTGATCACGGCCCTGATTCTGCTGGTACTGCCGCAGATCCCGCTCACCCTGGGCAACGCGGTCTTTGCCACCGCAGACACGGCGAGCACCTATTTTGGAGCATCTGGCCGACGGGTCACTCCACGCGCGTTGCTGACGACCATGGGCATATCCCAGCTCCTGGCGGCGCTGTTTGGAGGTGTGCCGATTTGCCATGGCTCGAGCGGCCTGACCGCGCACTATAAGCTGGGAGCCCGCACCGGCACCGCCCCTGTGCTGATGGGGGTGTTGTGCCTGTCTCTGGGCCTCTTCGTGGATGGAAACGTCCTCCCGTTCCTGGCTCTCATGCCCTATCCGGCTCTGGGCGCGCTGTTGGTTTTTGTGGGCGTGCAACATGGGCTGCTGGCCCGCGACCTGCGTGGCCGAGAGGAGTTGTTGGTCGCAGCACTGACGGCAGCGGTGGGGTTTGGGACGCAGAATTTGGCCATCGGCTTCGGTACTGGCATCCTCCTGCAGCAACTCTGGCGCCTGATCCGTGGATTACATGCTCTACAGGTCGGGGCGCGCTTGTGAGGAGGTGAGCGGTGAGGGCGAGCGGCGCGGTGTTGGTCGGTGGGCAGAGCCGACGGATGGGAACCGACAAGGCGCTTTTGCAGGTGGGTGGGCAGATGCTCATCGAGCGTGTGGTGACGGCCTTACGCGCGGTGGCAGGTGAGGTGTTGCTGGTGGGCCGGGACGCCGGGCGGTTCGACTGGCTGGGCGTGCAGACGTTGGAGGACGTGTTCGTCGGAGGAGGCCCGCTGGCCGGCATACACGCCGCGCTGTCTTCTGCTCGCCACCCGCGCTGCCTGGTGGTGGCTTGCGATATGCCGTTTTTGAACATCGACCTGCTGCGCTATATGCTCCGACAGGCCGATGGGTGGGATGCAGTTGTCCCCCGCTGGCAGGAACGCTTACAGCCCCTGCACGCCGTGTATACCCCGACCTGCCTGGGGCCGATTGAAGGCATGCTATCCGCGGGCGACCGCTGTCCGCTGGACCTCTATCCGCGCTTGCACACCCGCTTCGTGACGGGGGCCGAGATCGCTGCTTTGGAAGAGGGTTGGCTGTCGTTTGTGAACCTGAACACCCCGGATGACCTGATCCTGGCGCCGAAGCTGGCCAGTCTGGGGGATTGGGAGGTAACTGCCTACCCTCTCGCAGGTTTGGGCGTCATCCAGGGCGATAACCTACCTGTAACGTGTTGATCGGCCGGTTTCGCCCGGACGTGGAGCGTCCGGGCTCAGAAGGCCAAGCCCCTGCGGACTGAAATGCAGCCCCCGCAGGAGGCTTGGCGCGCTCAGCCGGGCGATGTAGCGCCCGGCGAAGCAGGCCGGCAGCACCAACATGCAAGGGGGGGCGGACTCCAGGTCAGAGCGCTCCTGGGTGATCCACGTTGTCCATCGCCGGCCATTTCGGAACCTGCGGAGGGTACAGGGTAGGTAATTGCATTGGGAGCCTGAAAAAGAGGAGGGCCGCTATGCTGGAAAACATTCTCTTACGCATGCAGGAAGATCTGAGGCGCGCTCTGGCCAAACCGGTGGCCGACCGACATTGGGGTATGGTTATTGATCTCAAGAAGTGTGTGGGCTGCAATGCCTGCACCGTTGCCTGCAAGGTGGAGAACAACACCCCGCCCGGCGTGACGTATCACGTTGTGATCGAGGAAGAGATTGGCCGTTACCCCAACGTCACGCGCCGTTTTCTGCCCCGCCCCTGTCTACAGTGCCAGCACCCGCCCTGCGTGCATGTCTGCCCGGTCAACGCGACCTACAAGCGCGCCGACGGTGTCGTGGTGGTTGTGTACGAGGCATGTATCGGCTGTCGCTATTGCCTGGCTGCCTGCCCCTACGGCGCACGCTCGTCCGACCTGGGCCAGTTCTACACGGTGGGGCAGACGCCCCAGGTGGCTGCGTACGATCTGCAGCCCAGTTTCGAGTATGGCCGGGAATGGAAGCGCGACCCAGCCCATCGCTGGGCCTCGCCCATCGGCAATGCCCGCAAATGCACCTTCTGCCTGCACCGACTGGAGAAGGGCATGCTGCCGGCCTGTATCACGACTTGCATCGGCGCTGCTCGTTACTTTGGCGATCTGAACGACCCCCACAGCCTGGTGACCCGACAGGCTGCCTCGCCGCAGGTGATGCGCTTGAAGGAGGAGCTGGGCACTGAGCCTAGCGTCTACTACCTGCTCTGATCGCTTTTCACTTCTGCAGGCGAAGGGTCGGCCTGTGCTTGTAGATGGGAGCGCTGCGCTGTATTTCTGGTAAGGAGGCGGATATGAACAAGCGGCTGCTGATCGTGTTGTTGATTGGCTTGGCCACGCTGGGCGTTGGCATAGTGGGCATGATAGATCGCCTCAGCAACGGCCTGGTCAACGTCGGTTGGGGCACCCCGGTGCCCTGGGCGTTGTGGGTAGTCTTCTACATCTACTTCATCGGCCTCTCCGCTGGCTCCTTTCTTGTCTCTTCCCTCATCTACGTCTTTGGCTTCGAGCGCTTCGAGGCGGCTGGGAGGCTGGCTATCTTCACCGCACTGGTCTCCCTACTCACCGCGCTGGTTTTTATCGTCGTGGACCTGGGGCGCATGGAGCGGGCTTTTTTCATCTACCTGCGGCCAAGTTTCGCCTCGCCCTTGGCCTGGATCGTGTGGCTCTATACCGCCTATCTGCTTCTATTGCTGGTTGAGGCCTGGTTCCTGATGCGCCGCGACTTCGCGGCCGGGCGCCAGACTGGCGGACTCAAGGGCCCGCTTTACCGCTTCCTGGCCCTGGGGACACGAGAGGATAACGCGGCGGCCCGCGCTCGAGATATGAAAGTGGTACGTGTACTCGGCGCGATCGGCGTGCCGCTGGCCATCGCTTTTCACGGCGGCACCGGGTCCGTCTTCGCCGTCACCGTGGCCCGCGCCTACTGGTATACCGGCCTGTTTCCGCTGATGTTTCTGGTCTCCGCCCTGGCCTCGGGCGGAGCGCTTCTCACCGCCCTGGCCGCCTTCGCCTTGCCCAATGGCTACCGACGTCACAAGGATCTGGTGATCGGCCTGGGGCAGTTGTTGATCCTGCTCCTGTTCGTAGATGTGTTGATGGAAATCGCCGAGGTCCTGGTCAGCCTGTACGGCACCGCCCCGGCGCACTTCATTCCTATACACGATCAGCTCTTCGGCCCGAACTGGTACATCTTCTGGGGCCTGGGTGTCGGTTGTGCCTTGGCCCTGCCTTTGCTGCTGCTGTCCACGGTCGGTCGGAAGAGCGCGCTGTGGGCCGGCCTGGCCGGTCTGGTCTCGGCCATCGGCTTCATCGGCGTCCGTTGGAACATCGTCCTCCCCGGCTTTGCGGTGGAGGAGTTGCCCGGCATTGGCCAGTCTTTCTTCGAGCCGCACTGGATGTACGGACGGTATGTGCCCAGCGCCATGGAGTGGCAAGTGACCATGTTCGGCATCGGCCTGGCGTTGCTGTTGTTTGTTGTTGGCTACATCCTGCTGCCGTTGGAGGCAAAAGAAGCGCCGGATAGCGCGCCCGCGATATCGATGGAGGTGGGAACATGAGAATCAACCGCCGTGATTTTCTGAAAACGACGGCCTTTCTGGGAGGGACGGCCCTCTTCGCCGAGGTTATCCGACCGGCGCTGCGGGCCCGTAACTGGGTCGCCGGGGCTGCGCCCCTGATCCAGAACGCCTACCCTTTCGACCAGCCTGAAAACCAGTTGTACTCGGTCTGCCTGCAGTGTAACACCGGCTGTGGTATCAAGGTCAAGATCCTCCGCGAGGCCGATGGTGAGGTCGGCATAGCGGCGAAGATCGACGGCAGCCCCTATAGCCCGATGTCGATGTGGCCCCACGTTGCCTATGCCACACCTCCTCAGGAGATGGCCACGGTAGAGGGCTGGCTCTGCCCCAAGGGCCAGGCTGGCCTGCAGACTGCCTACGACCCCTACCGTATCCGCAGCGTGCTCAAGCGGGTCGGGCCGCGCGGCGGCGGTCGATGGGAGACGATCTCCTTCGATCAGGCGCTGGACGAAATCACCAATGGCGGGGACCTGTTTGGCGAGGGGTATGTGGAGGGGCTGAAGGACATTTTCGCCCTGCGCGACCCCGCGATAGCTGCAGAGATGGCCGCTGCGGTGGGCAAGATCGCCAAAGAGAAGGACCCCCAGAAGCGCGCCGACCTTGTGGCAGCGTTCAAGGCCGACTACGCCGACTATCTGGATACGCTGATCGATCCCGACCACCCTGACTTGGGGCCGAAGAACAATCAATTCTGCTTCATCTGGGGCCGCTTGAAGGACGGACGCGGCGATCTGATCAAGCGCTTCACCGGCGATGCCTTCGGGTCGGTCAATGCCCACGGCCACACGACCGTCTGTCAGGGCAGTCTCTATTTCACCGGCAAGGCGATGAGCGAGCAGTTCGTGGAAGGGAAGTTTACCGGCGGCGACAAGTTCTATTGGCAGTGCGATCTGGCCAGCGCCGAGTTCGTGATCTTCGTCGGTGCATCACCCTTCGAGGGCAACTACGGGCCGCCGCTGCGCGCCGGTAAGATCACCGAAGGGTTGGTCTCCGGGCGTATGCGCTACGTGGTGGTCGACCCACGGCTGTCCAAGACCGCCGCCAAGGCCTGGAAGTGGTTGCCCTCTCGCCCGGGCACGGAAGGCGCGCTGGCCCTGGCGATGATCCGCCTGCTGATCGAAAGTGAAGCCTACAACGCGGCCTATCTGGCCAACGCCAACCGCGCTGCTGCCAACGACGACGGGGAGCCCAACTTCTGCAACGCCACCTGGTTGGTCAAGCTGGATGATGAGGGCCGGCCCGGCAAGTTGTTGCGTGGTTCCGATCTTGGCCTGGAGCCGGAACGACGGGATAAGGCCGATGGCTCCGGTCAATGGGACTTCGATCCCTTCGTGGTCCGCTACCGCGGCCGGCCGGTGACCTTCGACCCCAATGACGTTGAGAACGCGGTGGAGGGCGACTTGCTGGTGGATGGGATGGTGGGCGGCGTGCGGGTCAAGAGCGCTATGCAATTGCTGTATGATGCGGCCAGTGAGTATACGCTGGAGGAATGGGCCGACATCTGCGGCCTCTCGGCGGCTGATATCCAGGCCGTCGCTGACGAGTTCGCCCGCCATGGCCGCAAATCCGCCGCCGATGTCCACCGCGGAGCCAGCCAGCACACCAATGGGTACTACAATGTCCAGGCTTGGTTCGACCTCAACCTGTTGGTCGGTAACTACGATTACGTCGGTGGCATGGTCAAGGCCAGCACCTATGACCAGGCTGGTGGCAAAGATGGTCAGCCGTTCCCCATCAGCAAAATGCACCCCGGCAAGATGACCCGCTTTGGCGCGACGATCATCCGCAGCAGCAAGTACCAGGAGAGCACGCTGTACGACCGCGATGGCTATCCCGCCAAGCGACCGTGGTACCCCCTGTCCACCGACATCTACCAGGAGCTGATCCCGTCTATCGGCGACGCCTACCCCTATCCGATCAAGGCGGCCATCCTGTATATGGGTTCGCCAGTGTACGCCCTGCCGGCCGGACACACCAACATCGAGGTGCTCAAAGACCCCCGGAAGCTGCCCCTGTTCATCTGCTCCGACATCACCGTGGGCGAGACGAGTATGTACGCCGACTACATCTTCCCCGATCTGTCCTATCTGGAGCGATGGGAGTTCCACAAATCCCATCCTTCGGTGCTGCCCAAGAACGCGCCGGTGCGCCAGCCGGTCATCGCCCCGCTGACGGAGACGGTGACGGTCTTCGGCATCGAGCAACCGGCCAGCCTGGAGGCGCTGCTGCTGGGCCTGGCCGAACGGCTGGGGCTTTCCGGCTTCGGCCCGGATGGCTTTGGTGAGCGGCAGCCGTTTGTGCGCGGGGAGGACCTCTACCTGAAGGAGGTGGCCAACCTGGCCTTCGGCGACAAGAAACCCGACCCCGGTAAGAATGAGCCCGGCGAGATCGTGCCCGACGCCGACGACGAGGAGATGCGTATCTTCCTGGAGGCCCGTCGCCATCTGCCCGCTACGGTGTTCGACCCGGTGGTGTGGCAGGCTATTGTAGGCGAGGATTGGTGGCGCAAGGTCGTCTACGTCCTCAATCGCGGCGGTCGCTTCCAGGATTGGGACAAGGCGACCCGCGGCCCGCTGGTGGCCAATCGGTACGGCAGGTGTATCAATATGTACTGCGAGAAGACTTACGAGGTCCAGGACTCGATGACCGGCCAGCACTGGTCGGGTGTGGCCCATTACACTCCCGCCCCTACCGATGCCTTGGGCCGGCTCTTGGAGGATGAACGGGAGGGCTACGACCTCACGCTGATCACTTATCGCGAGATCGCCCAGACCAAGAGCCGCACCAGCGGCAACTACTGGCTGCAAGCGGTGCTGCCGGAGAACTTCGTGCTGATGAACAGCATGGATGCCGCCAGACGCGGGCTGCAGGACGGCGATCGGGTACAGGTCAGCTCGAAGAGCAACCCGGCCGGGGTGTGGGACCTGGGCAACGACATCCAATTGCCGATGGTCGGCAAGCTCAAAGTGATCGAGGGCATCCGCCCCGGCGTGGTCGCCTTTTCGCTGGGCCACGGCCACTGGGCCTACGGCGGCACCGACATCACGGTCGATGGCGCTACTATCGCTGGCGACCCCCGTCGAATTACCGGCCTGCACCTGAACGCTGCAATGCGTACCGATACCCACAATCCCAATACCTGCCTGCGCGACCTGGTGGGCGGCAGCGCCGTCTTCTATGACACGCGCGTCAAGGTCCTGCCCGTCGCTGACTCCTGAGGCTGGCTGGCTCAACAGTCCGCGGCTAGAATGGAGACGCCCCGCCAGGGGCGTCTCCACGTCCCCATTGGAGTACCCCCAAGCCCTGCCGGGCCGATCGCCAGCCCGCGCAGCGGGCTTTTCCTGACTGAGCCGGGCGATTCCATCGCCCGGCGGCGCGGCGGAAACGACCAGCCGTCGCTGGACAAATCCGTTGAAATCGTGTATCATTCCGCTGCCTCGGGTAACCATTCACAGACACGTACAGCGGGTTGGGAGGTCCGATGGATCCGATACAGCAACTGCTGCAGGAGTTGACCGAAGCCCACGGTGTCCCCGGCTATGAGTCTGAAGTGCGCGCTCTGGTGCGTCGCTACCTGGAGCCGCTGGGTGTGATCGAGGAGGACCGCATCGGCAGCCTGGTCTGTCGACAGGGCGAGAGCGGGCCGCGGGTGATGTTGGCCGGCCATATGGACGAAATCGGTTTTATGGTCAACCATGTCACCGCGGAAGGCTTCCTCAAGTTCATCCCTCTGGGTGGTTGGTGGGACCAGGTGTTGCTGGGGCAGCAAGTTGTCGTCAAGACCCAGCGGGGTGACGTGATGGGCACGATCGGCGCCAAGCCGCCTCATCTGCTGCCGGCCGACGAGCGGAACAAGCTGGTGGAAAAGAAGGATATGTATATCGACATCGGCGCCACCTCGAAGGAGGAGGTGGAGGAGGCCGGCGTCCGCCTGGGCGACCCGGTTGTGCCGGCTGCCGCCTTCCGCGTCCTGGCCAACGGCAAGTCGTACATGGGCAAGGCGTTCGACGACCGCTTGGGTGTGGCATTGGTGATCGAGACGCTGCGCTACTTCGCCACGGCCGATCACCCCAATGTGCTCTACGGCGCTGCCACGGTAATGGAAGAGGTGGGCTTGCGCGGGGCCAAGACCAGCGCCGAGGTGGTCGATCCCGATGTGGCCATTATCCTGGAGTCCGACATCGCTGGCGATGTGCCGGGGATCAAGCCGGAGGAATCGGCCACCAAGCTGGGCGGCGGGCCCAGCCTGCTGCTGTTCGATGCGCGCATGATCCCCAATCTCAGGCTGCGGGACCTGGTCATCGAGACAGCACAGGAGCTGGAGATACCGCTGCAGTTCTCGGCTATGCCCGGCGGCGCGACCGACGGCGGGCAGATCCACCTGCACAGCGTCGGCGTGCCTACGGTCGTGCTGGGGGTCCCGGCCCGCCACATTCACAGCCACGCCGGCATCATCCACCGCGATGACTTCGACCGCACGTTGCGGCTGCTGATCGCCGTGGTGGAGAAACTGGATCGGGAAAGAGTGGCCGGGCTGACCGGTTAGCCTGCTCCACAGTCGCTGGATTCCCCACTTGTCTGGAGAGAGTGATGACAACCAAACCACTGAACGAGCAGATAGAGCAATTGCCCGCCCTTCTGCGCGAGCGCATCGAGCAATTCGAGCCCACTATCGTCGCGGAGGACGTCGGTACGGTGATCGAGGTGGGCGATGGGATCGCCCGCGTGTCCGGCCTGTCCAACGTGCGGATGAGCGAACTGGTCACCTTCGCCTCCGGCGTGCCGGGTATGGCCCTCAACCTCGAGGCGGACAGCGTCGGTATCGTCGTTATGGGCGAGCATACCGACATCGAAGAGGGTGCCTTGGTGCGCCGCACCGGCCGCATCATCTCGGTGCCGGTGGGCGATGCGCTGCTGGGCCGCGTGGTGGATGCGCTGGGCCGGCCGGTCGACGGCAAGGGCCCCATACCCATCGAGCGATACCGCCCTATCGAACGCATCGCGCCGGGCGTGGTGGATCGGCAGAATGTGGACACGCCAGTGCAGACCGGCCTCAAGGCGATCGACGCCATGATCCCCATCGGCCGCGGCCAGCGAGAGCTGATCATCGGTGACCGGCAGACCGGCAAGACGGCCATTGCCATCGACGCGATCATCAATCAGAAAGGCAAGGATCTGTTCTGTATCTACGTGGCCATCGGCCAGAAGCGGGCGCAGGTGCGCCAGGTGGTGACCACGCTGGAACAATCCGGCGCGATGGACCATACCGTCGTGGTGGTCGCCTCGGCCTCCGAGCCGGCGGCTCTCCAGTACATCGCTCCTTATACCGGCTGCGCCATCGGCGAGGAGTTCATGGAACGCGGGCGGGATGCCCTGGTGATCTACGACGACCTCTCTAAGCATGCCTGGGCCTACCGGCAGATCAGTTTGCTCCTGCGCCGCCCACCTGGCCGTGAGGCGTACCCCGGCGACATTTTCTACCTGCACTCCCGCTTGCTGGAGCGAGCCGCCCGCCTGGCCAACCGCTACATCATCGTGCCTCAGGACGCGCCTGCCGATGTGGCTGAGGGGCTGGATGGACAAACCTACGCTGGCCCGCTGGGTTATGGCCAGGCTGAGGAGAAGCTGAAAGAGCTCGGGCAAGGGTACGAGATCCGCCAGCAGCCGGGAAGCGGCGGCAGCCTGACCGCTCTGCCCATCGTGGAGACGCTGTTGGGCGACGTGACCGCGTACATTCCCACCAACGTCATCTCCATCACCGACGGCCAGATCTACCTGGAAACAGACCTGTTCAACGCCGGCATTCGTCCGGCGGTCAACGTGGGCATCTCCGTCTCTCGCGTGGGCGGAGACGCGCAGACCAAGGCGATGAGACAGGTGGCGGGCGGCCTGCGCCTGGATATGGCCAGCTACCAGGAGCTGGCGGCTTTCGCCCAGTTTGGCTCAGACCTGGACGAGGCCACGCAGCGTCGCCTGGACCGCGGCCGCAGGCTGACAGAGATCCTCAAGCAGCCGCAGTACGAACCGGTGCCGCTGGAGGAGCAGGTCGTCATCATCTACGCCGGCACACACGGTTACTGCGACCATGTCCCGGTGGCCGATATGCGCACTTACGAGCAGGCATTGCTGGAGTATGTGCGCACCGTGCATCCCAAGGTCGGCGCCGACATCGCTGCCCGCAAGGCCCTCACGGAGGAAACGGAGCGGGCCCTACAGGCGGCGCTGGAGGCATTCAATCAACAGTGGGGTGCGAGGTAGGGCCGTGCAGACGCTCCGAGAGATCCGGCGGCGCATTCGCAGTGTGCACAACCTGGCTCAGGTGACGCGGGCCCTTGAGGCGGTCGCCGCCTCCAAGGTGCAGAAAGCGCAGGCGGCTGTGTTGGCGACCCGGCCCTACGCCCATCGGGCCTGGGAGGTGATCGTCAACCTTGCCGGTGTGCACGGCGAGCCGCTTCACCCTCTGCTCACCTACCGCGAGCCGGTCCGCTCGGTGTTGATGGTGCTCTTCACCGGCGACCGCGGGCTGTGCGGCGCCTACAATCAGAATGTCCTGCGCGCGGCGCTGGACTACAGCCGCCAGTTGCCGGTGCCCACGCGCTACATCGCCGTCGGCAAGTGGGGACGAGACGCGCTGTGGCGCTCGCGGGCCGACCTGGTGGCTGAGTTCCATGGCCTGCCGGCTGTGCCCGGCATCCTGGATATATCGCCGGTTGCGCGCACGGCGATCGAGGAGTTTCTGGAAGGGCGCACCGACGAGGTCTTCCTGGCCTATACCGATTTCGTCAATCTGCTGCAGCAGCGGCCGGTCATCCGCCGACTGTTGCCGCTTCGCCCCAGCGATATCGAGCTGCAGGCGGTGAGCGAATACGTGGTGGATATGCGGCCGGTGGGCGTGGCCGACTACATCTACGAGCCCAGCCAGGCGGCGATCCTCGAATCCGTGTTGCCGCGCTTCACCGAATTGCAGCTCTATCAGGCCGCGTTGGAGGCCTCGGCCAGCGAGCACGCCGCCCGGCGTATGGCGATGCGCAACGCCACCGATAACGCCGGCTCGTTGCTGCGCGAGCTGACGTTGATGCGCAATAAGGCCCGCCAGCAGTCCATCACCGGGGAGTTGCTCGATATCGCCGGCGGCGCCGAGGTCCTGCGGCAGATGCAGGGGCAGGCCTCTTAGCCGCCCGCAGCGCCAGGACGCGCATTCAGGACAATCATCTGCGGCTCACCGCCGCTTCGCTCCAGGAGGTAATGATGGCCCATCAGGCAGTCGGTCGAGTGGTACAGGTCAAGGGCGCTGTGGTGGATATCGAGTTTGCAGCCGAGGACCTGCCGGAGATCTACAGCGCGGTAGAAGTGCCCAGGGATGGCAAAGCCTTGGTGTTGGAAGTAGAGCAACAGTTGCCCGGCAACTGGGTGCGTTGCGTGGCGATGGATACCACAGACGGTATTATGCGCGGCATGCCCGCCTATACCACTGGCGAGCCGATCCGTGTACCGGTCGGCCCGGCCACGCAGGGGCGGATGTTCAATGTGCTGGGCGAGGCGATTGACGACAAGGGGGATGTCGCCGCCGCCGAGCGTCGGCCTATCCATCGCTCTGCCCCCCCCTACGAGGAACAGGCTGCCTCCAGTGAGTTCTTCGAGACGGGTATGAAAGTGGTCGACCTCGTCGCGCCCTTCACGCGGGGCGGCAAAACCGGTATCTTCGGCGGCGCTGGCGTGGGCAAGACGGTTGTCATCGCCGAGCTGATGTACACCATCGCCAAGTACCACGGCGGCGCTTCGGTCTTTGCTGGCGTAGGGGAGCGCAGCCGCGAGGGGACCGAGTTCTACCAGAGCCTCACTGAGATGGGGGTGATGGACCGCGCCGTGATGGTTTTCGGCCAGATGAACGAACCGCCGGGAGTGCGCTTCCGCGTTGGCCTCACCGCGCTGACGATGGCCGAGTACTTTCGGGATCAGGGCACCGATGTCCTTCTCTTCATCGATAACATCTATCGCTTCGTGATGGCAGGTATGGAGGTCTCCGCTCTGCTGGGCCGTATCCCCAGCGCCGTGGGCTATCAGCCCACTCTGGGCACCGACATGGGCGAGCTGCAGGAACGTATCACCAGCACCCGTCAGGGATCCATCACCTCGATGCAGGCGGTCTACGTCCCCGCCGACGATTACTCCGATCCCGGGCCGGTGACCACCTTCGCCCACCTGGACGCCATGATCACACTGGAGCGCCAGTTGGCCGCTCAGGGCCTCTATCCGGCAGTCGATCCGCTGACCTCCACCTCGCGCATCCTCGACCCGCGCGTCGTGGGCGAGGAGCACTACCGGGTGACGCGGGAGGTGCAGCGAGTGCTGCAGCGCTATCAGGACCTGCAGGACATCATTGCGATTCTGGGCGTGGAAGAGCTCTCCGAAGAGGATAAACTGACGGTCAGCCGGGCGCGCAAGATCCAGCGCTTTCTCACCCAGCCGATGCACGTCGCCGAGCGGTTCACCGGCCGCGCTGGCCGCTACGTCTCTATCGAGGAGACGGTGCGTGGGTTTGGCGAGATCCTGGAAGGAAAGCACGACGGGTTGCCTGAGGAGGCCTTCTACATGGTGGGCAATATCGACGAGGCGGTGGAGCGGGCCAGGCAGTTGCAGGTGGCCTGACGGCTGGCGGGGGGGAGATGGGATTGCGGTTGGATATCGTTACTCCCGAACGGGAGCTGTTCACCGGAGAGGTGGACATGGTGCTGGCCCCTGGGATGCAGGGGCAGTTGGGTATTCTGCCTCAACACGCGCCGCTGATTGCGGCCTTGGCGGAGGGGCCGCTGGTGGCCCGAACCGGCGAAGAGGAACTGACCTTTGCCATTCACGGCGGCTACATGCAGGTCTTGCCGGAACGGGTGATCGTGCTGGCGGATGTGGCCGAGCGGGCCGGTGAGATCGATATCGAACGAGCGGAGGAGGCCCGCCGTCGAGCGGAGGAGTTGCTCGACAAGGAGCCGCCGCCAGAGGAACGGGTCGCCGCGATGCGCGCTCTGCAGCGCTCGCTGGTACGGTTGAAGGTCGCCCGACGCCGCCCCTACCGACCCGGAGTAGAAGGCGAAGAGTAAGGCCCTACATCACTTGGAGGCTGATTTGCTAGGCAAAGACATCGGCATTGATTTGGGCACGGTCAATGTGCTGGTTTATGTGCATGGCAGGGGCATTGTGCTTCAGGAGCCGTCCGTGGTGGCCCTCTCGGTCGAAGAGGACAAGATCGTGGCCGTGGGCGAGGAGGCGCGGGCGATGTTGGGCCGCACGCCCGGCGCGTTCGAGGTGGTGCGTCCGCTGCGGGATGGCGTGATTGCGGACTACATGGTCACCGAGCGCATGCTGCATTACTTCCTGCGCAAGAGCGGCGGTGCCTCGCGTCTGCTCAAGCCCCGGGTGATGATCAGCACTCCCTTTGGGGTCACCAGCGTAGAGCGACGAGCGGTGCGGGAGGCGGCGCTGGACGCCGGTGCTGGCCGCGCCTATCTGATCCCTGAACCGCTCGCTGCCGCGTTGGGCGCAGGGCTGCCGATCCACACTCCGAGCGGGAACATGATTGTGGACCTGGGCGGAGGCACCAGTGAAGCGGCGGTCATCGCTATGAATGGCATCATCGTGGCCAATTCCATCCGCGTCGGCGGCACCCGACTGGACGAAGCGATCATCGCCTACGTGCGCCGTAAGTACAACCTGATCATCGGCCAACCGACCGCCGAGGAGATCAAGATCCGCATCGGCAGCGCTCTGCCACTGGACGAGGAGTTGCGGATGGATGTGCAGGGGCGAGACCAGGTCGCGGGATTGCCGCGCACGATCCAACTGCGCTCCGACGAAGTCACGGAAGCGCTGGCGGAACCGTTGACGGCGATGATCGGGGTAGTCAAATCGGTGTTGGAGAGAACGCCGCCCGAGCTCTCATCCGATATCATCGACCGCGGTATGGCCTTGGTGGGCGGCACGGTGTTGCTGCGCCGTATGGATGAGCTGATCACTCAGGAGACCGGTGTTCCTGCCTGGGTGGCGGAGGCGCCGATGGCCTGTGTGGCGATCGGTGCGGGGCGGGCCCTGGAACAACTGGATATCCTCCGTCGCAGTATGCCGGAGATCGACTCGTAGCAGATGGCAACGGCGCGTGGGCTATGGTCGAGGAGAGGATCCGCCTGCTGGGACCAGAGGATTACGATCGGCTGGTCGATCTGTGGCAACGCTCTGGCCTGCACTCCCTGCGCCTCCAAGGGCGCGATAGCCGTCGGGCAGTGCAGCAACAGTTGGCCAGCGGTGTGCAGACGATCCTGGGCCTCGAAGTGGGCGACCGCCTGGTGGGCGCGGTAGTTGCCACCCACGACAGCCGCAAGGGCTGGATCAACCGCCTGGTCGTGGACCCGGAATTCCGGCGCCAGGGGTATGGGCTCCGCTTGATCCAGGCCGCGGAACAAGACCTGCGGGGCCGGGGAATGTCGGTCATCGCGGCCTTGGTCGAGCACGACAACCCGATCTCCCTGGCCCTCTTTCGCAAAGCCGGCTACGTCGAGATCGATCCCGGCATGCACTACCTGACCAAACGGGATAGCGCTGAGGCCTGAGACCGGCCCGCCTCATTTCAACAGTAGCGGCTGTAGCGTTGAAAGACCTCCCCAACGCTGCGGCCCTCGTGGACCCGCAGCATCACTTCCCCCAACAACGGAGCAACGGATAGGATAGTGATATTGGGCAATTGCTTCTCCGGCGGGATGGGGATCGAGTTGGTGGTCACGATCTCCTTGATGTCGAGCTGCCGTAACCGCTCTGCTGCTGGCGGAGAGAGGACGGCGTGGGCGAAGCAGAGGTAGATGTCCTTGGCTCCCTGCTGGCGCACGATGCGCACGGCATGGGATACGGACCCGGCGGTATCCACCTCGTCGTCGACGATGATCACATCTCGGCCCGCCACTTCCCCCACCAGAGTCAGCGCCTCTGTATCCCGCGCCACGCGACGCTTCTCGATCATTGCCAGCGGCAACTCCAGCTCCTCTGCCAGGTTGCGCGCCTTCTTGGCAAAGCCCAGATCCGCTGCGACGACGACTGCGTCTTGCAGCTTCTTCTCCCATAGATAGTCGGAGAGGATCGAAAAGGCCGTCAGCGTGTCTCCTGGGATACTGAAGAAGCCCTGGATCTGATCGGCGTGCAGATCCAGTGTGATGTAGCGATCTGCGCCGGCGATGGTGATCATATCGGCGACCAGACGCGCGGTGATGGGCACCCGTGGCTGGTCCTTCTTGTCCGACCGGGCGTAGGCCAGGTAGGGGATCACGATCGTAATGCGGTCGGGCGAGGCGCGCCGCAGCGCGTCCAGGAAGATGAGCATCTCCATCAGGTTGTAATTGACCGGTGAGGACGTCGTCTGGATCAGGAACACGTCCTGGCCGCGGACGCTCTCGTGTAGTTGGACGAAGATGTTCTCGTTGGGGAACTGGGTGATATCCCGCCCCGAAAGCGGCACGCCCAGGTATTGGCCAATCTCCTCTGCCAGAGCTGGGCAGCCGGTCCCGCTGAAGAGTTTGATGGTTCCATGCATGCTCATCCGATACCCCTCTCAGAATTGGGCCTCTGGATCCAGGATGCTCATCAGAAGCTGATCGTGGTACTGCCCCTCGTGGAAGGTGGCGTCGCGCAAAGTGCCCTCGCGCTGGAAGCCGCATGCCTCATAGCAGCGGATAGCGCGGCTGTTGTCGGCATTGACCCGCAGGTATACCCGGTGCAGGTTCATCTCCTCGAAGGCCAGCCGGAGCAGGGTGCGGATGGCGTCGCTGCCGTAGCCCCGACCCCAGCACGTCTTCTCGCCAATGACGATGCCCAGCTCCGCGTGGCGGTCCTTCCAATCGATGCGGTGCAGCCCAACGCTGCCGATGTGGATTCCGGCATCGGTCTCGATTGCCAGCACGACCGTGTCGCCGCGCGCCAGCTGTTTCTGAAGATCTTCGTACCATCGTTCCTCCTGGCTCAGAGAGAAGGGCAGATAGACCTCCAGGTGACGGCGAACTTCGGCGTCTCCGAACCAGTTCACGTAGCGGGGCAGGTCCTCGCGCTCAATGGGTCGCAGACGGATCTGATGTCCTATGATCATTTTTTGGCCTTCTCATTGGCTGGGTGTATGGTTCTTCTGCCACACGTCTAGCATCGCCTGCACGGCGGCAAAGGTGTCCATCTCCCGCGCCGCGATCCGTTCCACCCAGCGCTGAAGCTCCTCTTCCCCCACCGCGGCGAGTATTTGCTCCAGCAGCGCCCGCTCCAACAACCGCTTGAGGTCGCTGCGGGCCCGCTCTTGCTCCCGTCGCATCCATAGCCCGCTGCGCTGCAGGTAGGCCCGGTGAGCGGCGATGGCCTCGACCACTTCATCCACTCCGACCCCGTCCAGCGCCACGGTCTGGAGCACGGGTGGCTGCCACTCCTCGCCGCGCCCTGGCGCGCTATCCCGGCCCAGATCTAGCATGCCTTGCAGCGCCTGTACCGCCTGCGCGGCCCCAGGCCGGTCGGCCTTGTTCACCACCAGGACGTCGGCGATTTCCAGCAGCCCTGCCTTGAGCGCCTGCACCTCGTCGCCCAACCCCGGCGCTTCGACGACGACGGTGGTGTGGGCCGTGCGGGCGATATCCACTTCTGCCTGCCCTGCGCCCACTGTCTCCACCAACGTCACGTCGAAACCGACCGCATCCAGCACCTTGACCACGTCTCCGCTGGCCTGCGCCAGCCCGCCCAGGCTGCCGCGCGTGGCCATGCTGCGCACGAACACGCCGCTGTCTCCCGCCAGGTCCTGCATACGCACGCGATCGCCCAACAGCGCGCCGCCGCTGAATGGGCTGCTGGGGTCCACCGCCACCACGCCCACGGTATGCCCCTGCGCGCGCAGGCGCTTGGCCAGCTCATTGACCAGGGTGGACTTTCCGGTGCCTGGTGCGCCGGTCACACCGACGATGTGGGCGCGGCCGGTGTGGGGATGGAGGGCGGCAAGGATTGCCCTGGCCTGGGCGCTGTTGTTCTCGACGTGGGTGAGTAGCCGGGCCAGCGCGCGCCGGTTCCCGGCCAGGGCCTGTGCGACCAGTTCCACGATCAACTCCCGGTCAGGCGCCGGATCGTGTCGGCGATGACCTGTGTGGAGGCACCGGGGCCGAAGATCGCGGCCACACCGAGTTCCTGCAGGGCAGGAACGTCCTCGTCGGGAATGATGCCGCCCACGAAAACGCGCACATCGTCCAGCCCGGCCTCGCGTAGGGCCTGAATGACGCGCGGGACGATGGTCATATGGGCGCCGGAGAGGATGCTCAGGCCCACCGCGTCCACATCCTCCTGCAGGGCGGCCTCGACGATCATCTCCGGCGTCTGGCGCAGCCCGGTGTAGATGACCTCCATCCCGGCGTCCCTGAGCGCCCGCGCCACTACCTTGGCGCCGCGGTCGTGGCCATCCAGACCAGGTTTGGCAATGAGGATGCGTAGCCGACTGTTCACCGCAGACTGCTCCTGGATTGGGTTCGCACCACGTGGGCATTATACCTCAGTATGAAGGCATGGGAAAGTGCGTGCTTGCGGGGGAGCCCGAGCTGAGCCAGGCGATTCCATTGCCCGGCGGCACGGCGGAAACGACCAGCCGTTTTTTGTGACCGGATGTCAGGGGGAGCGGCTGGACAGCGTGCCCCTTCCCCGTTATAATCCCACCTATGACCAAAACACATCTGTCTGGTCTGGCGCTGGTCTTTCTGTTGGTTGCCTGTCGTGGAGCGGGCCCTGCAGCGGTCGATCCGGAGTTGTCCACCGTCGCCCCCGCGGTCAGCCCTACGCCCGCTGTTCACACACCGGAGGCGGTGATGGCCGCTTTTGCAGCGGCCTGGGAAAGGGGCGAGCCTGAGGCAATGTACGCGTTGCTCTCCCCCGCCAGTCAGGCCGCAACCGACGCCGCCACTTTTGCCGACCGCTACCGGGCTGCCGTGCGCACGGCGACTGTGCTCACCGCTACCGCTACGTTGCAGTCTTTGCTTCAGGAAGGGACGCAGGCTCAGGCCGCCTGCCGGTTGACCTGGGAGACGGCCCTGGCGGGCACATTGGTGACCGACACGCTCATATCGCTCAGTGCGCAGGGCGGTCGGTGGGGGGTGGATGGCTCGGGCGATCTCATTTGGCCGGGGTTGGGAGCGGACAATTACTTCTATGCGGATTACCAGATCCCGGCCCGTGCCAACATCTACGACCGCAATGGCCTGGCTCTCGCCGCCGAGGGCACTATTGTCACTCTGGGCGTGGTGCCAGCGCAGATCGAGGATGAGCCGGCGGTGCTGGCAGCGCTGAGCCTGGTGACCGGCTTGGCACCGGAGACGGTCCAAGCCCGCTACGCCAACCGTCCCGCCGAGTGGTGGACGCCCATTGCCGATATCCCCGCCCACGTAAGTGTGGATCATGCGGGGCTGTTGTTCTCGCAGCCCGGCATCGATGCGCGCGAAAAGGAGGGGCGAACGTACTGGAGCCGGGGTGTTGCGCCGCATGTGGTTGGTTACGTCGCGCCGATGCCAGCCGAGCAGTTAGAGGTGTACCGCGCTCGGGGGTACCGCGGAGACGAATGGGTCGGCGTGAGCGGGCTCGAGCGCTGGGGGGAGCCATACCTGGCCGGGCAGCACGGCGGCACGCTCTACTTGATGTCGCCGGCGGGCGGCGTCGTCTCGATCCTGGCCCAACGGGAGGCGCTGCCCAGCCGACCCCTCTACACCACCTTGGATCGCCGTTTCCAGCAACGGGTGCAGGACATTCTGGGCGAGCGCAGGGGGGCCATTGTCGTGCTGGACGTGCACAGCGGCGCGATTCTGGCCCTGGCCAGCGGACCGCCCTTCAACCCCAATGTCTTCGTCGGGCCCACCGGTGTGTCCGAGCGCAGTGCCTTGCTGGCCGATACCGATCGCCCGCTGTTGAACCGCGCCACGCAGGGCCTCTACCCCTGCGGGTCGGTTTTCAAGATCGTGACCCTGGCGGCCGCGTTGGAGACTGGGGCGTTCACACCCGGCTCTTCCTTTTGGTGCCCCGGTTACTGGGATGGGTTGGGCCCCGGCTCGCGCGTAAGCTGCTGGAAGGAGGAGGGGCACGGCACGATTGTCCTGATGGATGCCCTGACGGCGTCTTGCAACGTGGCCGTTTCCGCCATGGGCCAGGCCCTGGATGGCCTGGGCCCCGACGTTCTGCCCTCCTTCGGACGGGGCTTTGGCCTGGGCATCCCCACGGGCATCGTGGAGCTACAGGAACAGGTGCAGCCTATGCCCGACCCGACGTGGAAGCAGGAAACCCAGGGGGCGAATTGGTGGGTAGGTGACACGGTCAACCTGGCCCTCGGCCAGGGCTATCTGGGGGTCACCCCATTGCAGGTGGCGCGGATGATCGCGGCCGTGGCCAACGGCGGCACACTCTACCAGCCCTACGTGGTGGAGCGGATCGGCACGGCTGGCGACACGTATCCAGAGATCGTCTTTCAGCCTCAGGCGGCAGGTATGTTACCGATCTCGCCGCAGAACCTGGCTTTGATTCAGGAGGCCTTGCTCGGAGTGACCACTTCACCCATCGGCACGGCGAGCCATCGCTTCCGGGGGCTTAGCATTCCGGTGGCCGGGAAGACGGGCACGGCGGAGGCGCCGGGGCTGCAGTCCCTGCCTCATTCCTGGTTCGCTGGCTACGCCCCGGCAGACGATCCCGAGATTGCGGTTGTGGTGATGATCGAGAACATCGGCGAGGGCTCGACCTGGGC
>Ga0129299_1000943_pt1 | contig 19435 bp, 11 predicted proteins | sample ConPoolayeCmetaG_FD_94477 | JGI IMG/M metagenome (GOLD analysis project Ga0129299, IMG submission 94477) | Hot spring microbial mat communities from California, USA to study Microbial Dark Matter (Phase II) - Cone Pool mat layer C metaG ...
GGCCGGGTCGAGGCCATCTGGCCGAGTTTCACGAAGGTGGGGCCGAGTTCCTCGCAGACGCGAACCAGGCGTTGGCCGATGACGACGAGCGGGTCGACTTCGACCTCGTCGGCCGGCCGGCCGCGTCGGCGAATCCAATCCAGCGAGGGGAGATAGCGGGCCAGTTGCAGCCGCTCCACGAAATGGAAGAAACCGTGCCGCGACAGGACCTGGGCGATGACCCGCAGGCGGGCGAAGGTCCGGACGGTCTTGGGCAGCGTGGCCAGCGACATCGCAGTGCTCCCGAGGCTGGGCGGCGGGACCGCCGGAAAGGCAGCAGGCTCGCCACGGAGAGCGGCGTTCCGTTCGCGGACGCATGATGGGCGGCGGCGGCGGCGGCGTCAACGCACCGCGGCCCGACCCGGGACCGCGAACCGGGGCGGTCCTTGCAAGGCGGCCTCCGGCCACGCACACTGGCCGCCGGCGATGCGGAACGTATGGCCACGGGCGGTGTTCTTCTTCCTTCCCTGGCGGAGATACTGCGCGTTGATGGCGTTGATCTTCCTGATTCGCGGGGTGCTGCTGCTCTCCGTGCTGCCGCCGTTTGAAGGCTGGGACGAGTACCAGCACCTCAGCTATATCGTGCAGTTGCGGGAGGCGGCGGGCGAAGCGGCCTCGGCGGACCTGGATCGGGTGCCGCGGTCGCTCTATCCCGCCCTGCTTCATTATCCGCACAGCCCGCTGGGCGCGGAGCAGCTCCGCGGTCTCGGGGCGATGAGCTACGAGGAGTTCTGGCGTCGCGGCGGCGGGACGGGAGTGTCCGCCGACGCGGAGATCGCCTTGTATCAACGGCAGCATCCGCCGCTGTACTATCGGCTGGCAGCGCCGATCTACGCCGTTCTGACGAACGGATCGTCGCGGCCGGAGGCGGTTGTTCGGGGAATCACCGGGCTGCGGGGGGTGAACGTGCTGTTCGGCGGGGCGGCGGTGGCGATGGCCGTGGCGGCGGCGGGCCGCCTCATGCGGGCACGGCCCTTGCGATATCTCGTCGGCCTGTTGATCGCCTGGCAGCCGCTGTTCCTGCTGAATTGCTGTCGCGTGGCCAACGACGCTCTGGCGGTGCTGCTGGGCACGGCGGTCGTCGCCATCGCGGTGCTGCGGCTGCGGGGCGGCCGGCCGTGGGCGATCGCGGCGGGGGCGTTGCTCGGCTTCGGCGTGCTGACCAAGGCGAATATCCTCGCCCTCCTGCCGTTTGTGGCGGTGCTGCTGCCGACGTGGGTCGTGCTGAGGCAGATCTCCGCCAAAGCGGCGGCGGTTCGCGGACTTCTGTTGTTGGGGACGTTCGCCGCGGTGGCCGGTCCGTACTTGCAGGCCAACCTGGCCGCTCAGGGTGTGCTGACGCCGATGCAGGAGGTGGTGGCGAACCGCGCCGCGGGCCGGACCCTGGCGGATGCCCTGGCGGCGGCCGCGAAGATTGACTGGCTGGAAGGTTTCCTGCTGCGGCAGATCCGCCACAGTCTCTGGGTCGGCGGCTGGAGCATGCTCCGCCCGCCCGCCGTGCTCAACGGCCTGCATCAGGCGGCGTTTTTCCACGCCCTGGCCGGCGTGCTTTTCGTCTGGCACGCCAGGCGTCGGCCGGAGCGGCTGGTGATTGACGACCGCGGGGCGCTCGCGGGGCTGGCGTGGCTGCCGCTGTGGGTGATGGCCGGGCTGGCCTATCACGCCGTCCACACGAAGATGGCCTACGGCGGCGTGTTGACCAACAGTTGGTACGCGGCGGTGGCTTTTCCGTGGGCGATCGTGCTCGCCGCCCAGGGGCTGTCGTTGCTGCCGGCCCGCCGCGCGGCTTCGGTTTTCGGGGTGCTGACGGCGGCGACCTACCTGGCTTGCGAGGTGTACGGCGTACTGGTGGTGATGCCCGAGGCGTACGTCGGCGGGCGGTGGGGCCCGGCGGTCTGGGAGCGTTTGGCGTATCTGCATCCCGCGTGGTTGGGGCCGTGGTGGACGCCGCCCGCCGTGGTGGTGGCGATGCTGTCGACGGCGGTGTCGGCGGCGGTCTGGCGGGCCGCGTGCCACCGGGAATGCGGCGGGGCAGCCGCGGCGGCGGGATCGGGTGGGGTCAGGTCTTGATGCTGTCCATCTGCACCACGGCGATGGGGCCGAAGATGAGCACTGGCAGCCAGGCGGGCAGGGCCGGATAGGCCAGTCCCGCGACATCGACGTTCTGGCAGATGAAGGTGACCACGTAGCACGCGCCGCAGAGCGCCAGGCAGCGGCCGCCGGCGACGAGCACGGAGGGCCGTTCGCGATTCAGAAAGAACGGCGCGCCGAGGCACAGCAGGATCATGTTGACCAGGATGGTCGTCAGGCGGCGGTGCTTGACCTTGATGAATTCCGTGGTGCCGGTGGCGGCGAACCGCTGATGGAGGCGGTCCAGCTCGGGCAGGCTGACGAACGAGGTCCACATGGTGGCCTGGAGCAGGCTCAGCTCCTTGGGGGTGAGGTCGGACGGGTATTCCATCACGGTCTCGCGGCCGAGGTCTCCGGCCTCCGCAGCCGGGTCGGAGCCGAAACGGATGGCCGAGCTGTTGTCGAGATGCCAGAGGCCCCGCTCCGGGTCCCAGCGGGCCCGGTCGGCGCGGATCACGTCGGTCATGCGATTCTGGGCGTCGCGCTTCATGATGATGACGCCGCGCATCTCCTGCGTCCGCGGGCTGAACAGCGAGGCCGAAACCAGGGCGTTGTTGCGGGGGTCGGGCTGGAACCAGATGGCGAACGAAAGCCGCCCCTCGATGTCGGCATGTTTGCGGGCGAGTTTCTGGGCGATGCGGGGGATGATGACTTCCTGGTCGAAGAACCAGAGGGCGTTCATGCCGAGAGCGGCGAGGATGATGGGGGCGGCCACGCGGTAGAGCGAAGTCCCGCTGGCCAGGACCGCGGTCAGCTCATTGGTGCGGTGGAAGCGGCCGAGCGTGAAGCAGCCCGCCACGAGGATGATGACGCCGGCGAGCTGGGCGAAGTAAAGGAAGAGGTTGTAGCCGTAGAAGTCGGCGATGCGGGCGATGGTCTGCCACATGGAGTCCGTTTCGGCCTTGGTGAACTCGTCGATGTTGACGAAGAGGTCGAGGATGACGTAGAGGCCGATCATCACGCCGATGGCGATCAGGTAATTGGTGAAGAAGGCTCGCAGGATGTAGCGGTCCAGGATCTTGAGCATGGCTTGCCGGGGTCCTTGGGCCCCCGCCTCATCTCAGCGTTTCAGCACGCGGAGGGCGACGAACGCGGCGGCCAGGTACATGAAGGCGGTGGCACCCCACATGATGCCGATGCTGATCAGGGCGTAGCCGGGGCGATCCACCAGGTTGCGGCCGACGATTTCGGCGACGACCACGAAGACCATCGGCACGCAACTGATGCCGAAGGCGGTCAGCACCTGCCCGCCGCGGACGATGATGCCCAGCACCGCGCCGAAGAGGATGACGGCGACGGCGCTCACGCTGTAGGAGGCGCGGAAGTGGATTTCGCCCAGCACTTTGGCGTGCTGGGATTCCTTGGCTTCCAGCAGTTTGCGGTGTTCGCGGGCCTGGTGGGGGCGGAGGGGCGGGCTGGTGGCCTCGCTGAGCAGGCAGGTGACGTCGAAGGATTCGATCCTGGCCCGCAGCCGGTCCTGGCTGAGGTAGGGGACGGTCTGCAAGGTCTCGTCGGACTTGCGGACCTCGTGGTCGCCCGGCTGCCGGGGCAGGGAATGAATGACCACGTCGTCGCTGAGGCGGATTTCGATGAAGGGGTTGGCGCGATCCCAGGAGGACCGGAGGTCGATCCGGGCCCGTGCGGCCCGCAGCCGCCGCACCCGGTCGCCTTTTTGCTCGATGACGGTGACGTTGGCCAGGGTGGGCCGGCCGTTGTGCTCGTCGATCTGGTAGCGCTCGGTGGTGATTTCGTACCGCACCAGGTCGGAGCGGAGGATGTACGGCTCGCCGGCGCTGAAGACCGCCTCGATGTCGTCGGCCAGGAACAAGCCCATCATCTCGCGTTTCATGTTGTGCAGGCGATCGTCGATTTCGGGGATCAGTTCCGGGCGGCGGCGGAATTCGAGGAGGGTCCAGAGGTTCTCGAATTTGGTCCGGTAGCGCATTCCGTGGGGGATCTCGAAGGGTCCGAGGATCTGGTGCCGCAGTTCGTAGTATTGTCGGCGGGAGGCGTCGAAGCTGCGGATGTCCTGCAAGTCCACGGTGACCTTGGGGTGGGAGTCGGAGTTGTCGAACTCGATGAGGGTGCGGTCGGCGGTTCCCCAGCGGATCGGCTCCTGGTCTTCGACCTCGATGAAGGAGACGCCGGTGAGTTGGAGGAAGGTTCGGTGGGGGCCGACCTCGGGCGGGAGCTGCTCGCGGGGGACCTGGTCGCAGCGATTGGCCATGATCCGGTACTTGCTGAAGGTCAGCGGCTTGGCCTTCTGGAATTGCCCCATGACCACCATGGGCAGATCCCGGCGGCCGGCCTCCTCGATTCGCCGGGTGAGGTCGGGGATCATGAAGTTCCACGACCAGTAGGTGAAACCGGTCACGAAGACGCCCAGGGCCACGGCGGACAGCAGCAGGCGGTGGATGTTGATGCCGGCGGCGCTGCACGCCAGCACTTCGTTGTCGGCGGCCATCCGTCCGTAGGTGATGGCGGCGCTGAAGAGCGAGGCGACCGGCAGGATCAGGGTGATCGCCACGGGGGTGAGAAAGAGGAAGATGGCCAGCATCTCGCGGGCGCCCGCCCCTTCGCCGCGGAACAGGTTGGCCACTCCGCCGCCCATGACCACGAGGGCAGTGAGGGCCACCGCGGTCATCAGGAAGGTCTTGAGCAGCTCCTTGCCGGCGTAACTGTGAAGGGTGCGCATGGAGTCGGGCTTCTCGGGTGGTCCGATATCCGGCCTTTGGGCGGCGGAGGCGAGCCGGCCGGGCGAGGCCAGACCCGGAGGAGGGCCGCGGAAGCCGGGTTTCCCGGCCGGGGGCCGCTCGATCAGCCGGACAGTCTAGAGGCCCTGGCGGGGGCGTCAAGGCGAAGCGGTCGGTGGCGGAGCGGGGGCAGTCGGCCAGAGGGGGCGGCAATCGCCGCGGGCGGTGCTTCATGACACCGAAGTGGACGCGGCCGGCGAGGAAGGCGTGTTCGGCCTGTTTCGTGACCTGCTTTCGTGGGACAGGGTGTTCATGGCGGTCCGCATGGCAGTCGCCCTGGTTGTGCTGCCGGCGGCGGCGACGTTCGGAGACATCTTGACCACGGAGTGAACGTGCGAAGGTCTCGGCGAGTGACGGCCGCTGGCGGGCCGATCGCGGCTTTTTACCCGACATGAGGCCCCGGAGAGAAGATTTCCGGTGCGGTCGGATGACCATTTCCCAGCCGGAGCGGGTGTGTTCCGCGAACCCTTGCCGCAGGATCGATCGGCGGTGAAAATGGCCGGAGCGAGGAGGTTTTCTCGTGTCGGGCGGCCCTGAAGGAGGGCGTCGGCGGGCCGCGGGCGATCGCCTGCGGCCGACCGCGGCGGCTCGACGTTTTCGCGGCCCATTGAGACAGGCGGACCCAGACCATGATCAAGAGCGTTGTTGGGCTGGAGCATCACGGGCTTCGGCCGACTCGGAATGTTTACTGGAACGCGTCGGTGGCGGAGTTGGTGGAGTTCGCCGTGGCCCGCGGGGAGGGGCGGCTGACGGATCGCGGGGCGTTGGCCGTCCGCACGGGCGAGCGGACCGGGCGGTCGCCCAACGACAAGTATGTGGTCCGCGACGCCGCCACGGAATCGACGGTGGACTGGGGCAAGATCAACCAGCCGATCTCCGCCGAAGGCTTCGACCGCCTGTGGCGGCATACGATCGACTATCTCAACCGGCACGATTTGTTCGTCAAGGACGCCTGGGTCGGCGCGGACCCGCAATACGCCATGCCGCTCCGCGTGGTCACCACCCACGCCTGGCAGGGGATTTTCTGCCATCAGGTCTTCCGGCGGCCCAGTCGCGAGGAACTGACCAGCATGAAGCCGGAGTGGCTGGTGCTGGCCGCCCCGGAGTGCACGGCCGACCCCGCCGCCTTCGGCATCCGCAGCGGGACCTACATCCTCGCCGATTTCACCCGCAAGCTGATCGTCATCGGCGGCAGCGGCTACGCCGGGGAGATCAAGAAGTCCATCTTCACCGTGATGAACTACATCCTGCCCGAAAAGGGCGTGTTCCCGATGCATTGCTCGGCCAACGTGGGGTCCGGCGGCGACGTGGCCCTGTTCTTCGGGCTTTCCGGCACCGGCAAGACCACGCTCAGCGCCGACCCGAGCCGCAAGCTCATCGGCGACGACGAGCACGGCTGGTCCGACCGCGGCGTCTTCAATTTCGAGGGCGGCTGTTACGCCAAGTGCATCAACCTGTCGGCGGAGAACGAGCCGCAGATCTACAACGCCCTGCGGTACGGGGCCATCCTCGAGAACGTCATTTACGACGACCACGAGCACAAGGTCGATTTCCACGACCTGACCATCACGGAGAACACGCGGGCGGGCTATCCGCTGGAATCCATCGACAACGCCATCCCCGAAGGCCGGGCCGATCGGCATCCGACGGCGGTGGTCTTTTTGACCTGCGACGCCTTCGGCGTGCTGCCGCCGATCTCGCGGCTCACCACGGAGCAGGCCATGTACCACTTCCTCAGCGGCTACACGGCGAAGCTGGCGGGCACCGAGGCGGGCATCAACGAGCCGCAGGCCACGTTCAGCACGGGCTTCGGCCAGCCGTTCCTGCCGCGGAACCCGATGGTGTACGCCAAGCTGCTGGCGGAGAAGCTCCAGCGGCACAAGGCACAGTGCTACTTCCTAAATACGGGTTGGTGCGGGGGGCCGTACGGCGTCGGCAAGCGGATGAACCTGCCGGCGACGCGGGCGATGCTGACGGCGGCGTTGAATGGCGAGCTGGCCAAGGCTCCGACAGAGGTGGATCCGGTCTTCGGGCTGCATGTGATCACGGCGGCGCCGGGCGTCTCACCGGAAGTATTGCGGCCGCGGAAGGCGTGGGCGGACGCGGCGGCTTACGACCGGAAGGCTCGTGATCTGGCAGGTCTGTTTATCAAGAATTTCGACAAGTTCCCGCTGGCGAATGCGGAAGTCAGGGCCGCCGGCCCGCGATTGTGATGCCAGTCTCGGTCTCCGGGGACGGCTTCGCGGGAGTCGCGACGGTTTTCCCGCCCTCACGGAGATCGGTGTTCATTGGCGATGAGCCTGATAATGAAATGCCCGGTGGACGGCATCCGGACTTGGTCATAACGGGTTTATCTCGTGTATTTCTCGTGTCCAGGACATGTTGCACAAATTGCTTAGTCATTGACGTTGGCGACCGAAAGGAGTAGAATCGCGTCATGGCTCGTTCCTCCGGGATCCCTTCCGACGGACCCTTGCAGCAACGCCTCAGTCTCGCGGCGGAGCGGCTTCGCGACAGCGTGGCGGCCGTTATTGATCGGGTTCCGACCGTCGCCAAGAAGCCGGCGGAGTTCGAACGGGTTCTGAAGCTGGATCGAAGTCTATCGAGCCGTCTGCTGCGGGCGGTTCGGCTGCACGACCCGCTGGCCACGCTGCATCGGATGCCCGGTCTGCAAGGTGTTCGGTTGCTGCTGACCGCCGCGGCGAGGGCGGGGGTGGATTCCCTGGTGATCGCGCAGGCTGAGCGGGCGTTGGTCGAGCTGGAGGGCCTGGTCACCAGTGAATTGGGCGAGTGGAAGGATCTGAACGCGGCGATCAGCGGGTGGCTACCGGACACGCGGGAAGAGTTCGACATGGCCAATCGGCAGATTGCCTACCGGGCCATGAGCAATCTGAAAGGGATCACGGCCGATGTGGAGCAATCGGTCACGCTGGTGTATCCGTCCCAGGACAACAAGGACTGGCTGGACCGGGTCGGGGTCGGCGGCATTTGTCGGATGAAGCGGTTGCGGCCCGGCGCGCCGATGGGGCGGCTGCGGGGCAGCGTGATCGTGCCGCCGCCGGGGGCGACCCGCCCGCTGATGCTGGACGGTCGGCCGATCGATCAATCGACCGGCGCGCCATTGCTGAAGGAGTTTTGCTCTCAGCCGACTCCGGAATTCGACGTGCGGATCATCGGGAATCTCGAGCATTATTTGCTGCGAGGAGATGACGTGGGTCTGGGTTCGCAGGTGGACTTGTTCCTCGCGGACCTGCTGCGGAATCGCTATCCGGCTCATCGCGGAGCCAGTCAGAACCCCGCCACGCCGGGCGCCGTGATCGACATACCGGTCAAGGTGCTGATCGTGGATGTGCTGGTTCATCGGGATGTCTGGGTCGGCGTGGAGCCGGAGCTGCGGATGTACGACACCACGGGGCGGGGTCTGGCCAACCCGATGGATCCCAGCCGAGATATGGACCGCATTGACGTGTTCGAGACCATCCAGGAGATGGGCACGCGTCTGGAGGGGTTTCGGACTAAGGAAGTCGGTCGATATGTCGAGATGATCCGCTTCATCTGCGATCAGCTCGGCTGGGACAGCAACTCGTTTCGGGGTTATCGGTGCCGGGTGGAGTACCCGGTTCACGGAACCCAAGTCAACCTGGTGTTCAATCCTCCCCCACTGAAGGAATAGTCGCCTTGACCAGGAAGGGTTGACGGCGGGCTACGGCGGATTTATCGTATAAACGGACGTTTAATATTGTTTTTATTTCTTCATTATGTCTAGGACATGATCTTGCAATGAATATTCGATGATGTTATGATGGGGACGTCTTGCCGACGCCAGCGGCAGCGGACGGCTTCCTCGCGTTGCTGTCGCGTGTTTCGCCCAGGAGGTGTTTCCACCGATGGGTATCCCGCTCGGTAGCTCGATGTCCCATCGGCGTCATAAACAGGCTTCATCAGATCCAGGAAGCAGGAGGTGAGGTTATGCGAGTTCTGACAACCGCCCTTTTGGTGGCCTTGCTTGCCGCCGCCGCTCCAGGCCAGACTTGGACGGAGAGTGGAGACGCCCCCGCGTTGCTGCCGGGGCAACTGACGTCCGGCAGCGGTCCGCTGACGACGATCACCGGAACGCTGGCCAGCGGGACGGACGCCGACTTGTACTTGATCTACATTGATCAGCCGGCCAGTTTCTCGGCCAAGACCTGCGGCGGGACGTCGCTCGACTCGGCCCTGTACCTGTTCGACGCGAACGGCAACGGGGTGTCGTTTTCCGAGGATGGATGCGGCGTTGCTTCGTGGATCACGGCTCAGTTCGTGACTTCGCCGGGACTTTATTACCTGGCCATGTCCACCTGGGACTACGACCCGCTGAACGCGGCCAACCAGGAGATCTGGAATGACACGCCCTGGGGGACGGAGCGGAGTCCGGACGGGCCGGGCGCTCCCGGCCCGCTGGCCGGCTGGGGCGGTAGCGGCAGCGGCGGTAGCTACAGCATCTTCCTGACCGGCGCCCGGTACGGCACAGACGCGCCCACCACGACCGGTGCTTGTTGTGATGCGCAGGGCAACTGCACGATTTTGAGTTCGGCGGCGTGTTCGGCGGCGGGCGGGTTTTACCAGGGAGACAACACGGTCTGCGATCCGAATCCCTGCGTGCCGCTGCCCACCGGGGCTTGTTGCAGCATCATCAACGGGCAATGCACCATCACCTATCAGGCCGCCTGCGAGTCGTCCAACGGCGAGTACATGGGCGACAACACGACCTGTGAAGGGGTGACCTGCCCGGCGATCGGGGCCTGCTGCGATGCGAACAACGGCAACTGCGTCGGCACCTACACCTTCCAGTGGTGCGAATTGATCCTCGGCAAGTCCTGGCTGGGTGCGGGCACGTCGTGCGAGGGGTCCAACCCCTGCCCGCAGCCGCCGACCGGCGCCTGCTGTTATATCGTCGACGGGAGCTGCTTCACGGCCCTCAATCAGGCGGCCTGCGAAGCGGCCTTCGGCGAGTATCAGGGCGACGGGACGACGTGCGAGACCACCACCTGCCCGCCGGTCGGGGCCTGCTGCGACGCGGACGACGGACGCTGCATCATCACGACCACGTACACCCTGTGCGTGACCTACTGGCACCGCAACTGGCTCGGGCCGGGCACGACCTGCGACGGGGAGAACCCGTGCCCGCAGCCGCCGATGGGGGCCTGCTGCCAGCCCGACGGCACCTGTCAGTATCTGAACGAGTACACCTGCCTGAACCAGACCTATCCGGGGATCTGGCAAGGCCCGGACACCGTTTGCGACCCGAATCCGTGTCCTCAGCCGCAGGTCGGGGCCTGCTGCTTCCCCGGCGGGGGCTGCCTGGTGATCGAGGACTGGCAGTGCTTCAACGGCTACGGCACGTTCCAGGGCGACGGCACGACCTGCTGCCCGAATCCCTGCGTCCAGGGCGGCCTGCCGGGTTGGGGCGACGGGTTCGAGGATTACGCCGCCGGTACGCTGCTTTACAACGTGGGCGGCTGGACCGGCTGGGACAATCAGAGCTACGCGGCGGGCACGGTTTCGGCGGCCCGGGCCCGCAGCGGCGTGCATTCGATCGCGGTGAATGACACGGCCGACGCCATCCACCCGTTCAGCCCGGTGTACGACGGCGGGCAGTGGAGGATCACCGCCTGGCAATACCTGCCGTCGAACCTCGGCAGCACCACCTATTTCGTGGTCAACACCTATTATCAGCACGGCGGTCCCTACTACTGGGGCGTCGAGCTGCACTTCACGCCGGGGCTGGGCTGCTACGACCATATGCGTGATCCGTCGGCGACGACGCCGGTGCCGCTGGTTTACGATCAGTGGGTCGAGATCCGCATCGAGGTGGATTTCGATGCCGGCTATCTGGGGACGGTGCACCAGTACTACAACAACCAACTGGTGCGGAGCGGCAACTGGATCACCGGATCGGTGGGCCAGTTGGCCATCGCCAACATCGACCTGTACGCTCCCCACACGGCGGTGGTCTATTACGACGACCTCGAGGTGCGGCCGGTGGGGGCTTCGACGATGAACCCGCAGCGGCCGCTGGTGGTGGGCGCTTCCGTCGGCACGCAGCCGGTGAGGAGCACCAACCTTGCCGGGTTCCCCAGCGTGACGTGGGAGAGCAGCTTCATGATGACCGACGGGCAGGGGATCGACGGGGCCGCGGGGCTTCCGGACGGCGGCCTGTACCTGATGACCAGCGGTTTCACTTCGAAGCTGTACATCGCGCCTTATCGGGGGCCGGCCGTGTACACGGGCCTGAGCTTCCCCTATCCGTACACGGTGAGCGGCCTGGCCTATGGCCGGGGCCGGCTGTACGGCTTCTGCAACTATGCCACGCCGCTGGGCATCTACGAGATCGACGTGGACAGCGGCGCCATGACCCTGGTGGCCGACACCGGATTGTGGCGGTTCTTCGCTTTGGATTACAACCCCGTTGACGGACTGCTGTACGGTTACACTGGACACGGTTCTCCCACCGGCTTGTACTCGATCGACATCGACACCGGCGTGAGCACGTACATCGCTTCGCCCGTGCCGGCGGCCAATTCGGCAGTCGGCGGCCTGGCCTGCGGCGACAACAAGGTGTATGCCCTGACGGTGTTCGGCGATTACCCGATGTTCATGTACGACCTGGCGCAGGGGCCGGGCGGCACCTGGGTGGCGATGCCGCATCCGTATCCCCCCGGGAGCAACGTGGCCAGCGCGGCGGCCTGGGTCGCGGAACCACGGCCTGGCGACATGAACTGCGACGGCCTGATCAACGGTCTGGACATTCAGGGCTTCGCCCTGGCGCTGGTCGATCGTTCCGGGTACGCGCTCGCTTACCCGGATTGCACGGTCTGCAACGCGGACGTCAATGAGGACGGGGCGATCAACGATCTGGACATTGCGGCGTTGGTTTCCCTGCTGACGGGTCCGTAAGCCGCCCGTTGGCAGTCTACTTGTGCCCCCGCCCGCGGCCGGAACTGCCCTCGGCAGTCTCCGGCCGCTGGGCTGTTGGGCATGAGTCGGGCGCGTGGCGATCCGGGAGAGCGGTTGGGGCGAAATCGGGAGGATGAGAGGTGGCGGGATTGGCAATCCGAAAATCGTGGGCCGGGCTGTGGGTCGCGGCGGCCCTGCTGGGGTGCGTGGCGGCGGGAGGTTCCGCTCAGACGATCCCGTGGCGGGCAGGCTCAGCCGTTCGTCCGTCCGCGGAGCCGGCGGTTGCGACTCCCTGGTGGCCGGTCGCGAGCGGCGAGGGCGGCGGGGTCCACGTGGTCGTGCAACTCGACGGCCCGGCCGACGCCACCCGTCGGGCCGAGCTGGCCGCGGGCGGCCTGCGGCTGCTGAGCCCGCTCGGGGGCGGCAACTACTTCGCCACGGCGGCGGCGGGGCTGACTCCGGCGGAGTGCATGACCCTGCCGGGTCTGGCGGGCGTCGGTCCGATACGTCCGGAGTGGAAGCTGCATCCGCAGTTGCTGGCCGGCGAGCCGCCGTCGTGGGCACGGTGGACCGACCGGGGAAGCGGGAAAGAGTGGGCGGCGGTCTGCGTGGTTTTTCACGCGGACGTGGAGCTGATTCGACAGGGGGTTCCCTTGGCGGAGTCCGTGGGGGCGACCGTTCGGGATCGGCTCCGCTCGGTGAATGGGCTGGTGCTGGAGCTGCCGGCGGCCGGCATTCCGCCGCTGGCGGGGAATGACCTCGTGCAGTGGGTGGAGCCTGCTCCTCCGGCGTGGGGCCCGACCAACGACGGCGCGCGGTTCCAGACCGGGGCCGATGTCGTGCAGGCTCCGCCGTACGGGCTGAGCGGCGCCGGCGTTACCGTTCTGGTCTTTGATGGGGGGACGGCTCGGGCGACGCATGTCGATTTCCAGGGTCGCCTGCGGGTCGGCGACAACTCGGGAATGAACTATCACGCCACCCACGTCGCCGGCACGATCGGCGGCGGCGGCGTGGCCAATCCGGTTTATCGCGGCATGGCGCCGGGCGTCGCCCTGCTCTCCTACGGTTTCCAGGTCGTGGGCGGCGGCGGGCTGTACACGAACCCGGGGGACCTGGAGGGTGATTACCGGCTGGCGATCGGCGACGGGGCCGTGATCGCCAACAACTCGATCGGGGCCAATGTCGAGGTGAACGGCCTGGATTGCGCATGGCAGGGTGATTACAGCGTGACGGACGCGTTGGTGGATGCCATCGTCCGGGGCAGCCTGGGCGTGCCGTTTCGGGTGGTCTGGGCCGGCGGCAACGAGCGGGCCGGCAGCCGGTGCGACGTGGAGGGTTTTGGAGACTACTACAGCATTTCGCCGCCTTCGGGGGCGAAGAACCAGATCACCGTGGGAGCGGTCCACTCCAACAGCGGGGCCATGACCAGCTTCAGCAGTTGGGGGCCGACCGACGACGGCCGGCTGAAGCCGGACCTGTGCGCTCCGGGATGCCAGACCGGCGGAGACGGCGGGATCACCTCCTGCAACTCCACCAGCGATACGGCCTATCGCAGCTTGTGCGGCACCTCGCAGGCGGCCCCGGTGGTCTGCGGCCTGTCGGCTTTGTTGATTGAGGACTACCGCTCCCAGTATCCCGGTCTGCCGCTGCTCCGCAATTCGACCATCAAGGCCCTGTTGCTGCACGCCGCGGAGGATCTGGGCAATCCGGGGCCGGATTACATGTATGGATACGGCCTCGCCAAGGTTCAGCCCGCCGTGGACCTGCTGCGGGCCGGCGGTTTCTGCGAGGGTTCGGTCAATCAGGGGGGCGTGTACTCCCGAGTGGTGAGCGTCGCTCCGGGCACGCCGGCGTTTCGGGTCACCTTGGCCTGGGATGATGTTCCGGGGACGCCGAACGTCTCGCCGGCGTTGGTCAACGACCTGGATTTGCGGGTCTTCGGTCCGGACGGCGGGCGGCACTATCCGTGGACGCTCGATCCGTTGGCCCCGGCGTTGCCCGCGATCCGCACTGCGGAGGACCATCTCAACAATGTCGAGCAGGTTCAGGTCGAGAACCCGGCGGCGGGCGAGTGGACGATCGAGGTGTACGGATTCAGCGTGCCGCAGGGGCCGCAGGCGTTTTCTCTGGCGGGAGACGGAGCGACCTTCGTGGCCACGACCTTCAGTTTCCCGAACGGCTTGCCGGACCTGGTGCCGCCGGGGTTGGAGTTCGAGCTGGAGACGCGGATCGTGTCCTACGGCGAGTCGGTGGTCCCCGGCACGGCGCGATTGCATCACCGGCTCGACGGCGGTTCCTGGGCGACGATCCCGCTGACCGAGACGGGTCCGGGCGAATACCGGGCGACGCTGCCTCCGGCGGCTTGCGGTCAGGTTCCGGAGTACTACTTCAGCGTCGAGACGACGGAGCAGGGCGTGGTCACGGAGCCGGCGGCCGCCCCCGCGGAGCTCCACACGCACGGCATCGGCACATGGGTCCTATGGTTTGGCGATGATTTCGAGGAGGACCGCGGCTGGACGGTGATTCCGGGGGCCGACAGCGGCAATTGGGAGCGTGGCGACCCTCAACAGGTGCTCAGTTCCGGCGTGGTGGTGCAGCCGGAGGACGACCATACGCCCGATCCGGGGCACCTGTGCTATGTGACGGGCGCGGCCGCGGGCGGCCACGCCGCGGCCAACGACGTGGACGGAGGTCCGTCGCACCTGGTCTCGCCGCCTCTGGACCTGTCCGGCACCGACGCCGTGGTCAGTTACTGGCGGTGGTTTCACATCAGCGTTCAGATGGACGATGCCTTGGTCGTGGCCGTGACCAACGACGGCGAGAACTGGGTGACGGTGGAGGAGGTGTCCCGCAGCGAACAATCGTGGATCGCCGCCGAGTGGCGGGTGAGTGATTACGTCGTGCCGACCGCTCAGGTGCGGGTACGGTTCACGATCCACGATACGGACCCCGGCTCGGTGCTGGAGTCGCTGGTGGACGATTTCGCGGTGCGGGTGCAGACCTGCGAGTCGGCTCTCACGGGGGATTTGAATTGCGATCAGGCCGTCAACGAGGAGGACATTCCGCCGTTCGTGCTGGCGTTGATCGACCCGGGGGCCTATGCGGCGGAGTTCCCCGACTGCGACGCGGATCGCGCCGACGGCAACGCCGATGGGGCGATCGACGGTCGGGACATCGCGGCGTTCGTCGAGGCGTTGCTGCCGCCGTGACCGGTGCGGCACGGGGACCGGCCCCCGAAGAGCCTATCCCGCAATCTGTGAAACTCGGTAATTTAATGCGGTCCGGGAGCGATCCCGGACGGTTGTGGGGTAGGTTCTAAAAACGGCCTCACTGCATCTTCCAGTGCAGGCGGCCGTCGCGGAAGGCCTCCTGCACGGCCTCCAAGGTGGATTGCAACCGGCGTATGCTCAGGACCAGTTCCTCGTAGAGGCGGTTGTCGCGGAGGAAGAGGGCCGCCGAGCCTTGGCCGTCGGTCATCAGGGCGAGGGCCGTGTCGATCCGCTTCAGCACGGAGGAGACGTCGTTGGCGGTGGCGATCAGTTGACGGGTCAGCTCGCCCACGTCCTTCATCACCTGCTTGCCGTCCTCGCTCATCAGGGTGAGGTTGTCCACCAGGACCACGCCGCTTTCGGACATTTTGCGGGCGTTGGCCAGGGCGATGCGGAAGTTGTCCTGGTTCTGCGGGTCGCCCAGCACCAGGTTTACGTTCTTCAGGGTCAGATCGAAGCGCTGGATCACGGTGTCCAGGTTGGCGGTCACCTGCTGGAGGTCCACGCGGTCGAGGTCGCGTTCGTCCAGCAGCCGGCCGAGGTTGCGGGCGGCGGGCGTGAGGGCGTCGGCCAGGGTGCCGATGTGCTGGGTCGCGGTGGTGATCGTGGTCTGCATTTCCGGAGGGATGAGTTGATCGATCACGGGGATCATGCGGCCCTTGATGACGCCGCGGCCGTTGCGGGGCAGGAAGCTGGTTTCATCCGAGTCCGCCCACTCCAGGCGGATGAGCGGGCGGCCGAGGCCCATGATGCTGGTCGCGACGGTCATTTCCGCCGAGGTCGGGATGGAGTAGCGGCCGTCGATGGCCACGACGACGTGGACGCCTTCCTCGGGCAGGTCATGGCTGGTGGCGGGATCCTGCACAAACTCGATGCCTCGGGTCTCGCCGATGCGTTTGCCATGGAGGGTGACGCCCTGGCCTTCCTGCACGCCGACGACGCCCTTTTCGAAGTGGACGCGGATTTCGTAGGTGTCCTGGAACAGGCCGCGGCCGCCTCCATAAATGAACACCAGCACCGCGAGCACGGCGATGCCGACGACGGCGAACAAGCCTACGATCGTGTTCAGACGCGTTTCGTTCATGTTCATCCTCGGTTTGAAGCCCGGGGGCTTCGGGTAGTAACGCGGATCCTCGGCTCGCGGTTCCGCCCGCGTGGAGCGGCGTAGACCAGCGGCGGAGGGCGGCGGTGGGGACGACGGCCCTACCCTGGGGCGGCGGTTCGCGAGTAACGGCGCAGGGCGGCCAGGTCGTCCGGGTCGGCGCGACCATCGACGAACCGGCGGACGATCGGGTTATCGCAGGTCCGGAACCAGTCCGGCTCGGCGTCGGCCACGACCCGCCCTTGATGCAGCATCACGATGCGGTCGGCCACCTTGAACGCGCTGGTCATGTCGTGGGTCACCACCACGCCCGTCACCTGAAGCTCTCTCTTCAGTTTCAGGATCAACTCATTGATCACGTCGGACCGGACCGGGTCCAGCCCGGTGGTCGGCTCGTCGTACAGCACGACCTCGGGGTCGAGGGCGATGGCCCGGGCCAGGGCGACCCGTTTTTTCTGTCCTCCGGAGATCTCTCCGGGCCGGCGGTTCTGCAAGCCGTCGAGGCCGACCAGCCGGAGCTTTTCGGCGACGCGGTCGGCGGCCTCGGCGAAGGTGCAGCCGGTGTGCTGCATGAGCGGGAAGGCGATGTTCTCGGCGACGGTCATGGAGTCGAACAAGGCGCCCATCTGGAAGAGGAAGCCGAAGCGGCGGCGGGTGGCCACCAGATCGGCCTCCTTCAGGTGGTCGATCCGCTGTCCGTGGAAGTATACCTCTCCCGAGTCCGGGCGGAGCAGTCCGACAATGTGCTTGAGCAGAACGCTCTTGCCGGTGCCGGACTCGCCGATGACCACGGTGGTCTGGCCGGCGTCGAGGCGGAGGTCTAGCGATTCCAGAACGCGGAGAGCGCCGAAGCGTTTGCTGACCCGCCGCAGCTCGATGAGGGCCTGGTTGTGGGGCTTGTCGGCGAGCACGGGCGACCTCGCGCCGCGGTCGGGTCCGCGGCGGACCGGTTACAGCAGGGACTTGAACCCCCACAGGCCGCTGCTGATGGCCTGAAGGATGACGGCCAGCATGTAGTCCAGCACCAGGATGGCCATGAACGAGGCCACGAAGGCCTCGGTGCAGGCCCGGCCGACGCCTTCGGCGCCCGGGCGGCAGTAAAACCCGCGGTAGCAACTGATCAGCCCCAGGGCCGCGCCGAAGAAGAAGCTCTTCAGCACGCCGCTGAACAGGTCGAAGTTGTCCACGGCCTCGCGGGTGTATTCCCAATAGGGGCCGCTGGCCACGCCCTGCTGCACGACCGAGACGAACCAGCCGCCGAGGCTGCCGGTCAGGTCGGCGTAGAGCGTCAGGACCGGCGTCAGCAGAAAGCACGCCAGGAAACGCGGCACCACCAGATAGCGAATCGGGTCCACGCCCATGCTGCGGAGGGCGTCGATCTGCTCGGTGACGTTCATGGTGCCCAGTTCGGCGGTCAGGGCGCCACCGATCCGCCCGGCCAGCATGATGCCCGCCAGGACCGGCCCCAGCTCGCGGACGACGGAGAGATTCACGACGGCCCCCATCCGCTCCTCCATGCCCACGGCCCGGAACTGCTCGATGGCCTGGACGGCGATGACCATGCCGACGAAGGCGCCGGTGATCATGATGACGGGGAGGGAGCGATATCCGACCTCGTAAAGTTGCGGGCGAAGGAGCCGCCAGTTCTGCAAGGTCAGGCCGCAGCGGAGGGTCCACCAGAGTGCTCGGCCGGCGAAGACCCAGAAAGTCCCGAAATCGGCGACCCCGCGGGTCAGCGAAGCTCCCGTGCGGTAAAAAAACCCTTGTCCGGCGAGGGTGGACATGGATGAACTCCTGTCATGCCCGGTTTTGAGCGTGGTCTTGTTTAAACGTGGGCCGGGTCAGTGTCAAATCGGACCTGCGGCCGGCTACTTTTCCTCGGCCGGCGGCGGCGTCTGTCGGGCGGTTCGATCGTACCGTTGGACGGCCCGGCCCACGGTGCCGCGGAGGCTGCGACGATACTCCGCGAGCGACGCGATCGTGCCTTCCTTGGGTATACACACCAGGTCGTAACCGGATGGCAGATCGTGCAGTTCGAGACGGAAGGCCTCGCGGAGGAGGCGTTTCAGGCGGTTCCTGCGGACGGCGTTCCCGTGGCGTCGGCCGACCGCCAGCCCAAGCCGGGTGAGGCCGCCGCCGTTGGGCCGGGCATAGACCACCAGCAAGCGCCCGCCGGCGGAGCATTTCTGTTCGAACACGCGGCGGAAGGCGGCTCGGCCTTTGATGCGGCGAGAGCGGCCGAAGCGTCCGGTGGGGCCAGGCGTGGGTGGGTCGTGGCCGTTCATGACGGGGCGTCGTCGGTCGGCGGGGCGTTTGGGCGGCGGCGAGGAACCAGCTCGCCGGCGGCCGCGGCCTCCGGCCGAGCGGGCATCATAACCTGCCCTGACGGTCGATCCGAGTCGCGGGGGCGAGGGCGGAAAAAGGGCGCGAGAGGGGGCGTTGACGCGTCGCCGGGAACGTGCTGTGATCCGGCCGCCGGCATGATTCGATGGGTGCGGACCGGCGAGGACCGTCGGCCGCCCTGCCTGATCATTGAAGATGCCGACGGCCTGCCCTGGGCGGAAGGAACCGCCCCGGGCAGGCCGCTTTCATTTACGGTCGTCCGTGGGTGTCAAGGTCGTGTCACATCGGACAGGCCCCGGTGGGTGACCAGGTAGACGGCGAAGCTGCCCAGCCAGTGCCCGCCTTCGTAATGTTCGCCGGTCACGGCCTCCAGCCCGGCGGGGCGGTGGGTTTGGGCCGCCGCGAGGAGTGCCGGTAGACGCGGGTCGCTCGGCGGCAGGCCGGTCGCGATGCCCTCCAGCATCCAGGCTCGCGACAGGTTCAGGCCGTCGAGGTGCACGAGTTGGGGGTCGGTGCGGTCGGTGGGGATCGCGGGGCGGAGCCAGTCGCCGGCGGCCCGGCGCGGTAGTTTCGGCAGGAAGCGGTCCAGCCATGCGGCGAACTCCGCCGGCGGCAGCACGCGGCGCATCAGGTCGGCCTCGGCCAGGATCGGCGAGAGAAAGGCTTGCCCGTCCGGCTCGAAGGCCAGGTTGGCGTTGCGATCGTTCAGGTAGTACGCACGGGCGCGTTCTTCGAGCAGCGCGGCGAATTCGTGGTCGCCGCGGATGCGGGCGTAGTCCAGGGCCAGACCGAGGGCGAAGGCGGTCTGGGTGTGCTCGCCGGTGCGGACGGGGTGCGTCAGTTTCGGCAGCCAGCGGCGGAAC
>Ga0129299_1000944_pt1 | contig 19432 bp, 20 predicted proteins | sample ConPoolayeCmetaG_FD_94477 | JGI IMG/M metagenome (GOLD analysis project Ga0129299, IMG submission 94477) | Hot spring microbial mat communities from California, USA to study Microbial Dark Matter (Phase II) - Cone Pool mat layer C metaG ...
AATGTATTCTGCTTGATAGTTCAATTTCAGAAAGTAATGAATTTAAATTAAAATTATTTCCATAATCACTTTTATAATAAACATATCCGCCGCTTTTTAATGAGATTAGTTTCAAAGGATAGGAAGAAATATAATCATTCAAAACAATAAAATAGACTGGTATATTCAATTTTCCTGATAATTCAATGCAATCATTATAATTGCGGGTTAATGATGCATTATCTGAATTGTTCAGTATTACAATTAGCATCTTTTTCTCTTTTGAGCTTGATGATAAATCCATAAGTGCCTGATAGGTGGCATCATAGACAGCAGCTAAACCGTTTGGCGAAAGGTGAATATTCTTTATCAAGGATAGTGCTGAATTTTTCTTTACAGGTTTTATTATATTATCATATTTATTATTGAAGACCGAAATCATCACATTTGATTCATCTGGCAGTCTTCCGAGATAATTATTAATTTCAGTTAATAGTTCCTGCTGGTTTGAGGGACTAATAGAATTATCAATCAATATACATATATCCGATGGTATATTTAAAGAGCTTTTTATTTTATTATATATATGAGTGTATTTATCGGGACCATAGGTCTGTGATAAGGACAATTGCAACCCACTTTTGTTTAAATCAACATTATTGAGAAAATTTCCAAAATTATCGAGGAGAATAAATCTAATTTTATATTCTTCAGATTTATCTGATTCTTTAAATATACTCGTAATTTTTATTCCCGAAAAGGTAAAACCATCGGAATAATCTTTTATTGCGGGATAATAGTAAGAGCTATCAACTGTTGTCATCAATTTAAATTCATCTTTTTTTGTATCATCAATTCCTGATATTGCCTCCCTTGGCTTAACAATTAAATTTAAATTTCTCTTGATTGAATCTTTTTTCCCATGATAGGCTGTAAGAATAAAATTAGTTGTGGATTCTGCAAATATTTTAAAATAGTCTGTTGCTTTGAATTTTTTATCAACTCCTTCAATTTTAACGTAATCAGCATTGCTAATGTCCCAACTGAAAGTAACTGTGTCGCCTTTGTATACCTCTTGAGTATGGTTTAATGAATTTACTCTTATGTATCTTGCAGAGCATGAAACAAGAAGGAATAAAACAAATAAAAATATTATGATGAATATTTTATTTCTCATTTTTTTGATATAATTATGAAAATCAAAAAAAATCGTGAGACTTCACTTATTGCTAAGCAAAATCTGTTCCAAAGCTATGATTTATTAAGTGAAATAAACCATTAAGAACCAGATTTTCATCAAAGTGAAATTTGAGGTTTGTTTTTTCCAATAATGGTTGGATTAGTTTTGATGTGCCACCGGTAAGAACCAAATTAATTTTATTTTCAAAGCCATATAGTTTGATAATATTTTCGATAAAGTAAAGAATTGCACCTGTAACACCCTTTATAATACCAATACGAATGGCAGAATCTGTGTTTTTCCCAATAATATTATCTTCAAGGTATAAATCAACTTTATTTAATTGTGCAGCTTTCGTAGTAAGTGCTTCGAGCTGGGTTTCTATCCCTGGAAAGATGACACCTCCATAGCATTTATATCTTTCATTTAAAACATTTATGGTTATAGCCGTGCCGCAATCAACTGTGATAAGAGGAGGAGAAAAATTAATTGTAGCACCGATTAATCCAAGCAGTCTGTCGTTTCCGATACCTTCTATTTCATTGAAATCAATTATGTTTTGAGTTTTCAGCAGTTCATCGGCTGTGATAACTTTGTATCTGATTTTTTCAATTAGCTGATTAAATCTTTCAGGTTGAACTGATGAAATTCCGAGAATACCATTTGAAGGAAGATTATTTTCAAGAAAAAGGGAAATTTTATCTGTCCAGCCAGCAGAATAATCGCAGGTAATTTTTTCATTATCAATAAAAGCTTTGATATTTGAATTTCCAATGTCTATGACAGCAATACTTTTTCTTGCATTCATTTTTCCATTATGGCTTTGTTTGTGTCAACGGAATTTGTGTCTATAACAAATTTAATCTGGTTTGGGGAATTTCTTGCAGTGCTATTTACAACAAATTCTACGATATTATTGCCATCATACAGACCATCAGTATTGACGGATAATTGTATTTTACCAATACCAAGAGGTTCAACTTTTCCGGATAATATTCTCGAAGAGCCGCATTGACAAGAAGATGTAATAGATTTAATAAATAATGGTTCTCCACCTCGATTGAGAACTTTAATGTTACGTGTTATAAATTTTCCTTCGGAAATGTTGACAAAGAATGAATCTGGTTTTAGTTCAATTATTGGAGGTATGCTCTCCTGACTTTTGTCATTAGCATAAGATCTTTTTTCTGTTAAGTTGTAAAATATTAATATTGCCAATATTAAGAATAGAAATTTAGACATATTAAAATTCCAGTAATGAATCAACAACATTTGAAAATTCATAAAAACCCTTTTTTCCATATATCCATTTTGCTGCTTTTAAAGCTCCTGAAGCGAAACCACTGCGATTTCTTGCAGAATGGGATATTTCTATGGTGTCAGCTGGAGAATCAATAAAAACTGTGTGTTTTCCGGGAACATCCCCGCCTCTTGAAGAAGTAATATGGAGTTGCTCTGGTGAAATTCTTGTATGGGAGGTTTCTGTAAGTATTTCTTTTTTCCTGTCGAGATTATTAATAATCACACTACCAATTGATAAAGCAGTTCCACTTGGACTATCAATTTTATTTTTATGATGGATTTCGTGAACGAAAATGTCATATTCTTCCAATTTATTTAATGATTTTGAGCTTTGTTCAATTATTTTGAGAAAAAAGTGAACACCCACCGAAAAGTTAGAACCATATACAACGCCAATATTTGCTTTTTTGGCAATGTCTTTAGCTTCATTTAATTCATTATACCATCCGGTAGTTCCTATAACGCAGTTTTTACCCAGTTTTGCCAGTATTTTTAAATTATTTATAACCTGTTCGGGATATGAAAAATCAATTGCAACATCAAATTCATAGCTGCTATCCAATGTGATTTTGTTATCAATTTCAAATATATTGGTAATATTAAACTGAGAAGGAGAGCAATCGGCTAATCTCTTAATTTCCTTGCCCATTGAACCAAAACCAATAAGAGCGATATTTATTTTTCCCGCCATAAATTAAAATTTGTATCTTTAATTAATCTGATTTTAACACGTTAAATTATAGCTAAAATTTTATATCTATTAAGACAAACATCATTTATGCAAAACAATTGGACTAATAAACCGTTAAAAAAGTTTGTATTTTTAACAGATATTTTATCGAAAATGAAAAAATTTATAGTGAAATATTTGTTTTTGCTCTTAATTATTTCATCAAATTTATTATCGCAAAATTTTACTGCAACAGTTGACAGAAATCAGATTTCTGTTGGTGAAACATTTCAGGTTAGTTTTTCACTATCAAATGCAGAGGGCAAAGATTTCAAGGCTCCGGGTTTTAAGGGTTTTTCAGTGCTTTCCGGTCCTAACACATCACAAAGTTTTCAATGGGGAACCGGTGGTTCGAGCCGAACTGTTACTTATTCCTACATCCTAAGGGCAGATATGGAAGGGAAATTTACTATAGACCCTGCTTCCATTATAGTTGATGGTAAAAGGATAAACTCAAATAGTATTACTATCACTGTTGTTAAGGACGGACAGGGTGAGAAACAGAAAAGCAGTGAAGGGGGTTCGCTTGAATCACAAGCTAACGAATTGATTAAAAAAAATCTATTTATAAAACTATCTTTAAGCAAGCAAAGCGTTTATCAGGGGGAATCTCTTGTTGCTACTTATAAATTATATGTTAGTCCTACATTAGCAGGACAAATTAATATTTCTAATATTTCCTATCCAAATTTAGGGGGATTCTGGACACAGGATTTAATTGAACTTAAAAATTTACAGTATTCCCGTGAAATTGTTGATGGGGTTGCTTATCAAACAGCAGAGCTAAAAAAAACTTTGCTCATTCCTCAGCAAACCGGAACATTGAAAGTTGATGATTTGAGTGTTGATTTTGTTGTTCGTCTGGCTGTTCAAGGAAAGAAAAGAAGCAGAGATCCATTTGATATATTCGATGACCCATTTTTCAGGCAAAGTTATCAGGATTTTAACTTTACAGCACGTTCAGGTTCTGGGAACATTAACGTTAAACCTTTGCCCCAAAATCAACCTCTCGAGTTTCGTGGTGGTGTTGGACAAATGCAGATGAAAGCATGGCTGGACAAAACAACAGTGAAAGCAAATGAATCAACAACTCTTAAAGTTCAGATTTCTGGCTCGGGAAATTTGAAATTACTTGAACCTTTCAATCTAAATTTACCGAATGATCTTGATGTTTATGACCCCAAAACAGTTGACAATGTCAGCGTTTCCGCTTCTGGTATGTCGGGGAATAAAATTTTTGAATATTACCTTGTTCCCAGGCATCAGGGTGAATTCAGAATTGAGCCTATAGAATTTGCTTATTTTGACTTAAACAAAAGGGAGTATATTACTTTAAGGTCAGAAACTTTAGTCCTCCGAGCTGAAAAAGGCAGCGAAACAGGTAATGTTCCACTGATAAGCGGTGTAACAAAAGAAGACGTAAAGTATTTGGGGCAGGATATAAGACACATAAAATTGAAAGATTTCAAATTGAGACAAAAGAATGAAAATTTCTTTGGTTCGCTTGCATTTTTTGGATTAGCATTAGCTCCAATGCTTTTATTTGTGGCTTTTATTTTAATTCAAAAGAGAAATGAAAAATTAAAAGGAAACATTGCTTTGCTCAAAACGAGAAAAGCTATGTCGCTTGCCAGAAAGAGACTATCTTTAGCAAAAAAATTATTAAACAAGAATCTTGAGGAAGAATTTTTTGAAGAGATTTCAAGAGCTTTATGGGGTTATTTGAGCGACAGGCTTTCGATTCCTATAGCAGATTTAACAAGAGATTCAGCATCAAAGATTTTAACAGAGAGGAACGCCAATCAGGAGGTTATTGATAAAATTCTCAATACTATAGAATATTGTGAATTTGCCCGGTTTGCTCCATCAAATGAGAAATTTTCACTTGCTGATGTATATAAAAATGCCGAAGAGTCTATTGTCGAATTGGAAGGAAAACTGAGATGAAGAATCTGATTTTTATCTTATTAATGTTTATTTTATTCATAAATATTGTTAATGCCAAGGATTTTAATGAGATATTTAACAAAGCAAATGATTTTTACACAAAAGGAGAATACACACAAGCTATTGAACTTTACGAAAGTATCCTGAAAGATGGGTATGAGTCATCGGAAATATATTTTAATATAGCAAATGCATATTACAAGATGAAAAAAATACCCGAATCAATTCTATATTACGAGAGAGCAAAAAAAATTGCCCCTGAAGATGAGGATATAAATTTTAATCTTAAAATTGCTAATCTAAGCATTGTGGATAAATTCGAAACCGTCCCGAAATTCTTTTTAACTGAATGGTGGGAAAGCATTCGGGATTTGTATTCTTCCGAAAGCTGGGCAAAAATTCTTATTATCTTTTTATGGATTACTTTTCTTTCCTTAATCGGTTTTATGATTTCGTGGAACTCTTTGATTAAAAGATTGTTCTTTTTTATAGCTCTGGCAACTTTGATAATATCATTGACTTCGGTTTTCTTTGCTTTTCAGAAGCAATACAATGAGAAATATCAGCAATCTGCCATAATTTTCAGCCCCAGAGTTGACGTAAGAAGTTCTCCTGATGATAAAAGCACAGTGCTCTTCATCCTTCACGAGGGGACTAAGGTTGAACTGCTCGACTCAGTAGGAGAATGGACAAAAATCAGAATTCCCCGTGGTGATGTTGGCTGGATAGACAAGAATTCATTTGAAATTATTTAGTTAGGAGGAATTCAGGCTAATTTTTCTTATCCTTTCAATCCTTTGAAGAACTGTCGGATGGGAGTAGTTAAGAAAAACATAAAAGGGATGCGGGGTTAGGTTCGAGAGATTAGTTTCAGAGAGATTTTTCAGAGTTTTTATCATGGATTCTTTGTCTTGGGTTGTTTTGACTGCGAATTCATCAGCTTCGTATTCATTCTTTCTCGATAATAGATTCAGAGCTATTGATAGCAGAGATTCAACAGGTGAATAAAGCATACCAAAGAATATTAATCCTGCATAAATCGGTTGATTTCGCATAAAAAAAGCATCATAGAGTTCCTTCTGACCCAAAAATAATGATAGTAGGAAGAAAAGTATTCCTGTATGAACAAAACCAATGGCAGTTCCAATGAGAATATGCTTTTTCTTGAAATGTCCAACTTCGTGAGCGATGATTGAGACAATCTCTGCTATGGTGTGCTTTTCCATAAGGGTATCGAAAAGAGCAATTCGCTTGTTTTTACCGAAACCAGTGAAAAAAGCATTAGCCTTTGTGCTCCTTCGCGATCCGTCCATAATAAAAACATTTTTTAGCGGAAATTTTACTTTTTCGGCATATTGCATAATTGCATTGCGTAAATCCATATCTTCCAGAGGCTTAAACTTATTAAAAATAGGCATAATATAAGTCGGGGCAATATATTGGACAATAAGGGAAAAGAGAGTGACCGCACCCCAGCCATAAAGCCAGGCATATTCTCCGGCTGAATCAATGATATAAAGGATGAGTGCTAATAATGGTGCTCCAAGAGCAAGGCTCAGTAAAAAGGATTTTATGAGATCTAAAATAAATGTTTTGGGGGAAGTCTTATTGAAACCGAATTTTTCCTCTATTACAAAAGTTGAATATATCGAAAAAGGGAGTGAGAGAATCGAACCAGCAAAAACCAAAACACCTATGTATAATAAACCCCTTATTATTAAATTGTCTGAATATTGGCTTATTAATAAATCGAGGTAGTTAAATCCACCGGAGAACCAGAAAAATAGCATCGCCATTATAGAAAGGGTTGAAGTAACAAATCCGAATTTTGTCCTAAATTTTGTGTATTCCTGCGATTTTAAATATTTTTCGGGGGAATAAACATCCTTTAATTCTTCAGGCAGTGGTTCTCCTAATTTTTTTAAATTGAGGTAATCAGCAATTAGATCAAGAATAAACCCAATCAATAGGGTAACCAAAATAATATAGAAGTAAATATTCATAATCTTGAAAAAATAAAAGAAGACAAAAAAATCAAATTTTTTAGAAAAGTAAAATCGTTATTAAGGGTTTTTCATTTTAAATTTGAATTAGATCTCTATTATTTATAAATTTTAATTGAAAAAAAGTAATTTTGTTAACTTTCGTGTTAACAGTGAAAAAAAGATATTTATAAGTTATTGAAATATCGAAGGGAAAAAAAAGTGAATTGCGGTCCCGAGAGGACTCGAACCTCCGACACCCAGTTTAGGAAACTGGTGTTCTATCCAGCTGAACTACGGAACCGTCTCTATTAGTTGATTGTGTCATTGCCTTGAAGCATTATTCTGCTTCCGAAGGGGTTTATGCCCGGTTGTATATTGAATATACTATTTGCTACGAAATGTTTTATGTATTCAGAATTCAGCTGTCTTGTACCCATAAATACAGCTTTTTCGATTAGTGTTTCAATATGTTCGTTTGTCAATAGCCCGAGAGAATTCAATTGAATAATTTCGCCCCAAGCTTCATTGGTGAAGAGGTCTCTTTCTGCTTCGTGGAGTAATCTGAATGAATTTGGGTCTGAGGTATTTTCAACATTCAGGTATTTTTCGGAAAATTCCATTCTATCAATAAGCCAGCTTAGAGCTGTTGATATTTCAGCATTAGTATAACCCAAGCTATGAAGCTCTTCGATATCAATATCGCCAATTGTTCGGTTGTTTTTTAATTCCGAAATGACATATACAATTATTTCAATTATTCTTTCGTACATCTAATTTTACCCGTTCCGGGCTTTTAATTTTAATAAAATTTCATCTTCAATTTTGTGCATTTCTGCTTTTTCTTTTTCCGTTGCGTCATCGTAACCGATTAAATGCAAAGTTCCGTGGATTGCTAATCTTGATAATTCATTTGTCAAAGAAACTTTGTATTCTTCAGCCTGCTTTTCTGCTGTCTCGATGCTAATGTAAATTTCTCCTTCTAACTCTTCTTCATCCAATCGGAACGCTAAAACGTCTGTTTCGTAATTATGTTTCAAAAACTTTTTATTCAGTTCCTTAACGCTAATATAATCGGTCAAAATTATATTAATATTAGCATTTTCTACTTTAAAATTCTTTAAAGTTATATTAACAGCTCTTACTATAAATTTTGTTCTTAAAAATTTTTTATTATGATTTTTAAAAATATTTATGTCAAAACTCAAAATTTAAGACGTTTTTAACAATTTACAAGTTTATTTTTCAATATTTACATTTGAAATATAATAATTTATTTCAAACAAACAAAAAATAAATTTAAGGTAAAACCTTTTCAATTAATGATAACTGCATTGCAGCTAAAAGGACTGATGAATTAAGCTGTGAAATATCTGTTTTTAATAAAGCACGCTTTATGTCTGAAAACATAGAGCAATTGGCATCCTTACTAACTATAAGGCAAGAAACCTTTTCCTCGCTTGCATTGATGAAAATCACTTCGTCTGGTTCGAACAACATATAATTTGTGCAATTATGAAGTTCGAAATAGCCGTATTGGGTTTGAACAGATATTATTGAACTTTGTTCATTGTTTTCATAATCTATATCATTATTGATTGATAAAAACAATAGTTGATTTAATTCTTTATTGAAAAGGTTTAATATATAGCTACCACCGATAAATTCGGGTTCAACTTTTAAAATTTCTGAAATTTTCCTTATGTCTTCTTGTTCGAATATCATTAAGCATTTTTAAATATTACGATTAACAATTTAAAAATAAAAAAAATAAAAATAAAGGAATTATTTAGTAGAAAAAAATAATTTTTATGATGTTTAATGTCTTGTAGGATAATAAATTTGAATCAGGTTAATAAAAATTGAGTATGTCAATTTAAAAAGTTGTGTAGATAAGGTAAATTCCTCCAAAAATAACTAATATTCCACAAATCTTTTTGACAATTTTGGTAGCTTTTGAAGTTTCAGACCAGTTTAGATATGTTTGTACAAGGTTCATCATTGAACCAGCAATAACGATTGGTATTAGATGACCGGATGAAAATGCAATCAGCAATCCAGCGGCATATATGTAATCCGTTGTGGCAACTTGAAAAACAATACCCAATACAGGTGCCATAAAGGCAAATGTGCAGGGACCGAGTCCAATGCCAAAAATTAGCCCTAAAACAAAGGCTGAAATGTATCCTTTTTTCCTAGTGCTATTTATTTTTGCTCCATCCCATGGTAGAGTTATGACATCAAGCAAATATAAACCTACAAGGAGAAAAATTGCAGCAACTAAATAATTGCCAATAGAACCAACATCTCCCATTAGTCTTCCCATGGCAAGAGTAATACTACCGATGAGAGCAATTGTAATAAGTATGCCAATAGCAAAAACAAAAGATAACTTAAATGACTTTTTTACAGTTAATCCTTCCTGAGAACTTAAATATCCGATAATTAGTGGGATACTTGTTAAATGGCAGGGGCTAAGCAATATACTCAGCACCCCCCACGAAAATGATGAAATAAGTGCTAACCACAAATTTTGATATAATAGTTCACTAAGGAAATTAAAAAGTGATTCAATCATAAATTATTTAGCTCTTAGGTTTTAATCCTTTGGATTGTAAAAATTTATCTATTTCTTCCTCAGGATAGAAACCTTCGTGACGGTGAATTTCCTCCCCTTTTTCATTTAGAAAAACCTGAGTTGGTATCAATCTTATTTTGTATTTTTGGGCTTTATCTTTGTGTTCAGATTTCCAAACGTCATAAAATATGATTTTTATTTGCGAGCCATATTTTTCTTCGATGGCTTTCATAACAGGTTGCATTTTTTTGCAAGGTATGCAATTCACCGAACCAAGCTCAATAAAAGTAATTTTAGGTTTTTCCTCGGCTTGAAGTAAAACACTAATAGACAAAATAAATAAAATTGCCGCATAAAAAAGATTTTTTTTCATTTAATCGCTTTCTTTAATCCAACTAATAATCTGACTTTCTGAAGGTATAGTGCCAAAGCTAACTACTTTTTCATTAATTACCAAGCCGGGAGTCATCATTACTCCATAGCTCATAATTTGTTTAAGGTCAGTTACTTTTGTGATTTCGGCGTTAATAGCCTCTTTTTCAACAATGCTTCTAACCTTGTTTTCAAGTGCTTGACATTTAGCACATCCAGTGCCGAGAATTTTGATGTTCATATTTTCTCCTTTCTTTTACTCTTTTATAAATTGATTTATTTCCTCTGTGATATATTTTTCAAATTTGTTAAAATCGTAATAATAATCCCAAATTTTATCAAGATTTTTCCACTCGATTTCTTTACCATCTTCCTTTTTACTAAGGATCAATGACTGGGTATCAATGTGGTAATCCTGCTGATAGTGTTCATTTTCCTCTTCGAGAAAATCTATTGATTTAAATTTAAAAAGACCATTATCCATTTCATTCTGAAACCTTGTCTTTAAAATATTGCTTGTGTATTCTTCAATTGTCAAACAAGCATGACAACGTATGGTTGCGTGAAAATAAAGGATTTCAATTTTTGTTTCCTTTGAATAAGAAAATTGGATAAGAAAAATAAATAAAATCAAATTTAGAAACATTTTTTTCATTTTTTCCCTTTAAGTTAAACCAAATAAAAAACCAACAATTGTAGAAAATATTATGACTAATAAAACATATAATATTGTTTTCTTTGTGCCTATAACACTTCTGATGACTAACATAGACGGAAGAGACAGAGCAGGTCCGGCAAGAAGAAGAGCCAGAGCAGGACCCTTTCCCATGCCTGCACCCATCAAACCCTGAATTATTGGAATTTCAGTCAGAGTTGCGAAATACATAAATGCTCCAACGACAGAACTTATTAAATTAGCTAATAAAGAATTGCCGCCAACTAATCCATTAATCCACGAAGAGGGAATAATACCTTCGTGACCGGGTCTTCCCAACATAAACCCAGCAAATAAAACTCCTGCGAATAATAATGGGGTTATCTGTTTGGCAAATGTCCATGTTGATTCAAACCAATGCTTCAATTCATCGTTGCCAGTCATTGTGATATATGTTAAGCCAAGAATTCCTATACCGAAAGGGATACTCGGATTTTGAAAAAAGATTGATGAAAAATATACAATTACAGCACTAATTAAAATTTTCAACCAGCTTGCTTTATACCATATTATCAAAATAACAGAAAATATTAGAGCTAAAATAATTGTTATATACCATTTTAAACTGAATATACTGAACCAAAATCCTTCGTTAACATCTGGTTTAGCCCAATTAGAGAAAATTAAAATTCCAATCAATGAAGCAAAAAAGATAATTGTTTTCCAGAGTGGTCGTTGTTCTTCAGGATCGGACATACCTTGAGCGGATTCCATTTTTGCAGTTTCTTCTTTTCTAAAAATATAAGCCATTATCAAGCCGATCACTATTGCAAAAACTATAGCACCGATCGCTCTTGCCAAAGCAATATCCACACCAAGAACTTTTCCGGATAATATTATAGCAAGAACATTGATGGCAGGACCACTATAAAGGAAGGCTATTGCAGGACCTAAACCCGCCCCCATAAGATAAATGCCCGAAAAAAGAGGTAAAACTGTGCAGGAACATACTGCAAGAATACTTCCAGAGACTGACCCTACCCCATAAGCTAATGTTTTATTTGAATTTGGACCGAGATATTTCATGACTGAAGTCTGACTGACAAAAATTCCAATAGCTCCAGCAATGAAGAAGGCAGGCAATAAGCATAAAATTACGTGTTCCTGTGCATACCATTTCATTAATTCCAATGCTTCAAAAATAGCTCCATCAAATCTTTGGTTGCCAATAGGTAGATTATAGAACAGTATAAAGGCTCCAGCCAGATATATAAATATTTTTATTTCTTTTTTCCAGTCCATCAAACTATGCTCTATTGTTGTTCATTTTGATAATCATCGAAATATTTAATTGCTACAAATTGTATATCTATTCACATCTATAATTTTACTTAGGTCTTCCAAAACAATTGAATCGTCCTTTAGGTATAACTCTGTTGCAGCTATAAGTTGATGAATTAATGGATTCTTGCTGAGTTTGTTAATTTTATAATTGACCCATTTACCATCTTTTTCGTCAGTAATAAAGCCGGCTTCCTTCAAGATTGAAAGGTGTTTAGACACTGTTGAAACTGAGATTCTCAGGATTGCCTGTAGCTCACAAACGCAAAGAGATTTCTTCGAGAGTAAGATTAGAATTCTTATTCTGTTTTTGTCTGACAAAGCAAAATATATTTTAGTCAATTCATCCATGTTTTTCTATTTATCATTTCGATGATTGACGAAATTATGAAAAAGTTTATTATAATGCAAGGTAATTTTTAATAATTCATCTGGAATTTCAAAAAAGGAATGGATGTATAGCTGTTGTTTTTTATTAAAAGCGGGTATGTAAGAGCAAGCGGATTAAAATGAAGCTTGATACTGCTCATTGAGCCCTTTGGGGACTTTCCTTTAAAACTGAAATATAGAGTAGTAAATCCAGCAATACCTCCTGAGGTTGCGAAAAGAGGTACAGAATTTCTTTTATCACTGGGAGTAATCATAACACCAATTCCAGCACCTATCAGCGCTCCACCCAGAGTTCCAAGAAAAATATAATCTCCATAAGAGGATTCAAAATCAACATCTGAGGTAATATAATCTCCCAACCATAGACCAAGGCAGCCACCAATTGTTCCAGCAATAGAATATGTTTTAGAATCTGATGATTCTGTCAATGCAATTATACTGATTGGAAGAGCTGCACCAAGTAAACCAGAGGCAGTCAATACAGTAGCATCTCCTTCTGAATAGCTTTGTTTTTTTGTTAGAAAATCACCTGCCAAATAACCGAGACCTGTTGTTGCAAGCGTAATTCCGGACCATAATCTTGGGGTATCATACATATTGAATATATCAGATATAGCAAAGCCAGCCAAGGTTCCAAAAATGGAAGTGCTAATCATCGTTGAGGCTTTCCCTGATGAAAAATTTTGATTCTTCGAAATTGAATAGTTAACTATCATTTCTGATATGCTTGAAAGAAGAATAGTGCCAATTATTGCATTAGAGGGTGCATTTGATATACCACCATTAACTAAATCAAACAGCAATAAACCATGAGCAATACCAGCAAAACCTCCGTAAGCTGTATAGTTTCCTACAGCTTTTGGAATATTGGAGTTCATAGTCAAATAATAGGGTAAAGCAAATGAAGCTCCAGCTGTAAGAAGATATAAACCTGTAAATAAAGTTTCATCATCTACTTCAAATGTTGTGGGCACAGCCCAACCCCAAAAACCCAATCCAAGAATTGTAGATGAAACAATCAGGGGAAGTCTTCCAGATTGATCAAGAGGTTTAATGGTTTCTATCGAAGCTAATCTATTGCCAAAATCGAGCCTGAAGGAGTCAAGTTGAGATTGGTTGAAATTAATTCTTTTTCTCATCATTAAATCATTACTTTTGTAATTGATTTCCAGAAAGTAATTTGAATCATCTATCTTGAAAAGACGGGCTTCCTGAAAATTTTCGAATTCTTTGAGAATTCCGAGTTTTGCAGATAATTCTGAAGTGATAACAAAAATTTTGCCTGAAGTGTCTGCCGAAATATTGATTTCCTGAGAATAAGTATTAATTCCACTTATTATAAATAATAAGAAATATAAAAATTTTTTTTTCATTTTTTTTTACTAAAAAGTATTCATAAATTAGCTAAAAATAATGAGATAAAAAAAATAAAAAGGTTAAAGTATTATGAACAAAAGAGTTTATATTATTGTTTCTATTGTTATATTGATAGCCATTATTATCCTGCTTTTGCTAAAATATTGCGACCAAAAAGAAATTAACGGAGGTACTCCAATTATTGAAATCATAGAACCATTCAAAACTCCAATAAAACCTGAATTTAGTGTAAATTTATCACCAGATGATGTAAGACCTGGTCTAATTCAGGGTACAATTTTTATAGTGCCAAATGATTTTGATTCCATTCAAACAATAAGCCCTAACAGCTTCATTATTGCTATATTTATTGAGGATTCATGCATATTTAAACCAACTGATAATGATTTGGTAATACAAAGCATTTCTGCAAAAAAAGATAAGATAGCAACATCAATAGTCCTTGATTATAGTGGATCTATGTTTACCCCCTTTCAATTTCAAGACTATTCAAGTGGAGCTTTAAACACTATTATTCCAATAAACGAACTGATGTCTGCCGTCCAAAACTTCTTCAGTTATTATCAGGTTAATGATATAGCTGAAATAATTAAATTTGGAAGTGCTTACGATCAAAGTTCAGGTTTCACATCTGATAAATCATCTTTGATTCAATTTATACATAATAATAATTATGACAGAGGTGCAACAGCGCTTTATAACTCAGTTTATTATGCTATTAATAACTTAAAGACAATAAATCAGGATGAATACATCAGAGCTGTTATTGCTTTTGCAGACGGACAAAATAATGTACCCGGTTATTCAGATGATGATGTGATTAATCTTGCAAATGAAAATAAAATACCTGTCTTTTCAGTTTGTTTTGAATCTATTCAAGGGGATTGCAATGCTTTAGAAAATATTTCATCCCAAACGGGGGGAATTAATTTAATATCATCTGACCCTTTATCTTTAATGGATTTATACAATAGGATTAATTTTTCGATTAGAAATTCATATTATATTAAATTTAACTACCCTATTGATTTATTTCAAAAATATAAGGGAAGAGCAAAAATAAAACTGAGAATCGTTAAGGACAATATAGCCATAGCTGAATATATAAGATATTTATAAATTACTGATTATTCTGGTATTTATTCCTGAAAGTAATAAGGTAAAAGTTAGTCTCTTTGTCGTGTAGCTTTAGTTCAAAGCCCCAGCCGTCAAGTTTTTGCTTTTTTAACGCTGGAAAAGACTCCTTAATCCATTTGTTGATTAAATCATTTGAAATGATATAGCTTTGGGGAGGATTTATATATGCCAGTGAGCTTATTGCTCTATATCCTCTTCGATAAGCCAAATCGAGCAATTCACCTTTCTTGTAGTATTCAAATGCTTCGCTATCAAGATTTAGACCTGTTCCGCTGAGAGCTGGTAAATTCAAGGAAAAGGAAATAATGCCATCATCAAATTCGATAATCCCCTTGCCATCATAAACATTAGCGATTTGTTTTTCGATAACTTTCCTGTCTTTCCAGAATTCATAATACCTGTTTTCTTTGAACCTGTATTTTTCCATAAAAGCATTTGCAAAGACAAAAGTAACAATTAAAAGAATTAATGAAAATACAATCTGAGTTTTCTTTTTTGGTTGTATTCTACTGACAAAATCTATTATCAAAATATTTGTAATCAAAATACTTAGCGCAAAATACCAATGTCCCTGATCCCAAAAATTTACAAAAAATAAATTATAAATTGCTTTTATAATGACATAAATTGATAAAGGAATTAAAAAATTCAAATTTTTGTTTCCATATAACTTGGTTTTCAACAAAAATATAATTGCTGTTAATAAAGGGAAATACAGCAGGATTAATCTCCAGATAGCATGCTCACCAAAAAAATTATCCTTAATCCAAATTGAAAAAAAAGATGAAAAGGTATAAATGAAATTATCAAATGATATATTTGATTTTATTAAACCGGAAACAGGTAAGAAAAAACCAGAATAAGATTTGTTATAAATAACATAGACTACAATTGATATAAACGGAAAAGCTAAAATTAACAACGAATTTTTTAATCTATCTTTTTGCTCTGAATGAATCAGAATGAATATTGAAAAGGCTAAAAGCAAAAAAAAGTCATCCAGCCTTGCAAAGCCAAGAATTGTCAGCAATAATGAGAGAATTATTAAATTTTTTTGTTTTAAAAAATCTGATGACTTAATTGAGGATAGAAAAAAGAAAAGAAATCCAAAAATAAAAATCGAAAGAGGTGTTTCCATTCCATTCATAAATGACCATGGCGAGCTATAGGGAAATAAAATAAACGAGAAAAAAAAGAATAGAAATCCCGGAATTATTGTTGCTATTGAAAAAGCCAAAGAATCGTATAACTTAAAGATGGCAAGGGCTATAAAAATATATCCTAAAGTAACCAGAAAAACCGATACAAAAAACACAAAATTTATTCGTGATATTGGATCTTGAATTTTGGAAAAACTAATGTTGAGAATATTTTGCCATAAAGGATGAAAGCCGTTGGTTGGATGATTTCCATCATAAGAACTAAAGCCTGTTTTTTGATATTTATCAGCAACGTTTAAGTAATAGAAAGCATCTGCAGCAAAATAATCAAAAGCCGCTTTAATATCATTTTGTTTGTAATTTCTCAAAGGGGGGTAAATACAAAAAAATACAGTAAGGAAAATAATAAATATAGGTTTTAAAGCTACTTTCATCATAAATTTACCATAAAAATCAATTACAATTTACTTAAATCAATCAAATTGAGGTTAAAAAAAAGAAAAAATTTATTATATTTAAAACTGAGTAAATGTCCTTATAAGTTTCAAAAACTTGGAAAAAAATGACACAAAGAGAACAGTGGGGAACACGCATAGGTCTTGTATTGGCAATGGCAGGGAATGCTGTTGGACTTGGGAACTTTATCAGGTTTCCTGTTCAGGCAGCACAAAACGGTGGAGGAGCCTTTATGATTCCTTACTTTATTGCCTTCATTCTTCTTGCTATTCCGTTGATGTGGGTGGAATGGGCAATTGGAAGGAATGGTGGTAAATATTCTCATGGCAGTCTTCCGGGAATGTTCGATGTAATGTGGCGAAATCCAATAGCCAAATATTTAGGTGTTATAGGATTATTTATTTCAACAATCATTATGATATATTATTGCTACATTGAATCATGGACACTCGGTTTCAGCTTTTTTTCATTAACGAAAATGTATTTCGGCGAGACCACATTCGAATCAATGGGAAGTTTTCTAAGGAGCTATCAGGGAGCTGGAGAAGGTTTCTTTTCGAATATCTGGACAGCTTATGTTTTTCTGCTAATTACTTTAGCAATAAACTTTTATGTTTTGAAGCGGGGACTTTCCAAAGGTATTGAGCTTCTTGCAAAAATAGCTTTACCAGCATTATTTGTGTTCGGTATAATTTTGGCAATAAGAGTTTTATTTATAGGCACCCCTGACCCTGTAAATAAGCCTGACTGGAATGTCGAGAATGGTTTTGCATTCATCTGGAATCCAAATTTTGCCGCATTGAGCGATTCAAAAATCTGGCTTGCGGCGGCAGGACAGGTTTTCTTTACTTTAAGCGTTGGTATGGGAACACTTCAGGCTTATGCAAGTTACTTGAAAGCAAAAAGTGATATAGCACTTTCTGGTCTGGCAACTGCATCGCTAAATGAATTTGCCGAAGTTATTATTGGCGGTTCAATAGCTATTCCAGTTGCAGTCGCTTTTTTTGGGCTTACTACTACAACAGAAATAGCACAAGGAGGTGCTTTCAATCTCGGATTTGTCTCTATGCCTATTATTTTTCAGAAAATACCTTTCGGTGAGTATTTCGGTTTCATCTGGTTCTTTTTATTGTTTATAGCTGGTATTACTTCTTCAGTCGCAATGGTGCAACCTTTGATCTCATTCCTCAAAGAACAATTCAAGATATCTCATAATCGAGCTACAACAATAATTGGCACTTTTATTTTTATTTCGACTCATTTTATTGTGTTTTTCTTCAAATTTGGATTTCTTGATGAGCTTGATTATTGGGCTGGAACATTCGGTCTTGTTGTGGTAGCTTTGATCGAGGTTATAATTTTTGCCTGGATCTGGGGCATTGACAAGGGTTGGGCAGAAATAAACCGCGGAGCCGATATAAAGGTTCCAAAAATCTTTTACTATATAATTAAATATGTTACACCAGTTTATTTATTATTTATTTTAATAAACTGGACGATTCAGGAAGCAATACCTACATTTCTTATGACAAAAGCCAATCCCGAAAACATTCCTTACCTATGGGGTGCAAGGATTTTTATGTTGATTATTTTTGCTGGGTTGTGTTTTTTAGTTTATTATGGTTGGAAGCGAAACAAACCACAGTATAATGGTATTATTAAGGAGTAATTATGAACGGATTACAAATAGAGGGAGTAATATTTATGATTATAGCATGGACAATAGTTGGTTCATTAACTTTTTATTGTCTATTTAAAGTTCTGACAATTAAAAAAAATGCGGAAGAAGAGTAATTTAGCTTTTTCCTTTTTTCCCCGATAATAATATTTTGTTAAATAAATAAAGGGATAGAATCATGAAACTAAATAAAATAACATATTTTTTTATGTATATGATTATTTTGTTGATTTATTCCTGCTCAGAAAAAGAAAATCCTATTAATCAAAATGAAGACCCGGTTCTGAATTCAATCATTCCAAACAAAGGAATTATAGGTCAGGCAATAACTTTAGAGGGGAAGAATTTTGGAGATGCCCGAGGTAATAGTTTTGTTGATTTCAATGGCTCGAAACCCGGCTTTATGGATTATATATCATGGTCTGCCACAACAATTAAACTTTATGTTCCTATGGGGGCAACCTCGGGTAAAGTATATGTTAATGTTAATGGGAAAATCAGCAACTCACTTGATTTTGAGATTATAGATCCCTCCGCCGATGCACCGTTTATTGATTCAATTGATGTTAAAGAAGCTGAAATTGGTAGTTCGATTGTTATATTTGGTAGAAATTTTCTTAATTCACGTGGTAATAGCTATGTGGAATTTAACGGTGTTAAAGCTTTTAATTATTTTGAATGGGCAGATAACAGGATTGTTGTTAAGGTTCCTAACGGAGCAACAACAGGAAAAGTTGTTGTTTGGGTGGAAGGTAAATCAAGCAATGGAGTTGATTTGATTATTGGTATTAATCCCCCCTTGATAGAGAATTTAAACACATCAAATGCAAATATCGGTGATGTTATAACAATTACAGGGAAGAATTTCCGAACCACTCAGGATTCATCATACGTAGAATTTAACGGAATTAAAGCAACAGATTATTCCCAATGGTCTAATAATCAAATTAAAGCTAAAGTTCCACCGGGAGCCACAACTGGAAAAGTTTACGTTGTTGTTGGTCAAAGAAAGAGTAATGGAGTTGATTTGGTTATTAAGGAAGCAGAAGAACCACCTTATATAGATCTTGTCGATAACACACAACCTAGAATTGGCGATCAAATAACAATAACGGGAAAAAGATTTGGCAGTACTCAGGGAACAAGCTATGTTCAATTCAAAGACACA